>Ga0181573_10000057_pt1 | contig 104773 bp, 73 predicted proteins | sample 101ome_25_FD_148643 | JGI IMG/M metagenome (GOLD analysis project Ga0181573, IMG submission 148643) | Coastal salt marsh microbial communities from the Groves Creek Marsh, Skidaway Island, Georgia - 101409BT metaG (spades assembly) | ecosystem: Environmental > Aquatic > Marine > Intertidal...
GTACCGGGCTCAAAAGAGCGAAGGTCGAGTGCCTCGAGATCGAGAAGTTTTCCTGCTTCAGGGTAGGCATCGAGATAAACCTGGAACCCCCGATCAAGGAGAAAGCCATCGACATTGTCGGTGCGGACGCGGCCGCCCACGCCATCGGCCGCTTCGAAAACCCGTATCCTATGGCCCAATTCGTGAAGCCTCACCGCGCACGATAGTCCGGCGAGACCAGCACCGACAACGATGACGTCGGAGGTAGTTGGGGCAGGGGATTCACTCATGGAGGCAGGGACTGTTCGAATCGACAAAGTGAATGTTCAAACGGCTTCCTCGTGATTTCCGTTCGCGCTCTCCAGAACCTGTTTGGTCATCTCGTGCCGATAGGCAAACATGCGGTTGAGCTTTCGCCTTACAAGTGGACCGCCAAAGATTTTTCCCAGGAAGCCGAGTGGCAGTCGGTAGCGAATCGAATCGACGAGTCGGCAGGTGTCATCACTGGCCGGAAGAAAGCGATGATGATGCTCCCAGAAGGCGAAAGGTCCTTCCTCTTGCCGGTCAATGAATCCGTCGTCTGTTATTTCGTGAACGGCGACCCAACGCTGCTTGATCGGGCCGATTCTGACCTCGATTACGGCTCGGGCACCATCTTTTAATTCGCCGGGGGAGTCGACGACGGTCGCTTTTTCCCATGGGGGCGAAAGCTTTTCAAAAGCACCCTCGCAGAAGTGCCACGCGCGCACCTCGGAAGCGGGGGCATTGATGAGGGAAGAACGTTCGAAAGTGGAATGGGCCATGGGAAGGGTTACGACGATCTGATTGGGAAGTGGACGGTTTTTTCGAATCACGCTGCAGTCGCTACCTTTCTGCAGGAAGCAATATATGTCCCGAAATATCATTTCCGAGGATTTCGGATTTCTTCCCACCAAATCGCAGGTGCCACCAACCGATCAGCGCGCAGAGGAGGGCGTCGAGACGATCTTCCTGGTCTTTAGTCCACGCTAGAGAAAGGAGTTCCTCGACGACTTCATCAGAAAGCAGATGGGGGAATTCGTCGCAGAGAAACTCCCGCAGAAGCGACTGGTAGCGGGAAAACTCCGCTCGCCTTTCCACGATACGGCCACGCTTGTATTTGATCGTTTTTCCCAAGCCAAACCAACGAACCATTGCTGGATGCGGATAGACTTCCGCGGCGAGTTTGTTGCCTTTGGTGAAATCGGGAGAAAGAAGAAATCCTTCATTCCGAAGTGCATCGGCGACTCGCAGTGGTCTCTGGCATAGGCGACGATTTGCCGGGTGGCATCCTGCCTCTTGCTTGCGAAACCGTTGCGAACACTCTCTGTCTACCGGTCGGGAGCCTGACTCGTTGGGAGCAAGTGTCGGAGCATCGATTGCGAGGAAAATGGTATTCGTTCTGCATTCCTTGACGGCTTTGAGAAGAGCGTCATCCCCGTGTGTGAGCGATGAAGCAATCCGGCAAGGTTTGCCATTGAGGCCATCGGGGAAACTCATCCGACAGATTCCGTCTCGATTTTTTTCGCCCCAGGCAAGATCGAATCCGAAGATTGTGAGAGGGCCGGATCGAATTATTTCTCTTGAATTAACCATTCATTTGAATACTGTTCTTGTGAACAAAATGAAGATTGCCCGGAAATTGGAGATTCTCGCGGACGCTGCCAAATATGACGCTTCCTGCGCCAGTTCGGGTGCAGTGAAGCGTGATTCTGCCAACTCGCCGGGAGGAAAGGGAATTGGTTCGGCGGGTGGTTCGGGCATTTGCCATTCGTATGCCCCGGATGGGCGTTGCATCTCCTTGCTCAAGGTTCTACTCACAAATGTTTGTCTCTACGATTGTCATTACTGCATCAATCGCCGTTCTTCCAATGTTCAGCGAGCGCGTTTCTCTGTCGAGGAAGTTGTTCAGCTCACTCTCGACTTTTATAAGCGGAACTACATTGAGGGGCTGTTTCTCAGTAGCGGGATCATTCGAGATGCCGATTATACGATGGAGCAGGTGCTCCGCGTTGCGAAAATTCTGAGGGAAAAACATGATTTTCGTGGATACATCCATTTGAAAACCATTCCCGAGGCTTCGCAGGAACTAATCGAGGAAGCAGGTCGCTACGCCGATAGGATCAGTATCAACATCGAGCTGCCCGATGAAGACTCCGTTCGTAAACTGGCACCGGAAAAAAACCTGCGACGTACGCAGGAGGCAATGGGCGGAATACGCAGTCGGATCGAGGAAGCCCGGGCAGAAAAGAAAGACCGGAACAGGAAGAGCCAGGCATCAGAGTTTAAAGATGGCCAAACCTCAGGAGGGTCCTGTATCTATGCGAATGGCCAAAGCACGCAGATGATTGTCGGGGCAGACCGTTCTGATGATGATACCATCCTGCAACGATCTGATCACCTGTATCGGAGCTATCGACTGAATCGCGTATACTATTCCGCGTTTAGCCCGATTCCTTCGCCATCGCAGATTCTACCCGCAGTCGCACCTCCCCTCGTACGCGAGCATCGACTCTACCAGGCCGACTGGTTGTTACGATTCTATGGCTTTGCCGTCGGGGAACTCACCCCGAAAAGCGGGGAAAAGCGGGGGCAGCTTGATCTTGATCTCGACCCGAAGTTGTCGTGGGCTCTTCGCCATCGGGAACGCTTTCCCGTTGATGTGAATCACGCCTCCCGTGAGGATCTGCTCCGCGTCCCTGGCCTGGGAGTGCGAAATACGGATCGGATTCTGAGAATTCGCCGGTGGAGTCGCCTCCGCCTCGACGACCTTGCCCGACTCCGAGTTGATTTGAAGAAGGCTCTCCCGTTTTTAATCACTGCAGATCACAATCCAGCTCGTTACGGGCTCGACAGTGACCGCCTTCGGGCGCGCTTCGCGCCTCCGCCCGAACAGTTGGAATTTGATTTCAATTCTCCTCCGAAAGCCACCCAGGAAACGTTTCGTGGCGCCGTCACGGGAGAAGTTTGAAATAAGGGGCTCTTGTCACCTTTTGTCTTGCCGATTTGATACCTAGAAATACCACATTGCTCCGTTTCGTATGCAAAGCGTCTCAAGCCCACTGGATTTCGCCTCGTGGCGAGAGCAGGCTCGATCTCTGATTGAAGAGGGGATTCGTCCGGAAAACGTTTTGTGGGCTGAGGCTTCGACTGGCCAGAAGGAGTTGTTTCCAGAAGTGGCGCCTCCTTTGAAACGAATCCGCGAAACAGATCCCATCGCCGTGCCGCGCTCCTTTGTCGGTTTTGCCGAAGCTGTTTCCTGTCATCGAAGCGAACAGCGATGGGCATTGCTCTATCGAATTCTTTGGCGGATCACGAAGGGGGGCGAACGGAATCTCCTTGTTGTTGCGTCCGACTCCGATATCCGAAACGCCGCAGCGATGGCGAAAGAAGTTCATCGTGATGTTCACAAAATGCGGGCCTTCGTCCGATTTCGAAAAGTCGGGGAAACGTCGGAAGGTCTGGAGCAATTCGTTTCCTGGTTCGAGCCGACCCATCATATCGTGCGTCGAAACGCTCCCTTTTTCCGCAAGCGCTTCACTGGTATGGGTTGGTCCATTCTCACCCCGGAAGATTGCGTTCACTGGGATGGGAAGGAGCTGCATTTCACTCCCGGTGTGAGTCGTGATGCCGCACCCGATAGAGACGAACTGGAGGAGCTGTGGCGCGGATACTACAAGAGCATCTTCAACCCGTCCCGTCTCAAGCTGAAAGCGATGCAGGCAGAGATGCCTGTGAAGTACTGGAAAAATCTGCCCGAGGCTCCCCTCATTCAGGAGCTGTCCCGTGAAGCCAGTCTCCGCCGTGACAAAATGATCGAGACCCCGGGGCTCCCACCTCGAAAGGCATCGAAGAACCTCTACTTGCAGGAACTGAAAGCGCGAAATGAAAAGGATCGCGAATCAGCCGAGGAATGAGAATTCGGTGACCCTGAGAATCAAAATCGATTTGTTACGTCGGCGGGAAGGACTAAACAGGGGAAAATGCCCCACTCAAACCTGTTGCCTCATTGTCTGAAACCTCTTAAGTGACTTGTCGTGCCACGGGTCATGAGCGTATTTTGCGCCATGTCACCCGTCCTCAAAACGCTCGCTTCGCTGATTTCTATCAACAGCATCAATCCAGAATGGGGTGGTCCGGGGGAAGGGGCTGTTGCGGATTTCGTGGAAGCATTTTTTGCCGATCTTGATGTCGAAGTAGATCGGCATGAAATCCTGACCGGGCGAGAAAATGTAATGATACGTTTGCAAGGTATTGACTCAAGTCGGGCCGTCGTTCTCGAAGCCCACATGGACACGGTTTCCGTTGATGGAATGACGATTCCACCTTTCGACCCGACCGTGGAGGATGGAAAAATGTATGGTCGAGGTTCCTGCGATACCAAGGCCGGACTCGCTGGGATGATGCATGCAATTCGTGCTATCGCGGAGAGTGGGACGCCGCCTCCGGTTGATGTCTATCTGGCTTCTGTTATCGACGAGGAATATGCTTTCCGGGGGGTGCTGGGCGCGATTGACTGGTTTTCGAACCGAGCTATTTTGCCTGAAGCGGCCGTCGTTACCGAGCCGACCGAGATGCGGCTCGTCCGTGCGAACAAGGGGTGCCTCCGCTGGAAAATCGAGACGGTAGGTGTTTCGGCGCACAGTTCGAAGCCCCATCTAGGGAAGAATGCGATTACGGCGATGGCAGAAGTCATTGGCCGACTCGACGAGTATCATACTTCGCTGCAGGTAAGGTCGCATCCTTTGCTCGGATCGCCTACGGCTTGTGTTGGTGTGATCGAAGGAGGGGACCAGGTGAACTTTGTTCCCGAGCGCTGCACGATTTCTTTGGACCGCAGAATGTTGCCGGGAGAAAAGAGCGATGACTTGCTTGAAGAATATCGGCGTATCTTTTCAGACTGCGGAGACTGCGAAGTAATTGTCCATCCGGCGGAAATTTCGGACGAGGCAATGGAGACTTCCGAATCGGAATTGGTCGTGAAAGTTGGATCAGATGTTCTCTCTGGTATGGGTCTCAACTCCGAACCCTGTGGCGTTCCCTTTGGCTGTGACGTTACGAAACTGTCTAGGGCCGGAACACCAGGTGTGATTTTTGGACCCGGCTCAATTGATCAGGCCCACGGTGCGGTCGAATACGTGGACACAAACGAGGTCGAGTTGGCATTTGCTTTCTACCGTGATTTTCTGTTGAACTACGGGGCATGAAGACTTTTACCCGCCGAAATTTTATGGCCACGACTGCGGCCTCTGCTGTCGGTTCCGCCTTTGTCTCTGCGGATGAATCCGGGAAAAACTGGATCGATTCTCATGTTCACGTCTGGACAGATGACAAGGAGGCCTACCCAATCTCGCCGAATTTCAAAGACCGCGAAATGAAGCCGCCGACATTTTATCCCAGCGAATTGTTTGCGCATCAAAGGGGGACCGGAGTGCATCGCACCGTGCTGGTGCAGATGAGTTTTTACGAGTTCGACAATTCCTACATGCTCGACGTGATGGAAGAACATCCGGGTCGCTTTGGCGGAATCGGGATCGTCGATCATTCGAAATCCGATGTGGGCGCCAAAATGAAAGCACTGGGGAAAAAGGACGTGCGCGGCTTTCGGCTTTACGCTTTTTCTGACCGAGTGAAAAAATGGGGGGAGTCCGAAGGAATGGAAACGATGTGGAAAGCCGGAGCCGACGAAGGACTCGCGATCTGCTGCCTTACGGATCCAGGCGCGCTGCCAACCATCCGCAAATGGTGCGAAAAATACAAAGACACTCCCGTCGTGATCGACCACTTTGCCCGCAATGGAATGAAGGGCGAGGTGATCCAGGAAGAGCTCGATCGATTGCTCGCGCTCGCTGATTTTCCCAACACCTACGTGAAAGTATCGGCCTACTACGCTTTTGGGAAAAAGTCGCCCCCATACACCGATCTCGGAGATATGATTCACCAGGTTCACGACGCATTTGGATCCGAGCGGCTCATGTGGGGATCCGACTGTCCGTATCAGGTGCAAGGGGATCACACCTACGAAGCTTCGCTGACACTGATTACCGAGAAATCAGATTTTCTCTCTGACGCCGATAAGGAAAACATTCTTAAGAACACGGCGGACAAATTGTTCTTCGCGTAGCTGCTTTTTGAGGGCAATACGTTGATGCCAGCCTCCTCTGCCGGAACTTTTGCAAGTTCCGCTACTTTGCTTTTTGAAAATCGCGCAACGCCCCTAACAAAGCGTCAATGTCACTTTCGGAATTGTATCCATGAATCGCTACCCGGATTCTTCCGGCCTGGTGCATGACGTGGATGTTTCTTTCGAGAAGAAAAGCGTTCAGCTCGGCATCGTCTTCGGTTTGAAAAGCGAGAATGCCGGAACTGTTGCCGGGTTGCGGAGGTGACATTGTTCGAAAGCCGAGCTCATCAATACCTTGATGCGTTTTCGCGATCAGCGGGTCAGCATGCGCGGCAATGTTTTTGACACCAGTTTCTCTGATGAAATCGATTCCTTCCCGGAGTGCGTAAATAGCAGGGAATGCCGGCATCCCGACAGCGAAGCTCGGCGCCCCGGGGAAAGGCTCGGCCCGTTCAAATCGGTCTGCATCAAAGGCATTTGCGAGGTGATACCAACCGCCGGCACGCGCAGTGACTTTCTTTTTGGCATGATCCCTCACGATTACAACGCAACTCCCGTGAGTCCCCAGTAGCCACTTGTAGCTGGATGCAAAAATGCAATCGGCATCGAGGCAATCAAGCTCGACGCGTCCGGCGGCCTGGGTCGTGTCGACGGCAAGAATCGCATTAGGTGCTTTCGATCGCACAAGATCACGGACGGCTGGCCAATCGAGTCGCCATCCGGTGAGAAAGCTGACGAGCGACAATTGAACGAGCTTTGTGTTTTCGTTGAGGAGCTCTGCTAATTCTTCCAGATCGGGAACGCCCTTGTGGTTTTGCCAGAGTCTAACTGTTGGGGGATGCAGAGGCACGATCCATGGGGTCGCACCGGCAGGAAAATCGAGATCGCAGATAACGGCTTCCCCGTTTTCTCCGAAATCGACTGCGGTGGAAAGAAGGTTGTAGGCCTCGGAGGTGGATGAGCAGAAAGAGATCTCGTCTTTTGTGAGGCTGAAAAGAGCCGCGGCACTTTCCTGACATTTTTCGAATTCGGCGAAAAGAGCCTTGCGGCCATCCATTCCACTCTCTTTATCCGCCGCGTAGCGAAGGAGGGTATCACGGACCGAACGCGGGGGGATGCCCTCTGCGGCGGTATTTAAATATACATTTTCGGCAAGGCTGGGGAATTTAGCGGAGAAGTTGATATCTTCAAGCATGCCCGATTGTAGCCGAAACCCGAACAAACGCAGCACGTTATCAAGTGAGATTTTGGCTGGTCGAACTAAACTGTGTTTCCCACATTCCTCGAATGGAGGAATCGCAAGAAGGCTCAATCGAAGAGCCGCCCGTTGAGGATCTCGCCGCGTCTTTTCGGCAATCGAGGAAAGAATTCTGGTTCATGGTTATGACCTGGGTGGCTTTTGCTGCCTGGACACTGGGCTTCAATTTTCTCTTCGCAAAGGGCGAAGAAGGTGAAGCGGTTGAAGTCGTTTTCGGGATGCCAAAGTGGGTCGTCTTTGGTATCGCGATTCCGTGGATGATTGCTTTGGGCCTGACGATTTGGTTTGCGATGTTCTACATGAAGGACACGGACCTGGGCCATACGGATGAGGAATACGCCAACGAGAAAGGTGACGCGTAATGGCTCTAATCAGTTTTGGTATCTACCTGGCCTTTGTTTTTCTTCTCGCGCTCCTCGCGAACCGAGTTGGGAAGTCGAAGTCCTTTGTCAGTGAGTATTTCCTTGGGAGCAAGAGCATCGGTCTTTGGGCCTTTGCCCTGACTTATGCGGCGACCGCTGCATCGGGAGGGAGCTTTATGGGGTTTCCTTCGCTGATTTATACGCACGGTTGGGTCCTGGCTTGGTGGATTGCCGGCTACATGGTCGTGCCAATGATCGCATTAGGATTGCTTGCGAAGCGATTGAACCAAGTGGGGCGGATTGCTGGCGCCATCACGATTCCTGAAATGCTGCGACATCGATTCAGTAGCCAGATGGTTGGGAATCTTGCGACCTTTCTTGTCGTGTTTTTCATGTTCTTTTTCCTTATGGCCCAGTTCAAAGCGGGGGCAGAGATCATGGCGACATTGCTGGAAGGAGTTCCGGTTTACCAAAAGCTCGTGGTGGGAGTGGAATCGGCGACAGCTGGTATGCCGTGGATTGGGAATGCGAAAGCGGACTATCTCCTGTGCCTGATTGTTTTTGCGATCTCGGTGATTGTCTATACGACCTTCGGAGGATTTCGTGCGGTGGTCTGGACCGATGTGATGCAGGGAATCGTGATGGGCATTGGCGTGGTTGTGATGCTGGTTCTGGTAATCAGCCAGGTAGGTGGACTGGGAAATGCGACGCGACAACTCGACGAAATGACCCCTCCGAAATTTGTGTCGGTTACCATTGCGTCAGAGGCTCCTGTGGAAGAGGATTTGCGCCTTCCTCGCGGAGAATGGCTCCTCGTCAAAGGTGGGCATGAAGTCATTCGTCTCGGCTCCGCAGCGACGATACCCGCAAAAGGTGAAGTCAGTGCTCCGGTCGACGCTCTTTTGATTACCACTCCGGCGGAGCGGGATCGAGTGAAAAGGCGAATCGATGCAGATCTGAAAATCACCGCCTCAATGGCTTCCGAGCCGGAAGGCTATGCCTATGGAGAAGACAAAAAGGGGGTCTACGTTCACGCGCCAGGTCCTCATCGAATCAATCCTGCTGGATTTCTTGGGGTCATGCTGGCATTGAGCTTTTTTGCATTTTGGAATTTCAGTGGAGCCGGTCAACCGAGCTACATGGTCCGGCAAATGGCGTTTCGGGATACGCCTACCCTGCGTCGGTCCATGGTCATGGTGGCGTTCTATTTCAGCCTCATTTATTTCCCGCTCGTCATCATTTTCACCTGCGCCCGAATTCTGCTACCAGGGATGGAAATTTATCCCGACCGGGTCATGCCGGAAATGGCTACCGTGCTGACGCAGAATGCTGGTGTGCCCTGGCTTGCTGGTTTGCTGGTGGCTGCGCCTTTTGCGGCGGTGATGTCGAGCGTGGACAGTTTTCTTCTACTGGTCTCTTCGGGTGTCGTTCGAGATATCTATCAGGAGTCAATCAATCCGAAGGCCTCGGAAAAGCAGATCAAGCGGCTCACCTACATTGTTACCGTCTCAGTGGGGGTGTTAGGTGTCTTTGCGGTTCTCCATCCTCCGGAGTTTCTGCAGGACCTCATCGTTTTTGCCTCGGCTGGCCTTGGGGCCTGTTTCCTGATGCCAATGATCTTTGCGCTCTATTGGCCAAGAACAACGCCCGCGGCGATGGCGGCTGGAATGGGAAGTGGAGGGCTTGTGATTCTCATTCTCTACCTGATCGGGTATCTTCAGACGAAAGAATTCCAGGAATACCGCTTGTTCGATCTTCATCCCTTTATCTGGTCAGTGGTTGTTTCCACTCTCTGCCTCTATTTTGTGAGTCGTTCGACTCCGGCTATTTCGATAACTCTACGAGAGCGTTTTTTCGGAAAAGAACAAAAATGATCCAGCCAACGAGCAGCGATCGTGCACTCCACAGGCAAACCCGGATCCAGTTGCAGGCGACAAGCGCGTTGATGGTTTCCAGATCTTTCCCAAGGGAAAGCACCCCGTGCTGAGGGACCTGAATCAGGCCTGTTATGCCCCAGGTTGCGATTGCGAAAATGGCTCCAATCAGCCCGGGCATGCGAAGCGATGTCCGCCAGAGGACACTTGCGAAAGCGCAGCCGGTAAAAAGCTCGATTACCATGAGTGGAGCAACGACCCAAGTGATCTGATGGCTGTAGTTCAAATGGTAGGATATAAACTTCGATGCGGGGATCTCGGCGAACTGCGGATAGGTTACCATCTGCACAAACCAGATGATGCCACCCATGGCCGAGGTAACAAAGAACTGGACCAAAAGTAGTGCGAAGACCGTATCGTCGAAGCGGACTTTCCTTGCTGACGTGTCGGGATGATCCATGGAGAATAGAAGAAATGAAAAAGGGTGAAGTACTTTCGAAAATTCAGGATGTGGAAGATGCGATCATCAATCGGTTCTGCTCGGTAAAACGACGGCTCGAGCGCGAGATGGAGTGGGTCGATGATACGACACCTTTTTCAGACATGGAAATACCGATTCGGGACGAGATAATTTTTTACGAGGCGCGTGGGTATTACCTTTTTCAGGAACCGTGGCTGGAACACGAACCCGTCCGCCATCGCTACCGTGTCGTTTTGACCTTTCGACCTACGGAAGCAAATCGGTAGACTTCAGAGATCGAGACGAGAAGCTTCTCTTTGCAGGTTTACGGCTCCGATTACATCGTTCCTCTGTGCCGATGAAATCCAGCCGCGCTCGGTCAGGATCTGTGCTGCTTCGGTGCTGTCGTTAAAAAAGGAAAAGTGCGTCCCGGCCTCTTCGAGCTTTTCTACCGTTGGTTTTAGCTCAGACAATCGGTCGGGTCCACAGACATTTTGAATTGGGATGAGATCGACACGGTGAGGATGGCGGACGGGCTCATTTGCGAGGTTTTCTCTGGAGACAAAGAGCCAGTCGACGGACTCGTGTTTTTTTCGGAGAGAGTTAATCGCAACCCATAGTTCCTCTCGGTGATGGAAACGATGACTATATTCGAAACTTGCCAGAAGAGATCAGCGTCAAATTGTGTTTCTCGGCGAACTGGCAAAATGCGAAGAGATAGGGCGGCAAATGGCAAGAATCATTGACCAGGGTGATATCTTTTCTGCCGTCATCGGTCTGATTTACGGGGAGGGACATTTTCCGCATACTCTATGCTTTTGGGCCTGAGATTGACGAGGTGAAGCTGCATGAAAGTCTCTTCCTTTCTCGCATCAATGACTGGATCTGCCGTCACGATACGGACACGGTGTTTTAACCCTACCGGGAGGAAAATCTTGCAAGCCGTCCCTCTGGTGGACTGGCTCAAGAGACCCGTTCGCTGACCTTGATAAATTCCGAAGGGGATGGATCGGCATGGGTCCTCTGTCGTGCTGGGAGAGGCAGAGTAAGACGGTGCCACCGTACCAATCCTCGTCCGCTAACGCAAAATTTCCCCGTCATTGCGCAAGGGATTCGATCCTTTCCCTCGCACCCAATTCGAGACATTGTATCTTGCAATCGATGACAATTCGGCACCTCATTTTCTATTCGTCCGCCTTTCTTTTTTTTATCTCCGCCTTGGCCGAGGAACCGATCAATTTTAATCGCGACATTCGTCCGCTGTTATCGGATCGCTGCTTTCACTGCCACGGGCCTGACGCGAAAAAGCGCGAGGCTGATCTTCGTCTCGACACGCGGGAGGGAGCTCTCGCCCCGCTTGATGATGATGGTGAGATGTTTACAGTCGTTCCCGGCCACCCCGATAAAAGCGAGCTGTTCTATCGTATCATTACCGACGACGAGATCGACGTGATGCCGCCGCCCGAGTCGAAGCTGCCTGCTTTCTCGAAAAAGGAAATCGCGCTCATCAAACGCTGGATCGAGGAAGGTGCGAACTACAGCGATCTGTGGACATTCGTCCCGGTGAAGAGACCCGAAGTCCCGCAGGGAGAAATCGCAAAAGACTGGGCGACGAACAAGATTGATCATTTCGTTGCCAGGAAACTGGTGGAAGAGAATCTGAAACCATCTCCAGAAGCAGATCGGCGCACTTTGATCCGCCGCGCCTCGCTTGACCTAACCGGGCTCCCGCCCATGGTGGAGGAAGTGGATGCATTCCTCGCCGACAAAGACCCGAATGCATTCGAGAAAGTCGTCGACCGTCTCCTCGCTTCGGATGCCTATGGAGAACGCATGGCCGTCGAGTGGCTTGATGCGGCTCGCTACGCCGACACGTCCGGCTACCAGTATGATTGGTTTCGCACGATGTGGCGTTGGCGTGACTGGGTGATTGAAAGCTACAATGACAATCAGCCCTACGACGAATTTATCACCTGGCAGTTAGCCGGCGATTTACTCCCGGATGCAACCTTGGAGCAGAAAATCGCGACCGGCTTCAATCGCAATCATCCCTTCACGATTGAGGGCGGAGTGATCCAGGAAGAATATCGTGTCAGCTACGTGTCTGATCGCGTCACGACAATGGGAACCGTTTTTATGGGAATGACTTTCGAATGCGCACGATGTCACGATCATAAATTCGATCCCGTTTCGCAGAAGGATTTCTATCAGCTATATGCTTTCTTCAATCACTTGCCCGAGAAAGGGCAGGTTGGGGGTAAGCCGCTTTACGGGCCCCCAGCGATTCCCGCTCCAACCGAGGAGCAGACTGCTGAACTCGACCGGATTGAAAAAGACCGCAAAGCTGCGGAAGAAAAGTTGATGCGGCCTGATCCTGCGATTGATGCAAAACAACAGGAGTGGGAAAAGCAATCCGCAGCACCTTGGAAGCAGGTCGACTTACTCACGATCACTTCTCCCCAAAAAACCGAGTTTGAGTCGCTTGGCGATAACAGCTGGCTCGCAAAAGGGGAGGCGCCAGCTCACGATGTTTACGAACTCACCTTTGATACGGCGGAAGCTGTCACCGGAGTTCGAATCGAGGCGCTCACCCACGAATCAATGGTCGGAAAAGGGCCAGGACGATCCTCCAATGGGAACGCGGTTCTCACTGGAATGGAAGCAGCCGCTATAGGAGCGGACGGGGTAGAGACTCCGATCGCTCTTTCGAAAGCAGTTGCCGACTACGAGCAGTCGAATTTTCCCGCAGCGAAGGCGATCGATGATGATCCGAAATCCGGTTGGGCTTTTGACGGAAATTCCAATCATTCGGATCACTGGATTGCGGTGGCTTTTGATAAGGTGATAGCTCCGGAAACCGGGAAGAAAGTCCGGGTCCGGCTTCGTTTTGGCAGTCAATATGCGAAGCACTCGTTCGGAAGGGTTCGGCTTTCTGTTTCCGGGACTCCGGAACCACTCGGTTGGGAGAAAGACTCGGCCCTGACGGAGATACTGGAAAAGGCCCCCGGGAAACGAAATGCGAAGGAGAAAGATGCGCTTCGTCGTGCTTTCCGCGGTGGTCTGCCTGCATTCGCCGAGGTGAGTCTTGAGCTCTCTCAACTCGAAAAGGCGAAAGAAAAGTTGGAGTCTGAAATCCCCATGACCATGATCATGAGTGATGACAGTCCTCGCGAAACTTTCATTCTCGAGCGCGGCGCCTACGACAAGCCGTTGGAAAAAGTCACTGCCGGAGTTCCTGAAAACCTTCCGCCGCTCCCCGATGGCGCCGAAGCAAACCGGCTCGGTCTCGCCAAATGGCTGACTAAACCGAATCACCCGCTCACCGCCCGTGTCGCGATGAACTGGATGTGGCATCAGGTCTTTGGTGTTGGAATTGTGAAAACCGTCAACGATTTCGGGTCACAGGCTGAGTGGCCGACACATCCTGAGCTGCTCGACTGGCTTGCGGCGGAATTTGTCGAAAGCGGATGGGATAGAAAAGCGATGCACAAGATGATGATTCTCTCATCTACTTATCGCCAATCTTCCAACACCAGTTCGGATTTGATGGACCGAGATCCCGATAACCGCCTGCTTGCCCGTGGACCTCGCAATCGCCTTTCGGCCGAGATGGTTCGCGATCAGTTTCTGGCTATGTCAGGACTGTTGATCCGAAAAGTTGGCGGGCCAAGTGTGAAACCCTACCAGCCGCCTGGTATCTGGAAGGAACTTACCAATCGGAAAAATTTCCAGCAGGTCTACGAAGCAGATGAGGGGGAAGGCCTCTATCGCCGTGGCCTCTACACCTTCTGGAAACGTGCCGCGCATCACCCCATGATGTCGACCTTTGATGCGCCGAATCGCGAAGTCTGTACCTTCAGTCGCTCGGCGACTAATACACCTTTGCAGGCTCTAGTTCTTCTCCACGATCCCCAATTTGTCGAAGCAGCCCGCGTTTTAGCGGCCGACCTGCTCGACTCAACCATGTCAGGTGAAGGACTCAACAGGGTCGGGTCTCTCATTGAACAGGGTTACCTCACCGTTCTGGCGCGTCCTCCTTCAAAGGACGAAATGGAATTGATGCAGAAGCTCTTTGCTGCGGAAATTAAAGCATTTCAGGCAGCGCCGGAAGAAGCAGCGAAACTCGCGGAAGTGGGAGATGCTCCTGCTGCAGAAGGACACGACCAAGCTGAGCTGGCGGCGACAACGATGCTGGTGCGAACTCTTTTTAATCTGAGTGAAACAATCACTCGCCATTGATATTTATTTTCCCTGACAAAACTACATGAACGATTTTCTTCATCCGGTGGATCAGTATTTTCGACAGCAGACGCGGCGGCAATTGATGAAGCGGACCGGCGTCGGGATCGGAGCTGCAGCTTTGTCTTCTTTGCTCGGCGAGGGAAATACTGCTGCGAAGTCCGAGGGTGGGCTCCATCACCCTGCCAAGGCGAAGCGAGTGATTTTTCTTTTCCAATCCGGGGGACCTTCGCAGATGGATATGTGGGACTACAAGCCCGACCTTGTGAAGCGTCGAGGAGTCGATCTTCCGGACTCGATCCAAATGGGGCAGCGCCTCACCGGAATGACCGCCCGGCAGAATTCACTCCCGATTGCTCCCTCAATATTCAAATTCAATCAGCATGGTAAATCGGGAACATGGGTCAGCGAGTTGCTGCCACATACGGCCGGGGTTGTCGACGATCTCTGCCTCGTCAAAACGGTGACGACGAACGCGATCAATCACGATCCGGGAATTACCTTTTTTCAAACCGGTCACGAATTGCCGGGCCGCCCGAGCATGGGTTCGTGGATGCACTACGGGCTTGGGAGCATGAATAATGACCTCCCGGCTTTTGTGGTTTTGTTATCGGCTGGAAACTATGGTGCGGCTCAGCCGGTCTATTCGCGGCTGTGGGGGAGCGGATTTCTTCCGACCTCACATCAGGGCGTGCAGATGCGAGCCGGGGGTGACCCGGTTCTCTATTTGAAAGATCCTGCTTTCTCAGATGTATCACGAAAGCGCAATATGCTCGATACAGTTGCGAAACTGAATGATCTCAATCTCCAGAAATCAGGCGATCCCGAGGTCGAGACTCGCATCAGCCAATATGAGATGGCGTATCGGATGCAGACCTCGGTGCCGGGTTTGATCGATATGAAAGACGAGCCGGAATCCACGTTCGAGCGCTACGGACCTGATTCGAAAAGGCCTGGAAGCTTCGCCGCGAATTGTTTGCTTGCGCGCCGGTTAGCGGAACGCGACGTCCGATTTATTCAGCTGTATCACACGGGTTGGGATCATCATGGCGGTTTGCCCGCCGGAATCAAAACGCTGACGGGCGAGACGGATCAGCCGTGCGCTGCGCTGATCAAGGACCTCAAAGAGCGAGGATTATTTGAAGATACCCTGATCATTTGGGGAGGAGAATTCGGAAGAACCATTTACAGTCAGGGCAAGCTGACCGAGACCAATTACGGCCGCGACCACCACCCGCGTTCCTACACGATGTGGATGGCGGGTGGGGGAGCAAAAGGTGGAACCAGTTACGGAGAGACGGATGATTTTTCCTACAATGTGGCGCGTGATCCGGTCCATGTTCACGACATGCAGGCGACGATCATGCACCTGATGGGAATCGATCATGAGCGAATGACCTATCGTTTCCAGGGCCGTCGCTATCGATTGACGGATATTCACGGTCATGTTGTGGAGGATCTGCTGGCTTAGAATCACGTGTTTCTGGACTGCTTTGGATTCATAAAATTCATGCAAGATGGGATATTTCGCTTATATTAAGGAGTATCGAATCACTGCGGCTTGTTGTCTTCCCTAATTCTTCGTACGATTTCCATGAATCCGTTTGCCCAACGCATTCGATCCCGTTTTTTCTCAACACTCCTGATTCTCGTTACTGCGCTTGCCCCTATGGTGCATGCGGAAGTCGACAGTGAAGTCGAAGAAGCGATTGAGCACTACATCAAATCGCTGCGCGCAAAGGGCGTCATCCGTCGCGATGAGCGAACCGCGTGGCTCGTCTATGATTTCACCACGGGGAAAAAACTGGCCAGCATTAATGAAAATACTCCGCTTCAGGCTGCGAGCATGATCAAGCCTTACCTCGCTCTCGCCTTTTTTCATCAGGTGAAAGCAGGTCGACTCATCTACGGATCGACCAGCCGCCGGCACATGGAGTTGATGATCCAGAAGAGCAACAACACGTCGACGAACTGGGTCATGCAGCAAACGGGTGGACCTTCTGCGACGCAGTTGCTCTTGAAGCGTTACTATCCCGATCTGTGTCGCAACATTCGGCTTGTGGAATACATTCCCAAAAACGGCAGGACCTACGCCAATCAAGGGTCGGCAGAGGACTACTCGCGTTTTCTCAGTGCTCTCTGGCAGCGACGATTGCCGCATTCCAGTGAGATTCTGCGTGTCATGGGATTGCCGGGAAATGATCGACTTTACACTGACGCGCGTCGTGTTCCTGCAGGCACGAGAGTGTATAACAAGACCGGAAGCACGGCGATGTGTTGTGGTGATATGGGCATTCTTGTTGCACGTGGACGCAACGGAAAAAGCTACCCCTACATCATTGTAGGCATCATCGAGAGCGGCCATAGAAATACCTCCTACGGCCCGTGGATCTCACGACGCGCCGATGTCATTCGCGAAGTGTCGAACATCGTCTACATGGGAATGAAGCGGCGGCATCCGCTGTAGAATTTCCAACAAGAGCGAGGCCGAAATTTAGAACGGATCACTCTACCGCATCTAGCTCGGCATCGGTCCACGGTGCTGCCCGATCCTTAAACTCGCGTTGGATCGACTTCACTTCCTCGTGGGAAACGGATGAGGCTCCGTCGCCATGAACAAAGCGAATGTAGGTAATCAGCTCAGAGAGCCGGTCTTCCCGAACGATTCCAAAAGTCTGGGCCGGTGCCATGAACCCTGCCTGATAGGTCTTGCCATCGATTGGTCCGGTCAATCCGTGAAAGAAAATCGGAACTAGCTGCCTGGGGTTGCCTTTCACTCGGGCCGAGTCCACGAGGGAGGGGGCGAGGCTCGTTTCGGTTCCGGGAATGGAAATGCCTTTGCCGTCCACTCCGTGGCAGGATACGCAGTTTTTGAAATAGATCGTTTCTCCGCCGGTGATGCGTCGCTGCTCGGCATCGGGCATGTCGTTGCGAAACTTGAGACCGCGATCCCAGTTGCCGAGTGAATTTTTCCAGAGCTGAGCCGTTGCGGCGTCGAAGCCTTTTCCGGAATGGATTTCCTGAATCAGAGGCAAGTCCTTCATTCCCCAGAGGGACAGTGTCGCTGCGAATTGCACACCGGCGATGGATTTGTGGCGTCGACAAACCTCCTGGATTACCTCGACAGCATCGGGATGTTCGCGAACCAGTCCGAGTGAGAGGATAAGTTGTTTGGCGACCTTGGGGTCACCATCGGTCGCGAGAGGGCGGGCGATTGCTTCGAAAGCGGCATCGTCTGCGAGAAGCGGTTCCCCGATCTGAACCACGGCGCGACGAATGCGAGGATCGCGGTCGCTGGCAAGATGGGAAAGAATCGCGAGGTCCGCTTTTTCCATTCCGTGCAAAGTCCAGAGAGTATGGAGTCGACCCAGTGGGTTCTGGGAGAAACGAGCGAGCATTGCGAGATGCGGTGCGATCGATTCACGGTCTTCGCGCAAGAGAATCTCCCGCTGAGCGGTATCGCGATACCAGCCGGAGTTGCTCTCGAGATGGCGAATCAGAGCGATGGTTGATTCTTTGCTTATTGCGGGAAGATCGGTGGATTTTTCAGGCTTAAAATCACGATGGCGAATCCGCCAGATGCGCCCGTGTTGGATATTCTGATCGAGTCCGTTTTTCTGAATGTTTTCCCGAGCCTGCGGGTTCAGCCAGGGGGCGTCCTGGATGATGCCACGATACATGTCGGTCACGTAGAGGCAACCATCGGGTCCTTCGGCAGTGTTTATGAATCGGCTGTTGATATCGGAGCTTCGGAGAAATTCCTGCCCTTCCGAATCTGCCTTCGAAATCTGGAGCATGGCCCCTTCCTTGGAAATTTTGGCCCGCCGAACGACGTGAATCGTCGGATCGCAGAAGAAATAGTCGCCGCGTGCGTCGACTGGGAATTTATCGCCGCGATAAATGCTCTGGCCGCAAGCGGAAGTGAAGTTACGGGTCGCGGAGGCTTCTCCACCACGATCATTGAAAAGGCAGGAACTGTAGGCGGCCAGAAAGGTGGGTGTGTAGTGTTCAGGCAGAACAACAGGAATGCGTGGTACAGGCTCGGTCGCGATTTTTCTCGGGATATCCCAGTAGCGCGGATGGATGTAGGCGGAGACGAGTGGTTCGGAATTAGTGATCCAGTAGAGGTCGCCGACATCGTCATGAGTCAGGCCCCACTGAGTCCAGTGGCCGGGTTGTTTTTCAGCAATCCATTCACCGTTGGTGTAGCGATATCGCTCGGAATTGTAGGTGATATAGATGTGGTTATCGAGATTCCAGACGAGACCGGAATCCTGATGCTCCACTGACTTTTCCGAAGAGATTTTTTTCGAATCACCTGGGTCGTAGAGGACTTTGTTTTCGTCGGCGATCCCGTCGTTGTCGGTGTCGCGCCAGGCGGTGACCTCGTAGGTGTCGGTTTCCCGGACCGCGATCCATCCATCAGCGAGAGGGAGAATGGCTCGGGGCAAGTTGAGCTCATCAACGAAGATGGTGGCTTTGTCAGCGCGGCCATCGCCGTCGGTATCGACGAGGCGCTTGATCCGCCCGTTCTTCATGGTTTTGGTTCCTTTCCCTTCCACGTTCTGCATGTAGCTGCGCATCTCTGCAACATACATGGCTCCGTCGGAATCCCAGACAGTGAGGACGGGTTCTTCGACCATTGGCTCCGAGGCGAAGAGCTCGATCTCGTATCCCTCGGCCAGTTCGAATGTTGCCTTTTCTTCCTCGGGCGTGAGGAGGCAGTAGGGATTTTCCGACCTTTTCTTCTGCATGGATTGCAGAGCTGCACCTTCAGTCGAAGTCTCGTGGTCGGGCCAGGTAATCGAGTGGGCTGATGCGGTAGTAGCTTTGTCAGGGCCTGGGAAATTTTCAGGAACGGGAAGCGTGGTCTTGCCCGTGGCGACATACTCGCAGGAGCGCGCGAAGACCGTCTGAAAGCCGACGCATTGCAACGCCGTGGCCGTAGTGCGTGCGAGATCGCCCGGCCAGAGGTGTCCCATGCTTGTCACAATAACGCGACCTTTGCCGTAGGTGACTTCCCAGGTGATCGGCTCGTGCAGGCCAGTGCCTCGCTGCTTGGGATCGGAAAAGGCACTGCTGAGCACGGTCAGGTTTTTCGCGGGACCCCGCATGTTGTGATAAAGCTCGTCGCTGGCATGCATCCAGACAGCGGGCAGGTCGCGCATGATCGGGTGGTCACTTGCTCGCACGGTGATGGCGAAGGCGTGCTTCGAACCGTGGCCGGAGTTGCCTTTGTTGGGAAGGTCCGGGTCCTTCGCCGCATAGCTTTTGCCTGTGTCAGGATCGATTTTGATCGCTCGTCCAACCGGTGAAGGTCGCCATCCGAGGCCGATCATTTCATTGAATTCAATCCAGTTGCGAAACGGGTTGTTCGCCCCGTGAACGAGTACGACTCCACCTCCTTCTTTCACGAAGTTCAGAAAGGCCGCCTGCATATCTTTGGGCCAGTCTTCTCCGTTGTAATTGAGAATGACTAAATCAGCTGTCGAGAAATCCGGCATCCACGCTTCCCATCTCGGTCTCAGTGCCTCTCTCGCAGTCGCGAGGGGAGCTTCAAATTGCTTCTTTGCCTCCTGGTAGTCAGCCTCGTCTTCGGGGCGGGAAGCTCGATGCGGCACGCGAGGGAATTCCAACTGAGGCGCAGTGGATACAGTAACGTCGAAGCGTCCCGTGGAATCCAGGGTAGCCCGGAGATAGTCGGTTGTTGCCCGCCAGTCGTGATTGTTTCGCCCGTCAATGATGAGGGCGCGGATGGAGTCTTTTGCCAATGAGGGGGAAGCAATAAGAAGGGAGAGCAGAATAAGAAGCCGCATGAGTAAGGAGAAGGTAACAGGGGTAAATGGCAGAGCGAACAGGGTCAAGTTACGGACTTAACCCTGTTGCGTCCCGGTGCTGTTTCTAGAGCGATTTGTGCACCGATATCATCTGCTCGCGAGAGTAGTTGAGAAATGCCTTCGCGGCCGTTGTCATCGCTCCTGCTTTTCTGCGAAGAATTGCGACAAATCGCTCCGGTTCCGATTCGCAGACCTGCAGGTAGGTGATGTTGTCGTCGGGGTGGCGTTTCATCGTCATTTCCGGAACGATGCTAATGCCCATTCCTGCACTGATCATGGCGAGCAGAGTTTCGATTTGTCCGCACTCAAATTTGTTCTCCGAGCGCTTGAGCCGGCACACCTTCATCTTCTGCTCACTGAGACAGTGCCCTTCTTTCAGTAGAATGATCTCTTCCCGGGGAATTTCTCCCAATTGGATCGCCCGGTTGCGAACGGCGAGGGGATGAGCTCGTGGAACGGCAAGAACCAGCTTTTCCCGAAAGATTTCCCGAAAGTGTAGCGACCGCCTTTTTCGATCATGAGGTGTGATGTCGCTCACGATTGCAAAAATCAGCTTCCAGCCTGTGCCTGCAAATAATCGACTAGAAGCTGGACCCATTTGCTCTGATAACGTTGTGGATTTAGAGCGAGCGCAACAGTCCGGATCGGTTTTTCACTCGTGAAAGAACGGTAGGTTCTCCGGTCGCTGTCATCGAGGCGACGCGCCATTTCTGGGACAATTGATATACCGTGCCCGAGAGCGACCAACTCCTGAACCGTAGCAATTTGGCTGATACGCTCGATTGATACAGGCTGGACTGATTGTTGGCGACAATAGGACTCGATGTTATCGGAGAGACAGTGCGCTTCGTTCAGCATGATGAAGGGATATTTTTCGATCGCTTCGACAGTGATCTCTTTCGTTGAGGCAAGCGAGTGATCTGGCGGAACGACCAGTAAAAGTTCCTCAACAAAGAGTGCTCGTACGTCGAGATCTTTGGTCATCACCGGTTTTGCGAGAATGGCGAGGTCGATCTCACCGTGGCTGCAGCGCCGGATGAGGTTGTCCGTCGTGTCTTCCTGAACAATCACAGTGATATTGGGATGCTTTTTCGCAAAACCATTCAGCAGACCGGGGAGAAAATACGGAGCGATTGTGGGGATTGCACCAAGACGAATTCGACCGTGCTGCTTGGCTTCTGATAGAAGGGAAAAAGTATCTTCTACAAGCTTCAGGATTTCCTTGGCACGTCCGAGCAGGAGTTCCCCGAGATCGGTTAGGACGACCTCGCGCGGCTTTCTCTCGAAGAGGGGTTGACCGAGTTGATCCTCGAGTTTCAGGATTGCCCGGCTCAATGAAGACTGGGAAAGATTTAGTTCTTTTGCAGCTCGCGTGAAGTTTTTCGTTCGGGCAACAGTGACAAATTGCTCGAGTTGCTGGAATTCAAAATCACTTCTCATGCAGGAATGTAATCATGCGCTATTCGCATAGCAAGGATTCAAATTATGCATTGGAATCATACCAAGCTTTCTGGATTGTGGTTTAGAGTTCGAACTTGGGGAGAACCAAAACCACGAATACCGATTTATGAATATGAAAAAAAATACCCGAACAGCGGCGTTCCTGGCCGCGTTGATCCTGACGCCTTTTGCGTTCGTATCAGCCCAGGAGAAATCTAACGATTCCAAATCCAATACGGACGGAAAAGACATCAGTAATTGCCCGGTGATGGGCAAGCCTGCTGGTCCGTATCGGCATACCGCTGCCTCGGCCATGTCGGTAGGAGACTGGTGGCCAAATCAGCTGAATCTCGGAATCCTTCACCAAAATTCGAAGAAGGGGAATCCGATCAGCGAAACGTTTGATTACGCCGAAGAATTTGCAAAGCTCGACTACGATGCTCTCAAGAAAGATCTCGAAGCTCTGATGACGGACTCGCAGGATTGGTGGCCGGCTGACTACGGTCACTATGGACCATTCTTTATTCGGATGGCATGGCACAGTGCCGGCACCTACCGGGTTACCGATGGTCGTGGTGGTGCATCTGACGGAACACTGCGTTTTGCTCCGCTTAATAGCTGGCCCGACAATGGAAATCTCGACAAGGCCCGCCGCCTCCTCTGGCCGATTAAGCAAAAATACGGCCAGAAAATTTCATGGGCCGACCTCATGATTCTCACCGGGAATGTGGCGCTGGAGTCGATGGGATTCGAGACGATGGGATTTGCGGGCGGTCGTGAAGATGTTTGGGAGCCGCAGGAAGATGTATACTGGGGCCCTGAGACAGAATGGCTCGGAGACAAGCGATACTCGGGAGATCGGGAGTTGGAGAATCCACTTGGAGCCGTTCAGATGGGATTGATTTATGTGAATCCAGAAGGACCGAATGGAAATCTTGACCCGCTCGCCTCTGCAAAAGACATTCGTGAAACATTTTCCCGGATGGCAATGAACGATGAAGAAACCGTCGCACTCATCGCCGGAGGGCACACTTTCGGAAAAGGCCACGGAGCTGTCACTCCGGATAATCTAGGACCCGAGCCTGAGGGAGCCCCCCTCGAAGCACAGGGATTTGGCTGGATCAATTCGAAAGGAAAAGGGAACGCTGAAGATACCCTGACCAGTGGCCTCGAAGGCGCATGGACCGCTGCTCCGACGCAGTGGAGCCACATGTATCTCACCAACTTGTATGCACACGAATGGGAGCAGAAAAAGACCCCTGCAGGAGCAACCGTGTGGGTCCCCAAAGACGGAGCCGCGGCCGGAACTGTCCCTGATGCCCACGTAGAAGGGAAAACTCACCAGCCTATCATGTACACTTCAGACCTCGCTCTGCGGATGGACCCTGAATACGGAAAAATCACCAAGCGTTTTCTGGAAAACCCCGATCAGTTCGCGAAGGCATTTGCCAAAGCCTGGTTCAAACTGACGCACCGGGACATGGGGCCTGCATCCCGCTACATTGGCAGTGAGGCTCCCAAAGAACCCGAGCTTTGGCAGGATCCGATCCCAGCTGTTGATCACGACCTCATCGATGACAAGGATATTGCTGATTTGAAAAAGAAGCTGCTCGATTCCGAACTGACAAGCTCCCAACTGGTTTCGACCGCCTGGGCATCTGCATCGACTTTCCGGAGCAGTGATCTTCGAGGCGGAGCAAACGGAGCTCGCATTCGTCTCGCCCCCCAGAAAGACTGGGAAGTGAACGCCCCCGCAGAGCTTGCGAAAGCCATTGCTGCGCTCGAAAAAATCCAGTCTGAATTCAACGAAGGCCAGACCGGTGGAAAAAAAGTTTCTCTAGCTGATCTCATCGTTCTCGGTGGATGCGCTGGTGTAGAAGCTGCCGCGAAAAAAGGCGGAGTTGATGTGACCGTTCCTTTCACTCCCGGTCGGACAGATGCCACCCAGGAATTGACCGATGTAGAAAGTGCCGGATATCTCGAACTCAAGAGCGACGGCTTTCGAAACTATCTTGGAAAGGAACTCGACCGCCCTGCACCGGAGAATTTGGTAAATCGGGCACAACTGCTTAGTTTGACAGCTCCCGAAATGACCGTTCTCATCGGCGGAATGCGTGTGCTTGACACGAACGTAGGCCATCCCGATCTCGGCGTTTTGACCGACGAGCGTGGCGTCCTAAACAACAACTTTTTTGTAAACCTGCTCGACATGAATACTGAGTGGAAAGTGTCTCCCGTGTGCGATCACTTTTACGAAGGACGCGACCGCGATAGCGGAGATTTGAAATGGACCGCCACATCGGTCGATCTTGTCTTCGGCTCGAACTCCCAACTCCGTGCCATCGCAGAAGTTTACGGTAGTTCCGACGGAGAGAAGAAATTCGTCGAAGACTTCGTCGCAGCATGGACCAAAGTGATGAACCTTGATCGCTTTGACCTCGACAGCTGATCGGCCCGGCTATCCACGAATTTGAAAATCTTATTTCAGCCTCATCCCGACGCATATCGGGGTGGGGCTTTTTTCGAGGGGAGCAATTTTTCCACCAAACAAAGTGAGATCATTTTCCCCTTAAGTTAGGGAAGGCTTTCTCAACATTTTTGTATGCCGAACCTGCCCGGGATTGTCGATAGCAGGTTTTAATTGCTGAACAGGTAATGCAATCAGCGCAGGATTTTGTAATCGCAACATTCATACCCTTCAGGGCGGGAGGGAATAAGGACGGGAGTCTCAGTGAGATAATGAGTATTTGCATCACTAGATACTTCCTCCCTTTTTGCACCGCTCCCCACCTTGCGGATCGTCAGGATGCCAGTATATTGCGAAGTTCTTTTAACCGGGGGTGTACTGGTTTCGACTGATGGTTTGAAGAGCAGACTGCGTGTCGAGGTTGATCGGTTGGCCTCGTAAAAAGCCGATCAAAAACCAAATGCAAATAACGAACCTGAACTTGCGCTGGCTGCTTAATTAAGCTGCCCGGGAAGAAGCCGACGCCGGCTGAGCTTCTCCCGCTAAAATAGTCGGCTTAGCCTCCTGACGGGTGTCCGGTCAGAGCGGTGAAAGGTTACAGGGCAATAGGGGAAAAGGGATTCTGTCGATCGAAGCCCCTTCTCTGAAATCAAAAGATTGAATATGCATGTAGATGTCTGTTTAGACAGCTGTTAGGACAGGGGTTCGACTCCCCTCACCTCCACTTAAATAACTGATAAACAGGTTGTTAGGAGTGAAAATATAAGGGTGTAATTCCCCCCGCCTCACTGGACTGAGTCGCTTGGAATCCCTTTTTTACGACGAAACAACCGGATCGGTTGGCTCACGGTAGGAGCAACTTGAGACGAATATCCGTGTGGTAGGCGTGTGGTAGGTGGCGGCGGAATGACCGAGGGGAGCGCCCGACAATCATTGGGGCCACATCGGCAAAAAAAACTTTGGCAGGTCGGGGCGGAACCGGAAGTATATCTGTGACGCTTATGCCTCACGACCCGATAGACCAGTCAGACTTCATGCGCCTGTTCGTGCGCCACGAACGGGATCTGCGGGTGTTTGCCCGCGGGTTGCTGCCGAACTGGCCGGTGGTGGATGATGTGCTCCAGGAAGCCAGCGTGGTGATGTGGAAGAAGCTGCATCAGTTGGAGAAGGAGGAGGATTTCTTCACCTGGGCGCGGGTCATTGTGCGCTACGAGGCACTGCGAGCCCGGCGCAATGCGGCGCGGGACCGGCTCGTGTTGAGCGAAGAAACGCTCGAGCTGCTCGCTGATGAATCGATGCCCACGACGGGGGATGACCTCGAGCAGGAGCGAGCGGCGCTCAAGGGTTGCCTCAAGAAAATGGGTGACGAACAGCGGGACCTTGTTTTTGCCGCGAGCATGCGGGACGGCGGGGTCAAGGAGTTGGCCGAAGCCACCAGCCGAACCGCCAACAGTCTTTACAAACTGATCGGACGTCTCCGGGCGTCCCTTCGAGAATGCGTTGAGCGCGAGCTGCACACCCAGACAGAAACTCATGGATAAATCACGGGAACACGAGGAACTGATCGACCGATACCTGACAGGCATGGCCGATGAGGCCGAGGTCGAACAACTCGATGCCTTGCTCAAGGAGGATGAATCACTACGACAAACCTTTCTCGCCGCGAGCCGGGTGGACAGCCACCTTCGCGAGGAGGCCATCGACCAGCCGGTGCCGAAAATGGAAATGCCCGGCGCACCGCAAAAGCATCGTTTCACCTGGATCAACCCCGGCGCGGCGGCGGGCCTGCTGATCGGGCTGTTCAGCGCGTCGGTGGTGTGGGCGGCGATTCCGCAGGGCGGCGGGATCACCCGGACGAGCCAGGAGGTCGTCACCGAGGATTTTGAGGATCCGGGAATGAAGCTGAAGCTGACGCTCCCCGATCGAGCGAATCAGTGGTTCGGGCGCGTCGTTTCGGTGGCGCCGGAAGGCGAGGTCACCGCGGTTAAGGGTAGCCGGGTGGGACAACTGAGTCCGGTTCCCGGAAACCGGACCGAGTCGGTCCGCTACGTGGTCGATCTCGATGACTACCCGGAACTGGCCCAGGGGCATGTGCAAAGCCTGCAGGTGAAGGCGTCCTTTTCAGCTCCGTTCACCCAACAGGAGCCGAAGTTTCGCGTGGAACTGGCCGCCTTCAGCGAAGCGCCCGGTGATGTGAGGGAGGCGTGGCAGCAAGAGCGGGTATCCGGCGACAGAGTTTTGCAGCAAGTCATGCGAAACCACCTTCCGCCAGCGGACGAGCTGGGTGAGTGGCACGAAGTGAGCGCCTCGCTCGAGATTCCGGAGGGCAGTCGAAGCGTCGTCATTTCGCTGGGGGTCTTCCACCTCGATCCTGACAAGCCGGTCTCTGACTTTTACCTCGATGCTGTCGAGGTGCGGTTGGTGGATACGTTCGAGCCGTCCACGTAGATGATCTGTGCTTTTCCTAAAAGTGTGGCAGGTCGGAGCGGAACCGGAAGTCGTGCTGTTGCATGCACACCCAAACTACAAATCTCGGAATGAACGCAAGGACAATGCTCTTTGCGCTCCTTGCGCCTTGCACCTGTCTCCTCACCACTCCAGCCACGGCCGCCGAAGGGTGGCGGGTGATTGCGGAAGATCCCAAGTTCCCCACGGATGACGTGATCGTCGCGTTCTGCTCGGTGACCGACGCGGCCTACGCCCTGCCGGACGATCCTGCCGCGGCCGACTGCACGCCTGCGATTCAACGGGCGCTCGATGACGCCAGCGCGGCCGGGGGCGGCACGGTTTTCCTGCCAGAGGGCCGATACCGATTGGAGGGCATGCTGACGATCCCCTCGAACGTTTTTCTTCGCGGTCGCTGGAGTCAAATCGGTCCGGACCGCCCGGCTCAGGGGACGATCCTGATGATTCATAACCAGGAGCACGAGCAGAGTGTGCTGATCAAAGGCAGTGGCTGTGGCGTGAGGGACCTGACCTTCTGGCATCCCGAACAGCAGGTCGCGGACTCAACGGGTTCAAATTCGTTAGCAGAATCTCCATTGGTGATTCGTGGGCAGGCATCAGTGGTGACGATTGAGAATATCACCCTGATCAATCCCGGGCGCGGCATCGATCTCTCCCAGGCGAGCACTTGTTGCCTGCGCGGTATCTACGGCAGTCCACTGCACTGCGGGTTGTCGGCCGACAGAAGTTTTGCCGTGTCGCGCTATGATTCGATCCACTTTTCGCCGGACTACTGGACTTGGTCCAAATTACCCGGAAGTCCTCCCAAAGGCGGAGCGCATGCCGACTATATGCGTAAGCACGGAACCGGGCTGCACATCTTCGAGATGGATGGATTCTATGCCGGTTTTTCGACGATATCCGGGTATCAAAAAGGACTCCACTTCGAGCGCGGCGTGTCGGGGGATGATGCCAGTGGAGAGCTGTCCTACTTCACGGTTACCGATTGCGATACTGCACTCTATGTAGATGACGCTAAAGGATTCCGAATCGTGGGCAGCACCTTGCAGGGATCAGAATATGGCATCTGGGGCAAAGACCGCACTCACTACAAGATGCACACGACCCACATCGAGGGCGGAAAACATTCGATCTCGATCAAAAATGGAGTCGCCGAGCTGGTCAACTGCACCGTGACCGGAGAGACCGAAATTGTCGGCCGCCGCACCGTGTATCGCGAGCATCAATATGATGAGCCACTGCCTCCTTTTCAAAATACCTACGATCGAACCCGCAAACCCGCGAAATCGGATCTATTCAACGTCCAGGACTACGGAGCCGTTGGCGATCGAAAAGCCGATGACACAGAGGCTTTGAAGAAGGCTATCGAGGCGGCTTCCTCCAACGGCGGCGGGATCGTGTTTGTGCCCGATGGCGAGTATCGGATCACCGAAGTGTTGAACCTGGGTGATGGAGTGGAGCTTCGAGGCAATAGCGGGGGGCGTCATGTTCTGGGCAACAAGCCCAAAGAGCAATTGGGTAGTGCTTTGTTCATCGAGACCGCCGAGGGTGACGAAAATGGAACGCCGTTTCTCACCCTGGGAGACGGCAGCGGATTGCGCGGTATCGGCTTCTATTACCCGAACCAGGACTACAAGCACTTCAAAAAGTATCCCTGGATGGTGCGAGCCAATGGAGAGGGGAACTACGTCATCGACTGCTCGGCTTCGAATCCCTACCAGGGACTGGAGCTCAATGGCGATAACCACCTCGTGGAGTATTCCTTCATCGGTGGACTTCAGGCCACCTACCGGGCGAACCACTCTTCCGGAGGCCGGATCCAGAATTGCCACATCAAGCCTGATTTCTGGCGGGGTGCCTGGCTACCCGGCAGCCCCAAAACGCCGGAGTTGGAGGAATTCAAATTCAGGGTGAATGAGGCCTACGAGCCCATCTATCTCAACGGCTGCGACGACTATGTCGTGATGAGTATTTTCAATCATGCCTCTCACACGCTGATGACCGTGGACGATTCCAGTGGTCAGGCCCTCATGGTCGGTGGTGAGCAGTTGCAGCAGGGCTACGCCTTTAAGAATGGAGCGAAGCGCTTCGACATCATCTCGTCCACCTGCAACATCAACCACATCGGAGGGCGCGACGGGACCTACGGCATCAGGACCGAGTCCAGCTTTGCTGGAGAAGCCCGATTCTATTGCAGTCTGGCCATGGGGACATCAGACAAAACCTGGGATGTTCAAGGCGGGCATCTCTTCTGTCAGCAAACCTCCATCACCGGACCGAGCAACCGGGGAGCGAACAGCATCCATTGTGGAGAAGGTGCCAGGATTACGGTGCAGTCGGGCGGAGCGGGTTCGCATCACCTCGGCTTCGAAAACGAGGGACAGGTATCCTTTGAGGACTTTCACTTCGCGAAAGGGTTTCTGCGCTCCGCGGCCGCGGAATTCCAGTCCGGGAATCTCATCGAGACAGTCTATATCCTCGCCGATGCGAACCAGCCATTCCCGAAGGGATACGGGCTGGAGCTGGACATGAGCAACCTGCGCATGGAGGACGCCTTGATTATCCCAAACTCGGGCTTGGCGAAGGACTCGCAGGATGGGCGTCGGCTGCCGTCCGCACGCTTGGTGGAGGGCGACAGCTACGAGTTGAAGGTGACCGACCCCGGGTTTCAGAATGGGACGATCAAGGAAGTCGAAATCACTCTCTATTTCCGGATCGAAGACAACTGCACGATCTCGACCCATTACCAGGGGCAGACTGGCATGAAGCTCGGCGATACCGTCGCCTTTGAACTGAAAAACAAACCCTTCTGGGAAGAGCATCGATTCCGAGTCAGCGACGCCAACTTTGGATCGAGTGAAGGCGTGGACCTCCGCATCCAGGTGGAAGGCGCGTCGCCGCTGCTGGGCATGGTCGTGATCGCTGCACCGGTGAACACGAATGAGCAATGATCGGCTCTTTTAGACGCTTATTTGTCCGGGGAAGCACTATTACCCAACAAAATGTGGCAGGTCGGGGCTCCCCCGGAAGTCCATCTGTGACGCCGAGCAGTCGCCTCATCACAATCAAACCCAACATCATCGTGATCATGCCCGATGATATTGGCTATTCCGATATCGGCTGCTAAGGGGCATGAGGTCTCAACTAATTTAACGGAAATTCAATTATGCTAAAGCAAACACTTCTCATCTCCTTGCTATTCGTTAGTCAGGCATTTTGTGATGATGATCCTGACTCCAGTTGGAGATCTCTATTTGATGGCAAGACTTTCGAGGGCTGGCAGCAACTTGGTGAAAATCATAAGCTCAAAATCGGCCATGGTAAGCGCGATCTTATTGGTTACGACCAGGAGTTCAAAGATTTCGATCTGCGCTTTAAATTTAAAGTCAATTTAGCCGATACGGATTTTGATTTTGGAGTCTTTTTTCGCAGTCAAATTGATACCAATGTTCAAACTGCCAGAGGCTATAACTTGGATTTGAGCTCAGTGGCAGGAAGCAAATCTAAGGTGGATTTGTTTTTCAACGATTCTGAGGTGGCTTTGACTGATGGTGTATCAGCTGAAATCTCCAGCAAACAATGGAATGACGTTAGAGTTACCTGTGCTGGAGGGAGGATTCAGGCTTGGCTCAACGATCAGAAAATAGCAGACCTATTTGATGGTGAAATTGCCAGTCAGCCCAAAGGCAAGATCGCATTCTACGTTGAAAACAAGTTCGCCGATCGCTTCAGCCTTAAAGATTTTCAGATTAGAGAACTCCAGCAACCGCTTATCGCCGATGAGGAATGGGATCATTTGTTAGATAAGGAACTAACCAGGTGGGGTGTTGCCATCTTTGCCCCAAGAGATGAACACACAGATGACTTCACTTTTCCAATCTCCAAAGACAATGAAGAGGCATTAGCGGCGTGGGAATATGCTTATAAAAATAATAAGCCCTTAAAAATCGGAACCGATCTCACCCGTGAGTTTTCAACTTACATAGATGAAAATTCTGAGCTGATTTTGAAGTTAGACGGCAGAGTAAAAGGTTTCCTGGGAACTTCTAAGCCATACAAAAACTATCACTTCCGGGCCTATCACCGATGGCCAAAGGACAAAAGTAAAGGTGGAAAGGGAGGCATCTTTTATCATGCCAAAGATTTACGCAACAGTAATAACCCTCCCAATCTTGAGTATCAGCATGCCTATGCCAATTACGGCAGTCTAATCCCACTGATGGGTTATAGCTCTAACATGAAATCTCTGGACCCTCGAAACGAAGATGGCAGTGCCATTATCGCAGAAAAGGACAAAAGATTTTATCGTGTGGATTATGACCCCAGGGGCGAAAAACTAGGTCTAAAACCAGTACTCGATAACAAAGGGAAAATCATCTACAAGGGCTATGGCTTTAGAAGCTTCAACACGGAAAATGAACAAGGTGAATGGAACCTGGTTGAGTATTATTGCTATGAAGATAAGACCATTCATTTAGTAAATGGCCAAGTGGTTTGCGCAGGGGAGGATATGCGTGATGAAGAAGGAAAACCACTAACGCAGGGTTTAATCCTACTTGAGTCAGAGTGGGCTGGAGGTGCCTATAAAGATGTAAAAATCAGGTCGATTGAGGGATTCCCGGAAGTTTATAAACAGGAAGTTGGGTTTTAGCCTCCGCTAATTTTTCAATAGTCCTCTTGCTGCTAGCTTCGTTCTTTAAAATGAAAATTGGATTCTTCACTAAGCTTACGATCTGCTGTCTTGCAGTAACGGTAATGGCCCAACAGGCTCCCGGATCACCTGATGAGCGATCCGGTAAGCCTAATGTTCTCTTCATCGCCATCGATGACCTGCGGCCGGAGCTGGGCTGTTACGGGGTGGACTACATCCAGTCACCGCAGATCGATGCCTTCGCGGAAACGGCCCGGCTCTTTACCCATCACTATGTGACCGCTCCGACCTGCGGCGCCTCCCGCTATGCCCTGTTGACCGGGCTCAGTCCGAGAACCAACCATGAGGCCGGCAACCACGCCTTCAAGCAGAACCTCGAGTTTACCGCGCAGCGGGGAATTGAGTCCTTTCCGCACCTCTTCAAAGAGTCCGGGTATGAGACGCTTTCCATCGGCAAGATCTGTCATGGCAAGCAGGACACCTTGCCCCGCAGCTGGAGCCGGATTCTGAGCCCTCGCGGCAAGCATCCGGACTTTCAGAACAACAGCGGCAAAGACCAGCGGCCCGCCTCCCGGGGCCTCGATCTGCCCGATGCCGCTTACCAGGACGGCGCCATGACCGACACCGTCATCGAGACCCTGCGCACCCTGGGTGACGAGCCGTTCTTTTTTGCGGTCGGCTTTACCAAACCGCACCTGCCGTTCTGGGCGCCGAAAAAGTATTTCGACCTCTACGACGCGGAGGCGATTCCCCACGCCGATTGGGGCGAGTTGCCGGATTCGCCCTCCTATCACCCGAGTTTTGAGCTGATGCAGCAGTATGGGCATCATCCGGAGGCCGGTTTGGAAGATCCCGCCTACCGACGGCAGTTGAAACACGGCTACGCCGCCTGCGTCAGTTTCGTGGACGCTCAGATCGGGCGCATTCTCGACGAAGTCGAAGCCCTCGGCCTGGACGACAATACCATCATCGTGCTCTGGGGTGACCACGGCTGGCACCTAGGCGAGCATCGTATTTTCGGCAAGCACACCAGTTTCGAGAGAGCCCTGAAGTCGGTTCTCATCATGCGCACGCCGGACATGAAGCATCCGGGACGTCACACGGAGGCGCTGGTGCAGAGCATCGATCTCTACCCGACGCTGGCCGGGCTCTGCGGCTTGACGCCTCCCGCGGACATCGACGGCCGCCCCTTCCTCGACCTGCTCGACGATCCCGACCTCGCCGGTCCGGAATACGCGCTCAGCTACAACCAATCCTATGGCCCGCCTTTTAGAGGACAGCCGCGGATGTATGCCGTGACCCTGCGGACCCGGGACTACCGCTATATCAAGTGGCAGAGAAATCTGGGCCAGGGGGAGATCCTGTTCCACGAACTCTACGATCATCGTTCGGATCCGGAGGAAGAAGACAACCTGGCGGCCAGGGAGCCGGAAGTGGTGAAGCGCCTCGAAGAGCTTGTGGCAGAACGTCCATCGGTGAAACGGTAAAACCACAACCCGAATCAGCTACCAATCTCCTATCGGCTTGTTTTGGAAAAATCCTTGGCAGGTCGAAGCGCAACCGGAAGTCTAGCTCCACAAGGGTAGGCAAAGCACATTGCCCAGGCTCTCGAGGAATTTGATTTATACGATGAAACGCACTGCATTCTTGTTATCGCTTTTGGCTCTGACTACTTCGGCCTCCCATCTCGTGGCTGATGATTGGATCCCCCTGTTCGACGGAAAATCCCTCAACGGCTGGCACCAGGCCGGGGGAAAGCACGAATACGAAGTCATCGACGGCATGATCGTCGGCACCTCCGTCGCCGGGGAAGGCAATGCCTTCATGACGACGGATGAGACCTACCAGCACTTCGAGCTGAAGTTCGAGGTTAAGGTCGACAAGCGGCTCAACTCCGGTTGCCAGGTTCGCTCGGTGCCGGTGGGGAAGAGCGGGCATCTGCGCGGGCCGCAGGTCGAGATCGCCGGGGGAAGGACCGGCTTCATTTATGGCGAGGTCATGAAGAAAGCGGATGGTTCGCCGCAGCGGTGGCTCAGTCCCAACCTGGAGGATGAGAAGAAAGAGCCCATCCTGGGAGCGTTCAAAGAGGAGGCGTGGAACTCGATCCGGGTCCGCGTGCTGGAGGATCACTATCAAACCTGGGTCAACGGGGTTCCGGTCAGTGATTTCAAGTTCGACGGCATGCCCGACGCCGGTCACATCGGCCTCCAGGTGCACGGCGTGAAACTCGAGGAGCTGGTCGGCAAACAGGTTCGCTGGAAGAACATCCAGCTGAAGCCACTAAAGTCAGAGAATGTTGCTTCGATTGGCAATCGAAGTGCGAAAACTCCGGATGCTCCCCCACCTCCAACTTCGATTACCAATCGAAGCAACGACGACCCTCAAGAAGCTCTTGCCTTCCCCTACCTGGCGACTACGGAAGGACGCGAGGGCTACGAGCTGGCCGGGGAGGAAACGAACACTTACCGGGTCTACGATTTCTACAAGCGTCAGGCGCAGCATCACCTGAAGCAGGACCGCGATCTGAAATTGTTGCAGGCTTATCCCGATCTGGATGGCGGCACCTTCGGGCACTGGGGCAACTACAGCAAAAACGGTCACCAGGATCTCCGCTGGAACGCGATGGACTACGGTCCGGCGATGGCGGCCACCTACACGATCGACAAGCAGAACAAGATCGGCGGCATGCTGAGCGTGCTGCTCGAAGGCGGCCACACGGTGACTTTTGATCGGGAGACAGGCAGCTACTTCAATGCCTGGGAAGGGCGTCCGTATTTTCATCCGCACCGCTGGGGGGTCATCCACGGGGTCGCGGTGCCGGAAGGCGTCATCGCGGTGGACTTGCAGCCGTGGTTCACTGCCATCACGAAGGATGGCGAAGCGATGACGCGTTACCTCGGCCACTATCTCCACGGCCAGCAGGTGGTGACGCATTACGAGATTGGTGACTCCCGTTTCCTCGACAGTGTGTCCGCCGGCGAGCGCGGGGCTTTGGTCAGGACGATCGTGGCTGTCGACGGAGGTGTTGGCGGCGTTTCCCTGCCCTTGAACCTGGACGCGGACAGCGGCTGGGAGCTGACGGTGGATGACCAGCTTCTCATCGGAACCTGTGAGGGGCGCACCCTCATCGTCGCAGCCAAGGGTTATTCAAAGGGAGAAGCTGAGCGGCTGGAACCTTCGATCGAGTCAGGAGAGTGGAAGGCGCCTGCGGCAGCCGAGACGTTCGTCGACACCTTCCACCTCACTTTCTGGGAAGGGGAGGCCAGCGAGGCGGACGCGGTGAAGGCCTCGCTTCGCCGCGACGAGACGATCGCTCCGCTGGCGGAGTGGGCGCAGGGCGGGCCCTCGAATTGGCCGGAGCGTCTCACCGAGCCGGTCACGCTGGCCAAGGATGACAAGGCCTACGTAGTCGATCGCATCGGGGTGCCCTTCGACAATCCCTGGGGGGCCATGATGTTGTTCAGTGGAATCGATTTTGATGAAGAAGGTAATGCCTACCTGCCCACCCTGATGGGCGATGTCTGGAAGGTGTCCGGTCTCGGAGAAGGGATGACCGAAGCGTCGTGGAAGCGTTTCGCCACCGGCTTGAACCAACCCTTCGGCATTCGCCTGATTGACGGGCTGCCCTACGTGATGACTCGCAGCAGCATCGTTTGCCTGAAGGATCTCAACGGGGATGAGGAAGCGGACTATTACGAAGACCACTACAATGGGTTCACCTACTCGCCCTCGGCCCACACGCGAGGCTTCGGGTTCACGGTCGACAAGGATCGGACCGCCTACTTCGTCAGCGGCTCGGGTGCCTACAAGAAGCCCTGGAACCAACCCGCTGAATTGCTGGCCAGCGGTCTGCGCAACGCCATGGGCGTGGGCGGCAGCGAGGACGGCATCTTTCTGGTAGGACCCCAGGAGGGCGTCTGGACGCCGTCGTCGGCAGTGTTGGAGATCGGTCAGGGTGACTACTACGGCATGGGACCCAACCAACTCCTGAACGGAGAGGAGGAGGGGATCGAGGAGCAACTCTCTCCGGCGATGGCCTACCTGCCTCGCGGCATCGATAACTCGACTGGCGGGTTTGAATTCCCCCTGTCCGAGCGATTCGGGCCGCTCGATGGCGGCATCGTCGGTCTGAGCTACGGCTACGGCAGTTGGTATCAGATTCTGCGCAATGACGGCTACGCCGACTACAACCGCGCCCAGGGAACGATTGTGCCTCTGGCAGGGGAGTTTCGCTCCGGCGTGGTGCGTGGTGCGATCCATCCGGGCGACGGGCAGTTTTACGTGGCGGGCACCGACGGCTGGGGCAACTACGCGCTCGACGACGGTTCCCTCGAACGCGTTCGCTACACCGGCAAGCCGTTTCCGATGTTGGAAAACGTGCACGCCTACGAGAACGGCATCGAGCTGCAGTTCAGTGATCCCGTGAGCCCTGACTCCGCCTCCTTGGCCAAGAACTATTTCATCCAGCAATGGAACTACGAGTATTCGCCGGCGTATGGTTCGCTCGAGTATTCCGTGAAGCAGCCTTCGCAGGAAGGCCACGACCGGGTCAAGGTCGCGCGGGCCGAGGTGGCCCCGGACGGGAAGTCGGTCTTCCTCGAGATCCCGGATCTGCTGCCGGCCCTGCAGACCCACATCTACGCGGACCTGATGAGCAACGTGGGACCGCTCGAAGTAAATGCCTTTGCCACCCTCGTTCACCTGGATCAAGCCAAAGCGGGCTTTGCCGATCCGGTGCCGGCCCTGAAGTCGCGCACCGCGGCCCTGCGCATCCGCGGCAGCAAGATCGACAACGAAAAGGTCGCGGCCAATACCGCCGACACGCCGGAAGGGCGCATCCGTCAGGGTGAAACGCTTTTCAAGATGTTCTGCATCGGCTGTCACGGTCCCCAGGGAGAAGGGCTGACGAACATTGCCCCGACGCTCCACTCCGACTGGGTCGCCGGTGATCCCGAAGTGCTGGTGAAGTTGCTGCTGCAGGGACTGCAGGGGGACATCGAGATCAACGGAGAGCTGCAACACTTCGAGGCCCCCATGCCGGCCTTTGGCCCTGCCTTAGGCGATGGCGAGATTGCCAGTCTGCTCAGCTACATTCGCAAGACCTGGACCGACGCCGAAGCGGATGTGACGGCCGAGTTTGTGCAGGAGGTGCGCAATGGGGAAGAAGGAGTGGTTGGGCCTTATGAAGCGGGGGAGTTGTGGAAGACGGTGGAGCCGACTCGATAGGGAAGAACCGCCGATGGGCGCAATCGGAGCGAAGCGAAAAATTGAAGGGGACAGGTTAGCTATTGCAGGGACGAGTTGGCTGGAATCCCTATTTGTCGAGTTCTGGGGGTGTATTCGCAGTTGGATGAGCCCGAAATTCAGGGCTGGCGGAGAGCTGAGGCCAGAGTGAGCGAGAGTTTAAGTCTCTGTGGTGGCGAGGGGCGATCGTTAACCTGTCCCTGGTAACTGTGACTTCTCGCCTGGATGACGTCCCGGATATCCCGGCGCATCTCACAGCCGGTGGAGATAAAGTGATCTTCGAGCTGCTTGAACATCCCACGCACCCTCTCCGGATGCTGCGCGGCGAGGTTGTTGGTTTCGCTGAGGTCCTCGCCCAGGTTGTAGAGTTCATGCGATTTGTCCTTGTAGTTCAGGATCAGCTTCCAGTCGCCCGAACGGACAGCCACCCCGAATTGCGTCGGGAAGAACGCGGGTACATCGCGTTCCAGCGACGGGTCGCGCAGCACGGCGGCGAAGCTGGAGCCGTCGAGGGTCTGCTGAGCCGGCTTCGGCACGCCGGCAAGGTCGAGAATGGTCGGATAGAAATCCTCGGAACGAACAATAGCTTCCGCGGTCCGGCCCGCCGGAATCACACCGGGCCAACTGGCCAGCAGCGGCACGCGAACACCACCCTCCCACGCCGTGATCTTGCCGTCTCGCAGTGGACCGGGCGATCCGCCGAGGTCGTAGTAGGTCAGCCAGGGGCCGTTGTCACTGGTGAAGAGGACGAGGGTATCCTTGGCGACGCCGGCTTCTTCGAGCGCCTTCACCATCTCCCCGACCGACCAGTCGATCTCCTCGATCACGTCGCCGTAGAGACCGGCCCGGCTCTTTCCCCGAAATTCATCCGACGCATAGATCGGGACATGCGGCATGGAGTGGCCGAGAAAGAGGAAGAACGGTTCGTCCTCCGGTCTCTCGCGAATCCAGGCGACGGACTCTTCGGTGTAGCGTTTGGTCAGGGTGGGCTGGTGGACCGGGGTCTCGATCGCTTCGCGCTGTCGATAGAGAGAAATGGGGAAATCCTCGCTGACTGCGTTCTTGATGTTCTCGTAGGTCCGGGCAAAGCCTTTACGCAGTGGAGCGTCATTGCTGCCGACGAGACCATAGAAATGGTCGAAGCCTTCGTCGTTCGGATGGGCGCCTCCGTCGGGCTGTGTGAAGTTGGTGATCCCCCATTTGCCGACGTAGGCGGTGGCGTAGCCGGCCTGCTTGAGCATTTCGGCGAGGGTGATCTCGTCTTCCGGGAGATGTTGCCACTGGTTCTTGTCGCTGCGATGAATCCGGATCGGCATGCGACCGGTCATCATCGCGACCCGGCTCGGATTGCAGAGCGGGGCGGACGCGTAAAAGGAAGTCCAGCGTTGGCCTTCGGCCGCGAGCTGGTCGAGATGCGGCGTCTGGATCAGGGGGTGCCCCTGGCAGGAGAGGTCGCCGTAGCCCATGTCGTCAGTGAGGATGACGACGAGGTTGGGTTTCTCCCGGCCGGCGCCGTGCACACCCATGCCCGGGATGAGGCAGGTCAGCAGCGCGATGAGGTGGATTCGATTTATGGTCATAGTTATGGCTTCAATTAGGATGTGAAAAATTGGTTGTCGTTTCAGGCACTCTCCAGGTGGTTACCTGGATTCCTCGTAGGGATAGTCGAAGGGGACGGCGGAAACCCGGATCAGTCCTCCGTCATCGACTTCGTGGACGGTGTTGGGCTTCACCTCGCCGCGAATCGTTGTGTCACCGATTCGCAGGTCGAGGGTCACCGGCTCGGGAGAGAAGCCGATCACTTGCACGACCGATCCCGCTTCGTCGGTCACCACGCGGACGCCCTCGTTGCAGGAGAACACCGGCTCGCCATTGACGTGCCCCGTCATCCGGCCAGCCTCGATGACCAGCTCGTATGCGGTCTCACCTCGGCGCTGGGTGGTGCGGAGTTCATTGCCTTCGCGCGCCAGGGCCGACCACCAGATCTTTTCCTGATCGACGATCGGATAGATGCCGAACATCCGCGGCAGGTAGGCGAGGCAGGTGGAGGTCATCGTGAAGTTGCCGTCCGGGATCTTGCCCGAGTTGAGACCGGTGAAGGGATCGACCTGCTGGGAGTAGCAGTAGTCGTTCTTCACCCAGGTCTCGATGAGCTGCTCCCCGAGGAGACTGATCTCGGCATAGTGCCCGTAACGCTCGAGGCCGTAGAGACTGCGCGAGAGGGTCAGGGTCTGCACCTGTCCGCCCCAGTTGTTTCCGGACACATTCTCGAAGAGCGGCTCGTTGATGGCGATGGAGGGAATCGGCGGCGAGGTCCAGAATTTCTCCGGATCGAGCAGGTGATGACGAATGAAGGCATCGGCCATCTCCTGGCTGAACCCGCCATAATACATGACCCGCAGGTTGTTGTGGATCAGCTCGGGATTCCGCCGGCCGTGCCGGTCGAGGTCGAAGCAGGCGAGCTCCTCCTCCACCCAAAGCCGGTCCCGGATGAGGGCCCGCACTTCGGCGGCTTTCGCCTTCCAGTGCTCCGCCTTTCCGTTGCCGAGTTCGGCGGAGACGAGGGCAAGGACATCGCGGGCGGCGTGGCTGTAGGCGTTGACATCCATCGACTCGAACGGCACGAGTACCTCGTCGGTGGACGCCGGAGGCGAGTGCCCGGCCCGGTTGTGGTTGGCCCAGTAGCGACGGAAGGAATCCGGATCGGTGGGCACGGGAGCGCCCGAGGCGCCGGGAGGGATTTCGTAGGGCCAGTGGGACGGCGCGTAGCGTGTCATGAGCCGGGTGGCGTAGTCTTCGGCGGTGTCGTAGATGCACCACAACTCCAGCAAGCCGTCGCCGTCGGAATCGCGGGTCTTCCAGAGATAGGCGTCGTAGGTTTCGAGTGCGGTGTAGAGCTGCTCGAGGTAGTCCCGGTCTTCGCCCGCCCAGAAATAGAGTCGCCACGCGTGGTAGGGAAAACAGATCCCGTTGATGCCGGTGTAGTTGGCGATCGCCCCGTCAAGTTCGGGAATCACGGGGGTGAACTCGCCGGGCTTCCGATTCGTCTCCCGCATACGATAACCCGGCCAGACCACATTGGGGAACTTGCCGTCCTCCCGCTGGGTGAAAAAGTGGACCTGCATGTTGGCGATCCCCGGGGCGGGATCAAAGCGGGCGTAGCTTTCCGCATTCAGCACCGCGTTCTCAAGGAAGAGGCCGGTGTAGTCGCCGCTGTTGACGAGGACCCGGACACCGGGGGCGTATTCGATGAGGTGGCGCTGGATTTTATCGATGGCGCTGTCGTGGAGCTGCTGCAGCTCCGGGTCCGAGCTTTGGAAGGTGACCGCTCCCGCTTGCGAGGTTTCGGCAGTCGTGGCGAAGTGCGGCTGGGTGAGCATGACGCCGCCCACGACGAGCGTGAGCAGGAACGAGGACGCCGGGTGGGTCGAGTGGAGATTGGATTTCATGGATCAATTCGTTTTCTGAAAATGGATGCCGCGTTGTTTACGGTGTGTTTTTCGGGCCGGTGGTGACGGTGACCGATTCGATGTCGCCCTTGAACGGGGAAGGCCCCCGGTAGTCGCCAACTTCGGGATAGACGGCGTAGCATTGCCCGAGAATCATCGGACCGCTTGGGTGAATGGAGAGCGTCTCTGCCTGTCCGGACGCGATCTCCCTGTCATCCACGAATAGGCGCAAGGTGCCGTCGGCCTCGATGCGCGCTTCCACCTCCAGTTTCGCACCGCTTTTCAGCGACTCCCTGGCGGTGATGATCGTGCGTTCGGGGGTGAGGTTTTCCGGCGAGAAGGGACGCGGCACATCCATCACGGCAAAGTTCAGCCGTCCGTCTTTGGCGTAGAGCGCGTAGCCGCAAAACTGGTTGCCGTGGGTGAGGATCACACCGTCGGTGATCTTCGGACCGATCTTTGCACGGACGGTGATCGGCCTGCTCGCGAAGGTGTCCTGCACGGGAAAGAAATGGCGGACGAATGTTTCGCGGGTGAGGGTGAGCGGCGTTCCGTTGTCGGTGAATACCGCCGGGACACTGGATTCGGGAAGCCACTTGGCGAAGCGGGCTTTGACATCGATATGCTCGGGATTGTCGGCGAGGTTGCGGGTTTCGTCAGGGTCGCTCCGGCGGTCATACAGCTCCTCCGAGCCATCGGCCCAGCGGATGTAGCGCCAGCGATCGTCCACCAGCGCGTTGTTGTTGCGCCCGAGCGTGGTCAGGGCCGGTCGTTCGCGGACGGCGGCGGGGTTTTCGATGAGCGGACGCAGGCTTTCGCCGTCAAGCTGTTGCGGCGGCTGCGGCAGGCCGCAAAGATCGACGAGAGTCGGATAGAGATCGAGCAGCGAGACGGCGGCCTCGACGCGGGCATCCGGCTTCGAGATCTCCGGCGCATGGATCACCACGGGCACCCGCGTGGTATCATCCCACAGGCCCCATTTGTGAAAGTGGTAGCGTTCCCCCAGCCCGTAGCCGTGGTCGGAGAACAACACGACGATCGTGTTGTCGCGAACCGCGCTTCGTTCGAGTGCGTCGAGCACCTTGCCGATCTGCGCATCGACAAATGCACAGGAGGCAAGGTAGGCATGCAGGATGGCGCGATATTGGCCCCTTTCGGTGATCGCACTCCAGGTGCCGGTTTCGATCTCCTGGAATCCAGCGGCGGCGGCTTGCTGACCCATCCAGGGCATGGACAAAAACCCCTCGCGGTCCAGCGGCGGCAAGGTGATTTTTTCCGGATCGAAGAGATCAAAAAACTCCTTCGGGGCGGTGAACGGCAAGTGAGGGCGGTGAAAGCCGACCATCAGCAGAAAGGGCGAATCGTCCGGCTTCTCGACGGCGAGTTGCTTTGCCGCCCAGTCGGCCAGCTTCGGATCAGAGAGCCTCTTCGCATCGGCACCCTCGAGCGGCCCCCAAAAACGAGCATGTTTGTGAACGCACTTCAGATCCTCGAAGGGATCCTCCCAACCGGAGGGCTTCACACCGACGGCCTGACCGCCCATCTTTCCGACGTTCTGGTCCACCCCCGTATCGGTCGGCAGGTGATGGAAGATCTTTCCGGCCATCAAGGTTCGGTAGCCGTGGCGCTGGAAGTGCAGCGGCAGCGGAACGGTGCCCTGCAGCGCATCGGCATCCACCCATTTATCGGAGTTGCCATACACGCCACTTCGCTCGGGCGCGATCCCGCTGAGCAGGGCGACACGCGAGGGATTGCACACCGGCACGGTGCAGTGCGCGTTGACAAAGGCGGTGCCGAGCCCGGCCAACCGATCGAGGTGCGGCGTCTTCGCATCCGGGTGGCCACCGAGAAAGCCGACCCAGTCGTTCAAATCGTCCACGCCGAACAGCAGGACATTGGGCTTTTGCGATTCTGCGGCGGGAGCGCACCAACCCGTCAGGATGAGCGCACCTAAAGTCAGGATGATTGTTTTGGTTATGCGATTCATCGATCTATTCTTTTCTGAAAACGAGCTTAGCGAAGCCAATCAAGGAGGGGCGCGATTCAACAGGGTATGATGGGTGACTTGATAGGGTTGGTTACTGATAGGAATTTGCTTATTCAAGGAATTTTATCGGGGCGTCAGTCCGGCCGGGATTGAGGGGGTGCATGGCGTAAGGTATTTTGTTTCCGTTAGGCTGGCAGAAACCAGGATGGGCAGTTGTGAAAGAGGAAGCGTTTCATAGTTTCGGATCGCGCGGTGAGTCGGCATCAGGAGCGCGAAGAGCAGGCGGGGTAGCTTTGCCAACACGGCCATCGATCTCGTCGAGGCGGAATCGCGTCGTGACGACCGAGTGTTTCGCCGGTCCGGGCTGGTATTTCACGTAGGTCGTGGCGACGAAGGTGCCGTCGGGCAGCAACTCCAGTCCGGAGTATCCGGTGTCGCTGCCGGCGTGGCTGTGCAGCAGCTTGATGCGATACTGGCCGTCGCGCCCTTCGAGGACGTCCTCGAAGGTGCCGACCCAGGCGACGAAGTGACCGAAGGTGGGATTGCGGCGAACGCCGTTCTCGAAGTCGCGAGCGGTGTCTCGCATGACGACAACGAGCCTGCCGTCGGGAGCCCGCTTCACGGCGTGACGATGCCCGGTCAGGGCGAGCGGCAGCGGCTTCGCCTCGGACCAGGTTTCGCCGCGGTCGCGACTCACCGCGAACTGCCCGTAGTCGCGGAAGTTGTTGCGTAACAACATGAGCAGAGTCTCGCCGTCCTCGGAAGAGATAACCGCCGGTTGCGACCAGCGGCTCGCGCCCTTGACGACGACGCGCTCGGGGCTCCAAGTGAGACCACCATCCGCGGACTCGCTTTGCCAGACGACCGGATCTTTGTCTTCCTTGCCGGAAGAAGCCGGATCGCGTCGATCGCACCACATCACGAGCCGTTTACCCCCATCGAAGGCGAGGATGGTCTTGGGCGGACACTCAGCCTTGAGACCGGTCTCGATCATTTGGGTCCAGGTCTCGCCATCGTCTTCGGACACGGAGTAGCGCAAGCGACCGGGAAAATTCTGCCCCGCAAAGACGAAGAGCCGTGCCGTGCCCTCGGGATCGACCAGGCGATGAATCGTGGGCGTGGTCATGGTCTGCTCATTCCAACTGGGATCGGTCGGCATGACCTCGGACCAGGTCCGTCCCGCGTCGGTGCTCTTCGCGAGTGGCCCGAGGTAGCCAGCATGGCGAATCGCCCAGGTCGCGAACATGGTTTTTCCATCGGGATAAAGCACCGTGTCCGGATGGCCCTGGTAGGTCTCCTCGGTGCCGCGCGCGACGAAGGAATGGCGTTCGGTTTCTCCCGAGATGTCGACGGTGGGGATCGGGAGGAGAGGCCCATAGTCGTCACCGGACCGGACCGACAATTCGCGCTCACTCCAGAGAGCGAGTCCGTAGTAGCCGAACTCGATCACATCGCCCGTCTGCACCGCCCGCTGCAGGGCGAGGCAGCGGTTCCCCTTGGTTCCCGGCTTGGTCTCGTAAGGATGGAAAAGCGGAAGATCGACGCGCTCGAATCCGTCGGCAGCCAGCTCGTCGGCTTGGTTGAAACGGTCCTTTTCGGGCGTAAGCACGACGACATAGCCCGGACGGAAGACCTCGAACCTGGTCTGCTTCATCGGAGCGCGGTAGAGCACGAGGTGCTCGTCGAGCGCGTCCGGCCATTCCGTGAGCCGGTAGTTCCGGTCGGTCCAGCCGAGCACGCCCGGCTGGCGCGCCACGACCTCGCCCTCATCACGCGGCACGAGGGGGTGTGGATCGGTCAGGGTGATGGGTTCTCGTGGCTCTATCCACCAGTGGAGGACATTCGTGCGGTTTCCCCGGTAGGCGTGAGAGGCCTGGACGAGAAGCCGGTTCGGTTTCTGCGGGTCAACGGCCCCGACGACGAGGCTGTTCGAGTAGGCCCCGGCCCCAGCCTCCCTTCTTCGGAGGATGAGGCCGTCGTCCCATTGCAGGCCATCAGGAGACCGGTAGATGACGAAATGCCCGCCCCGGGCGCGGCCATGCATGAACCAGGTCCCGTCCATCTCGATGAGCTGTGGGTTGCGAACCGCTTTGGCAAACTCGACCGTGCACGGGTCCGACCAAGTGAGCCCGCCGTCGCTGCTGGTGTAGGCTTCCAACGGACCATACTCATCGTCTTTCAGATTCATGAGGTAGGCGATCAAATCGCCGGAACGCAGGACGCCCAGGGTCCCGTAGCCGCGCCGCAGGGTTTCAAAGGGCAACACGCAGCGTTTCTCGAAGGTGCGCCCGCCGTCCACGCTGGCGTAGAGCAGGTAACAGTGTTCGGGCGAGGTGCCGCGCCAGTCCTCGGCGCAATCGTTGGCGAACTGCAGCACGAAGATCTCCTCGCCGTGCACGATGGCGTCGTAGACGCGGCCCGGTTCGTCACCGAGCGGTTGCGGCGCGGACCAGGTTTTCCCGTCGTCCTCGCTGCGGGCGAAGGTGGGAACGAATTGCGGTTTCCAACGGGGCGTCTCCGAGTTGTCGATGTTGAGATAGAAAAGCACGAGGTGGCCCTCGGCGGTGCGAACCGCCTTCTCGCACAGGGCGGCTCGATCTCCACCGCTCTCGTCGTAAACCTCCCTGCTGTGCGGGTGCGGCTCGGGCGCGCTCCAGGTTTGCCCGCCGTCGGTGGAACGCCTGACCTCCATCCAGCCGACACCGGAATGGCCCTCGTCGTCCTCCGAACAATCCGGGTAGAAGGCCAGGATCGATCCGTCGTCAGTCTCGACGAGAGCGTGACCGAGATGCCCGCTCCGGCTCTCGGGTTCGTGATTCACGAAGAGGATGCCCTCGTTTGGCGGTTCCGACGGGGTGACGGAGAAATCCGTGAGGACATTGCCAGGGACGATCTCGGGCTTTGCAGTCGGCATCTGCGCGCCCGTCTCCTTCCGCCATTTCGCCAGCTCACCACGCATTCGTTGGACGCGTTCGGGATGCTCGCCGGCCAGGTCCTTCGTTTCGCCGGGGTCGGCCCCGAGGTCGTAGAGTTCGGCCCGACCGTCCTCGAAAAACTCGAGCAGTTTCCACCGGCCCTCGCGCAGGGCACCGGCGGGCTCGAAGACGTCCCGTTTCGAATGAGGACGGAACCAGTGAGGATAGTGCCAGGCGATGGCATCGCGCGCATTCGTGGCGGGGTCTTCCAGCACCGACCGAAAACTGACGCCGTCGGCGTGCTGGGACGGGCGCGGCGGCAGGTCGGCGAGGTCGAGAAGCGTCGGGTAGAAATCGGCGCTGTGAACGAGAGCACCGGTTTCGCTGCCGGGAGGCACCCGGCCCGGCCAGCGCACGATCAGGGGGACTCGGATCCCGCCCTCGTGGAGATGCCCTTTCAATCCCCGGAGTTGATTCGCGCGGGGACTCGCCGCGCCGTTGTCGCTGTAGAAAATGAAGATGGTGTTCCCGGCGATCCCGACCTCCCGGAGCTTCGCATCGAGCGCCCCGACGGCGTCATCGACGTGGCTGATCATGGCGGCCAGCTTCGGGTTCGGCGCGTCGGCAAACTGCGCGATCCGCTCCGCTTCCGCATCGATGGGTGAATGGATCGCATTGAGCGAGAGGTAGAGAAAGAACGGCTGCTCTTCGTCGGTCGAGGCGCACTCGTCGATGAAATCCAGGGCGGCCTCCGTCTTAGTCACGGTCATGAAGGTCTCTCCGTCGAAGGTGGAATGACCGTTCTCGGTGACGTGCCGGACGAAGTCGAACCCGTGCTGTTCCGGCGAGGTCGCACCGAGGTGCCACTTGCCAATGAAGCCGGTGAGATACCCGCCATCGGAGAGCGCTTCGGCGAGCGTGACTTCCTCGAGCTTCAAGCCGGGATGGGGCATGTCGGGCTGAACGAGCCGGCTGCGCTCCGGGAAGGGGTAACCCTGGCCTTTCGGATTGGCTACCGACCCACCCAACTTCCCGGAAATGAAATCGGTGATCCCGAGACGCGCCGGCGCCTTCCCCGTCAGGAGGCTGGCGCGAGTCGGCGAACAGGTGGGCGCGGCGTAGGCATCGGTGAAGCGCATGCCATCCGCCGCGAGTTGATCGAGATGGGGCGTCTCGTAGTAGGTCGAGCCGTAGGGCGTCGAGTCCATCCACCCCATGTCGTCGGCGAGGATGACGATGATGTTGGGTTTATCGGCGGCGGTCAGCAACGGCCCCGACACAAACCCTACCACCGAGAAGATGAAAATGACGATTCGTTGCATCGTTTCGTGATGTTTGAGAGCTCTCATCGGGATTTCTGCAGCAGCTCATTCAGCCGAGAGCGCATTTCCTCGAGCTGGCCTTGGTGTTCCGAATCCTTGATCAGATTCTTCAATTCCTTCGGATCTTCCGCGAGGTGGTAGAGTTCATCGAGATCTTCGGTATCGCGGTAGTGAATGTATTTCCATTCCTCTGTCCGGACCGCTTGCCAGGAAGGGATGCGGGGCGCGACTTTCTCGTGAAAATACTCGGCCAGAAACGCTTCACGCCATGGCACTTCCCTGTTTTGCAATAGAGGCACAAAGGACTCTCCATGCATGGGCACGATCGACTCCACGCCCGCGAGTTCCAGCAACGTCGGTGCGACATCGATGCTCAAAACCAGCTCATCGCGAACGTTGCCGGGCTCAATCACATCGGGATAACGAATGAGAAACGGCACTCGCAACGATTCCTCGTAGCCCAATCGCTTGTCGTTGAAGCGACCGTGCTCGCCCATAAGGAAGCCGTTGTCGCTGGTATAGATGAAGATAGTGTTGTCGAGTTGTCCGGTGCTTTCCAGCGCATCGAACAGTTGCCCGACGCCTTCATCCACCGACGCCAGGCAACGGAGCTGATCACGCACCACGGAGGGAGCATCGCGGCCGCGGCCACGCCTCGGTTCGGCTGGTTCGGGGCCGACGCCTTCGAGTTCAGTCCAGTTGACTCGGGTCACCTTTCGGGTCATTACGGGCTTCCCGGCGAGGTCCTCTTCATCGCGAGGCGGAACCTCGAATTCGTAGTCGGAGTAGAGATCTTCGTGGCGTTTGGCCGGTAGAAAAGGCCCGTGAACCGCCTTGTGCGCGAGATAGAGACAGAACGGTTTCTCGTGTCCCTGTTTCACGAACTCCACCGCCCGTTCGTTGAGGTAATCGGTCATGTTGCCGCGCAACTGCCGCCGGGTTCCGTTGTCGTTGACCACCCCGTCGATGTAGATGCCCTGGCCCTTGAAGCTGATCCACGAATCAAAACCGGGTCGGCGCGAGTCATCAAGGCCCATGTGCCACTTGCCGACGAATGCCGTTTCATAGCCGTTCTCGCGAAGCTGACGCGGAAAGGTCATCAGGGTGTGGCTGATGATGTCGAGGCCCAGCTTGTCGTTGTTGGTAACCAGATGTTTGTGCGGATACAGGCCGGTTAGAAAACTGGCCCGGCTCGGGGAACACAGCGGCGTGCAGACGAAGAAATGGTTGAACGCCGCACCCTCGCGGGCAATACGGTCGATGTGCGGTGTCTGCAAGACCGGATGCCCGTTGTAGCCAAGCTGATCCCAGCGCTGGTCGTCGGTGATGACGAAAACGATGTTTGGTGGCGTGTCTTTTGCCGGTAGCCCATTCGGTCCCATGCAGAACATACTTGCGATGAAAACGCCTTCGAGCAGGTATTGGTGAATTCTTCTCATGGTTTCAGATCTAGTGGATTCGATGATACGTTAGAAGCCGAGAGGCCGATTAATTGATAGTAATTTGCTTTTTCAAGGACAAAATTTAAGCCGCTTGCGGCCCTCGGGTTGGATGGGGTGCAGCTCCGGACGTTTGCCGGGATAGATGCGATCGGCGACCGGTTCGGGAAAAACGCGTTCACCGGTGGGATCAAGAGTGGGCCGGAAACGGGGCTTGCCATCGTGTTCCGCCAGGTCTGTCTGGCGCAGAACCGAGCGCGCCTTCAAGCGGACGCGGTAGCGGCCCTCCACCGGAGTACTCACCTGGTTGAAGCGGTAGAGAAACGGTTGATAAGCACCGCGAAAAATGGCGACTGATTCCATTTCCCGGCGCTCGGGATCGTCTGCGCCGCCCGTTTTCGCCGCCTTCCGGTTCCACGAAACTTCTTTGTTGATGGTGAGGTCATCGAGAGCCAGCCAGTAGCGATCCCAGAGAAACGTCGGCGCGTAGGCCGAGAGTCGCTGTTGTTCTCTGGCGTAGTAGCGTTTCGTCACTGCGTCAGGTTTTTCCGCCGGGAAATCCAGGGCGGAACGCAGGGCAAACTCGGCGGCGTCGAGGTAAGCCTCCATCTGCACATGGGAGACATCCAGAGCTTCGCCCACCTTGGCGAAACCATGCACCTCCCCGTCGCGCGGCAGCATCTGCGCCAACTCGATGTGGGGAAGATCCAGCAGATCGCGCAGCGTGTTTTCGTATTCCTTCCGGTTCAAACGCCGCTTCATGGCCCGGCCGGATTCTCTGGCAAACCGGTCCTGTTCAGTGGTGATAATCTCGCTCAGCTCGGCGAGAAATGCTTCACGCTCAGCTGCGGCTGGCTGTTTCTTTTTCGGCGGTGGCATCTCTCCGTCCCGCACCCGATCATGAATCCGCACCCAGAGTCGTGTCGTTTCAGGATCGCTCAGATCATCGGAGAGTGAGAACAGATCGAGACCGCCCTTTTCCATGTCCGGGTCATGGCAATCGTAGCAATGTTGCTCGAAAAACACTTCCGCCTTCGCCCGCAAGTCCTCCGCAGAAGCGGAAACCACCGGGAGAATCGCAATGAAGGCAAGGAAATGGGAAATGATTCGGTTCATGAAACATTGCCGCGGGCAAAATCGTGCAAGGCTAATTGGTCTGACCAATCTATCATTGTGATTTGTGGTCAGGGTTGCAGCACTTCCTCGACTATACATACTCATTTTTGCTGAAAGTCTTTCGATTGAACCAAACCGTGAATGTAGGCGTGCAACGATCGGTTGTGTTTTTCGCCATGGTCGAGTACTGCCTCGGCGAGATCGTGGTCGGAAAATCCATAGGGACGCCCCAGAGCGTATTCGATGAGGTGCTCGACAAAGCCGCGGGCGAAGTCACTTTCCCGCGCGGCGATGAGATCCCGAAGCTCGAAAAACCCCTCAAACTTTGAACCATCGGGCAAGGCGCCGGTATCGTCGATGGGGTGCTCTTTGGATTGGCGAACCCGATTGTTTACCGCGATGTCTACATATTCTTTTTCCCGCCAGAGGCCGACGGCGTTGAAGTGTTCCAGACCGTAGCCAATCGGGTCGATTTTTCGGTGACACTGCGCGCACTGTGCTTCCTCCATATGGGCTTCGAGCAGCTCACGGGCGGGTAAGAGCTTGCCTGCGTGACGGCTGAGTTGTGGCACGTTTGCCGGTGCGGGAGGTGGCGGGTCGTGAAGTAATTTGCGCAACACCCAGGTGCCGCGCTCGACCGGAGAGGAACGTTCGCCGTCACTGCCCATGGCGAGGATGGCTGCCATGCCCAGCAAACCGCCCCTGGGTAGATCGGCGGGAATCTTTACTTCGCGAAACCGGGGGCCGCGCACCTTTTCTATACCATAAAAATCGGCCAGTAGGTCATTGATGATTACCGTGTCGCTTTTTAACAGTTCGCCAATCGGCTTTTTGCGGCGAATCAGGTTTAGGATCGTTTGGTAAACCTCCTCGCGAGCCGCCATTTTCACGGAGTCGTCGAACTCCGGGTAGAGCCTGTAGTTGAACTGAAAGAAATCCAGCCGCTCCATGTGCAGCCACTGATGAGTGAACCCGGCGACGAACTCCATGGCTCGCTCGTCGTTGAGCAGGCGCTGGGTTTGGCGGACCAGTCCCGCCGGTTTGACAAGATCTCCCTTGCGGGCGGCGGTCAACAATTCCTCGTCCGGCGGGGAACTCCAGAGAAAGTAGGACAAGCGAACGGCAAGTTCTTCGCAGGTCAGTTTACGCTTCTCTTCCGCCGCCTCCGGTTCGCGTAGATAGAGAAAACCGGGAGATGCCAGGACGATGGACAGAGGCAGTTTCAATGCTTCTTCAAAGCTCTTGCCACTGTTTCTTTCGTCACTGAAGAAATCGGTCAGGCGTTGAACAAACTCCGGCTCAGGCTTCTTGATGCGGAATGCCCGATGCGCAAATCGCTGGATGATGGCCCGGGCATATTCGGTGTTTTTTTCGGAGTCGGCACCACGAAAGAAAAGGGATGCATATCCGGTGGGGGGCCAGTTCTCGACGATGGGGCCCTCCCACTCGACCCAGTCGACCCATAGCGCAGGATCGTGATTGAAACCGGTCGTGTTTACTGATTGATAGCGCAGAAAACGTGATGCATTGCGGCTGTTCTGATGACGCTGCCGAAACGCGATGACTCGTTCGCCAATGGTCACCCGTTTACCGGTCTGAGTACCGACGTCGACGGACAGGGGTTTGCTCAAAGTAGGTATATCAACTTCAAATTCCACTACCTCGGGGTTTCGCATCGGTGCGTTGACTTTCCTGCAACCAATCAGGTCGATGGCGGCTTCTATATTTTCTCCCCGAAACCCGGCTTCGACAAACGTGCGGGAAGGATCGGGTCGACCGACGACACCGATGCGGGCCCGAACCCTGTATTTCCCCGCCGGAGCATCGTCCGGAATGGCCAGTCCCACTTGCGGGTTCGGACTGGACACGGTCAGCAGCGCGCCGGTAAGGTTTTCTTCACGGGAGAGGTAGTCACCGAAATCGGGAGATTCGCGATCCCAAACGAGCTTGCGAAACTCGATCTCCCTCTCATCGGGAAATCCGAAATCAGTCGTGGGTTTGCCTTTACTGGCCTGCCATTTTTTCCAGGCGATAAAGCCGTTTTTCTGGTAGCCACGGTAGATGCCACGGATTCGCCGGTTGGCTTCGGTTTCCGCTTCGAATCTTTCGGTTCGGGACTCCGGCTTCGGTCCGGTGACGATTGCCTGATCGAGGGCTTTGCGGGCGAGTTTCAGGTATTGCTCGAACTGGTCACTGGAGAAGAACAGGGCGCCGCCCGCGGTATCAAAGCCTCCGGCGTTGGCATCACTAGGCAAATCTACAGCTTTGATCTTCACGCCCAGCAACGTCTCGATCGAGTTTTCATATTCGCGTCGGTTGAGGCGTCGCATGGTGATTTCGCCGCCGGTATCGGAAAGGAGTTTGCGAGCGGTAACGAGTTGTTTGGATAGAGATTCGAGGAACTCAGTCTTGTGATCATCGGTTGGTTGCGGCTTGTCCTCCGGAGGCATCTCGCCGGAATTGATCGTATTGAGTACTTTCTGCCACATCTCGGCTGATTCGATGGTGCCAAGGTCAAAAGAGAGATCCTCAAGATTCACCGAGCCTTTTTCGGTCGCAGCGTCATGGCAATCCAGACAGTAATTTTCGAAGAACGCGAAATGGCGCTCCGGCATGAGTGCCTGTGGAGATTCTTCCGCAGCGACAAAACTGACGATAGATAGCAGGGTTGCGAGAAATCGTTTCATATCGCTAGTATCAATTTCAAAATGGTACAGTGTACACTCACAGAAGGTACACTGTACCGTTTCTCACGAAATCTGTAGTTCATTGATGACCCCGTTACTATCACCGTGGGAATCCACTTGAACTCCGCATCCGTTTAGTAACGTCAGCCACAGGTTACAAAGCGGAGTGCCTTTTTCTTTGACGATATGCTCACCCAGCTTGATTCCAGCTCCCCCTCCACTGACTAGAGAAGGGCAGTTGGTTAAATAGTGAATGCTATTGATATTACTTCCGTAACTCAGGGCTACATTATCGAACAGTGTGCTGCCGTCGGCTTCTTTGGTGGCTTTCAGTTTGTCGAGCAAACCGGCGAGCAATTCGGATTGTTTGCGGTCGCGGAGTTCGGAGACTTCCTGTCGCATGCCAGGTGAATAGTGGCTCATGTTGTGACCGGTGATGGTTGCGCCCAGGCTGCGGATAAAGCTGGTTCCACCGGCCTGCCGATAGGTGAGCACACGTGTGGCGTCGACCTGCAGTGCCGCTACGATGAGGTCATACATCAGCTTGACTTCTTCATACCCTTCGATTTCGCCCTTTGGTTCAGTGACCGGGTCGGCAGGCTGTGTTTTGGGTACATCCAGCCATTGCTCTTCTTTCGCGATACGAGTCTCAATGTCGCGGATGGATTGGAAATACTCATCGAGCTTGTCGGTGTCGCTTTTGCTGAGGCCGCGACCGACCGACTTTGCTTCGATCAAAACGGTATCGAGAATACTGCGGTGCTGTTTCAGCATTGCCTGCCGCTGGGCGAGTGGTGTTTTGTCATCCGAAAACGAACGATGAAACGCGACTACCGGATCGTTCCAACCCGCAACCGGTTTGCCCTGGCGATTCCACGCAAGAGACAGCCCGGGACCGTGGCCATCCTTTTCGGCATCGGCGCTGCCAAGCTGAACGGAGGTGAATCGGGTGTCTTTGCCAAATTGCCCGGCCGCAACCTGGTCGGCCGAGATCGTATTGCTGAAACTCTGCCCCGGTTCGGCATACCGATTGGCTCCGGTCAGGTAGAATGTGCTGCCCCAGTGTGCTTCGTTATTGAACTGGTTTTCCAGACCCTGGACAATTGAGATGTCCTGCTTGTGACGTTGCAAAGGCGCGAGGCCTTCGGGTAAAGTATAGTTCGATCCCGTTGTTTCACTATCCGGGAACCAACTCTCTTTGGTTACACCCCAGCCGAAGCCGAGAAAGATCATGCGTTTCGCTGGTGTCGGCACTGGTGCGGCTGAAGCAAAACGGCGAAAACCAAGAGATTCGAGTGCAGGCAGAGCGATGAGTGCTGTGCTGCTGCGAAGGAAATGGCGTCTGGATTTCATAGAAAAGTGAATAGATACAAGTGTTCGGATATAATTCGTGGTTTGGACATTTTTCAGGCGAGAACCTGTTTGATGAGGTGACCGTGCACATCAGTCAACTGGCGGTCGAGGCCGTTGTGATAGTAGCTGAGTTGATTGTAGTCGAGCCCGAGGAGGTGTAGCACGGTGGAATAGAACTCCCAGATGGTGGTGGGGTTCTGCTCGGCGCGACGACCAAAATCATCGGTGGCTCCATAACTGGTTCCGCCTTTGACTCCGGCTCCCATCATCCAGAGAGTGAAGCCGTCGGGATTGTGATCGCGTCCGGCAGTACCGTCCTGGCGAGTCGGCATGCGACCGAATTCTGTGGTCCAGAGTACCAGGGTATCCTCCATGAGTCCGCGTTGTTTTAGATCGGTAAGCAAAGCGGCGGTGGGCTGGTCAAAGATTGGGCAGTGGCGTTCGTAATCGGGTTTCAGAGTCTTGTGCGCATCCCAATTCAACAAGCCATCGACGCCACTGGCTCGCGACGAACAGTAGAGATTCACATAGCGAACCCCGCGTTCCAGCAGACGGCGCGCAAGGATACAGTTTTCCGCGTAGGCACTTTTCAATGAGTTAGAGGAGTCGGTGCCGTAGAGTTTGTGGATATGTTCCGGTTCGCTTTTGAAATCACTGACCTCAGGAGCGGACATTTGCATTCTCGCTGCCAGCTCGTAGGCACCCATCCGGGCCTGCAGTTCGTTCTCCGCGGGGCGTTGGGCAGCGTGCTTCTGATTGAGAAAACTCAGCAAGTCCCGTGTGGTTTTCTCCTCGCTCGAACTGATGTCTTTAGGTGTCGACAGATTCCGGATCGGCCGATGCGCCGCCATGACAATCGCCTGATGTTTCGCGGGCAAAAAGCCGTTGCTCCAGTTGGCTTTCCCGTTTGGGGGTTCGCCGCGAATATCGGGTATCGCAACATAGGTAGGTAAATTATCGGTCATGCTACCCAGGGCATAACTGATCCACGCACCCGCGCTGGGAAAACCTTCGGTGGCATGGCCGGTATTCACAAAGACACAACCGGGACCGTGGGTATTGGTCTTCGAATGCATACCGTGGAAGAAGGCGATGTCATCCACATGTTGCGCCATGTTGGGCAGCATCGTGGAGATCATCTTACCGCTCTCGCCTGCCGGTGCAAAAGGCCATGGTGATTTCATTAGGGGGCCGTTTTTGCCCTGAAAGCTCATCATATTCTCCTCGCCCGGAAGTGGCTTGCCATGCATCTTCTCAAGCATTGGCTTGTGCTCCCACAGGTCCATATGAGAGGCGGCACCTGGACAGAAAATCTGTAGCACCCGTTTGGCCTTTGCCGGGAAATGGCCCGCGGCCGCAGCAGTTTCCCTGCTGAGCAATTGCTGTAGCCCCACGCCCATGAGCCCGGTGGTGACGTTGCCGAGGAACCGGCGGCGGTTAGTTTCTAAAAATGGATTCATAGGACGTTTATCAATCAAGGTAAATGAGTTCACTAGAGTTCAGAATCGCCCGGCAAACGGAGCGCAAGCCGCTGCTGGAAATCGCATTGGCCAATTGTTCGGCTTCCTCGGAATCAGGTGTCCGCTGGTAGGCGATACGGTAGATTTGCTCTGCCTGTTTCCTTGCGGACTTCGCTGTCACCCGGGACGCAAAGGCTTCGGCCATATCCACGGTGAAGCTATGATTCAGCATGGTCAGCGCTTGCAGCGGCGTTGTCGTCTTTGCCCGTTTGGGAGTCGAGAATGCGCAGTCGGGCTGGTCGAATTCTGTCATCAAGTCAATGGTCGAAGCGCGGGCATTTTGGTGATAGACGGCGCGCCGATAAGTATCGGGTCCGTGTTCATCAAGAGGCTCGTAGGTGCAGACATTATCCTGCATAAATCGGTAGAGCTGAAAGCCGGGGCCGCTCATGGTTTTGTCGAGCTTGCCGGACACTGTCAGTATCGTATCGCGGATCTCTTCGGCAGACAGGCGGCGGGGAGGAAAACGCCAGAGCAACCGGCTGTCACCATCGATTTTCGCAGCCTTTTCGATATAGAGAGAACTTTGCTGATAAGTATTCGACAGCATGATGAGACGATGCATATCTTTAAACTTCCAGCCTTTCTCCGTTAGCTTCAGGGCGAGAAAATCGAGCAACTCAGGATGAGTCGGTCGACCACCCATATATCCAAAATCATTCGGTGTATCAACTATCCCCGTGCCAAAATGATAGTGCCAGAGGCGGTTGGCCAGTACCCGTAATGTGAGCGGATTATCCGCGCGGGTAATCCAATCGGCGAGTCGCTTACGACGTTCCGCTTCGGGAGTTTCAGGCGGTAGTTCGTAGGGAGACATCACCTTGTCGAGAGTCGATAAACTCGCCGGAACGACGGACTCACCCTTGCGCTGCGGACTGCCACCAATGAATAGATGAAACGGCCCCTCAGCATCCGCCGCGACTCGACGCCCCATCCACAGAGTCGGTAATGGAGGGATTTTCGCTATCTCGCGATTCACTACATCTAACCCGCGAGTCAGGTCGGTTCTTTTCTGCTTTTCCTCAGCGGTGGTTTCCAGCGCCAGCAACCGGTGCTCGAGATGAATGCCGGTTTCGTTCGGGAACTTTCGTCGGCCACGAAATGCGGTTCGGTGAGGTTTCCGGTCGCGCCCATGGGCGACCTCATTCCAGCTCTCGCCATTGGTGGATACCTCGATGCGGTATTCAGCGACAAAGGCAAACTTCTGGTGCCCCGGTTCTTCTTCGCCACGGGCACTGGAGAACACGACCCGGTCGATTTCGGTGGGCTTCGCCAGTTCGATGGTCAGAAACTCATCGGTAGATATGAAACGGGCTCCGCTCTTGCCGTCGATGACGAGGTGAGCTCCATAGGCTCCGGGAAAATCCTCGATCTTGCGGGCGTTTCCTGTCGCTTTGCCGCTGTTCTTCGCCAGGGCAACATTCTTTGAAAACTTGCCAGCGGACCAGACTTCGAATTCATCGACGCGGAAGGTCTTCGCCGAAGGATTGATGTCTTGTGCTTCACAAACGAGGCGAACGAACTTTGCCGTCACCGGATCGAATCTCTCTTCCGTTCTGGTGCGATCAACGGGAGGGCGAGTCCAATTTGTTTCGTAGTCCTTAAGCTTCGATTTTGCGCGAGTGAGGATTGCGCTTTGCAGATCGTTACGCTCCTTTTCCAGTTCCACCTTGCGGTTGTTCAGCGGTTTCAGAGTAGCTGCGCGCTCCGCTTTCTGCTGTGGCGACGCCCATGGCACCGAGCCGTGACGAACTCCGGCAAAAGTAGCGTAGAGTGAGTAGTAGTCGGCCTGGCTGATCGGATCGAATTTATGGTCATGACAGCGGGCACAGCCGAGCGTCATTCCCAGAAACGCTTCCCCGGTGGCATTGATGATTTCGTCCAGCGTGTTCGCCCGAATCTGAGCCGCCTGCACCGGATCCTGATTTCGCACATCGTCGTAGGGACCGGCGACGAGAAAGGAACTACCGATTTCCACATCCGGCTTGCCTTTACCGAAGACATCGCCTGCCAGATGTTCGCGAATGAACTGATCGAACGGCTTGTCTTCGTTGATCGATCGAATCACATAGTCTCGAAACGGCCAGAGATCTTTGATGAGAAAATTGCGTTCGTAGCCGTTACTTTCACCGAAGCGAATCACATCCAGCCAATGTCTGCCCCAGCGTTCGCCGTAGTGCGGCGAATCAAGCAGTCGGTCGATCAGCTTTTCGTAGGCTTTTGGATCGGTGTCTTCAATGAAAGCCTCTACTTCTTCCGCAGTGGGCGGTAAACCGGTGAGATCGTAACTGGCGCGGCGAATCAAGACTCGGCGGTCAGCGGCGGCATTTCGTTCAAGACCTTCGGCAGCCAGGCTTTCGTCGATGTAGGCGTCGATCGAGTCGTGCTTTGGCTTGGTTAGCGGTTGATAGGCCCACCATGAGGTGTCCGCCTTCGAAGCCTCCTTCAAAACGAGCCCTTCCGGCCAGTCCGCGCCTTCATCGATCCATTGCGCCAGCAGCTCTGCCTCTGCATCTGTCAGCGGTTCACCCTCTTCCGGCATGTAGGGCTTCTCGCCGGGATTCTCGGGAGTGGCTACCAACCAGAGATCACTTGCGCCCGCATCTCCAGGCACTACCAGCTCATGTTTGGAGCTGAGAATCTTCTCCCGGCTCGATAACGAAAGGCCACCCTTTTCTATATTGGGATTGTGGCAGCCGAGACATTTTTTTGACAGAACAGGAGCCACCTGTGTCTCGAAATCGACCGCTTCTTCAGCGGACAGGATCAAGGAGGCGGACAACAACCAGGCATGCAAAATCAGAAGGAGTCGCATGCAATGTGTTATGACATTCAGCTTTCGTTTTAAATTCATGGAAGTATTACGAAGTTAAAGAAAAAGGGTTTTCAACTAACCATCTGTCTCAGCACATGACCGTGCACATCGGTGAGACGACGGTTGATACCATTATTTAGCACGGTGAGTTGCTCGTGATCTATGCCCGGTGGTGAAGTAGCTCTTATTCATTTTACACCAGTATTTCTTTCACCACTTCGCCATAGACATCCGTGAGTCGAAAGTCTCGCCCGGCATGGCGATAGCGGGCAATCCATTCGCGCAGAATCTCTATTTCAGCGTCCGGCAGTTTTTGCTTCGGCGGCATTTCGGAGTCAGGGTAGACATAAGTCACCGCAGTGATCAAAAGGCTCTCTTCTGGCTGTCCTGGCAGTATTACAGTTCCACTGTCTCCGCCCGCCATCCAGCCAGCTCTGGAATCAAGCGCCAGGCCGCCTTTTATTTTTTCTTCATGGGAATGGCACCCGTAGCAATTCTCTATTAACAATGGGCGGACTTTGTTCTCGAAAAAGGCAAAGTCACCGGTCGATAATTCCCCGGCAAAGCTCGAGCCTCCGAACAGAGCGATAGTCAAGGTCAAGCATATATAGAAGTAAACTCTCATGTATCTATATCCATGTCCCTTCTGGCTTCTTTGAGATGGTGGATCATCGCCTCGTCCGCTGCATCCGGATCGCTGACGACGATAGCCTCAATGATCTCCCTGTGATGATGAATCGCCTTTTCCTTGCCAATTCTGCCGATGGTTCGCTGCCGACTTTCGCGGCTTATATCGCCAAGCGAATCGAGGATCAATCGAAACATCAGATTTCCGCTCGCTTCCGCCAGGGCATGATGGAATTCGAGGTCAATAGAGATCGCTTCGGCGTTATCGGAAGCCTGTTCAAGTCGGCTTTGAATTTCGCGCAATTCCTCCAGTTGCTCCGGTGTAGCTCGCAAGGCGGCGAGCCTCGCTGCCTCCGGTTCCAGAGCGATGCGAGTCTCGTGCAATTGTCGCAGCCGTTCAGTGGTATCGGGGATGAGAAGGGAAAGCGATCCATTCAGCGGTCGATGCAATTGATTGACGATTCGAATGCCGCTGCCCTGCCTGACTTCCAATAACCCCTGCAGTTCGAGCCGCTTAATCGCCTCCCGAACCACCGACCGGCTGACACCCAACTCCTCAGCCAGTTTCCGCTCAGGAGGAAGCGAATCGGAACAGCCCGCCTGCTGACAAATCAGTTCAGCCAGTTGCTCACTGACTTGTTCGAAGAGGGATGGTGGTCTGACGGGTTGCGCTTCCATATAAATTGGTCTGACCAATCTAAACTGGGGGGGGGACGGTGACGCAAGGTGCCTAGCGACGCGATAGCGCAGGCGCATGCCCGGTTAGGGGACGCAAAATCTAACGGAAATTCGACGGCAAAATCCTCTGGCTCATGTCAGGATTCCGGCCGAGCTTTCGTTTCTCTTACATATGCCACTCTCCGAACCCGAAATTCTCCAATACCTGATGCAGGCGCGCCAGCGGATCCTGGCTGCGGAGAAGGAGCGGGCGATGTTCTGGAATCCGGCGGATTTATTGAAAACGCACCCGATCGAGAAGGAATAGGAGCAATGCCGGAGCTAACCGCAAAACCAAAATGAAAATCATCACACTTCTAACGCTCTTGCTCACTGCATCTGCAGTAACAGCAGCGGACAAGCCGGTTCACCTGTTCATCCTCTCCGGGCAATCGAATATGGCGCGCATGAACCCAAATGCTGGTTTCATGCCTGAGGCCGGGAAATTGTTTAAAGACGAAGAGGTCGTCTATATCAAAGTCTCAAAAGGCAGCCAACCTATCTGCCGATGGCTGGAAGAGTGGCAGGATATTGCAAAAGAGAATGGACTCGATGAAAAGCACATCCAGAGAATCCACAGGGGGCGGGAGGTCGCGCTCTATCAGCCGATTCTGGATAAGTATCAGGAGATCCTTAAGGAACACCCCAAGCTGACATCCGTCACGTTCTGCTGGATGCAGGGGGAGACCGATGCCCAGGCTCGCGCGCAAGCGGCGTACAAGGATGCTTTGAAACTATTGATAACGAAACTTCGTCGTGATCTGGAGCGGCCGGATATGAATATTGTGATCGGCCGCATCAGCGATTATGCCATCGATAACCCCGAGAGCGGATGCGTAGCGATAAGAAGGATACAACGCGAAATCGTCGAGGAAGACGCTCGCGGCGCCTGGGTCGATGTGGATGACCTGAACGATATGGAAGTCGATGGAAAAATGCAGAACGATGTTCATTACAAAAGGCCGGAGGGTTACAGCACTCTCGGCCAACGCTTCGCGCGCCAGGGCTATGCGCTTATCAAAGGAGAACAGCCCGCGGAAGACGGCAGACCGTAGCTTCGATTACGACTAAAACGCTAAACTCTATTTTGAAGATACTATCACTATTCACAGTGGCCATCATCGCGAACGCTACGGTCGCTTCCGGAGAATCGGATTCCGAACTCGCGGGATCGAAACCCGAAGGCGGGCCCCCAAACATCATCGTGATCATGCCGGATGATTCCAGCTATGGGAATTATTCCTGCCTGGGCAATCCCATCATCAAGACCCCCCATATCGATGACCTAAAGAAAGAAAGTCTGCTCCTGACTCAGTATCACAGTAGCGCACGGTGTTCTCCCAGCCGTGCTAAACTCCTGAGTGGCCGCCATGAATTCATGAGCGGGGTGACCCATACCCAGCACGGGCGCGAACGCCTGAGTCTGGACACCGTCACCCTGCCGCAGAGTCTGCAAAGCGCCTTCCGCGAACTGTTCCTCAATCGTCGCATCAATTGCAGCGAAAACATTCTTCGCTTCATCGCATCGGGCAATCAATGGAAAGATTAAAAACAGACCAATAATCAGGTTCGGTTTCATTTTGGACATGTTTGTGAGCGATTCTTTGGTGGCCCATACCCTGACTAACGGAGATTCAATGAGGTTTAAGCCGCTTGTTCAGCGGTTCGTCGATGGAGATATCGGATGAGCAAATGGTTTCCGAAGGCCAATAGAAAGAGACTCCAATAAATCGGAATGAATAAGAGGCCCCACAGGCAAGCCATCATACTCTGCAGGATGACCGCTGATGGAATTCGATTTGGGATATCTCTAGACAAATCTGCCGCACCGAGAAATAACCCAAATAAAGCCACTGCGATAAATGTCGATATGATCGACGCCAGTGCGAGATGCCAAAGTGACTTTCGATAAGCCCACCGGCTCAGATAGTAGACAGCGATTCCGATCAAAATGCCAGAGGGAGCGGCGAGCCATGAATGTGCCCCTGCAGCATTCTGGGTCAGAAAGGCTCCGAGGATGCCCCAGATGAGTCCGGAGAGTGCTGAAATTGCTATCGCCATTCTTTTATTGCCCGAAATGTTGTTTTGATTTCTCACTTGAGTATCCGGGTTACGCTCTCGCGGTAAGCCTCCGGAGTGTTGTCGTTTAGCCAGACATGATTCATCTCATACATTTGATCCTCCGCTGCTTTCAACGCGCGACCAAGCCCATCCATATCACCTGCCTCGTAGCGGGCGAAGAGTTCTTGAATTAACTCTTGATAGGGTTGGCCCACCTTTCCGTTCAGGAGGCCGTGGTATTCGTGAACAACGAAGGCCTCTTTGACTTGAGCGACTACGAACAATTCGACAATCATCACAACGACAACGAGAACTGCCAAAATACAGAGAATGGGTTTCTTAATAAACATGGTTGAAGGGATAGGGGAGGCACATGAAATAACTGTGAATGCCTGATGAAAGTTCAGTGAATTCTTGGGCCGTAAGTTTAGCATGAGGCACGGCTGACCCGGAGCGCGCGCTAGATGCAGGACAGAGGTTGGAATTGAGGCGTTTCATTGAACTCGGAGCAGATCAGCCGTTACATCTCCATGTGCTTGTTCTCTCTTCGAACGGGGGCGTCCCCAAAGTGGGCAAAAGCATTGGCATCCGTGAGATCCTGTTCAAAAACCAAGCCACTCTTTTCGTGAGAAGAGTCGATTCCCATACTCTCGTTTGATGGGACCGACAAAGTCTTCCGTTACCGTGTAATCCGAGAGCTGATCAACTTTCAGATGCAGTCGCGCCAGAGCGAGCTTCCGGGTAAAGTAGTTTCTGTCTGAACCTGCGTCGTCCACAAGTCTTAATACTTCGACCATTGCAGCTGTATGATCCCCGCCTTCAGGAAGAGGATCGGGGCGTACTAACGACCAGACCCAAACGAAAAGAATCCAGTTGCCAACAAGAACGAACGTCACGATCCCAATCCACAGTTTCCTTCTTCGATCATCATTTCCCTTGGCGAGGTCGCTTTTCATTTGTTGAGATAATGTCGAGGGTTTGCCACAGGCCTGGCCAGGTCGCTCAGTCATCAAATGTGACGTAGCAACCGGTGATCATGTCGTGCAGGGCCTGCTTCCTTTCCGTGCATCCTGCGTTGCTCATCCCATCCAGTCGATAGTTCACCAATGCGTTCTCGATACTCATTTCTCGCCATTGCTTCGGCTTCGGTTATTCGTCTGAGTCAATCGTGGCGGCTTGGTCATGATTGGGAGCTGCGTCTCCGGATCAAACGGAATCTTTTCCAGTTCCTTTTTCCTGTCTTCCCATTCCTCGATTTCGGCCGCGGTTCGTTTTCGAAATTCAACTTCGGCCGGCTTCTCCGTACTGCGACCATCGAAACCCAAGTTTGAGAACAAGTTCTCTCCCGACGCCATGACTGATCCATTTGTCATGACAAAGAGACTGTAGCCGCTTCCGGCGGAAACGGAGGCCACCCCGTCAATGATCCGGACTGGTGAGATGACCTTCCTGTCTACCGGGTAGAGATCCCACAAGGCATCTCCCAGTGGACCAAGCCTATTATCGCCAGTTCCCCACACCGAGCCGTCCTTCTTCAGAAAAAGACTGTGGAATTCGCCAGCCGAGACCGCTGTAACTTGCGTAAGGACCTGAACAGGTCTGAGGCGATTGGTTTCGGTCCCATCACCAAGTCTTCCATCTGTGTTCTCGCCCGATGCCCAGACCGTTCCGTCGCCTTTGAGGAACAGGCTGTGGCTAAGGCCAGCGGAAATGGCGACTACATCTTTCATCACTTGTACGGGTTCGGCCCGATTCGTCGTCGTCCCGTCTCCGAGTTGCCCCTTATCGTTTCTGCCAGCTGCCCAGGCAGAACCGTCTTTCTTGAGGAACAGGCTGTGAAACCCTGCAGAAATGGCTGCCACGTCATTCATGACGAGCACCGGGTTGGCTTGGGCACTCGTGGAGCCGTCTCCCAGTCTTCCATCTGCATTCTCGCCGACTGCCCAGGCAGAACCATCCGTCTTAAGGAACAAACTGTGCACCCGCCCAGCCGAAATCGCTTCTACCCCCTCCATGACTCGAACCGGGGTTAGGCGCAGCATGCCTTCGCCATTTTCCGTGTCATAGGTGTGTGGTTCCTTGTCGCTTTTGCGGTAGAATCCATCACCTAATGGCCCGACTATACCGACAGCCCAGACGGACCCGTCTCTTTTGAGGAACAGGCTATGTTGATTGCCTGCAGAAGCTGCAGAAACATCGGTCATCATGATCCATGGCTTTGAGCGCACATAACCTTCTGTGCCCAAGGCTCCTGTCAGATTCGACCCCGCTCCCCAAACGGAACCATCCGCCATCAGAAACAGGCTATGAAGAAACCCGGCATGGACCTCCACTGCTGTAGGTTCTTCAACACTATCATCGGCTGCATGTGACGAGGCGCAGATTGCGATGAGCGACAAGGCCAGCACCACGGGGTGCAGGCACATCCTCTTGAACTTCTTCATGGGTATTCCTTTCGTTGAGTCAACGCTGTGGATGCGGTTGATGTGGTGGAAATCATTTTGCACAAAGGCCTGAGTGTTCGCGCAGAATTGCTTCCCTGAATCTTGTATCCGGTAGATTCTCAGCGGCGGTAAGAGCCCTCTCCGTTAGTACTTCACCGAGAATTCTCGTCTGGTCGTACCTCAAGGCATGACGAGCTGCGAGCCAAAGCGCAATGCCATCCGATTCGGGATAGTCGGTGACTGACTGAAGCTGTGTCAGTCGGTCCTTTGCCGAGTCCAAATCGTTTCTCAGGAACGCAAACACCGTGGCGGCAATCCCCGCTTCCATCTCTCCCGATTCTCTGGCAGATAGCTCGACGAGTTTCTGGTCCAGTTCAGCAATGTCTTTTTGACTTGCTTGCCCCGTTGCCTTTGAGGCCAGCTCAAGAATCTCAATTACCGGGCTGAAGATTTCGGGACGAATGTCATCGGAGGCTCCGCTCCCTGTCGTGCCGCGGAGTGATACCATCAAGTCCAAAGGCGGCACCTCTGCATGAGCGCTGTCATCTTTCAATTTTCGAGCCAGCTTCCTCATGGCAACGCTAATGTCGTCATCACTTTCGCTTTTGCTTTCCTCGATAAAGCTGATCAAAGTCGAAATCTCATCTCTCTTGAGGCGATGGGAACGATTAAACGAATTGATCTTGATCGCTTCGGATACCTTCCCCGGGGTAACTGCCTCGCGTGCTTTCGCCAGTTGTTCCCCGAACTCAAATTTCAGCGTGTTGTCCTTGTCATCGTTCAATTCACTCCTGTTGAAACGCTCCAGCTCTTCAAGATCGGTCGGGAGCCAACCAGAGGGGGAGGTAAACGCGTTTTGAAAACTTGAATCGATGCGCGCTAAAGAAAGTAGGGAATCAACTGGGTAGCCGACATCAGTCATCGCATCCGATGCCGCCATAAAATCGAGCAGGCCTCGTTCCTTGCGGTGGCAGGCGGTGCAGTTGGCGGCGATTGTTTTGAAACGGCACGCTAGTCTCTCACTGATGACATAACCCTGGACCAGAGGATGCTGATCGAGTGGGTCCATCAAGCCGTAGAGAAGTTGCCGAGCTTCAAGCTCCCGGCCATTAGCCGCGTACAGCTTTGCCAGGGTCTTGATTGGTGAAATACGAAGAGGGTCGTCGCCAAACGGTCCAGTGCTATGGGATGGCCTTCGATAGTTCCGATTAGCGATTTGTTTGACGCAGGGCTCCAGTAATTGAATTAACACTCGATCAAGGGCTTTGTTTTTCCCTGCCACGCATTCACCGATTAGCCAGGCGGCTGCTGGTTCGAACTTCGGAGTCCCTGGATCGATGAAATGCTGCTTTAATATCTTTGCCGCTTCATCGCCGTTTCCCCCTTCTGCTTCGACGAACGCGAGCAGTGCCGGGCCACCAATCCATTTGGGATGCTTTTTGATCAGTCCTCGAATTTCGTCGGCAAAGGTGTGCAGAGCTTGATCGCTGTAGCATAGCGGCTCAATAAGCGTGAGTAATCCGCCGACCGATGTTCTATCAACCAAGAGGATCTGTGGGCTGAGCAGTTCCCAACCCGGTTCTTCAAAGTCGTCGGGCAGCAGGACGCTGCGCAAGTAATAGACGGGGTCCGGTACTTTTTCCCAATCGAAACTCTTCGATTCCAGCAGAGATTTCGGAACTATCGCAAGGCTCGACCCCCCCTTACGTTGATACCTGAAGACGCGTTTTAACAGTGCGAAGCCTGCAGCCTTCGTTGTCTCATCCTTCACGGCATCACAAATCAAATCCTTCAGGGAGCGGTTGTGGGAACCCATCTGTTGTATTGTGGCTTCGTCGAAGAACTCAACGAGCTCTGAAAGACGATCAGCCTTGGTAAACGCCGCTCTGATTTTGTTTTCGGAGTAATAGTCAAACTGATCGGGATCAATGCGGAGGAGCTCCAGGTAGGCTTTGCACGCGGCATTCCAGTCTTCCTTCGCATATAGGGATTCGGCATGGGCCTTTGCCAATACAATCTGTTCTTTCTGCTCCGAGGTTTTGTGCGTGGTGCTGTGTGAGGTTGTATCCGGTGAAGCTTCGGACGGTTGTTTTTGCCTCAAAGCGATTCTATCAGCGAGAATCGCGGCGATAAGTTCCTTATTTCCCTCGAGGTTCGAAGTGTAATCGTACATATCCGCTATCAAGTCTTCGTTCGAACGGACGGTATTCGCCCATTCGAATAGCGCCTGGTTGCCATCCTGATCGGCTTCCAGCACAAGCCTGTTCAGGATATTTCGCCGCGTTGATAACCTGTCGGACAGGCCTTCCAAATCGGCAGGATGCTTCAGCACCGAGTCGACGATGTGGATCGTTCCGTTGGATGCCTCGACATCATTCCCAATGACATTCGCGTTACTGATCGCGAGCCTGCCGGCTCGGATCGAAAGATAAATGAAGTCACCCGCCAACGTCTTCAGTTGGCCCTCCTTCACCGCATCCTCTGCGCTGAATTCACCATTAACGATGTGATACCTAAGAAATGTTGCCAGCTTCTGTTGACTCTCCGGCTTCAGCAGGTCGTCTAAAGCGTACTTCGGAAGCTTGGCGAAGGCATCGTCTGTCGGAGCGAAGACGGTGAACGGACCGTCTTCCTGCAGCGTATCAGCCAGCCCCGCCGCCTCGGCCGCTTCCAGGAGCGTCTTAAAGGTGCCGGCTTTGTCAGCGACTTGGACGATGTTGTCACCCCCATTTGTTGAACGGCACACCATCATCAGGCACAGAACCCCTAGTAAAGATAGTAGTCGGTGACTCATCATGTTTTCTGAAAGATGGGATTTGCTTTTCATGACCTCTGTTAAACATGCGCAGATGGAATCTGGAAACGATCATGCAATATCAGATTTTTTCTCAGTTGCATAGCCGAGGGTGATGCGGAGCCGCCTCGTTTTGAAGAGAGATGTTGATCCATTATCCTGCAAACGGATAGGGAAGTGCCGTCTGTCGGTGTTTGTCGTGCTGCCCGAAGGCGCGGAAAGGCAGCCATCAATCCTCGGGAACGGCCTTGATCCAGTCCACTTCGAGATGGAAGGGGCCATCTCGCTTGTCGTAGATCATCAGGCCGAAGGAATGAATGCTGGTCTTGTCCAACTGGGGAACCCGGTCGCTGATATCCATGCCGTGGAAGGTCGCCTTCAATTGATCCAAAGGGATGGTCACCTCGTTCCATTCCCCCGCCCGGGTGGCAAACTCGGCGCGATAGGGAATGGCGTTGGTCGGCGTCACCGATGCATTGGTGCGCATTTCGAAAAGGTAGGTCCGCCCGTCTCCCTTGACCCGCATTTTCACGGCCTCGGCGAAGGAGAGATCGAGCGCCTCCTCCATCTCCTCGATCCGAATCGACGAGAATCCACCTCCCTCGGTGACCGTTTCGCCTGAGAACACAAGGTTGCCATCGCGAACTTCCGCGCCTCCCTGGGAACGACCTCCCATCACGTTGTCATTGACCGCTTTCCAGCGATCTCCGCTATCGGCCCGGTCGAAATCGGCAAGCACGTTCGTCAGACCTATGGCGGCTTCGACTGGTGGCGCCTCAGTAGGCTCGGGCAACTCTGTGGCGACAGCCGAAAGGCTTCTTTCTTCTTCCCTCAACGCCCGCGCCTCCTCCCGACGGCCGGCCGCAGTGTAGGACCGTGCCAAGTCCAGCATGGCGAAGCGGGTGGCCGGGTGGTCGGGACCGCGAAGTGTCCTTGATTTTTCCAGGATTTCTTCGCGTATCAAAAGCGCCTCGGCCCGGCGTCCTGCCCGATCGTAAGAGGTCGCCAAATGCTGGCGGGCTGAGAGCTTCAGAGGATGGTTCTCCGGGAAAACCCGGTGGCTCAACTCCAGCGCCTCTTCGCGGAGCTTCAGCGCTTCGTCCAGCCGTCCCGCTCGGAAGTAGGATTGGGCCAGGTAAAGTGCCGTGTGAAAGTTCTCCGGATGGTCCTCACCGAGTTCCTCCAGGCTGATCTGATACGCTTTTTCCCGCAACTCCAGCGCCTTTTCGTGCTGCTCGGCTTTTTCGTAGGACCTCGAGAGACTGACCATTGCCTTGATGGTCAGCAGGCGACGAGGGCCTAGAGCCTCGAGACTCGACTCAAGAACCGCCTCGCGCAGTTCCTGCGCGTCTTCGAAGCGGCCGATCGCGCTGTAGGAATACGCCAGTTCCATCTTTGAATTGATTGTGGCGGGGTCTTTCGAACCACGGGTGTCGAGGAAGTGACGGTATACATTCTCCCGCAATTCGGTGGCTTTCTCGTGCACGCCGAGAATGGCATAGGTCGATGCCAGATCTGCTCGCAATTGGGCAACGCGATCCGGTGAAATATCCTCAACCTGATCCAGTTGTTCGGAGGCTTCGTCGAGAAGATCAGCGACCCGGGCGTTTCGCCCGCCGGCTACGGTTTCCGGGCGGGGGCTCTTGATAATGCCGCTAAGAAAGTTTGAAACCGCCTCCGATTCCTCGAGCCGCTGTTCGGCAAGGGCCTCGGCCGCCTGCGCGCGATTTCTTTCCTTGGTGGCCCGCACCGCCTGCCAGGTGGTCGTGGCGATGCCCGCCAGCAGCAGCGCCACCATCGCTGACGCGGTTCCGAGGGACGCCCGGTGACGACGAGCAAATTTCCGGAACCGATAAACCGCGCTGGGCGCAGCGGCCTCCACTGGTTGGTCGGTCAGGAAGCGGTCGAGGTCGGCGGCAAGGGCGTAGGCGGTTTCGTAGCGCCGAGTGCGGTCCTTCTCGATCGCCTTCATGATGATCCAGTCCAATTCTCCTCTCAACGCGGTGGCGCTGACCGGGAGTTTCTGCTTCGAGTCGGGCGACGTCTTTTCCTGGGTATGAGTCAGCCGCGTGCTCGGCGCGGGCGGGTCATCTTCCTGAATGATTCGCCGCATCTCGTCGTAACTGGCCGAGAGGAGTGACTTCTGGTCGAAGGGCGGGGAGCCCGCCAGCAATTCGTACAGCAGCACGCCAAGGCTGTAGATGTCGGAGCGGGTATCGATGTCGAGCCCACTCATCGCAGCCTGCTCGGGGCTCATGTAAACGGGAGTGCCGAGGAACTGCTCGAAGCGGGTGAAGAGGGTTTTCTCCGTCAGCTTGGTGTGGGTCGCCTTGGCGATGCCGAAATCGATCACCTTCACAACCGGCTCGTCGGCCACCAGGGTGATCATCACGTTCGACGGCTTGAGATCGCGATGGATAATGCCTTTCTGGTGAGCGTGAGCGACCGCCGAACAGACGTCCCGGAACAACTCGAGACGCCGGCGGGGGCCGTAATCCTGGTCGTCACAGAACTGGGTGATGGGGATGCCTTTCACCAGTTCCATCGCAAAAAAGGGCCGTCCGCTCGCGGTGGCCCCGGCGTCAAGGACCTTGGCGATATTGGGATGATCCATCATTGCGAGGGCCTGGCGCTCGGCCTCGAACCGGGCCAGGACCTGCCGGGTATCCATCCCGGCTTTGACCACCTTGAGGGCCACCATCCGCGAGATCGGTTCGACCTGCTCCGCCATCCAGACGATCCCGAAACCGCCTTCGCCGATTCGCTGGCGCAACACATAGGGCCCAACCCGATCTCCCTCGCCTTCGAGATTCGCGGGTTCGGGTCCCGCGGCAAGAATCGTGGTGTCCATCCCGTCCGCAAAAAATGAATCCACCTTCTTCGCTTTGACCAGGAGACGTTCCACCTCAAGGCGCAGCTCGGCATCGTCGCCGCATTCCTCGTCGAGGAATGCGGCGCGGGCATCCCCTTCTTCGAGTTCGTGGGCGCGGGCGAATAGGTCTCTGGCCTGGCTGGTGGTCGTCATTTCAGGAATACACGCGCAAGGAAGTCGGGAAAACGATCAATGAAACAGACGATTATTTTGCTCCGATCTCACTTCGGTTCGGATTCCTCGTGCATGGCATCGTAAAGCCACAATTTCGCGAGGGTCCAGTGACGGCGGACGGTCGGCTCGCTCACATCCAGAAGTGAGGCGATTTCGTCGTGGGTCATCCCGCCGAAAAAACGCAGTTTCACGATCCGGGCTTTAAATTGGTCTTCCTCCTCGAGCAAGTCGAGTACCTCGTGAATCCCGAGGAGGCGTTCGTCCGGCAACGGGGCAGCCACGCCAAATTGACTATCGAGGGGAACCACTTCCTGATTTCCTCCCCGCTTCGCAGCAAGGCGGCGTCGGGCCGCCTCCACCAGGATGCGCCGCATCGCTTCCGCGGCGGCCGCGTAGAATTGCTTGCGATCGCGCCATTCTTCCGGGGCGGATTTTTCCAGCCGCAGCCACGCCTCATGAACCAACCCTGTCGCGCTGAGGGTGCCCCCCGGCCGTTCCGCCGCCATTTTCCCGCGGGCTATCTTGTGCAACTCCGCGTAAAGCCCGGCAAACATCTCCTCATTGCGGGATTCTTCAGAAGCATTCAGCCAACGGGTGTAGTCGGGCACCTCGGACTCGAGAGAAGGTTTTCGTTTTTCAGTCCAATCGTCGTGTCTCTTCATCAGGACCAGAATAGGGGCTGGAGCGCCAGAGGTCACGACTTTCGAACCGAAAAGGGGGGCACGTTCTGACAATTACCGTTTTGTCCGAATTCATCCTCTCCCGGTGACCAAACCGAACCGTCCTTCATGAGCACGACAGGAAAAGGGAGAGACCGAAGGATGATCCCCAAAGATGGAATCAAAGTGGGCTGCAATCAATTCTCCTGAACCTCCAGCACGCCCGCGAATGAAGGTTGCTCTCCGTACGCTTGTTCGGTGTCGTTCCTACAGGGAGACTTGGGAGAAGGTAACGCGATCTTCGGCAATGGTGAGAACGATCATTCCGTTCATTGACGTTACGTAGCCCACCTCCTCTCTGCGAGTGCCGTCGATGGTGACATCAACCGATCCTTCGCCTGTCTTGGCAACCTCAAATTGTAAAGAAGCTCCGGCTTTCAGATCAATTTCTATTTCATCTCCGGCTGGAAATGCGAATCCAATCGTATGGTCTTCGGCTGTCGCGTTAACTGCGACAACGTGACCCTCCAGTATGAATAGCCTGTCGTAGAGTCCTCGTCCAATCCAAGTCGCAGCAACAACGATGAGAAGAAGGATCACCACCGCAATCGTGCCGAATCTGCTTTGTGACTTCGCTGTGGCCATCCTGATAGAGTTGTGCAGGAATGTGAAGGTTCTGTGAGAGGAGAATGAAATGCGGATGAATTACCTTCACCGAATGTCAAGAGTGACCCACAGCCTACGGGCAGCGCCACTCCGCAACAGGATTAAGGGTTGAAGTTAACAGGGGCATTTCGACTCGGGACGGTAGGCTCTGTGGTTCCACTCGTTTGTTAGGCATTGTGTCTTCGTGGCATGGCACGTGAGTTGACCTTCCGACCACGGCAGAGGCAGAACACCCCGGCAATTGCAGCGCCCCAAATCAAACTGCTGACAAATACCAGGAGGTTCTGGACGATGGCAGGGGTATCAGTGGAGATCAGGCTGATCATCGGTTGCGCAAGAACGGGCAAAATCTTCTGTCCAGCGTTCTGAGGGCCTTCAAGGCCAAGCCCGAAGACTAGGAAAGCGAACACCATCGCCGCAGCATGCAATCCTGCCAGAATGAAACTCAGTCTCAAAAAATACCTAAACCGGGAGTTACTCAACGGCATATCTGCAGTATCTGTCATTTGAGACACTATCAACGATAGCTACCGATTGCGAAATCGAAAAAATGAATAGCAGTATCATCTTGGTCGATGCCGGAAGTCGGAACGCTCTCAAAGAATTATTCCTGCCGAACTTCAGAGGTCTGGCGCCGGCTGCCGGCGACGCGCCTTCGACTGCGGTTCAGGGGGGATTACTACAGAGAGCATTCGGACTCGGAGCGGGTAGCCGGTTGTCCAGCACCGTCTTTATAGTCCCTCCCAAGTTATTCATCAATCGTCAGCGGAGGCCCGGAGGGCTGTAGCCGGAGACGGCGATTGTGAACAACAACGTTCCTACCTTGCCGCGAAAATCGCAATATAGAAAGAAAGGAGTTTAGTTTGGCAGGGTGAGTCAACCTCGCAAATCTAAAAGGGTTACCTCACCGACCCAACCCTGTTAATTCCCGCAGCGTCCGCAGCCCACAACCTCCACCCACCATTTCTCGACGCGCTCAAAAAAAATCCGGCAGGTCGAAGCCTCTCCGGAAGTCTATTGGTGACGCTGGAACCCATCTCATCAAAACCGTCCCCAGTTCACCCTCATGATAAAACACTGCTTACCTCTCTTGCTGATCACGGCAGCCATCCTCGCCAACGCTACGGTCGCTTCCGCAGAAACCGTTTCCAAACCCGCGGGATCGAAACCCGTAGGCGGGCCCCCAAACATCATCGTGATCATGCCGGATGATTCCAGCTATGGGAATTATTCCTGCTTAGGCAATCCCATCATCAAGACCCCCAATATCGATGACTTAAAGAAGCAAAGCTTGCTCCTGACACAGTATCACAGCAGTGCACGGTGTTCTCCCAGCCGTGCTAAACTCCTGAGTGGGCGCCATGAGTTTTTGGGCGGTGTGACCCATACCATCCAAGGGCGCGAGCGCTTGAGCCTGGATACGATCACGCTGCCGCAAGCCCTCAAAACAGCCGGGTATGCCACGGGTATGTTTGGCAAGTGGCACAATGGCAATGAAGGGCCTTACCGTCCCGAGAATCGCGGGTTTGATGAGTGCTGGATGTACGAAAAGGGCTCAAGAATGAAAGCCACCATTTCTCACAATGGAAAGCAGCAGAGAATGGATGGCACCTATCCTACTGATTTATTTTTTAATAAAGCGACCGAATGGATGGATGTTCAACGTCAGGCAAACACACCCTTCTTCGTTTATCTCCCACCCAAATCCCCTCACGGCCCTTACAAAGAGGATTCAAGTGATATGCCAAATGAGGATTATAAAAAATTCCTTGGGTCCCACCCGGAAATGAACGTGCAGGTGGCAAAGATCTATTGGGAGGTTGAATACATCGACAAACGTATCGGCGAGATGATTCAGCAACTCGAAGAATGGGGCATCGCAGACAACACTTTATTCATCTTCATTGGAAGTGACAATGGCTCCTCGGGAACATCGAAAATTTACAATGCCGGGATGAATGGTCAAAAGGGACACCCTTACCAGGGCGGTACCCGTGTGCCTGCCTTTATCAGATGGCCGGGCGGCGGCATTCAGGGTGGTTCGGAAAGCGCAACGCTCATCAGCCAGATGGACATCATGCCGACTCTCCTGGAACTTACCGGCACCCCGATGACCGATCAGCTCAAGCGACAGGTTGAGGGGCGCAGTCTGGTTCCCATGCTCAAGAACCCCGATACCGATTGGGAGGACGACCGGCATTTGGTTCACCACGTCGGTGCCTGGTTGCCGGGTGAGGCCGCCCAATCAAAACACGCCAGAGTTTCCATCCAGAACAAACGATTCACTCTGGTGAATAACAAGAATGGGGAGGAGCTTTTCGACCTCAAGCACGACCCTGGTGAAACGACAAACGTGATCGCTCAATATCCCGAAGTCGCGGATCAATTGCGAAAGATTTACGATCAATGGTGGACCAGGATGCAGCCGGGGTTGGTGAACGAGGATGCTTACCAGCCGCCCGCGGAGTGAGTTTCGCCGGAGGCAAACCTGAGGGGCTCCGAAACATCTGCATCGAGCACCTAATCGAGACTTTCAAAAACCAAACCATGAAATCCCTGTTTCCAGCAGCCTGCTTGCTCACCACCAGCCTCTTCGCTGCCGAACCTCATTGGCACATCTCATCCACCGAAGACTGGCAGGCCTTCATCGCTGACGCGGAGGGCGTCACGGTCGCCGATAACCATGCCGTCGCTGAGAAGCCAGAGGTGTCTTTCTCCAGTCAGTTGAAGACATTTTCCGAGCCGACCCGCCTGCAGGATGTTGAGCTCAGGCAAAGCGTGGAGTGGATGAACTGGCAGCCTTATAAACTCTACCAGGCCAACATGAAGAACGCCCCGGTGCTGATCAGTCACGGTCCCAATGACCATTGGATCATCGCTCAGCACCGGTCGGCCGAGGAACTGGTGGCGGCCCATCAAAATAAAGTCGCAGACGCCAAGAAAAGGAACCGTAAGCCGCCTGGGCCTCTTGGCTTCTCGCTCGAGGGATTCGTGGAAAAAGAAGTCACCCTCGAGGGGTATGACGAGACACTGGTGACGACCCCGTTTCCCAATCAGTATCGACTCAGTGAATGGAACGTTGATTTCAGCAAGGCCCCCCATAAACGGGCTTGGCAAAGTGGATACCACGCCTGGCACAGCCGCGACATGATCCACTGGGTCCACTACGGGCCGACCGCGGCCGCGCCGACCGTGACCACGGCGGAATACGCCGATGGGAAAACCTACTTCTACTACGACCGGCCCAACGACCGTGACCCGCATCTCATCATTGATCACAATCTGCGCGATGGGGTTACCGGGGAAGACAAGGGCCTCGCTTTCGACGCACCCTGGGGAGGGTCTGACGTCGGTGTGATCCGCGACCTCGAGGGCAAGTTCCACATGATCTCGGAGAACTGGCAGCCCATCGATGCCTCCAAGCGCTCCTGGGATTCCCCCCTGGCCAGTCACATGGTGAGCGAGACTGGCATCACCGACTTTCAGATTCTCGAGCCTGCCGTCGACTATCGCACCCAGCCGACGGGGAAGACGGGCACCTTTGAGCACCCCCATTGGAAGGGTGAAGAAAAGGTGGTGACCTATGAGATCCACGAGCCCGAACAAGACGCCTTCGGCGACTGGGCGGCCATCGCGATCGGGGGACAGTATTACCTGGTGGGCGACTACGATCCGGCCGAAACGCAGGGTCACACCGGGATGAGCATCGGGCTTTTCACCTCAGAAGATATCAACCAACCGTTCCGCTTCTACGGACACATCGGCTCGGGGCATCCGGATCCCGATATCATGTTTGCCGATGGCAAGTTTTACCTGATCACCCAGACGGCGACCGACTTCGTCAGTGACGGCCCCTGGGTCGGAACCGCCAAGGTGAGAGCGGGAATCGATCAGGATGGCGATGGCCAGATCGATCAGTGGTCCGAGTGGCAGGATGCCCGGGAGACCTACTCGGCAGTGCCCGGCTTCGCCAAGCAGGTCGACCGCACGCCCGCGAAAGTGTCCTTCTCCGACCTGCCGGCTGGTAAAGGATTTCAGATCGAGGTAAAACTCGTCTCACCCGAGGGCGTGGAAGTGCTTCCCAAGCTGGATCAATTGACCGTCACGTTTAAGAAGAAGTAGCCCGACCGCAGATAAATTAAGGGCGAAGCCCATCCGTTTTAATCTGAGTTCATCTGTGTCGAGCGAAACGGATCCGTGTTAAGAGATTTTTGGAACACAGATTTTCACGAATGAACACAGATGGACACAAATCGGATAGGCTCCGGAGAATTTAAATCAGGACATTAAATTTCAATCTTTCACCCATGAAACCCACTAACCCTATGAAACCCCTCGCCCTACTCACCCTCATACTCACCACCTCAGTCTTCGCAAAAGCCGAGACCGAGCCGCCCGTTCACCTCTTCATCCTCTCCGGACAATCCAACATGCAGGGGATGGATCCCGAGACCGGATTCATGACCGAGGCCACCAAGCTCTTTGGTGACGAAAAGGTCGTCTACATCAAGGTGGCCAAAGGTGGGCAGCCCATCTGCCGCTGGCTGGAGGAGTGGGAGACGATCGCGACCGAGGCGGGCCTCGATGAAAAACACCGCCAAAGAATTCACAAAGGTGGGGAAGTCGAGTTCTACCAGCCCATCCTCGATCAGTATGAAGAACTGCTGAAGCAGCACCCCAAGTTCGCATCGATCACCTTCTGCTGGATGCAGGGCGAGCGCGATGCGAGTGGCGGCGCGGATGCCGCCTACAAGAAGTCGCTGCAGCAATTGATCGCCAACCTGCGTCGCGACTTGAAGCGCCCCGACATGAAAATCGTCATTGGTCGTATCGGGGATTATGCGCTCGACCGTCCATCATGCGTGGCCGTGCGTAAGATCCAGCGCGAGATCGTGGAAGAAGATGCGCACGGCGCCTGGGTCGACGTGGATGATCTCAACGATCGCGAGGTCGATGGCAAGATGGTGAACGCCGTTCACTACAACCGTCCAGAGGGTTACATCATTCTCGGCGAGCGTTTCGCCCGACAGGGCTATGCCTTGATCAAAGGGAAGAAGCCGGCGGAAGACGGTCGGCCATAGTATCGCGAGAAGAAACGGCAAATGAAAACGGAAATCTGGCGTGTGGAAGGCGTGTGGCGAGCTGTTTTTCATTCGTAACCCGTTGATAAGCAACAAAAAGATAAGGGTTCGACTCCCCTCACCTCCACTATTTACAAAACCGGATATCGTCCATCTACAACCTGGGTTACAACAGGCGATGATGCCCTGCAAGACGATCGGTGACGGCGTTGTTCCGGCTATTTCAGAACGGGGACTAGATTTTCCATGAAGGCTTCAAGACATCTGGTGTAGGCGTCTTCGGCATCGTCCAGAAGCCGCGGGGGAATCGAGATTTTCTCCTCCGTTGAAGCGCTCCGTGAGGACAGGATTTTTCCTCTACGAATGTTCTTCGTGTAGTCCCCTGCGCCCAGCTTGCCGGCATCTTCGAAAACGTTGTACTGCGATGATAGAGGCGTGCTCAGCTGGAGAACCCGTGTCAGGGAAGCCAGTAGGGCTTCCGAATCATCAATGATGGACTCCCCGCAGAAATAATAGGAGCCCGGAAACTGGCGCGACAGTTCGACCAGGCGGCCCATTCGCTCGCAATAGTAAGACGCTGCAGCCTCCATCGGTTCCGCCCAAAGCTTGCGTCGTCTCAGTTTGTAGATGCTGATGAGACTTTCAGCAGGTTGCCTCACCGTAAAGAGGAAGTGGCATCGGTTTCGCTCGGTGAAGCGCTTCGGGAATCGAGTCCCATTGTGAAGGCATTTGTCGAGGATATAACGGCCGCCCAACCCGCCATCCTGATTGGAAACATTGTATTGAAGCCTGAATCGTGAGAATATCTGTTGATACTTGATATGACACTCAAGGTGCCCGCTGATTTCCGGGTGGCTTCCGAGAATGAGGCTGATGAGACTCGTGTAGCCTCTCATGTGTCCGAGAACGAAGAGCAGATCCTGATCGAGGGGCCTCAGCAGGTCCGGACGTTTCGAGATATGAGGAGCCAACTCCAGAAATTCTCTAGCCTTCATAATTAAATCGCTGTTTTGGATTTGATCAGGAGCGACTCGTTAATTGTGAGTATATTTCCCGCCAATCGAGATAAGGCAACTCAGAATTTGCGGGATCGCGGCGAAGAAAGCGCTTCTTCCGCGAGACGGCCCCTTCAGGGTGAGCCGGAGTGGCAGTTGTTCATGCCAGGTCATCGAGGATCCTGTTCGGCGGGTCCCCGCTTCGGAAGTGTCCGAAATACGGGTGCCTTGGTCCCTGCATCCACCGGTTGCACTTTGGCCATGGCTCATGGACGAACGGGTTCAGGTAGTGCCGAACACGGATGGTGGAGCTACTTTCCTCAGGAAGAAAGAGATCGTTCTCGTCGCGAAGTTGCTAATGGAACTGAATCTCTACTGTGGGGAAATCCCGGCATTATTCGGAGAGAATCGTTTGCTTTTCCTTCTTGCCGATGAGCGTGGGAATCCGGTCAAAAAAGGTCTTTATGTTTCACACCAATCCATTAACCAAGATCTGATTCTCCGCCTGCGGTCTCTTCGCAATTCCGAACCATTGGACTTTCCAAAAAACCCGAAAAGTGTCTTAACCGGGTGCTGCTCGCTTTACGGGCCAGAAACGACAAAAAAGTTGCGAAAAGAAAAACAGGGCGTAGGTCCTAAGGTAGAAGTCTTCCGATAACGGAAAGAGCACTGCTCATTACCAAAACGAAGCGAAATTTGCGATGACTGGGGAGTGCAAGTCAGAAGAAATTATTGGTTTATTGACCACACTTGCCAGTGAAATCATACAAGAGACGATTGATCCGGAGGAGCCCTTGGTGGCTCAGGGTCTCGACTCTGTGGCCGCTACAGCCCTGTTTGATTCGATTCGAAGTCACGGTTACGAAGCGGACTACTCCAGTTTTCTGAAAGGGGCAAGTATCCACTCGCTTTCATCCTTGCTGCGCTCGGAAGCGCGCGAAGGGCCCACGCCATCTCCAGCTGAATTTTCGAAGATGCCTTTCCCGCTGACTGGCCCGCAGCTCATATGGGCTGAGCTTGAACAACAAGGTTGGGGGTCATGGGCCAATATAAGTGTGTGCATATCGATGCCCGCCCGCCTGATTCCTGCAGCGTTTCTGCCGGCCATAGCTCAGTCTCTCTGCGATGTGAACGAAGCGATGCGAATGGTCCTTGTGCCATCTCGATCGACAGATGGGGAACAACGACAACGCGTTTTGACGGACTTTCAAATGCCAGTCCAAATGCGCGAAGCGCCCGCGCTCGAAAGAGATGCGATGCGTCTCATCGAAGCCTTCGAAGGCGAGGATGCCTCACCACTTGAGCCATCCACGCGTGCGATGGTGCTCGCTTCGGCAGGAAACAGTGGGCGACACTGGTTGTGCATTACCATGCATCACATGTTTGTCGATCGGGTGGGAATGCACAACCTCGCAGCCCAGCTCAGGGCAATGATTACAGAAAACGAGCTTCGTATCACGCAGAATCCTCCCGTGGGATATGTCGATTATGCATTTTGGCAAACCAGCATTCTCGACAAGAACGATCAGGCAGAAAGAGAATCAAAACTGCGCAACATGCTTGCGGGCGCCGACATCTCGCCAAACCGACCCGTTCCCAGGCTCGCCAACGAAGAGAAACTCGACCTCGGCGCCCTACCTCCCTTTTCAGCACTAAGTTCGGTACACACTGAATGGATCGAATCAATCGCAACTCAGCTTGCAACGACAGTGCCTCTTCTATTGCACTCCCTGTTTTCCGCGCTTGTTCCGCGACTCACGGGAGATGAAGAGGCAGAGTTCGGGAAATGCGATACGCTTTTGTGTCACGTAGTCGCGAATCGCGAGAGCCACGCCACGCTGCAAAACCTGGTTGGATGCCTGGACACCTCAGTACCTGTGGCCGTTCGCCTGAGTGAAGTAGCGACTCTCCGGTCCCTGTGTGACAAGACACGGCAGGCCTTCGCGGAGGCTCACCAAATTGTGTCATCTCTTCCCCGCGGAGGATGGTTTGGCCGGTCAAAGGAGGATCCAGGAATAAGTCATCACCATTCCTTCTTCGAGCGTGTGCCGCACATCAACATTATTCGCGATCCCGGCGACGAAGCAAATGCAGACGCTGCTGCCGACATACGGACACATTCGGTGCAGCGTCTGCAAAGAACAAGATGGGGATTGCTTCTCCGGATCACGCTGCCGGCCAGCTGCAATAGCTCCTCGAATGGTCGCGGATCCAAAACCTCGGTGCCCGCTGGAATTCGAGTGAGCGCGTTCGCGGAGCACCAGCCCCTGGCAATTTTGGCGCACTATTGCTTTGTCGAACTGCTGGGCTGCCTGCGGAGTGAATCGCTGAACACGGTGGGTGAACTGATGATTTCAGATCTCGTTGATCGCGCCGTCGGGCACGCTGCTTTCTCGGCAGGTCAAGTGCGCCGCACCTCCGAATGGGCTTCACGTGACTCTTCGGGCGAGGCTTTCATCTGGGAAAAGCTAATTCAGCGCCAACAACGATGGTATAAGCACGACGAAAGCCGCGAGCTACTCCGTGATAACCACAACCGCTTCATCGGCACTCGACTAAACCCTTTCCCGTTCACTCAGTTGGACAAGCTCAAAGAGCGCCGGTTTCTAGACGCACTTGATGTCCCGCAACCGCGACTTCTGCATCAGCTGCAACAGGAAGGGCTGCAGGACTCCCTTGTGGAAATCGCACCTTCTTTACCCGGCAGCTTTGCCATCAAACCGGTCGGGGCAGGGCATTCCTTTGGCGTCAGCTTGATACGCGAAGGGATGGACCTCACCCGGAACGGCACTCCATTCAATGCGGAGACGATTGCTTCGGAACTTACGGAAATGGCGGATCGAGGATTCTGTGTTCACGAGGACAACGTATTCCCGTTTAACTTTTCATCCTTTCTCATCGAAGAACTCGTCATCGACGAGAATGGTTTCGATACGCCCACGGATTACAAATGCTTCATGATGGGCAGGGAACTTTTGTGGATCCAGGTTCATTTCAAAGCAGAGGGCCATATCTGGGTCGCTACGGTCGACGCGAACTTTGAACTTCTGCCACAACCGGCCTGGGATCCTGCCACCTGCTGGCGAACGCACCGCGCACTTCTTTGCACAGAGCAGGCGATGGTCACTTCTCGCAAACCCCGTTGCCTGCCCGAAATTCTGGCCCAGTCAGAGCGACTTGGCGCCCGCCTGAACATCTTCGTTCGGCTCGATTGGTATGCGGACAAAAAGCGCGGGGCGTTGATGGGCGAAATAACCAGTTTTCCCCACATGCTCCAGCCCCGGACATTCTACTCTGCATGGGCGAACCAGTTGGTTCGGACAAAGTGGCAGGATCCTGATGGGGGCACCTATTCGGATTCAAATTCGATCGGCGGGGGGGGGCGGCTCATGCGAACAATGGAGAGACTGGATTCCTCGAAACCGCACCGCGCGAGCCTGGAAGATTTCCTTCAACCGGATGGCAAGGCACCGTGGGCTGTTGGGACCGAGCTGACCCACAATGCCTTATTCGAGTATGTGAATGCCTTTGACCTCGCCGCCCGGGGCGTCGTTGGGGGTGACTGCGTGGCTCTGCTTGTCGAAAACGGCCTTCAACTTGCCGGACTGCTTCTGGCAACCATGAATCGCTATGTCGCGCTGCCGGTTGATACAGCTCACCCGAGCAGCTTGTTGGTAGCTCGCCTTCAAAGCAGCGCCGCCAGGGCTTTGCTGGTTATCTCTGGCACGAAAGAGGCACATAAAGCGAATGATGCGGCACGGAGTATCCCCGGACTCATCGTAATCGAGTTGGAACTAAACAGCTCGGTGGAGTTTGCCACACTGCCACCGGAACGAGACGGCGTGGGGCTTCCCGCCGTGACACCGAAACTTGGCCCGGACGACCGGGTGCTGCAGTTGCACACCTCGGGGACGTCCGGAGAACCCAAGATCATCAGTTTCACCCTGTCTCGAATCATGCGAGCGGGGGCCGTCATCGCCCATTCACTCCGGCTGTCTCCGGCAGATCTGGGTATTTCGATGCTTCCGCTTCATCATATCGGTGGCATTTCCTGCAATCTCATTGCGCCCTTACTTGCTGGGACACCTATGCGGTTTCACAAATCCTTCGATCCCAAAGGGTTTTTTGACGCTGTTGAAGGCAAGGAAGGCGCGACCTGGTGTTACCTGGTCCCCACCATGTGGGAAATGCTTTTGGATTACGCCGCGGCACACCCCGAGCTCAAAAATTCGATGCCGTGTTCGCGGCTGCGCTTTGTGCGAAGCGCGGGGTCTGACCTGCCGCACCATTTTGCACTCGAACTGGCCGCGTTCTTCGGGGAATCTGTCAGCATCCTGCCAACATACGGAATGACCGAAGCGATGCCGATTGCTGCTCCGCCTCTTCCCTACCTTCTGGAGCGGCCGGGTAGTGTGGGACCTGTATTGCCAACCGTATCAGTCGAAATTGTCGACCCTTCCGAATCAGGTAATCTTTCCGTCCTCGCCGATGGCAAGGTCGGAGAGGTCACGGTAGCGGGTCCGACCGTAATCCCGGAAGACGAGGATGGTGGAAGCCCTTCCTTGAACAACTTTACGCCGCGCGGCTACTTCCGCACCGGGGACATGGGCCACTTCGCCCCTGATGGATCGGGATGGCTCTATATCACCGGGCGCATCAAGGAAGCGATCAACCGCGGTGGCGAAACAATCGCACCCGCCGATGTAGAGGCAGTTCTGCTAAGGTATCCCGGTTGGAAAGAAGCCGGGATGGATATTAAACTGATGGTTTTTGCCAGAGCTCACACAAGTCTTGGCGAGGATGTGGCACTGGCAGTCGCTCCCGGTGGCACACAATTAGAGCTGGACCGTATCAATGCGTGGGCGCAGCAGCACCTGCCCTCGTCGATGCTGCCCCAAACACTGGTCCACTTGCCCGAACTTCCCCGCTCCGTTAATGGTAAGCTAATGCGGTCCCGCTTCGCCGAGCGGTTGAATCTTCTACTCGAACCCGGAAAACTCGGAAAGTTACAAATCTACATCCTCGATGAGATCGACGCCGTTCCCGTGTTGCAATGGGAAAGCTACGCGCAACTGCCGGGAAAAATTCCCGGTGGCGCCGGGACCGACGCGACCCTCGAATCGGTGTTGACCATCGTGCGGGATTTCGTGGGTGCAGGGTTGGAAGTCGGTCCGGATACCCGACTGAAGGATGTGGGTGTTAACTCGTTGGCGTCGCTCGAGTTATCGGAGCGATTGAGCCGTCGCTACAGAGTTGCGTTGCCTCCGTGGATCATCAGTGATTATCCGACCGCGCGCGCTCTTTTCACCCAGCTGCTCCAAGCGCAGGGGACGGCTTCAAATACTGAGGCAATGAGCACTGAAAAGACCTCCAATTCCGGCGCAACCCGGTCCACGGCGGAGCAATCTTCAAACAGGCCACTACGTATATTGTTTCTTCATGGCGAGGGTGCCGACGCTGATCTCGCGGATCTGAGCATGCAAGCAACGAAGTGGAACGGGCAACTGGAAAACATGATGGAATTCATATTCATCGATGCGCCGCATCCCTGCCCGCCAAAGCCCGAGTTTCACCCCGCTGCCGTCGATGCAGGTTACTACCAGAAGGAGGCCTACCGGAGTTGGGGGGCGACCGAATCAACAACGCTGGAAGAAAGCATCGCTACAGTCGTTTCGAAGCTCGATGAATTCGGGCCGGTAGACGGAATTGGCGGCATATGCGACGGTGGACTAATTGCGGCCCTGGTTGCCTCGAGGCGGACCGATCTGAGGCTCTACCTGAACATTGCATCAAGCCCACTCTCTCGACTGCCTGAAAAGATGAGAGAGTCGGCACTGTCGATCACGTGCAGTTCGATCCATTTCATTTCCTCACGAGATGAACTCCGTTCCTTTGAGGAGCTCCTGGACATTCCGAAGTACTGCGGGAATGCCCTCCTGTTACAGCATGATGGTGGTCACGCCATGCCAGTACTGGATTCCGAATTGAAGCATGCGATCCTGTCGACAATCGACGGCATAGGCTTCGATAGCGGACAAAATGAGGCTCCGGCACCATCGCTTACCACAGCTTCTGCCCAGTCCTTGACCGACGATGACTACGTAAACTCCGTTTCCAGCCCTCCCGGTCAGTTTGACAACCCGCTCGAAGAAGCCGTTGGCATGATCTGGGCTGCAGGGATAGGAATTTCGCTCAAATCGGTAGGAGCCGACGACACCTTTGAAGACCTCGGCGGCGACTCCCTTTCGACACTTCGCATCCTGTATCAACTTGAACAGGAGTTCGATTTGGACGCGCGGAAATCTTTCCGAACCGGCTTTACCACTGTGCGTGAGACGGCCCGCACGCTCCATGCACTCGGGGCGAGCCGAAGTGCACCGGAAAACAAGTTAGCTTCACGCGTTTACACCGAAGCATGGGATACTGACCACGATTTGGAAACGGCCTACGCGGAGATGCTCCGTTGCACCAACTGGTATGAAACACGGCTCCGCGGTGACTCGATCGGACTCTACGCAACCCCGAAGGAGCTCGCTGATTTGCTCTCGCTGCCCAAAAGAAGTCTGAATCGAGGAAACAGGGCGATGATCGCGTCGCTTAAGCGCAATCTTTTTCATCCGGAGGCTGTGCTGGCACATCTCCGCTGGCGTAGAAGAATTATCCGCTTTATCGAAAACGCTCCTGACAACTCTTCCCGATGGAGCCGAACCGCAGTTTCCCGAGATGCGATCCTTTATCATACCTCGGAGGGCGACAGGTCCCGGAAGCAACTCATCGTCGGTTTCAGTGGCAGCGCCATGCGCCTGATGATGCCCACCTACATGATGCTCTGCTCGCTTGATCCGCAACGCTACGATCTTCTTCTTCTCAAAGATCCGGGGCGGGAGGAGTATATCAATGGAATTGATGCAATGGGTGAATCAATCACCGCTCTTGCTTCTTTTTTGGATCATTATGTCGTCGACAATTCGTATCACAGTGGAATCGCTCTGGGAACAAGTGCGGGAGGGCTTCCCGCGATCTATGTTGCTCTCAAAAACCGCTGGCCCGGTGCGGTGGTCTTCGGCCCCGTCGATCCGGAGAGGCACCCTGATCTATCTGGATTGCTTCTCACTGAGAGTGAGCAGAACGTCTCTACCTCGATCCTGCTCAACTACGGGGAAAAACACAAGGACGACCGCATAATCGCAGCGAAAGTGAAAAAACTTATTTCTGTCACCCAATTGAAGCCGGACCCAAGGTTCCGAAAACACAACGTGCCCTATGCGTTGTTTCTTCGCGGTGAACTCGCTGAACATCTCGAAAGACAGTTCAGTGAAGTGTCTACCTCCCACTCAGACCAATCCAGCCTTGGCTGCTGCTCTTGACCCGCTGGTTACTCTTACGAAACTTCCCCGTGGACCGTGGTCAAAACGAAACGGAATTGCTCGGCGTGGCGCGAGGATAGCGCTCCTTACGAGCGGCGGGTCACCGGGCCATCCGCCTGCTCACCACGGTGGAGGCTGGGGAGAGAGCACTGACCAAAGCCATCAAGTAAGCCGGTCCGGAGACTAAGATCCCCGGGTGCGGGACCGCCACGTCACTCAATCCGTCGGGTTACATTCCTGTGGAGTATCACACGCCTAGAAAATCAGACCATCGGTCGGCTCGATTGTTTCCACCACTTTATCCACTTTCAGAATCGGCAGGATCTCGCCGTCTTCGTTGGAGTAGTGAAGTTTGCCGAAGATTTTATACCATCCCATCTCGGTGTATTCGGGTGGAGCTTTGCCGAAGTCGATTGGGATTGAGAGAGGGCGGGCGTCTGCGGCGCAGCATTCGATAAAGAGGCGGAAAGCTTTGAGACGGGTGTTGTCTGGATTATTGAGCGTTTCCTCCATCAATTGAGCAGTAGTCTCGACGGGTATGTCTTCCATCACAGCCATGAGTTCTTTGTCACCTGCGGTGTAGAAGATTTGAGGAACGTCGAGAAGGAAGTCACCCGCATCGCTCTGGGGGACCATTTGCTTGAGGTCTTCGAGGGTGAAGGTTTCCCAGGAATTGTCGGCCCCTTCATTGCCCGGAGTTTCCGCATTTGGATTGTCAGGATCGGGTGGGGTATCAGCTGCTCCGGGAGTGTCTCCAGCGACAGCATCGCTGGTGTAGGGGTTCGCGCTTGGGTCGACTGATCCGAGCGTGTCATTTTGCTGCTTCGGCTTGGCGCGAGCGATGCGCATCTGCATCATCTGGCGCTCGATTTTGCCCCACTTCATGAGGTATTCCGTGCTGAAGCGATCCTTTGACATGGCCGTTCCAGCCAGCACGGGAACGAGTAGAACGAGAACACAGAAGAGGACGCCGGATGGTGTCATATCATGATCGTGAGAATGGCTGTGCTCTCCCTCGTGGTCATGGTCGTGCGAATGGTCATGGTCACATTCGTCGTGGTCATGGTTACACTCTGAATGTTTGTGGTCGTGGTCATGTTCATGCGAATTTCCATGATGGTGATGATCGTGATCGCATGTGTCACCGTGAGCGTGATCGTGCGTGCAAACGCCAACCGCGCGGTTGTGATTGATCAGGTTAAATATACCGAGAATCAGCATCCCGATTCCGGAAATCAAAGCGTAGATGCGAAAGGTAGGATCAAGGTATTTGTCGATTCGTCCGGTCGAGAAGAAGTAGAGGAAAGTCGCGCCCCAGATCAGCAGTGTTGCGACGGTCAGAATGGTAAGAAACTTTTTCATCTGCGATAAAAGATTGGGTTTGGTGGCTTTTACAAACGGATCCAGAGGTAACTGAGAACCCCAATCGCGATGGCGAGTCCGATAGCGATTGAGATGACGAACTTGGATCGGAAAACGGAGAGATACATAAAGACGAGCTTTACATCCATCATCGGTCCAAAGACGAGGAAAGCGAGCTTGGCTGATTGCGGCACGGGGAAGTTGGCGGCAATGAAAGCGTCGGATGTGCTGCAGAGGCTGAGGACAAAGGCGAGTACCATCATCAGGCCGATGCCAGTGACTTCATTCTGGTTAAATAGCAGGATCAGATCTTCCGTAACGTAGGCTTTGAAGACAGCGGTAATTGCCACACCGATCGTGAAATACATCGCCGTTTCGAGGAAGTCGCGCATCGCCGTCCTCATTGCGAGAACAAGTTTATCGGAGCCGCTGATCGTTGCACCTCCGCCACCATGCTCATCGTCAGTGCCTCCCTGGGAACGAGGAATGATAGACGGTTTCAAAATCGATTTCGGCCTGCATTTTAAAACAATGAGTCCGACCGAAACGGTTACGATGAAGGCAATTAGGAGTCGGCTCGAAGTCATGAAAAGTGGGCCGTAGGACTCCATTGCTTCATTCTGTCGTAGAGAAAATTGACCGACCGATGAGGAGAAGGCCTTCATTGTGCTGACGATGACGATCGGGTTGATGATCGGAGCAGACAGCATGTAGGTGATCGCGCAGGAGACGGGGAGGCCCTTGCGAATGAGGCGTCGTATCACGGGGACGACGGCACACTCGCACACAGGGAAAACGGCACCCAGCAGACCTGAACAAAGAATTGCGAGGGGCTTGTTCTTTGGCAGCCATTTGTCGATCAGGCCGGGGGGAAGGTAGGCATCGATGAATCCGGAAATTATCGTTCCCAGTAGGATAAAGGGGGCACCCTCGAGCACGATACTCAGGAACAAGTAGAAGAAATCGTCGAGCGGGGTCAGTGTTTCCGGGGTCATGAAAGGATGAGAAATTCGGAGCGCAACGAGAGTTTATCGCCGGACCAAGCCGCGGCGCAAATCCGTCAATACGGTAGGGGAGGAAATCGGGTCTGGGAAAAAAAAATCAAAAAAACAGTTGGTATTTTGAACAGTATATCATATAAGTGTTCGCATGAGCAGTTTTAACCGAGTTACCTTGTTAGGGAATTTGACCAGAGACCCAGAATTGAAGAGAACGAAATCAGGCTCTGCGGTAACCGATATTGGTCTGGCGATGAACCGATCAAGAACTCTGGAGAATGGGGAAAAACAGGACGAGACGACATTTGTCGACGTCACGGTATGGGGAAAGACCGCAGAAAACGCGGTGAAGTATTTGCAGAAAGGGCGCAGTGTTCTTGTTGAGGGACGCCTGCAGTTGGACACATGGACCGACTCGAAGACGGGTCAAAACAGGTCCAAGCTCCGTGTGGTGGCGGAGTCCCTGCAATTTTTAGGACAGAATCAGCATGTCGGGCCCGCAACTGAAGCTTCAGGAAGTCAGGAGCAAGGAAATCCCGGCGGAGATAGCTACTCCGGAGGCCAAGGCTCCGGGCGGTCAGCGGCGTAAAGTAACTTTTCGTGTGCAGCCTCTTCAGTCTCAAGGGCCGAAGTCGAGGCGCGCGAGAGTGGCGGCATTGGGAAAAATGCCGACGGGGCGGATCATGGGAATGTCGAACTTGGTTGGCGTTGGGAATGCCGGTTGAGCGTCTCGGCAAAGGGGGGGTAGTCGCGAAGATTCTGTAGAAGGGGCGATCGGAAATCGGGACGAGGAGGGGCTCGCATCCGAATGTCGACATCGCATTTGCGGCTCCAGGGGCGCCATCGCGGGCCGTTGACATCTGATTTCTCGCGTTCCTCGTCAGCAATAATGTGTGGATAGGATGCAGGAAAATGAGCCTTCTTTGAGTAGTTTGACCTTCTTGGGAAAACGAGCTTTGTTTTCCCGAGGTGGGAATAGTCATCCTCAGATTTTGCTTTCTATGAAATTTTTCTCCTGTATCTCCGCACTCGTAGCGTTTGCTTTCGTGCTCCCTTTCGATGTCGATGCTCAGAACGGCGACAAAAGGGAGAAGGACAAGGATTTGCTCGATTCAACCAATTGGAGAAAATGGGCCCCCGATCCTGTTCCCTTTCTCGAGGCGGAAGAAACAGCAAAAACTTTCAAGGTGGCTCCTGGCTTTCGTGTTGAATTGGTGGCTGAGGCTCCAATGATCAAGGATCCGGTGTTTGCGGAGTTTGATATGGAGGGTCGACTCTGGGTCTGTGAATTTCAGTCTTACATGAAGGATACCGATGGATCCAACGATCACGATCCGATCAGTCGCGTTCAGGTTCTGGAAGACACCGATGGCGATGGGAAAATGGACAAGGCGACCACCTTTCTTGATGAAGTTCTCAATCCACGCAGCCTCTCCATTGTCGAAGGGGGAGCGCTCGTTGCCTTGGGAGATGGCAATCTTGTTTTCTGCGAAGATACCAATGGGGATCTCGTCGCCGACAAGCGCACACCGATGATCGAGTATGCGAAGGCGGCAATGGGAAATATCGAGCATGCCGAGAATGGGCTTCACTACGCGATCGACAACTGGATGTACAACTCGAAGTCGGGGCGTCGTCTCAAGTGGGCCGCTGGGCAGGTGGTCGTCGACGGCACGAAGTCCCGAGGGCAGTGGGGGATGTCGACGGATGCATTTGGCCGTCTCTATCACAACTCTAACAGTGCGTGGTTTTTTACCGATTCGGAAATCTACGACCGCCAGTATGGAGAACCGAAAGCGGATACCAAAGAAGTGCGTGCGATTCGGACCAACACGGCGATGAACCGGGCTTACAAGCCGGGCATGATTCAAGAGGACGGGCGGATCAACAGCGTGACCTCGATAAGTGGCCTCGCAGTGCATTCCCACGGAGCTTTCGGAGAGGAATGGGAAGGCGTCATCTTCAGCTTCAGCCCGGGCACGAATACGGTGGGAGCGTTTAAGCCTGACGCACCGATGCCGAATACGAAGAAATTCGAACACCTTCTCTACGACGATGAAAAGTGGACGAAACGGGAGTTTCTCGCGAGCACGGATGAGAGATTCCGCCCCGTTAATGGTTCGTTCGGTCCGGATGGATGTCTCTACATTGTGGATATGAATCGAGGCATTATTCAGGACAAGAATTTCCTTACAAGTTACCTGCGTCGACAGTCCGAAGAGCGCGAGTTGGATAAGTTTATCGGGAAAGGACGAATCTGGCGGGTCGTACCGGAGGACTACAAGCCGAAGGCGAAACCCGAGAGCCTTGTCGACGGATTGTCGCATCCCCATCTCTGGTGGAGGCTGGCATCGCAGAAGCGGATTGTGGAAGAAAACAAAAAGGACCTCCTTCCGGTGATCACCGAGGTGGCAATGAATGGGCCATCGCATGGCCGTGCTCATGCGATGTGGACTCTTGCGGGAATTCAGTCTTTGAAGAAAGAGGTGATTGAACATAACCTCGCCGATGATGATTGGTTTGTGAATCTTACCGCGTTGCGCCTTGCCGGGGAGACGACAGGAGTTTCCAATCTCTTTCCCGAAGAATTTGCCGACGCCGCTGAAAAGATTGGGAAGAAAGACGTCGAAGTTTTGTCATCCTACGCAAAAGCCATCACCTCAAAAGGGTATCCTGATCGCTTTGCTTCCGTCTACAAAGACAAAATGCCCGATTGGGTGAAGAAGGACAAAGGGCTCGCAAAAACTTACCAGTCCGGATTGGCAACTTTCAGTCAGTTTTGCGCTGCCTGCCATCAGCCTCATGGAAAAGGCATGGTAAACATCGCTCCGAGCTTGGTGAAAAGCGATTGGGTCACAGAAGATCCAGACGTTCTGATTGCGGTGGCGCTGAATGGACTCAGTGGTCCGATCAAGGTCAACGGAGAGACGATTTCCAATGTTCCTCCCATCATGCCGCCTCACATGTTTTTGAGCGATCAGCAGTTAGCGGATACACTTACCTATGTACGCAGCGCCTGGGGCAACAAGGCAGATGCCATCTCAGACGACGACGTGAAAAAGTTCCGTGATGCCAATAGTGATCGTTTTGCGCCATGGACGGAAGCAGAACTGCGTGGAGAAGGATCTCCCACGCCTTCACCGGAGACCGACGGCGAAGGGGCAGATCTATTTGCATCGGGAGATTTTTCCCTGTGGCAGCGAGTCGATGGTAAGCCTGTAGGAGAGGGATGGAAAATCGAAGAGGGGATTGTTCATCGCTATGGAAAAGGGAAAGACATCGTGACGAAGGAGTCCTACGAGGAGTTCGAACTGACCTTTGAATGGAAAATCTCCAAGGCAGGAAACAGCGGTGTGAAGTATCGCACCAAGGGAAGCCTTGGGTTGGAATATCAGGTTCTTGATGATGAAGAGCACCCTGATAACGAGAAGCCCACTCACCGTGCCGGCTCGCTCTACGAACTTGTCGCAGCTCCCGATGATAAGAAACTCAAACCTGTGGGAGAATGGAATCAGGCGAAGATTCGGGTAAAAGGGAATTTGATTGAACAGTGGCTCAACGGGGAGAAGGTCGTTTCGGTCGAGTGGGGGAGTGATGATTGGAAAGAGCGGTTTGCGAAGAGTAAATACAAGAAGCACGAAGGCTTTGGAAGCTGGGCGGGTCCCATCCTGCTACAGGATCACCAGGATCCGGTCTGGTTCCGGAATATGAAAGTGCGGAAGCTGTAGTTTTCTCAGCTCGGAGCGCCATCCAACTTCGAGAGGTGATCAGAGTATGATGGGAAGAATACGCTATTTTCGCAGTGCATCGAGAACACGCATATTTCCAATCGTGTTCTCGGGTGGATTCCAGTTTTCGGCTCCTCCTACGACATCTGCGAAAGCATCGGCCTCCGCGGCGTAAACGGGACGGGACGCGTTCTTCTTTCCAGGAATTATCTCGGTTTTCCCGTCGAGACGAATGATGGAGTAGCCTTCTTCTCCGAACCAGAATCTTGGTATTTCGATTCTTCCTTCTGTTCCGGCGATGTGCGCAGTCTGGTCGGAAGTGACCGTCATTCCACAAGTGAATGTCATGAGGACGTCGTTGGGAAAGGCGAGGGTTCCTGCTGCATAATCATCGACTCCCAATTCATGTTGATGAAATGTGGCGTTCATCTCGATGGGTTCTGTTCCGGTCAGGCTTCGGGCAAAGTCGATGCAATAGCAGCCGACATCCATGAGCGATCCGCCGCCGTTTTCAGCCTGATAGCGTGCATCATGGGGCGATGCTTCCCGGTTGAACGTAAAATTGGCCCGAATGATTCGCAGGTCGCCGATCAAACCGTCCCAAATCGATTCGAGCAGGTTCGTTGTCTGTGGTAGTGCGCGATACATGAAGGCTTCGATCAGGACACGTCCTTCTTCTGATGCGACGGCAAAAAGCTCCTCTGCTTCCGCCGCGTTGAGGGCGAGAGGCTTTTCACAGAGAACGTGCTTCCCCGCCCGGAGTGCGTTGATCGTCCATTTTTTGTGGAGATGATTCGGCAGGGCGATATACACTGCGTCGACATCGGGATGGTCAATGAGCACCTCGTATCCTTCAACCGCTTCCGTGACATCGAAGCTGTGGTTTACTCCGCTCCAATCGCGAAGCTGTTGGATTAAGTCTCCCGCCTTGTCGCTGTTGCGCGAAGCGATTGCCCTGGGCTCACCACTCTGAGAGAGAGAGAGCCCCTGCGCAAATTTTTCGGCAATCATTCCGGTGCCGAGGATACCCCAGCGGATTATTGGTCGACTCATGTAGGTAAGTTGTACGGAAACCGGGGTAGGGAAACCACTAAAGGATTACTGATTTGGTCGAATGAGTGTCCATCAGTGGTTCTATCATTCAGTTCAAACGCTTGCACGTAGACTCTCGCGGGTGGATAGTACCCAAGTCTATGAGAGTTCTTGTTACCGGTGGAGCCGGATATATTGGAAGTGTCGCGGTCGATTCCCTGATCGCTGAAGGTCACGAAGTCGCGGTGTTTGACAATCTTTACATGGGGCATCGCGCTGCGGTGAACGAGCAGGCTCTCTTTGTCGAAGGTGATCTCGCGAACAAATCGGAGATTGATGCGGTGATGGGTGATTTCAAGCCGGACTCGATCATGCACTTCGCTGCGTTTTCCCTCGTTGGGGAATCGGTTGAGAATCCCTACCGGTATTTGGGGGGGAATACCTTGAACGGGATGAATTTGCTCCAGTCAGCTTTGGAGAATGGCGTCGAGCGATTTATTCTTTCCTCTACAGCAAACCTGTTCGACGAGCCGGAACGAATCCCGATTTCGGAAAAAGAAAAAATTGTTCCTGGAAGCCCTTACGGAGAATCGAAGTTCTTTCTCGAGCGCATTCTTCACTGGATGCACGTATCGAAGGGCCTGCGCTACGCTTGCCTTCGCTATTTCAACGCGGCAGGCTGCACCGAGGTTCGTGGAGAAGATCACGATCCGGAAACCCACCTCATCCCTCTCGTCCTCCAGGTTGCTCTCGGGCAGCGGGAAAAAATCATGATTTTCGGTGCTGATTACGAAACTCCGGATGGAACATGCGTTCGGGATTACATTCACGTCGAAGACCTCGCGCAGGCTCACATCCTCGCGCTTGAAGCCCTCACGAAAAAAGAAGTAGCCCACTACAACCTGGGCAATGGAAATGGATTCAGTGTCAAGGATGTCGTTGAGACGGTTCGCGAAGTGACCGGTCATCCGGTTCCCGCCGAAGTTGCGCCGCGTCGTGCGGGTGATCCTGCGATTCTGATTGCGGACAGTTCGAAGATTCGCGAGGAGCTGGGTTGGCAGCCCAAGTATCCTGATCTGAAACCGATTATCGAGTCGGCGTGGGCTTGGCATTCTGCAAACCCCGAGGGCTACGACGATGCTTGACCCCCAGGGCCTGAGTGTTCCCAATATCTGATCATGAAAACCAATCGACGTAACTGGATGAGAGGCGCCCTAGGCCTGTCTCTTGCCCCTGCCGGACAACTTCTCGCTGTGCCAGAGCCGTACCAGCGCGCCAGTGGAAAACTCTCGGTCGGTCTCGCGGCCTATTCCTTTCGCAATCACTTCCGCTACATGCGCGGAAAGGAAAACAGTCGCTTTGATGAAGCGAAGCCCGAGATGACGATGCCATCGTTCATCGAGTATTGCGCCAAGAATGGAGCTGCTGGTGCGGAGCTGACGAGCTATTTCTTTCCGCCGGAGGTGACTGCAGCTGACATGGCCGAATGTCGTAAAGTGGCCCATGTGAATGGGGTGGTCGTCTCCGGAACTGCAGTCGGTAACAATTTCTCCTACCCAAAACATGCTCCTGAGCGTGCCGAGCAGATGGCTTATGTCCGCGAGTGGATTGATCATGCTGCCATCATGGGCGCGCCGCACATACGCGTTTTTGCGGGCAAGCACCCGAAAGGTGTTTCAGCGGAAGACGCAGAGCGCAATGCGGTCGAAGCACTGGAAGAAGCAGGGGACTACGCGGCTTCGAAAGGAATCTTTCTCGGCATCGAGAATCACGACAGCATTACGACGGCGGATCGCTTACTGCGCATTGTCAAAGCCGTGAAAAATCCTTTCGTCGGTGTGAACCTCGACAGTGGAAACTTCAAGGCAGACGATGTTTACGCCGAAATGGAGGCCTCAGCTCCCTATGCCGTGAACGTGCAGCTCAAGACCGAGATCAAAGTCGGCGACGGGAGAAAATCCGCCGATCAGGAACGAGTGATTTCCATCCTGAAAGATACCGGTTACGCGGGCTATGTCATTCTCGAATACGAAGAGACCAAAGATCCCTACGAGCACGTTCCGCCGCTGTTGGATCAGCTGAACGTTCTTTGCGCGAATTAGCATTCGGCGAATGTAGCCACCGCTGCGAAGCGGTGGAGCAGTTGGGGAGGGTTCATGCAAAAGCGCAGAGGAACAAAAAAGTTGGGTTGGATTGCATTCTCGACAATCGCGCGAAGCATGATGTAATCATGCGCCTCCGGACATGGCGCTGGTCGATTTGATTCTAAAGCTTTGCGTCTCTGGGTCTTTGCGTGGTTTTTCCTTCTGCCGCGCTCTCTGCGAGCGCGGCTACAGAATTCTGTCTATCCCGAGAAGAAACGATGTTGTTTCGCGGTTGACGGGCGGGGCACTTTTTTTGTCTGATTCGGGTTCCTCTTTCTCGTAATGTTTTCGTCTCTTCGCTTTTCCATTGTGGCCCCGCTTGCTGTCGGTGTTGGAATTGTTGGAGGATGTCTGTTCTCCCCGGCGCAGGACCAACCGGCTGATCCCGCAGCAGAAGCAAATCCAGAAGGTCCGGTCCAGCTTCTCGAACGAGGACGAGCGGCCTTCGAAGCTGGGGATTTCTCGGCTGCGGAAGAAGCTTTGGAAAAGTTCATCGTCGACTACGGCGAAGCCGAAGAGGCGAAAGAGGCGGCGCGAATCCACACCCCGCTTGTCGCGATCTGCAAGGTTGCGTTGAAGAGATTCGATGAGGCCCTCGTTTGGATTGAGAAAGCACGCGAAGACCCCGAGCTCGATCCCAAGCTCGCTGACGAACTCGCTTTTTGGCGCGGTATCTGCCTGATGACCCAGTCCGAATTGGTCGATGCCCAACACGCGTTCGGCGAATACTGGGCCAACGAAGGACACCAACCCTTCAAGCGCTACGAGGCTCTCCTGATGTTTGCGACACTCTATATTCAGCAGGATTTCCCCTCCGAGGCAGCGGATTTTCTCGCAGACCAGCTGCCAAAATTTCGTGAGATCGCTCCCGAAGCGGCAAGCCGCGCTGTGGTCCTGCAGCTTTATGCCCGCATCCAGGCAGGTGAGCGCGACAAGGCTCTCGCTCTGATTCGGGACGAGTCTCCCAATCTCGCCGAGATGACACAGGTTATCAGTTTCCAGACTCTTGCTCTCAAGCTCGGGTCTTCGTTTCTCGACGAAAAGGAATACTACAAAGCGATTACCTGCCTGCAGCGAATCTTGCCGACGGCAAAGTTGCTTGAATACCAGAATGCGAAAATCGCGCAGATCGAAGGCCGCATCAAAGTGCTCGAGACTCGTCCGAATACGGCCGGGGCCGTGCACCAGCTAAGAGCCATCTTGAAGCGGGTAAACCGCGAACTCGACGGCTTTCAGAAAATCGAGAACTTTGACTCTGCCTTGCGACTCCGTCTCGCGATGGCGTTTCAGGGATTGGAGCGATATCGGGAAGCAGCATTGATCATGGAAGACATGCTGGAGACAATGCCGACTGACTCGGTGGTGGAGAGTGCGACCTTTGCACAACTGCAATGCTGGATGGAGATCAGCCGCTGGCCCAAGGCCGTCGAAGTTGCCGAGAGCTATGAGAAAACGTTTGGGGCGGAGGGGAAATACCTGCCCACAGTTCTCTTCCTGCGGGCGGAAGCTCTGCGCGAGGCGCAGGACTATGGGGCTGCGCAGTTGGCGTATGGGCGCGTCGTTGAATTGTTTCCCGAAAATGAGTTCGCTGCCAAATCGACCTTCATGCAGGGCTTTCTATACCTGCAGCAGGATGACAACGAGGGCGCGCTCTACCAGTTTGCGCAGCTTCAGCGAAACTACCCCGACTCCGGGCTGGTTGAGGAGGCTGACTACTGGACGGGAATGGCCTATTCTTTCTCCGGTCTTTACGATGAAGCTCGCCAGCATCTCGTGGAGTATCTGGATCGTTACAAGTCGCCGAAATACCGGAAAGAATCCGTTTTCCGAATCGCGGTGTGCACCTTCTCTCTCGCGGAATATGAGCTGGCTCTGCAGCGTCTTGAGGCGTTTGTCAGCGGCTATGCAGATGACCCGCTTGCTGACGAGGCGCACCTTCTTATTGGCGACACCTACCTCGCCGATGGGCAAATGGACGAGGGTTTTGCTGCTTATGAAGAGGTGCGCCCTGAGTCGGGCCGCTTCTTTGAGGAAGCGTGGTTCAAAAAAGGAAATGCCTACAAGCTGCTCGAAGAGTTTGAGACGATGCGGCAGCATTTTCAGACTTTCGTGGAGAACTATCCGACGAGCGGACGCATGCCGGAGGCAGTTTACTGGGTCGGATGGACCTATCTGAATGAAGAAAAGTTTGAGGAGGCGCAAAAAATTTATTGGGACACAGTCGAAGAACACGGGGACGATCCTGACATGGTGACAATAACTGACGTGTTTGCCGGGCTGCCGAAGGTGTATCAGCAGGATGGGGAAGAATGGAAAACGGAACTTCTTTCACGACTGGAGCGAATCAAAAGCCGAGCCAGTGTGGCTAAGGATGGGATCCTCGCAAGCCGCGCTGGATGGGCAAAATCCCAGATCGTCGCGCGCGGCAATCCGAGAGCGGAACGCACCGAGCTTCTCGACATAGCAAAGTGGATTGATCCGAAAGAAAATTCCCCGGCCATCAGTGTTTCGGTCGCCGAAGCTCTCCTCGAAGGCGGAAATATTCTGACGGCAAAGGAGCTCTTCACCGAAATTCGAAAATGGTATCCACGCGCCGTTCAGAAGGGGCGGATCTACCGAGCTCTCGGTGATATTGCGGTGGAAGAGGGCGATCAGGCAAAGGCAGTGGAGTTCTACGAAAAATTCGAGAGGGAAGCCATTGCCTCAGTGAACCTCGGAGAGGTAAAATTGAAGAAAGCGGATCTTCTCAATGGGATGGGGAAAGGGGCTGACGCTCGAGTGGAATGGGTCTCGGTGCTCGATATGCAGGGAGTTCCTGCGGGAGCAAAAGCTGCGGCGCTTTATGAGTTAGGTGAGTCATGGGCTGACGAAGGCGCGCACGAAAAGGCGATCGTATTTTTCGAAAGAGTTTATGTGGCCTACGGGAAATTCGGAGAGCTGAATGCCAAAGCCTATTGGAGTCGTGGCGCTTCGCTAGAGAAACTCGATCTCAATCGTGAAGCATTGGAGACCTACGATGAGTTAGTCTCCCGACCTGATTTGAAGTCTTTTGAAGAGACGGCCAAAGCGAGCGAGAGAATTGCGAGGCTGCGTTCGCTCTATCCGAAAGAGCCGGAGCCAGTCGAAGGGGAGGGTGAAACCGGGGAGGCTGAATCATGAAGCGGGTTGTCTGCATTTTCAGTCTTCTCGTTGTCGGTGTGATTGTTTCTGGACAGGATGTCGTTCATCTCAAGACGGGTGAGTCGGCTGCCTGCACGGTGACGGCGATCACGGACAACATAATCACATACACTTTGCCAACGATTCGAGGCAGCAGAGGCGGTTCTGCAAAGAGAACCCTGCAAATGGATCGCGTCTCACATGTCGAATGGGGCTTTCGCCCAGGGGAAGAAACGGCTTGGGAAAATCGCGATACGGCTTCGGTTGAGGCTGCAGAAAAGTGGTGGAACGAATGGTTTGCGAGCATTCATCGCCCGCGGGCGCGGACAGCGGGATGGGGCATTGCTTTCGGTAATGCGTTGTTGCGAGCGAATAGAGGGGGATCCGATCAGAGAGCCCTTTCCCTTTTCGATCGGATTATCGAGCGAGCCTGGTCCGAAGATGATGTTGCTTCCGCGAAGCAAGGGAGGTTGCGAGCGCTGATTGCCATTGGTGACCTCGAAACTGCAGTGAAAGAAGCGGCGGATTTGGCGACTCGGACGGAAGACCCCGAGTTGCTCATCGAGGTAAAGTTTCTCCTCGCCGAAGCCGATTTCGAGCTTCTCAAAAAACTGGAAGAGGAAAATCCACGCTGGGAAGAAGATGACGAAGTTCGCCCGGATCGGAATCTGCTGTATCACCGCATTGTCGATCAGTATTTGTGGCCTCATTTGTTTCACGCCACTCGCGACGACGCTGCGTCGCGGGGTCTCCTCTCCGCTGGAGAAGTGTATAAGTTCGCCGGTGACTTTGAGCGAGCCAAAGCCTGCTACGTTGACCTGGAAAAACTCTATCCAAATACCGAAGCTGCTAAGCAAGCAAAGCAGAGAATTGAAAATCTAACCAAACCACAAAAAACTTCACCTCAAGAAACTGAATCTCTATGAATCGAAACTTTCCCCATTTTCAAAACCGGCTCGCGAAGTCGCTTCTCGCTGTGATGTTGACGATGAACCTTTTCGCGTTGTTGCCGGTGTTTTCCCAGGAGGCCGCTGCAGCCGCTGAGCCTGTCGTGTCGCAGAATGTATCCGCCCTCGACCTGTATAAACAGGGTGGAGCTTTTATGCACATTCTCCTCGTCTGCTCGATGGGAACGATTGCGGTGGCCGTTTATTGCTTCATTCAAATTGCGGCGAAAAAGATGGCTCCGTCACCTTTGGTTGATCAGGTGAATTCTGCGATGGCCGCTCGTGATGTGAATTCCGCCTACAGCGCCTGCAAGGCGAACGCGAGCAGTTACGGGAAGGTGATGACGGGAGCCTTGCTGAAGGTGAATTTTGACCGGGATCTCGCGAACAAGGTGAGCATGATGGATGCTGCCGCCGAGGCACTCGACGAAGAAGAACATCGCCAGATGGTGTGGGTGAATTACCTGAACATCTTCGCGACTCTGGCCCCGATGGTTGGTTTATTAGGGACGGTTTGGGGGATGATTGAGGCTTTTGATAAGCTGGCAACCACAAGTGGTGATCCGAAGGAGTTAGCTGGCGGTATCAAGATTGCGATGGTGACAACAGCGGGCGGATTGATCGTCGGAATTCCCGCTATGTTCTTCTACTTCTTCTTTCGAGATAAACTGCAGGGCGTGATGACCACGGTGCAGAAGCACGCCAGCTTCGCAATCGATATTCTGTCGGGCGAGATTCGACTTCAGGGGGCGGAGGAGCCCGCTGCTTCGAACGTAGAAGAAGTAGCTGGGGAGTAAGAAGAAGGGTAAGGAATCTTATGGTCAGGAGACGGAAAAAAGCGCTGGGTGAGGTCAGCTTTCAGATCACACCGATGATCGATATGACCTTCCTGTTGCTTATTTTCTTCATGGTTACCCAGAAGATTACCGAGCAGCAGCTTCAGGTGCCGGTGAAGTTGCCGGTCGCCGTCAGTGCCGTTCCTCCCGAGAAAACTGAGCGGGACATCATCAATATTGATAGAGAAGGGCAGTACTACATTGGAGACCGGGCTGCATCGAAAGAGGAGGTGCTCGCTCACCTGAAAGTGAAGTTCAAAGATTTCCCGCCTCTGCAGATCTATCTGCGAGCCGATCAGAACACGCCGACGAAAAAAATCCGCGAGTTCGTTGAGATGGCTACCGAGGTAGGAGCAATCGACCTGATATTTGGAGTGTATGGAAACTGAAACTCAACCCTTTTGGGCGACCGACTTGACCATGCTGGGCACCGCCCTGTTGGGCACCGCCCTGTTGGGTCATCGACCGAGCCCTGTCAGGTCTGTGGCTGGGGTCTGTGAGGCCGGAAGGCATGATCTTTTTGTGATGGGCATACAATCCGGCCTCACAGAAGCCAGCTACAGATGTTGCGGATCTGAATTATGAGACGAATTCGAAAACGACGCCACCATACGGTGGAGATGCAGATGGGCCCCATGATTGACATGGTGTTTCTCCTGCTCGTTTTCTTTATGGTTTCGGCCAAGCCGATTACGCCGGAAAGCGATATTCCGATGGGGTTGCCGGGTCAGGTTTCGCAGGAAGAAGCGGTCGATATTCCTGACGAGGCGCGAATTATCATCGAGCCAGACGGGCAGGTTGTTATTAACGAGCAGCAACTCGATACCCCAGCTGCGTCTGTTTTGCCGGAACTGAGAGCTGTCTTGATTCGATTCAAGAAATCAGCGGATAATGCGAAGGCGGATGCGCTGGTGACGATCGCGCCGCATGATACGGTTCCGCATCAGAGGCTCATTGATGTTTTAAACGCCTGTGCCGAAGCGGGTATCACGGGAGTAACTCTTGCAGGAGCGACTGATGAGTGAAGATTCTGTCCAACTAAATCCCGATTCGCCTAAGCCGAAGAAGGAAAAGAAGAAGGTTCCTCCCAAGACAAAGGAGGAAATCGCCAAAGCGAATCGTCGCGCGATGATCAGCTCGGTCATCATTGGCAGTATCGTCGTTCACGTGATTGCTCTGGTTTTGTTTGGTCTCTGGACGGTGGCTCAGCATTTCTCCCGTCCGGAGGCACGTTTCGAGATGAAGAAGTCGGTGAAGATTCCTCCCAAGACACCGGAGCACAAAATGAATGTGGCCAAGCACGAGGCGATGGCTCCGAAGCCGACTTTCAACGATAAACTCGTCAGCACTCGCCCAATTGATTTTGCCCTGCCGGAGATGCCGGAGGTTGATCTCGACCAAATGTTGCCGCTCGATCCTTCGGAAATGATCTCAGATCAGGTCAACGGACTGGTTGGTAGTGCCGGGCTCGGATCTGGATTGGGGAGCGGAATGAGCGGTGGCGGGGGAACAGGGGAGGGAATGAGCCTTTTTGGAATCCGGGCGGAGGGCGATCGGATTCTGTTGGTTTTTGATGTCTCGGTGACGGTGAAAAATAAGGCTACCGAGGCAGGTATACCGATGGAGCGGATCCAGGAGGAAACGATCAAGATGATCAGCACTCTGCCGATCACGGCTCAGTTTTCGATTATTCAGTTCACAGGGAATTACATGCCGTTTTCCGATGAACTCGTCGCGGCAACTCCGGCGAAGAAAAAGGAGGCGCAGCAGTGGGTGAAAGACAAATGGGTCACGGCCGGTTCGATGTCGTCAGCTTCAGCGGGAGTGGTTCGAAACCTGAGAGGAGCTGTCGGCGTACTCGAGAAGGCAGCCCAGATGCGTCCGGATGTCATTTTCCTGATATCCGATGCGAGCTTGCAATGGCGGCCAGACGGAGACAACACGGTCGATATTCCCTACGAAGAGTTGGAGGAAGCGCTGAAGCAGATCCAGGAAAATGCCCAGAAAGAAGTGCCGATCCAATTTATTGCCTTTGAGCCCGATGAAGAAGATGAGGACTTCTGGAAGCGAGTTTTGCGGAGAACGGGCGGTAATTTCCAAGAAATGAAGGAAAAGTGAGATTTCTTTCGTGGACTTGGCGCAAATGTTGTTTATAAAAGCTTCTTAGCTTGGGATTCGTTGATATTCTTACAATCGTTTTCAAGCTTCCCGATCTAGTAACCTACCCCCGCCCTCCTCAAACGATATGGACAAAACTATCGAAACAATAAAAGGCTGGCTTAGCCTCTTCGGTGGGGCCGCCGATTGGATCCTCGCGATCCTCGTAATTATTATTGGCTATTTTCTCTGCAAGCTCATCGAGCGCCTGGTGAAAGAAGCCCTCGGAAAAGCAACTTTTGACGACAAGCTTGCAAAGTTTCTTGGAAAGGATTATTTATCTTCTGAATTTCTAAATTGTTTCCTAGCCTCCGGCATGACTACCAAGCTTTTTCGTTCCCTCCCTCTACTTTTGGTGGTATTCGGGCTTTCTTCCTGCAAATCAAGAAATCCCCAGCCATTTGAAGCAATTCCTGTTGAATTGCCTCCTGCGGAATATCCGCAACCGGGTGTTGATGGTGAAATTCCCGAAGTCCCCGGTGGCACGGCTCCCGGTCCTGACGGCGGTCGTTTCGGATATCGAGGTAATGATGGGGCTCCGACGCCCCCGACGCCCCCGGCTCCTCCCGCGCCACCGAAGCCAGGAGGGGGAACTCGAGACTTTACCGACCTAGCCGGTTCAGGAGGAGGTTCCACTACTTCGCCACCTGCTACTACCCCTCCCAGAAAAGAAGAGCCGCCGGCGCCACCGAAGCCGAGTGGTCCGCCTTCTACTTCGCAGATGCCATACGCGAATCCCGTTCCAGGGAATCCGCTCGTGGTGACTTTGCCTGGGAAAAATGCGTCGCTGGGCCAGATTTCGGTCGAGAAATATGATTCCGCAGGGAATCCGACTGGAGAAGCTCTCAAGCGCGGCACGCAGGTGCAGATTCCGGATCCGAATAATCCGGGGAAAAGAATCTACTTTAAGGTGCCCTGAGTTCTTCAGCGAGACAACCTTTTGCCAGAATTGCTGTGCTCGGGCCGGGCCTGATTGGCGGTTCGGTTCTCAAAGCAGTTCGGGCTCGATTTCCTGAGACGGAATTGCATGCCTGGGCGCGGCGTCCTGGAGCTGTTAAACAGTTGCAGGGATTTACGGGATTGGTGGATTGCGCGACGGATGATCTCGAAAAGGCAATCGAGGGTGCCGATCTGGTGATTCTGGCGATGCCGACCGGTGCGATGGCCAGTGTCGTCGGGCGGGTCAGATCATTTTTGAGGGCGGGAGAAAAGGTGATTGTGACTGATGTTGGCAGTGTGAAGCAGCCTGTCGTTGAGGAAATTGGACCTTTGGTTACGGAGCGGGAAGGAATTTTCCTCGGAAGTCATCCCATGGCTGGTTCGGAAAAGGCGGGGCTCGAATTTGCCGATGAAGACCTCCTTGAAGAAGCTGCTGTAATTCTGACTCCCGAGGCATGCTCCGATCGAGCTGTAGAAGAAAAGCTCAAGCAGTTCTGGGAATTGCTTGGAGCAAGAGTCTCCTCCATGGACGCTGGCGAACATGATCGAATGGTCGCGTCGATTAGTCATTTGCCTCATCTGGTGGCTGCATCGCTGGTTCGTGTTGTGATGGGGGAGGGCGACTATGTCAGGTATAGCGGAGGAGGATTTCGCGATACAACTCGGGTCTCCGCCGGACCGGAAGACATGTGGGCTGGTATTCTGACTGACAATCACGAAGCTGTCTCGAAGAAACTCGGTGACCTCATCGAGGAACTTCAAACCTGGAAAGGAGCTCTCGACTCTCTTGACAGGGAGTCTCTTCTCCGTTTTCTATCTGAAGCCCGAAAATTGCGGGAAGCTCTCTAGAATTATGGCCGACCTCCGTGTCAAAAAAGTGAAGGATTTTTCCGCCAAACTCACTGTTCCTGGTGATAAAAGCATCTCGCATCGGGCGCTGATGTTTTCGGCATTATCCAACGGGCCGTGTGAAATTACAGGGTTTCTCCCAGGAGAAGATTGTCGAGCGACGCGTGACGCTCTCGCTGCAATGGGTGTTCAATTCGAGGAGTTGGGCGACGGGGGAACTTCGATTCGGGTCCACGGCTGCCGTGGCGAGTTTGAAAAGTCCGAGCGTGCCATCGACTGTGGGAACAGTGGTACGACGATGCGTTTGCTTTCCGGAATCCTTGCGGGTTGTCCTTTCGAGACGGAATTGACGGGGGATGCTTCGCTTGTCCGCCGCCCCATGAAGCGAGTGCAGCTGCCCCTTGAAAAAATGGGTGCTAGCATTCGTGGAAAAGGTGATCGCTGCTTGCCGCCGCTAAAAATTACCGGTCGAGATAAGCTGACGCCGATTCACTACGATTCGCCTGTAGCGAGCGCGCAGGTGAAAAGTGCAATCATGCTTGCAGCTCTTCATGCAGAGGGCAAAACCAGCATTACCGAGCCGCATCCATCGCGTGACCACACCGAGCGGATGCTGAATTATTTTCTGGTCAAGAATATTCGTGAAGGGGACACAGTTTCGATTTGGGGAGGGCAAACTCCGGAGTCACGCGATATCGTTGTTCCAGGGGATATCTCTAGTGCCGCCTTCTGGATTGTGGCTGCAGCGGCGCGTGATGGAGCCCACATACTGATCGATAAGGTTGGCTTGAACCCAACTCGTATTGGTATCCTCGGGGTTATGATTCGGATGGGCGCCCAGCTCATCGAGCGCGTTGACGAGTCAGGGTGCGAACCAATGGGCTCAATCGAAGTTATTGGCGGGAAGTTGAAGGCTACCGAAATCGGCGGAGAGGAAATTCCGACTCTGATTGATGAAGTTCCAATTCTTTCTGTGGCGGCAGCTCTTGCAGAAGGTACTACGGTAATCAAGGATGCTAAGGAGCTTCGCGTGAAGGAGAGTGATCGTATCTCCGCTGTCGCCGAAAACCTTCGGCGCATGGGCGTCCCGGTGGAAGAGTTTGCCGATGGTATGGAAATCACCGGTGTCGAAAAGCTGAAAGGAGCGGAAATCCAATCCCTCGGTGATCATCGCATTGCGATGGCATTTGCGATTGCGGGACTTTTTGCGGAAGGGGAAACAGTCATCCGCGGCGTGGATTGCATAGAGACTTCTTATCCGGGTTTCATCCGCGAATTGGAGCAGCTGCAGGTGATGAGCCGGTAGTTGGCAGATTTTTCGAGAATTCGCACTTTTTTCTTGTCTTAAAGGGCGTGATTTTGGAGTCTCCCGCAAGAAGTTATCGAAAATACCGCAAATTTACGTTGTAAATACATTGTAATGGCGAAAAAGTGTCCTGATTTGCATTTTTACCTTGTAATGTCTTTGTAAATCGAACAGTTTACAATGTAAATCACGACGATTAGTTTCGTTTGTGACCTCCCTTAGCAAATCTCTCTCTAGTGCTCCCATGAAACTTCCAGAAAAGCTACGCATTAAGAATCTCGTAAATCGGGATAAAAAGGGTGTCGCCCTCATCACCGTTCTAACTGTGATGGCGCTGACTACCATTCTCGTTCTGACCTTCTTCTCGCTCGCGACGAGTGAGCAGAGAGCGTCGAATACCTATTCTCACGGACTGCATGCTCACCAGGTGGCGGAAACTGCTGTTAACCTCGTGATTGCACAAATTCGCGAGGGCACCTACACCGAGGTTCCGGGAACGTCTCTCAGTCAGCGTAAAGCATGGGCATGCCAGCCTGGGGCGATCCGGCGTTGGGATAATAAAGGCGTTCTGGACAATGTCTTCAAACTTTATTCCGACGAAGAAATGGTTGCCGATGACGTAAAAAGCCTTCAAGACGATTACTCTGATTTGAGAGGTTGGAGTAAGAAACCTGCTCACTACGTTGACTTGAACGAGCCGGTGATTCGGGGGGAGAAGGTTTATTACCCGGTCGTGCATCCTGCTGCTACGGTTGTGCCGAATTGGCCTAAGAAAATTCCAGGTGAGGAAGATGATAACGGGGTTGAGGGATTTTCCTTTTCGGTTCTTGATGTTGAAAGTGGCGAATTTGGAGAAAAGGCGACAAAGGTTGTCGAACAGGCAAACGGAGTGAAGCTCGAAGGGCACCTGGCGCTGCCAGTTCAGTGGCTGTATCAGCTGGCGGACGGCACTGTCGGAGTATTGAATTCCTCTGGCTCTGATTCCAGCGGATATGAGTTCAAGGCAATTTCGGGGAGTGGAAAGCCGTCGGAGAAGAATCAAATGGTGGCTCGGTTTGCCTTCTGGGCTGATGACGAGAGTCAGAAGCTGAACCTTAATACACATGCTGGTGGACTTGCATGGGACATTCCCAAAGCGGGTGGAGAACTGGATATGGATATGGGGCGTCACCAGCCTGCTCAGAAAGAGTGGCAGCGGTATCCAGGCCATCCGGCGACTACTCACCTGGGGACGGCATTGTCACCGGGAATTATCGATATTGTCTACGACAGGGACGCGATGGAAATGCTCTATGACGTTGTCCCCAGGGTCGTCGGTGGGGGCTCCGAGTCTGGAACGAGACTGATCGATACGCGTGATCCAAAGGAGCAAAACGGGTTGGTGCCCGATACAGAGCCACTCTTCCCGTCGATCGACGATATGATCATGCGGTCTGATCGGGAACAGCATGAGTATCCCGATGCAAATGGAAGCGCGATTCCGGCTCAGGAACTCAGCGAGTATCTGGAGCGCTCGAAGTTTTTTATCACGGTCAACAGCCGCGCTCCTGAGGTGAATATGTTCAACCTTCCTCGGGTAGCGATCTGGCCGATTTTCAATGCAGATCGGGCAACGGGGAACCAGTCGGAATACATGAAGAAGCTTTCTCCTTTCGACCGACTGATCCACTACTGTGCTTCGGTAGGCGGAACTTCTGCGGAAGATCGCTATGATTACATCTTCCGAAGGGAGAAGGCGGACAGTACGACTTTTGACTACGACGGTATTCCGCGAAATCAGGAGGTGTATGCCTATTTGGATCAGTTGATGTCGAACGATGTCCCTGGGTATGGAGGG
>Ga0181573_10000058_pt1 | contig 103015 bp, 62 predicted proteins | sample 101ome_25_FD_148643 | JGI IMG/M metagenome (GOLD analysis project Ga0181573, IMG submission 148643) | Coastal salt marsh microbial communities from the Groves Creek Marsh, Skidaway Island, Georgia - 101409BT metaG (spades assembly) | ecosystem: Environmental > Aquatic > Marine > Intertidal...
CGCGCCGCCGCCGCGCAATCCTCCGGCGTCGCAATCTTCACCACCGCACCTCGCGTCTCCCCGCCCGCGTCCACCAAAGCACCCGTGACATCATCGACGCGCAACACGTCCACCGCGCACGCGCGCGAAAACGTCCCCCCGCGCGCATCGTCGCGCGTTAAGAGCGTGTGCGTCAGGTTGAGCTCAGAAGCCACCGTGACGCACTCGAGCGAATCCGTGTCGAGCCACACGTCTCGACGTCGACCCACGTCGCGACCGGCGCGCGCGATCGGTGCGCGCGAGTTCCTCGCATCGGTTCGTCGCGTCGACGCGCGCGAAACCGACGCGACGGAGGCGCACGCGCGCGCGCCCATCGAGGTGTGGGGACACACTCAATTCGTGGGACAAGACCGACACCATGTGCACTTTATCGCGAAATGTGCACATTTCGCGACGCGTTCGAGACTGTTCGACATGAAATTCGCACTGGTGATGACGATGATTTTGGGCCTCCTGATTAGCGCGACGGAGGCGTCGCGCGCGATGCCGGCGATGCGTGATGGCGATGATGATGACAGTAAAATGGACATGCTCTCGGACTTTTTTCAGACGCTCACAGGCACGTTTGAATTTACGATGACGAACGCGACGACAGGCGAACCGATCGAAGGGGCCGGTGCCATCGTCGTGCCGACGTTTTCTGGATCCACGGTAGACGTCGGGGTGTTTTTGCCGGAATCGTTCATGGGGACGAGGAACGGAAGTCTCGTCGACGTGAGCGTGTGCGACTTCTCTAATCCGGAGGCGTGTCTCAACGCCGAGCCGTATCCGGGGGCTCCAGCCGATTACGCGTGCGGAATCAGCGATGAACGACGTGAAGAGACTGGATTTGATTGCGATACTATCAGTGTGCGAGTCGAACCGGACGGAGATTTGTCCTTTGAGGCTGAAATCGAGGAAGACGACGTCGACGTCGTCGATTACGAGGACGCCGCGCCGGCGCCCGCGCCGGACACGGCGCCCGCAACCGCGCCGGAACCGACACGACGAAAATTACTCGCGAGCGCACGGTTCGGTCGCGCGAATCCGACGCGGTCGAGGACGTTGCGCACCGCCGGTGCGCGAGGATTCGGGCGCGCGAGAGGGTGATTCCCGAAACCGAGAAGACGACATTGATGAAAAGACTTCTCGAGACAAGACTACCAGATGACGTCCGCTTTACTCCGCCGTGCAGTTCATTTTACACTTCAAACTGTAATGTTACAAATCATATGTAGTTTACGAGACGACGGTACCTCGCGACATGCAATCGCGAAGTTGATACAACAACTGTCCGCCGGCGGCGATGCTCGCCAACACGGAGAGAGATTTTCCTTTTGATCCGTGACCGAGCCACGCGGCGACGGCGAGCGCGTTCGCTTCGTGCGCGACATCGTCGCTCTTTGCCTTGGGGACGAGAATCACGCACCCGTCTGATACCTTTTTCAAGTTTTCGATGGACTTTGCGTGCGAAATCTCCTCTGGAACGTCGTCGTCGCTCGACCGCGAAGCGGACGATCTCGCGCTCGGTTCGTCCTGTTGACGCGCGAGAATCCTCTCGAGCTCGTTCGCGCGCACGCGAACGATTTGTTTCTTCAGATGCGGCAACGCGGCATCCAGACCCTCTTGTGTAAGTCTGTACGCGCACTTGACGCCCTCCACGACTTGGCGCTCGAACGCGCGCACACCGCACGCGACGACTTGTAATCCCGCGTTTTTTCCATCCTTGTTCGGCGCCGTCAGAATTTTCCGAGCGCCCTCGGATAAATAGTACAAACGTTTCGGCGACACGCCGGGAAGATCGGAGTGCTGACGCGTCATAAGCGCCTCGTCTAAATCAAAACCGGATCGAACGCCGTAGTGCTTATTAATGCTCTCGACGATACCGCGGTCCTCCACCTTCATCACCGGCGCAACGCGTTTCTTTTCGTTCCACTCCGCGTTCGCGCGTTCCATTCTGTACGCCGTGTTTGCGTCCACGAACGGCGTCGCCTCCATCTCGTCCGGTAACTCGCCCTTCTTTTGAAACACGGTGATGAAAAACCCACCCGTATCGTCGAGATGTGGAAAAACGCGCACGCATCGTTCGAGCGGCATCGAATCGTACGATGGCTCCCAAAACATCGTCTTCGCGACAGTCTTCTGGCGTTTCTTTCCAGTCTCCTCGAACGAGTTGTGCCACGCGAAGACGTCGCCGACTTTCCACTTTTTCATCCCCGGCCGCCGTTTGAGCTCGGGCAAACTCTTCGACACGTCGACGAGCTCCACCGATCCCTTGGCGCGTTTCAACAGCGCCGCGACGACGGATTCGTTCTCCAACGGATTCAGCGAACACGTTGAATACACCAATCGTCCACCGACCTCGAGCAAACGAAGCGCGTGGGTCGCAATCTCGAGCTGAAGCGAGTGTAAATCGACGCCGCTCGACGCGTTCCACTTTTTCCACAAATCCGGCGATTTGCGCAACGTGCCGTCCCCACTGCACGGCACGTCGGCCAGGATTCGATCGAATCGGAGCTTTTTCTCGTCGTCGTACAGAATCGGCCACAACTGCGCCTGATGATTCGTCACGATGAGCGCCGGACTGTGACTCCGCTTGCACTGATGCGTCAACAAATTCGCGCGTTGCAACGACGCGTCGTTCGCCACCACCACCCCTCTCGGCGTCGCCTCCCCCGACGCGGTGTGCAACATCTCCAATAACTGCGACGTCTTCGATCCGGGCGCCGCGCACATGTCCATCACCCTGTGCTCTGGCTTGACGTCTAAAAACAACGGAGGAATCATCGAGACGAGCTCTTGCCTCGTGAGCGCCCCCGTCTCGCCCGCGCTCTTCAAAAACGCGTGTAAACGCAATACCGCCTCGGACTCGCTCTGTTTCAACGATGCGCTCTGAGACACATCAATCTGCCAACTCATACGATCCGGATACCACGCGACGCACTTGGGCGGCTTCATCCCGCGCTCGCGCGACAGCGCCGGCAACACCTCGCCCTCGAGCCGACGCATCGTCGCCCCGACCAATCGCCCGCTCGCGTTCACGCGAAACGTCAGCGGCAACGGCTCGCGAAAAGAAGACATCATGGCTTGAAAATCCTCCTCGGATCGACACACGCCCTGCTCGCGGTAGTAGTCCTCGAACTTGTCGTTGTCGAGTTGTCGTCTCTGGGTTAGGTCGGCGGCGGCGTACGAATCGTCGTCGCGCGCGCGTTTACGGTCGTCCGCGCGCGACATGGCGACCACGGAACGACGCGTGCGAGAGTCTTTTCTCGCGTCGTGCGGTCGCACGGACCGAGAGCGCGCTCGCGCGCGCGCGTGTGCGGACGCGCGTCGAAGCGTGAGCGTCTCGCAACAGACGAGCGCGGCGTAGCCTTTTCAATTGTACACAACCGCTCGACGCCTTCACACGCCGTCGCGATCGATAGGTCTCGCGCGATGACCACGATCGATTTGACGCGACGCGACCGCGCGCACTCGCCGGCGACGCCGGGCGCGAAACGCGCGGCTCGCGCGCCGATGACGACGGCGGCGACGATCGATCCGTCGACACCGGCGCTTGAAAGCAATCATCGCGCGCCGCGCACGCCCGTCGACGGGGATCGGTTCGATTCGCCGCAGCGCGCGAAGGGTAAAGAAAACGTCGATACTACCAACGCCGGGGTCGTCGCGGACGCGCCGGCGACGCCGACGTCCGGCGCGACGCCGCTCAGAGTGCGCGATATTTTTAAAATGCAGTTTTGGCGGGAATTTCCAGCTCGATTTTCGACGCCGACGCCGCGGCGCGTCAATCGCAAACGCGCGCGTGAGGAGGCGGAAGAGACGACGAAGGAAGAGATTCGGACCCTTCGTGAGTCGTTGCGAGAAGAACGGGCGCGATGCGAGGCGTCGGCGCGGGAGTTGGCGCGCGCGAAGACAGAGGCAACGAAGAGCGCGGCGTTGGCGAGCGCCGAGCGGGTGACGCTGCAGATGAGGGTGAGCGAACTCGGTCGGGAACTCGCGGCGAGCGAGGTCAAGTCGAGACACGAAGCGATCGAAATGCGGGAGATGTTGCGCAAGGCAGAGTCGGACGCGCGGACATTGGGTGAGAAATTGCGAGACGCGGAGAAGAGGGCGAAGGCGGCGCGCGGCGGAGCGCCTCGGACGCCAAACGCAATCGTCGCGCGAGAATACATCGCCTCCTATTTCGCGTCCAGACGGTGCGATAGCGCTGGTTTGGACGAATTGATGGCGCACGCGCCGAGGGGCCTGAATCTGGTCGATCTTTTGAGCGAGCTCGCCGAGCGCGTCGTCGACTCGCCGGGTTGCTCGGCGAGTCACATGGTCGTCGTGCATCAAATTTGAATCAAGTGACGACGTTTGAAGACGTTTCGTCCGCTACGTGTGTATACTACTCGTGCATCTCTCGACATCGCGTGACGGTGGCGCTCTGTTTGTGAATAATGACGCTCTTTTGTAACTACAATTCTGTCGCCAAACTCTCCACGAAGAGACGTTGAAACGCCGCAAAGTTTTCGCCTCGACCGTCGCATTTGGCGGTGAACGTGCCCGATCCCGCCGTCGCGTCGAGGAAGGCTTCGACGAGAAACGTGTCGCGATTCCCACTGTCGACGGCGTAGAAGAAAAACTTCATCGCCTCGGGCGGACCTCCGCTCGCCATGGTGGCGACGCCGAGCGGCGTCAAGCGCGCGGTGACCTCTGCCGTGCTCGCGACGGCGGAGGACCGCAACTTTGCCTGCATTCCCGACGCAACGAGCGATGCGGACGTCCACTTGGCTTGAAACGATGGCGCGTCGAGCGTCGGCGACGGGTCAAGCGCGAAAGGTCGCGGCTGCGAGGATTGCGCCGCGTTCATGTCCAACATGGAGAGTAAATCCACCGTCGATCCGCCGGACGCGGACGCGTTGTCCGAACCGAGATCGATTATGTCCGCGTGATCGAGCAGAGACGCGGCGCCCGCGTCCGCGTCTTGTTTGTCCATATCGAGATCGTCGTCGTCGTCCTCGCGCGGTCGTCGCGTCGTCGCGTTCGCGTCGACGAACGTCTCCGCTGGACGTCCGTAAAGCACGGAGAGCGTGTTGAATTCCGTAAACACCTTGTCGAACGTCTTCTCTTCCATGATGGACTCCTTGAACGTGTGTACGGCTGATTTGTCTCTCGAGTTCACCACTCGTTCCGCCGCCTGCACGTCCTTCTCTAAGAGGCGATAGTAAAAACTCGCCAAGTCGTGCACCTCTTGGTTCAAGTCACGCGAACCCGCGAGCAACGCCGCACCCAGCATGGCTTGCATTTCGGGCGGACGCTTGAAGAAGAGTTTCATCGCGCACGACAACGATTGCATGCGCACTGTGACGCTCGACTCGTCTGCGAGATTCGTCAACACGGGCTCCAAGTAGTACGGGGCGAAAGGAATGTTCTCGCCGTATTCACCGTAAATCCACACCAACGCAGCGCGCGCCTTGGCGTCCACGACGTCGATCACATCGATGTTTTGCATGGCTTGGATGCACTGATCCGCGTGCGTCGGACGTTTTCGAAGAATGTCCGCCACGGCGATGATGGTTTCCGCCGTGACGTGCTCGATTTCGAAATCGAAGTACTGCAACAAACGTTCGATGATGCCCTCCAAGTCTTCCGCCGCGTTGAGCGCGACGTCGCCCACCGCGCGCACAGACGCGCGCGCGATGCTCACATCCGCGTCGTTTGCGTATTCCGTCAATTCAGTGACGATTTGGTACGTATTGTGCGCGTCTGCCACCGCGACCAACATGGAGAGCTTTAAACTCTTCACCGCGGCGGAATCCGAGCCGCGAAAGTAAAAACTCTTGTAATCCGTGCAAAACAACATCGGCGCGCGTTTCACCAGTAAACGCAAGTGCGCCCATACGACGTACGACGTCTCGGCCAAACCGCTGTTCGCGAGCGTGAACAGCGGCGCCTTGATGCGCTCGAGCACTTGCTGGTGCACGTCCGGCATGTCCAATGTGACGTTTAGAAACACCTTGACCGTTCCCAGAACGATGGCTGAGTTCGGCGAGCTGAGCCTCGACTCGAGCGCGTTCATGATGTCGAACGTCTCGTCTTTATTCTCCAACTTGTACGCCCCGACCAAGTCTAAGATCAACGCCTGATTCCATTCGCTAAAGGATTTAATTCTATTTATGAGCGCGTACACGATGGGCTTGGTCGCCAACGACTGCGCGCCGTTGATCTCCTTCAAGACGATCAAGCAGTTCCCGACGACGCCCGAATCCGTATCGCTCACCAACATCTTCTCCAGCGTCTTCAACACGTCCGTCTCGCGCACCGCCTCTGGATGTAAATCGTAAATCTTCAACGCGCCCATCGCCGCCACCATGCGAGGATACGCCTCGGCGTCCTTCAATCCCGCCTCCACCGCGCCCAGACTGTACTCCACGAGGTCTGCCACCCCTAAACTCGCCATGCTTCGTATCGCCAACCCTCTGATCGTCGACGAGTGATCCGCGCAGTCTTTTTGCAGCGCATTCACCGTCAACAGCGCGAGCTCGCCGTTTTGTCTCGCGTAGTGACAAATGTAATGATACAACATCTTCTTACACGCCACGTCCACCGTGTGCGCGTTCACCACGACGTCCGGGAACAGACTCGACGCGTCCACGTTCACCGTCACGAGGTTCAACACGCGTCGAAACAGGCTTCGACGCTGCGCGTTGGCGCGATCATCGTCCGCTTGCTTGGAGCTCAGCGCGCGCAGCGCCTTGGACAGCTCCCCGATCTCGTCGCGCTTGCTCGTCGACGACGGCATGACGAGCCGACGGACGTCCTTCTCGTCCGTCGACGCCTCGAGCGACGGTCGCGTTCGCCCGCGCGCGCGCGTGTGACGTCGGGGCGCGAGGAATGTCGGATTCTCTGTCCCGACGGTTAATCGCCGTGGGCGCGTCGTCAGAGCCTCGCGCGGCGGCGCCTCTCGAACGCCCCGCGCGCATCGCTGGACGCGCGCGTCGTCCTCGCGTCGTCCGTCATGTGGTTGGCGCGGTCGACGCTCCGACGCGCGGTGCGCGAGGTTCGAGCTCGCGCGTCCTCTCTGGAGGCGCTGGGCGCGCGCGCGTCGTCGTCGTCGTCCTCCTCCTCCTCGACGACGGACGATCCCGCCCGCGCGCCGGAATCGCCGCATCGACACCGATGGGACGTGCGCATGCACGACGACGGGGGCGTCGGGCTCGGCGTGGCGCTCGATTACGACGACCGAGGGGAGCCGAGCGCGTCGAGGAGCGACACGTCGTACGAGGAGTACGTGTCGTCGCTCACGCCGAGGGTGGCGCACGTCGCCCTCGCGGCGGGAGATGTAGAGAGAGCGGTGGGGAAGTATAGGGTTGAGGTGACCACGGGGAGGAATCGCGGGGCGGGGACGAGCGGGAGGGTGGAGGTGACGTTCGTGGGCGTGGACGGGTTGACGTATCCGGTGACGCTCGAGTACGAAAACGGCATCAATCCCGAGTTTTCGAGGGCGTCCATCCTTCCGTTTCGCGTGTTGAGCAGCGCGAGATTGGGTAATTTAACGCGCACGCGCGTACGGTTGGTTCCAGAGCTCACGGAGGTGGGAAGAGGGTGGTTTTTAGAGGACATCAAGGTGACGTGCGAGAGCACGGGCGATGAGTGGTACTTTCCGTGTCATCGCTGGTTCGGAAACAGCGACTCAGGCGACGGTCGCTCGGGGTCGTACGTGCAAGACTTGGAGGCGGGATCTCCGGAAGACGTCGAGACCGCGCTGTGGAGAGAGGGCGACATTCGCAAAGAGCGCGGCGAGTTTGAATGCGTGGCGAGCGGCGCCGCCGTGCCGCATCCCGACAAGATGAAACGAGAGGGCATGCGCGCCTACATCAGGCGCACGCACGGACACGGCGGCGAAGACGCCTACTTCACCGCGCGCGCGCCCGACGGATCGTTTGGTATGGGCATCGCCGACGGCGTCTATCTCTGGCGCATGCAAGGTATCGATTCCGGCGAGTACAGTCGTTTACTCATGAACGCCGCTGCCGACGCCTTGCGCTCGGGCGCGATGAATCGTCCCACGGCGCTGATTGAGCACGCGCACGAGCGCGTCAAGGAAGCTGACATGAAGGGGAGCACCACCGCGTGCGTCGTCGTCATCGACTGCGAACACGGACTGATGTACTGCTCGCTCGTGGGGGATTCGGGATTCATGCTCATACGCGGCGCGCCCGGAAAACGCTATTGCGCGCACCGAAGCATGCCGCAGGAACACGATTTCGGATGTCCGTTTCAGCTCGGACATCACGACGCGAGCGACAAGGCGAGCGATGCGATGCGCACGAAACTGTATCTCGAATTCGGAGACATCGTCGTGCTCGGTTCGGATGGATTGTGGGATAATCTGAGCGAGTTGGACATCGTCGAGAGCGTCGAGCGATCGGTGGGCGACTGCGCGGCGCCGGATGAAAAACTCATGGATTCGGTGGCGCGTAATTTACTCGCCGCCGCCTACGACGCGAGCATGGATAAGAAACGAGCGACGCCGTATGCGCTCGCGGCGACGGAACACTTCGACATGGTGTATAGCGGCGGGAAGAAGGATGACATTAGCGTCGTCGCGTGTCACGCGGGGGCCAAGGCGTGGCGATGACGACGGTATTCGCACGCGACTGCAGAAGAATTTGGAATACATACACACGCGCGAGCGAGCGCTCTATACGACGTCGACGACCGTGAGATTGGTCTCCCCGCGCCACACCTCACCCGGCGGCACGACGACCGGTTCTCCGCACGCCGCGCTCTCGACGCAACAAAAGTTTTTATAACACTCCTTCATGTTGACGTGTGGATTCCACACCACCGTATCGCGCCACCCGGCCGTGTTCTCCACGCACACCGCCGCGCCGCTCCCGACGTACATCATCGTCTCCGGTTCCGTGTCCAAATACACGCGATCGACGAGTTCCAATCCGAAAAAAACGTCTCGCGTCGTCTGCGTCTTCCTCGGCGGATCGTCCACGCTCTCCGTCTTGTCCAAAAACGTCTTCCCCTGTAACCCTCTCGCGAACACCCCCGCGTTCGCCGCGTCCGTCACCTCAATGTACGTGTGAATCGCCGCCGTAAAATCCAACGGTTTCGTCTCGCTCGCGTTCTTCACGCACAGTTCCATCTTCAACTTGTCTCGTCTCAGCGTCACCTCGTACGTCGCCTCAAACGCCTCGTCCCACATCGCGCGCGTGTACTCGTTCGGTCGCAATCGAAGCATCACCGCCGGTTCCGGATCGTCCGGGTTCACGTCCGCGCTCGTGCCTACCACCTCCCAATCACAATTTCGCGCGAATCCGTGCTGTTGCATCGCCCCCGGGCCGAACTGCGGGAAACACAACGGCGCGCCGCCGCCGATGGGTTTGGATTTATCAAACACCGCGTCCGGTCGCACGTACAGCACCTCGTCCCCGCTCGGTTGCGTCCACGACGTGACGGTGGCGCCGAAGAGGTACACCTCGGCGGTGGATCCGTTCTTGTGCGTGAGGGAGACGCGCGGGAGGTTTCCGCGTCCCGATGAAAACGTCACGGATTGTGGAATGGCGAAACGCGCGTTGAGCTCGTCGCACGGTGACGGTAACGACGGTCCGACGGCGGCGCGGGGGACGGTGACGCGACGACGGTGCGTCGGCGGTGCGCGACGCGCGCGGGACGTCGGCGTCGATGTCGCGAGGGAGGAGACGGCGCGCATCGCGACTCGGAGGATGGGCAGCCGAGAGTGACGACGACGATGGGCGCGTCTCACGCGCGCCACTCCTCGTCGCGTCGTCGCTCGACGAACGCGCGGGGACGATCGAGGCGATGGCGACGACGCGGGTCGCGCGCTTGGCGGCGGTGGTGACGCCCGAGCGCGATGAGAAACGGTACCGACGATGTCGGCTCGCGAACGGCATCGAGGCGCTGCTCATCTCCGACGCGACGCTGTGTGGACTCGACGGCGGCGAGAGCGACGCGCGCGCGATGGAGGAGGACGTCTCGAGCGACGGTGCGTCGGACATGGATCGCGACGGCGAGGACGAGGGCGAGGACGAGGACGACGCGAGCGGTGACGGTGACGAAGACGAAGACGAAGAGGCGAGCGGCGGCATGAAACTCGCGGCGTGTTCCATCGCCTTCGACGTCGGTTACTTTGCCGATTCGGACGAGTGCGACGGTTTATCGCACTTTCTCGAACACATGGTGTTCATGGGGAGCGAAAAGTTTCCAGGGGAGAACTACTTCGGCGAGTGGTTGAACGAACACTGGGGCTCGGACAACGCGTCGACGGATAGCGAGAATACGATTTTTTATTTCGAGTGCAATCCTAAAAATCTGAGGGAGGCTTTGGAGATTTTTAGTGGGTTCTTTTTGAATCCGCTCGTCAAGCTGGACAGCGTGGATCGAGAGGTTACGGCGGTGGAGAGCGAATTCGAGCGCGTGGTGAATAACGATACGGTGCGCGCCGAGTTGTTGCTCTCGAGTTTGGCGCGCGAGGGACATCCGTACGCCAAGTTTGGATGGGGGAATAGGGCGTCGTTGACGCAGAGTCCGCCGTATAAGGAGGGTCGCATGCGCGAGGTGTTGTTGGAACACTGGAGGAAACATTACCACGCCAAACGCATGTCCATCGCCCTCGTCGGGGCGGAGGATTTGGACACTTTAGAGGAGTGGGTGGTAGACATTTTCGGCGAGATGCGGAACGATGGAGACGCGGCGATCGATCTGAGCGCGACGCAGGCGTCGCCGTACGCGAGCGTCGTGCCGATGCGCGTGTTGACGACGCAGGTGAAGGATGGTCAACACGTTTCCATCACGCACGAACTTCCGGCGTGGACACAAAAGAATTACAAGAACAAATCAGCCGCGTACCTCGAAACCTTACTCGGCCACGAGGGACACGGATCGCTGTTCGCGGAACTGAAACGTCGAGGGTGGGCGAGCGATTTGCGCGCGGGAATCGGCGCCGGTGGTATCGATTCGTCCACTGCGGGCGCGCTCTTCGGCACCACCATCAAATTGACCGACGAAGGTTTAACGCGAGTGAACGACGTCATCGGCGTGTTTTTCGCCTACGTCAACATGCTTCGCGAGACTGGTCCGCAAGAGTGGTTCTGGAACGAAATCAAGCAACTCGCGGACATCGACTTTCGGTTCCGAGAACCCGAAGACGCGAGTGAGTACTCGGAGCGCTTGGTCGGCGATATTCGCAAGTACGCGCCCGAGGACATTTTACGCGGTCCCGATCTGTACGAGACGTACAGACCCGATGAAATTCGCGAGCTCATTGATTTGATGACGCCGCACAAAGCCATCATCATCGTGCAAAATCACGCGTGGAACGGCGAGGGAGAGGACGGCGTCGAGAGGGAACGATGGATCAAGTTTCCGTTCAAGCGCCAACCGATGGAGGCGGACCTTTTAGAGACGTGGGCTGCGGCGAACGAAGGCGATCGTTTACACTATCCCGCTCCGAATCCGTACATCGCGAGCGACTTTAGACTGCGTGCGTCCCCGGGATCGCACAAAGAGGCTTTGTTCGCGCCGACCATCGTGCACGAGTGCAAGGTGATGCGCGTGTGGCATCGTCTCGACGACAGATTCAATCAGCCGCGAGCGTGCATGTACTTCAACGTCTCTCTCCCGCACATTCCCGAGGGTGCGTTCGGAATGATGCTGACGCAACTCTTCGTTGCCATGGTGGAAGATTGCGTGAACGAGTCCGTGTATTATCCCGCGCACCTCGCCGGAATGGAGGTGGACGTGGGCGCGGCGGCGTCGTATTCTGGTTTCGTCTTTTCCGTGGAGGGTTTGAGCGACAAGCTCGGCGAAGTCGCGCTTTCGTACTTCAAAACGATGACGTCTCTGAAAATCGACGCCGGACGCTTTGAAAAGAGGAAAGAAGAACGTTTACGAGACGTGCACAATTTGTGCTTGAAGCCGGAGCGACACGCAAAGCGTTCGCTCGAAGTTCTGCTCAAGCAAAAGGACGCGTCGCAAGAAGAAAAGGCAAAGGCGCTGCAAGCGATGACGGTGGAAGATTTACAAGCGTTCGCTGACGGTATTTGGCAGCACGCGCACGTGGAGAGTTTAATGATGGGTAACCTGGATAGTTCGGAGGCGCGCGTCGTGGGCGAACGCATTCGCGAATATTTGCCGGGCGGTGCGATTCCCGACGGCGCCTGGCCCGAAACTCGGATGGCGCGTGTACCGCGGGGCGCGCATTTGTTCAGTTTGAAGGCGCTCAACGAAGATGAGACGAACAACGTGGTCATTTACTATTTTCAGGTGGGCGAGAGCACGTGGCGAGCGCGAGCGTTCGTCATTCTCATGCAATCGCTCATGCACGAAAAGCTCTTTGATCAGCTGAGGACGAAAGAAACGCTCGGATACAGCGTGAGCTGTGCCTTCGACGCGACGCACGAAGTGTTGGGGTACCGCGTCGTCGTCGAGAGCGCGTTCCACCCACCACACTTTGTGTCAAGTCGCATGGCTGCGTTTTTACGGTCCTTCCCGGAGACGCTCGAAAACATGGACGACGAATCGTACGCAAAAACTCGACAAAGCGTCGTCGATGACATTCTCGCGGACGACGTCAACCTTCGCGACGAAGCCGTGCGGTATTGGTCGCAGCTCGTCAACAACAAGTATCAATTCCATCGCGGCAAGCACGTCGCAAACATCATTAGTGAAATTTCAAAACAAGAGGCCGCGGCGTGGTGTCGAGAATTCATCCAGCCGTTCGCGCCGGAGAGCCGACACGTGAGCGTACACTTGCACGCAAAGAATCATCCGGTTCCGGAGGCGGGATCAGAGCATGTTTCGGGCATGGGAGAGGCACACTTTGAAGTGAACGGCGAGTTCAAGCAAAGATGGGGACTGTACGATCAGCAAGGCGACGCGACGAAAGTGGAGGAGCTCATCATGCCCGATCCGTCGTCGAGCGTGCATCGATCCATCGCTCGTACGGGGAAGCACTTAGATGAGGACACGGAGGTGATGCGCGATGAGTCACCAAATTTACGCTCGCAGTGGGCGGCGGATATCGCCGCGATGCGCGGCGAGTGCGGCGCGTCGTGCGCGTGTAGACGACTGAACACGAAAAAACCGATTTTTGTGTTGCCAAAAAAGTGAAGTGAAGAAAGAGATGATTTTTAATTGTTACAATGACGAATCTAGTTCCATCTGCCCGCGTTTTTGTTTGCTTTTTTGACGCCGCTTCCTTGCGAAAACGCCTTTGCCTTTTCCTTCTTCAGGCGAGCCTTTTCCGCTTTGCTCATCTTTGATTTTGAGACGATTTGAGATTGTTCAATCTCTTTCTTCTTGGACTCAAGTGCGGCGTCGCGCGCGCCGGCGGCGTCGTTCTTTTCCAAGAAGTACGCATAGTCGCCGGCGTAGTCTGTGATGGCGCCCTTGTCGAACGCCAGCACGCGCGTGGCAATTTGGCGCAAAAAGTAACGATCGTGCGAAATGGCGATGACGGTACCTTCGAATCGGCGGATTGCGTTCTCGAGCATCTCCTTACTCGGAATGTCCAAGTGGTTCGTGGGCTCGTCGAGCAAAAGCACATTCGCTGGCGTCACCATGAATTTGGCGAGAGCCAAACGCGCCTTTTCGCCTCCAGACAAAAACTTGACAGGCTTGTCGTGGAAGGGCGTGCTGAACGCCATTTGACCGAGCAAAGCCTTCAGATCGTTCAGCTGCGCGTCCGGTGCAGCCTCGATGAGGGTTTGAAGCACGCTCTTGTTCGTGTCCAAGCCCTCGGCTTGGTTTTGGTAGAAGTAGTTGACTTTGCACATGTCGGAGTCGCCGATTTCGGCGTGGCCAGATTTCGGTTTTTCGCGACCTTGAATCAATCGCATGAGCGTTGATTTACCGCAGCCGTTATCTCCAATCATCGCCACGCGTTCTCCGCGCTCGATTTGGAGAGAAGTGTTTTGGAAGAGAGTCTTTTCGTCGTAACCGTGCGTTACGTTTTCAACTCGAGCGACCACTTGCGAGCTTCGCGTGCAATCGGGGAAAAAGAATCGTCTCTTCTTCGCGATCCAAGGCTTTTCAACGGCCTCGTCTTGAAGCTTATCGAGCGCCTTTTGCGCTGCGTTGGCACGGCCGGATTGCCCACCACCCGCCAAACGGTTGATCATGTCGCGTTGACGCTGCACCTCCTTTTGCCACTTTTCGTAGGCAACCATTTGCTGCGCCCCTTTGCTTTCTTTCTCGGCGCAGTACTGCGAATAGTTTCCTTTGTACGTCGTCGCTTGACCACGTTCAATCTCCACAGTTTTGGTACAGAGCTGATCCAAGAATTCGCGATCGTGCGAGACGATGACCATGGGCACGTCGAGAGACTTCAAGTACCCTTCGAGCCACGTGATGGTGTCCAAATCGAGATGGTTCGTAGGCTCGTCGAAGAGCAGCAATCCGGGCTCTTGGAGCAAAATTTTACCCAACGAAATGCGCATCTGCCAACCACCACTGAAAGAGGCGACCAAGCGATCGTTGTCCTCGGGCACAAAGCCGAGCTCTGGCATGATTTTATCAATGGCGCGTTCCATCTTGAACAAGTCCATGCGATCGGCTTGACGCTGTAAATCACTGAGCTTATCGACGAGCAATTGCACGAGATCCATGCTCGGGTTGTTTTCGAGTTCCTTGTTGACTCGCTCGATGTCAGCCATGATTTTCGTCTCGTCGCCAAAACTCGCCATGAATTCTTCACGCACCGTGTTCGATTCCTTCACCTCAAACTCCTGCGTGAGGTAGCCAATCTTCACACCGTCGGCGAGCATGACTTCGCCCTCGTCGGCTTCCATCTCCCCCGTGATGATACGCAACTGCGTCGTCTTACCAGCACCGTTCCAACCGACCAAACCGACTCGCTCGCCCTTCTTGCAGTCCCAGCTGACGCCGTCGAGGATGGGCATGTTCTTAAACGTCTTTCGAACGTTTTCCATGCGCACGCCGGTGGTGACAGAACCAGAAGAACGTCTCGCTGACGGTTTGGCGTCTTTTTCGAAGATGTCGCGCAAGTGCTTCGGGATGGGATTGCCGTCGTCCTCTTCCTCCTCGGGCTCCGTCCAATCGATGGCGGGCCCTATGTATTCGCCGCTCTCGTCAAACATGGGTTTCTCCTCTTCGACCGCGGTTTCTTCGGCAACCGCCTCGGCGACGGTCTCGACGGGTTCTTCTTCCTTCGCGACGATCAGTTCAGGTTCGGGAGCCTTTTGTTCCTCAGCCACCACGGGTTCGGGTTCGGGTTCGGGTTCGGGCTCGGGCTCGGGCTCGGGCTCGGGCTCGGGTTCCGGTTCCGGTTCCGGCTCCTTGACGACCTCTTCCACGACGGCGACCGGCTCCGGGACCACCTTCGGTTCCGGTGGAGGCACGAACGCGGGTTTTTGCTTCCTCGGTTTTTTCTTATTCGCCGTGGGCTTGACGAATTCCTCCGATTCCCAGTCGTTCGCCTCCTTCGCCTCCGCCTCCGCCGCCGGCTCGGTTTTTTCCGCCACCACCGGCTCCTTCACCGGCGCAGCCGCCGCAGGTTTCCCCTTCTTATTCTTACGCTTCCCAGCCGGCACGAAATCATCGTTTTCCCAATCCAACGCCTCAGCAACCGGTTGCGTCGGCGTCGGCGCCGGCGCCGACGCGGTCCGAGGCGCCGCCTGCGTCTGCTTCTTCGGAACCTTTTTATTCTTCTTCGCCTTGCCCGCGGGCACGAAATCGTCGTTCATCCAATCTAAACTTTCACCCGCGCCCGCGACGTGCGTCCCGCGTCGTACCGGGCGCGCATCGCGCGCCGCGCGCGTCGTCGTCGTTGCCGTCGTCCCACTCAAGGGTTGGCGCCCTCGCCCGCACGCGTTCGCGCGTCTTCCCGTCGCGCCGCGCGCCGCCGACGACGCGAGCGCCGACGACGCGGTCGACGACATCGCGCTCGCGCGTCGTGCCTCGCGCGCTCGATCTCACACGCGTCGACGCGTCCGCGCGCGAGGGTAATTGTGACGACTGGCTATCCGCCGGCCCGGCGCGCCACACGATGACGTCGTCGACCTCGCCCTCGTGCTCGACGAGCGCGCGCGGCGCGCCCCCACCGGGTGTCGTGCACGTCGAGGGCGCGTTTTCCGTCGATTTTCTCGCGCGATTAGACGCCGCGCGCGAGGCGGCGCCCGTCAGTCTCACGTCGGGAATGATGCGCGCGAACAGGCGCTTCGTTCGCGACGACGCGCTCGCCGAGGCGCTCGCCGAGGCCATGCCGCGCGCGTGCGGAGTCGACGCCGTGTGTAGCGATTTACGGTTCATCGAGTACGACGAGGCGGGCGGGTACATTTCGGCGCACGTCGACGGCGAACGCGCGTGTCCACGCACGGGGAGAAGAACCAACGTTTCGTTTCTGCTCTATCTCTCCGACGTTCCCGAAGACGAGGGGGGGGAGACGGATTTCTTAGAGCGAGTAACGGATGAAAATTCGGTAGTTTTTTCGGTTCGTCCGACGCGAGGGGCGGTGGTGGTGTTTCCGCACGACCAGCCGCACGTGGGGAGGTGCGTCGGCGAGTATCCGAAAATCGTCTTACGAGGGGACGCGATGCGCGGCGCGGCGGTCGGTGAATGAATAGCGATAGTGATAGCACTAATAGAGCTAGTGTAGTCTAATGAATACTGCGAGCGGGGGAGTCGATGATTGGCTACTGCGTTTGTCGCGCGTTTCCGGCGAAGAGTTTATCGGCGACGTCGACGACGACTTTGTCGTACGTGTACTTTTCTCGCATCAGTCGCGCGGCGTTTGAGGCGATTCGCGACAATTTCGCCAGGTTTTCCTCGGTTTCGTCCGTCACGATTCGCGTTCGTTCGATCAAGTCCGACAAGTCGGCGGCGATGCCCACGTAGTGCACGCCGTCCTCGAGCTCGTCGCTGTAATAGTGCGCGAACTTCGACTTGACTATGAACACGACGCTGCCGCTCTCCATGCGCCACCGATTCCCCCACGCGTCGACGTTTCCGTCCATCTCTAAGATACCCTTATGCTTCACCCACTCGAGTTCCGGCGCGTGCGCCGTCGTGCGAAGGTGGGGCTTCCTTTTGGGAACCGCGCACTCCTGCACGAGCTGCGTGGCACCGACGTCCAGCCAACGCGCGCTCGACGACGCGGCGACCGCTCGGACGCGAGTCAACCGCGCGCACCCATCGCTCGAGTCACACGCATTGTCATCGATCGCACACGACCATCCCGTGGTCGATCCTCTCCAAAACACGGCGCTCTCTCGCCGCGCCAACGCCGAGCCCTCGTCGAGCACTCTTCGAATCAAAGACTCGAAACCTCGATACTTTATGAAATGAAAGTTCGGCACGTACGCGTAGCCGTCATCTTTTCGTTTCACCGGTACCGAGTGCGCGAGCACGATGATTCCACGCGCGCGAAGCGCCTCGATGACGTCTCGAGGCACCGACGCGTCGTCCTCCAACGCCCACACGACTTCGAGCGTCGTCGCGCGGCACGACTCAACTCGAACCGCACCCATACACCGCTCGGCGCGCGAACGGGCGACGTCCGTCAAGAACGTACGCGCGCGATGCAAGTACCCGTAGTTCAACGGGTCGACGCCGCGCGTGAGGAGCGTGTAGGCGACGCGCGCGCGACCGTCGCGTCCAGCGCGCGCCAAGAAACACGCAACATTCTTCTCCGCCACGCGCGGCGACGCGCGCACGAGCTCCCGCGCGCCTCGACAGCACGACGCGCACCGTCGTCCTAAGGAGCGATCGACGACGCCCGTGAGCGCGCCGACGCCGACGACGCCGGCGAACCGCGACACGAGGCCGAGCGCGTCATCGTGAAACGCGAGTCGAGTCGCGCACGAGACGACGAGGAGGATAACGCCCAGCGCGAGCGCGCGAGAGGGCCTGATGCGCTTCCGTAAAGCGCGCACCTGCTCGCGCCCACTCATGATCGTCGTCGCGCGGGTCCGCGCTGCATGTCGGACGGAGGTTGAACGGAGGTGGAGTCGGCGCGGCGCGGTGTGACGACGACGCCGCGACTCGTGTACAAAGTCGACGATGATATCGGTGATTCATTACAAGTACATTATGATGCTTATACACTTTTACAACACGTTGGTGCAATGCGATACTACGAGCGCGCGCGAGAGAGAGGTGAGTGTCATCGTCGACGGAGACGCGAGACGCGTCTATTTCGCGTCGACTTCGTCCACGGGGACGACGACGACGGCGCCATCCGTCTCGGTCTCGGTCTCGGTCTCGGTCTCGGTCACGGTTTCGACTTGGGTGGCGATCGCGTTCGTCGGCACGTCGTCCCAGTACACGGTGCACTCGCCCGGGGCGAGGGCGAGTGGAGAATTTTCATCTTTATAGTAGCGCCAACCGAGCGTGGCGGCTCGACCGAACATGAGCGTCGCCATGCCGATCCACACCGTCGTCAGGCTCGCGCCGTCCATGTGACCGGCGACGGTGAGCGCGATGATGCCGATACCGGCGGATACGGCCATTGCTTTTGCGAGAAAGTCGAAATCGGAGCTCCCCTGAAACACGCCGTCGCCGACGAAGACGGCCGAGTTGAGCGGTTGTAAGAGCGCCAAGATTCGGATCGGCGTCACCGCCTCGGCCGCCACTTCAGGGTCGTTCGTGAATAAATACGGTAGATGATCGGCGGTCGCAAACACGACGGCGCCGACGAGGACGCCCGCGCCCAGACCCCAGTTCAAAGCTCTGTCGGCGGCGACGCGCGCGCCCGCGACGTCTCTCTTCCCCAAACTCGACGCCACCAACGCCTGCGCGCTCACGGCGACGGAATCCAAACCGAAGAGCGTGACCCACCACGCTTGCAAGCACACTTGGTGCGCGCCCGCGGCGTCGAGCAACGCGGCGGTCGACGTCGCTCGGACGAGCACCGTTTGTAACAAAACCGTTCGCAAAAGCTGCGACGAGGATCCGCTCACGAGCATGCCCAAGTCCTCATCTTTCCCATCTGGAAGCGTGAAGACGGATTTAAAATCTAAAATCCCTTCATCCGTCATGAGTTTCCAGAACCACAGCGCTCCGATCCACTCCGCCACCGTCGTCGCCGTCGCCGCGCCGGCGACGTCGAAGCCTTCCATCGGTCCGAAACCGTAAATGAGAAACGGATCCAACCCGAGATGGAATATTTCCGTCAGTAAGGCGACGTATAACGGCGTTCGCGTGTCCAATAAACCTCTGAACGACCCGACACCCACCATGACGATCAGGCACGCCGGTAGAGACGCCGCTCGAATGCGCAAGTACTCCTCCCCGTACTCTAAAATGCCCTTCACCGACGCCGATTCCATCGCCGCGCCGCCCTGTTCCAGAAACCCTTGCGAATGACTCGCGCCACAAAACGCCAATAAATCATCCGTAAACACTTCCATGACGCCCATCGTCGCGAACCCGAGCGCGAGGGCGAGCGCCATGGCGTTCCCTACCGTCTTTTTCGCCGCGCGGCGTCCCTCTGGCGAATCGCGTCCGCCGTTGGCGGAAATCTTCGCCGCAACCAACGGCCCCGTGACGACGGCTAAGAAGTTGAACAGTTTGAAACAAAACGTAAAGCACGTCGTACTCACCGCCAATCCACCCAACGCGTCCGCGCCCGCGGTACCGGGAAGTTTCCCGATGAACGCCGTGTCCACCGCCCCCATCACCGGGTCCAACAACAGTTCCGCCAATCCCGGCAACGCCAACGCCAAGATGGACGCGTCCAACAGCCCCAACGTCTCCGCGCTCGGCGGTCGCCTGCCTCGCCACTCCGCGCACGCGTCCCAATCCCTCCGCGAACTCGCCGGCGGCGTCGCCCCCCTTCCCGCGTCCCGCGCGCGCGTCGTCCTCGCACCGTCTCTCCGCCCGACGTCGACCCCGACGCGCACGCACGCGACGCGCGACCCGCGTGCGCGCGCACACGACCACGACGACGTCGCGCGCGTCACCACCGACGCCGACACCCCCGTCGCGCCCATCCCGATGACGTATAGATTCAAGCAATCAATCAATCAAACAAACAATCACCGCTCTACTAATCGGCTCGGGCGCACCGCACGAGACGCGACGAGCGCGCGCGCCACTCCCGCGCGACGCGACGAGTGTATATCCCACCCCCACGCGTCGACGTCGCGTCACGGACGTCCCCGCGCGGGCGGGTGTCGCGGCTCGTGCGGTGCGCCCGAGCCGACGCGCGCGGGCCCGTCCGATGGGATTTCATAGATGTTTACATACTGTCAGTACGATGCATGCGTCCGAGTCGGGCCGTTGGGTCGGGAATATATATATGTGTATAGATAGATAGATAGGCATTCATAGATGTTACATACGGTGTTCTAGTACGTATACGAGCGCTCCAAAGGTAGATCACCGTGATAAAGATGTCGCCACGCCCCGTCGTCCGACGCGCTTCAACGCTCGACGGCAGACGCGCGCGACGACGCCGGGCGAGCGTCATGGCGTCGAGCGCGGCGGAGACGTGCGCGGAGGTGCTCCTCGCCGGTTCGCGAGGCGCGGGGGGCGCGTCTGCGCGCGCGCGCGCGGTGGCGCTCGCGGAAGAGGTAGGGCACGCGGGGACGGTTGTCTCGTCGCGCGCGACGTGCGCGATGGTGTCGGTGTGCGCGTCGTGAGACGCGCGTGGACGGAGACGGAGACGCGAGAGAGAGAGAGAGAGCGCCGTGATTGATTGACGCTAACGTGGTGATTGTGTGTGATCGATGACGCAGTTGAAGCGAGGGGACTGTCGAATGGCGATGGAGACGTGTCGGTCGCTGTGCGCCAAAACGCGGGCGCTCGAGGCGAGACACTTTGGGTACGCGACGCTTCGGGAATTGGTTCGAGGGCGGTGGCGAACGATGAGTGAGAGCGAGCGGATGGAGATGGCGGCGTTGGCGCACGGAATGCTGCGAGAGGTGAGCGAGGGTGGGGCGGCGGAACCGTACGCGGTCAAGTCCAAGGCGGCGACGTTGATGGCGGAGGTGGTGCGGCAGGAGGGGGCGAGTCTGTGGACGCGGTTGGTGCCGGATTTGATGGCGATGGCGGCGAGTGAGGAGCCGCAAGCGGCGGAGATGGGGGCGAACGTCATTCGGTTCGTCGCGGAGGATGTCGCGGTGTATAACGAAGATTTAATAGGCGGGCGGATGCGAGAGCTGTTGGGAGGTTTGTCGAGCACGGTGGGTACGCTCTTGCCGGCGATTTATTCGCTCATGGAGAGGCATTACACCAAGGCGACATCGGTCGCGGACGCACATTTGGTGAAACAACACGCGGCGGCGGTGAGCGCGGCGTTAGGGGCGGCGAGCGTGTACAGCGAGTGGGCTCCGCTCGCGCCAATCATGAGGAGCGGTTTGATCGAGGCGTGCGGAATGCTCTTGGTGCGTCGTATGTCGTCGCGTTTCTTTCTTTCTTTCTTTCGTTCTTTCTTTCTTTCTTTCTTTCGTTCTTTCTTTCCTTCTTCATTTCGCGCATCACAGAGTCACTCTTCGGTCGACGTCGACGTCGATGATGATAATCCAACAAGGATCAACCATCCGAACATCCCTCTGTGGAACATTTGCTAGTACTGTCCGAGACGCCGACACCCGCCGAGAGGAGACTTCTGTTTTCTTTTTAAAAACCCGATGGACGCCGCGCGAAGAGACGACTGACCGCACGACGCGATTCGTTCGATCCACGTCGCAGTCGAGCGAGAATTTTCGATGTTCCGCGTGTGATGTCCTACGATCCATCGTCTCTCGAAGAAGTAACGTAGCCAAGGGCGTCAACGAACAGGACGACGCGGATCTCGAAAAGGGCATGGTGCTCGCGGCGAACGCGTTGTCCGCGGCGGCGGAACGTGTCGTCTCGCATCCGCAACAGTCCGACCTCATTAGCGATTCAGAGGAGTTAGAGTACATCAAACGTTTAGCCGATGCCATGGCCTCGATGGCGTCGTATCACCTGAGCACCATCGCGGACGAGGCGACGAGAAATTTGTTTCTCGAGCGCATGCTCGGACTCACGAGGTTTCCGAGTTTAGAGACGGTGGAGATGATCATCGGCGCGTGGCCGGTGATGCTCCGAGCTATGGGCGCGGAACTTCCAAAGACGTTCACTCGCGGTCCGCCCTCCACCGGCGCCGCCAATCCGTACAACTCGCAAAAGTCCGAGCCGAACGGGATTCTTCCCGCGGGCGCGCCCGAGGCGCTGCTCGAAATCGCGCGCGTGTGGCTCAACGCCGGCGCCGGCATCGCCTCCGGTTTCGACACCACGGGTATCCCTGGAAATAAATCCGAGGATTGGGCGGACGAGTGCGAGAGCGCGCTCGATCTCAGAGAACGGTGGATTCAAATCCGAGCGAGGTGGATGGACATCACCAAGCTGTGCACGGCGCTCTGCCCGAGCAACGCCGCCAATCAGGCGGCGCAAAACACCGGCACGGTGATTTCGTGGACGCAACCGGGAGGACCGTTGGCGAATAGCACAGATGAAACGAAATGCGCTGCTTTAGAAGGGGCGACCTCGTTCTTAGAGGCGATCATGGTCGCGCTTCCGACGGAGGGACCTTCGTTTGCGGGATTTTCGAGCATCCTGGAGACGTTGTTGGGTAACCTCATCGCCATCGATTACAAGGCACCGTTGAGCAACGCGCAGGTGGCGAAGATGCTCGAGACGTATGGTAAATTTGCCAAGGCGAGACCAGACGCCGCGGCGACCATCATGAGTCGAATGTTTACGATATTGAACGAGTTACCCGCCGACGTGAACGCGGGGGCGCCGCCGGTGCGTCAACGCGATATCGTCGCGAGCGGGCGCACGGGGCAAGCAGCGCGCCAAAAGGTGTGCGCGGCGATTTTGATTGTTTGTTCAGCCGCTCCACAGGTACGTGTGTATACGCGCACGCGCGTAATCGATGAATGCGCCTCTTAGAAAACTTGACGAACCTTTCTCACTCGTTTTGCTTTATGCTGGGGCGCGACATAAAATAGCCGCCGCGGTTCGGGAGTCTCCTCCTCGGCGGTTACTGTTCGACCTGCGGCGGCGACATGCGACTCTTTTCGCGACGACTCGATCGTTTCCCTGGATTTTTCAACGAGAATTTCAACTGACAACCTCGTCGCGTTTCTCTTTCGCAGGCGTTGAATCCGCACCTCGAAGCTTTCGCTTCACAAATAGAAGCCATGAAGTCATCCGGTCGATTGAGCGGTGCCGAGCGAGGATCTCTCGCCGAAGCTTTGCTCGCCGTCGCCGGACCTTCGGGCTCGGTGCGCGTGCGCGAAGTTCTCGAGTGGTTGCTCGCGTCGGTGCGCGGTCGATGGATGCCGGGAGGAACGATGTCGCCCGAGGTGGCTCACCTTTTAGCCATTCCCACCATGGCGGCGGGCGAAGCGAGCGGTGGGACTCAGGGATTATCCTCGGCGCACTGGGAATTGTTTCACGATGTACAACTCACCGAGCGTTGTTTGAGACGAAGTCTCGGCGATGCGGAGACGGCGAAGGTTCCCGCGGGCTTGCTCAAACCCGTGGACCCGCCACCACCGATTTCGGAGTGCCCGGCGGCGGATCACATGGAATGGGTCATTTCGCTCGTGGCGACGCTATCGCAAACGATTCACGCGCTTTGGACGCCCGAGGGTAAGGCGGCGATGCAAGCTGTGGGTTTGGGCGGCGCGCTCGACATGTCTCCTGAAGAAAAGGCGGCATATTTGATTCACGGTCCGGCGCGCGCGCAAGTATTGAGCGAAGAGGAAGCGGGTTCGAATACGACGACGAGCGCGTCTCGCGACTGGATGCGGTGTCTGCGAGACTGTTCGTACTCGATCTTTGCGTTGTTTAGCATTCACGCGCCCGCCGCGTTTTACCCGAACGAGGCGCTCGCCAACGCGTGCGAGGCGTCGTTATTGGCGCACCTTCAGTACATGGATCTGAGACACGTGCGACAGGCGGTGCACGCGGCGGTGCGACAAATCATGGGTCGGTGTCCCGCGGCGCATCGCGCGTTATGGCAAGCGAAGCTCGTGAATCCGCTGTGCGCGTGCCTGCACGATCGGTTATCGGCGGGATGGATGGACACAAAGGTGGTGAACGCGACGAAGACGATGGATAAGCACGAAGAAGACGAGATCGACGGCGTGCAGGTGGATGACTTGATTTCGGAACGCATCCTACGCGACGTCACCAGAGATCACTGCGCGCTTCTCGCCATCGTCGCCGCTCCCGAGGGCACGTACGGACGCAAGAGCAGAGGAAGCGGTATGTCGGGCGTCATCGGTGACATGTCTAACTCGCAAATGTCCACCATGTACGCCGGCGGAAAGCACATTTCGGCGTGGATCGCGCACGGAGACGCCAACGCGGTGCGAGCCGGCGTCGCCACCGCCACCGCCGCGCTCACCTGGGACGACGCCGAAGCCACCGGACACGCGTTGAGCTTCGTGCGCGGGCTCACCGCCGCCGCCGGCGGTCCCGACGCTCCGCAGGCGCTTCGAGAAACGGTCGGTTCAGAGGTTTTCCAAGCCACCCTCGTGGCCTTGACGCAGAGTTCCAACGCCGCGTACCAGGCTGACATTCTCGGGTTGATTCGCGACATCATCGTCTGGCTCTCACCCAAGACCCAGTCCGTGTCTCAAATCTTACTCTCGCTTCCCGGCATGACCAAAGACGCGCTCGACGCGTGCGTCACCGAACTCGGCGCCATGCGAAGCGAAAAGAAGGCTGCCAATCACGTCAAGGATTTCCTCATCAACGCCAGCGGCGGCGGCGAGCAACTTCGCGCCCTCGTCGAGGCGCGTTCGCACGCGAATAAATCCGGCGTCGCCATCCAAATTCCGAAGACGGCGCCCAGAAACCCGCTCAAATCGTCATCCAGCCCCGACGATGAGTCGCGTTTCTCCGCCGAGGCTGCCTCAAACGCCATAGGTCTTCACTCCCGGTGAACGGAGACGTCTCGTTCGCGCGCGCCAACCGACGACGAGCTCCAGTTGTAATCGACACAGTCCGACGACGACCCGACCGCGCCGACCGGCGACCGGCGAGCGATGACGACGCCGTCGACCTCGTCCTCGACCCCTCTCCACGACCGCGTCCCGCGCGCGCGCGCGTCGTCGAACGCGCGCGCGCGCGTCCGCCGCCGGTGCGCGCGCGCGCTCGACACGCGCGCCGCGTCTCGAGACGACGTCGCGCGCGACGACGCGAGAGAGAGAGCGCGCGACACGCGCGCCGCGTCTCGAGACGACGACGCGCGCGACGACGCGCGCGCGCGATTCGAGCCGCCGCTGCCCGCGCTCGATCCGCACCCACCGCTCGTCACCGCGTTCGAGGCGAGACGGTGCGTGGAGGCGCGTGAACGCGGCGACGCCACGGCGAGCGTGAGTTTTGATTTTTCAAAAACCCCGCGCGTGAACGCCGCGCTCTCATCGACGGGGGTTCGGGCGACGATGGGCGGCCGAGACGTGTTCGTCGCGTGGGACGACGTGGAGACCATGGCGGCGGACGCGCGAGGGGTGTACGAACCGGCGAACGAGGACGATTGGACGATTGGTGGGTTTCGTAAGGTGGTGCGATACAGCGAGGACACGAATCGCGCGGTGTCGCTGATGCCGACGGGGGACGGGACGTGGCCCACGGCGCTCATCGCGGGGTTCTCCATGCATCGGTTCGGCGTCGGGGTGGATCCGAAGGAGGACACGGAGAAGAAGTTGGTGTCGGCGGGACCGATTCGTAAAGGTGCGCGCGTGCTCGACGTCTGCACGGGACTGGCGTACACGTCGTGCGTGGCGTCGGAAAAATACGGCGCACGCGTGACGACCATCGAGCTCGATCGAACGATGACGGCTATGTGTCGCGTGAATCCGCACTCGAGACCGTTATTTGAAGGAGGCATCGAACAGCTCTACGGGAACGGCGCCGACGTCGTCAAGACGCTTCCCGACGCCGAATTCGACGTCATCGTCCACGATCCACCGACGTTTTCCCTCGCCGGCGAGCTCTACTCCACCGAGTTTTACGCCGAGCTCAAGCGCGTCTTAAAATCAAAGGGTCGCATTTATCACTACATCGGCGATCCCAAGAGCGCCAGCGGTTCGGGCGTCGCCGCCGGCGTCGTCCGTCGTCTCAAAGAAATCGGTTTCGACGCCGCCATAGACTACGACGCGCACGGCGTCGTCGCCTCGCGCGGCCGCGTGCGCCTGAACCGCGCCAAGAAACAAGCGTCGCGGTCGCCGCCCGACGGCGGGCGCGCGTCGTCCCGCGCCAGACGTCCCGGTCGCGGCGCCGGTCGCGGCGCCGGTCGTCGACGTCGACGGTCCGACGACGACGACGACGACGACGACGACGACGACGAGTATTATTACTAGCGTTTTCACCCATACGGCACTAGCGCACTAGCACGCGCGCCTCGCCGCTCGCCGCGTCACTTTTTTTCAAAAAATGGCGCGAAAAGTAACGGTTTGTCGCACAATTCACCCATCGTGCGTCACACGCGCGCGCGCGACGCGCACCGCGCCCACTCGACCGTCTCCGTCGATCGACCACTTTTCCCAAAGTCTCATGCACCGCGCGTTCGCCTCGTTCGCGTCCGCGTCGCCGCGTCGGGACGCGATGCGTGCCGGATTCGCGCCGTCGCGCCCGTCGCGCTCGCGCGTGACGCCGGACGCGTCGTCGCCGCGTCGTCGACGCGATCGAGACGCGTCCGCCCCGCGCGCGACGGCGGACGACGGGGAACAAAGCGTGTGGCTCGACGTCACCGCGCTCGGGCGACACCGCGCGTCGCGTCGCGCGGGCGGAGGCGGGGAATCGGTGACGCGGCCGCCGGTGGCGCCGCGCGACGCGACATCGCCGATTTTGGGCTTGTTGACGACGCCGAGGACGCGCGCGGGGGGGAGACGCGCGCGGGCGACGCGAATCATCGAGTGAGAGGTATCGAGTGACGCGGTGGATGGTCGATGGCGCGTCGTCCGTCGACGCGCGGTGGGTGGGCGCGGAGGATGACGCGCGATCGTGTACGTCTGTCTGTCGCGCGCGAGAGAGAGCGCGCGAGAGGAAGAGACGCGGCGTTTTGTGCCTTGTGCGTGTTTTTGTGTGTAATAATGAATGAACGAACGAACGAACGAACGAACGAACGAACGAACGAACGACGGAGCGCGTGCTGGCGATGTTCCGAGGCGTCGACGTATGCTATCGAGACGTGCGCGTAGGGCGATACTAGCGATGACGCGATACTAGATAGTGTACACGTGCGTTACACGCGCGCCGCGCGGCGCGAGGACTAGGAGTGCGAATATAAATGGATGAATACGCGATCGCGCGCGAGGACGGTGAATGGTCACCGCGCGAAGGGTGGTTGCGGAAGCGCGGAGAAGACGCTCGCGGCTGCGCGGTTGGCGTCGACGGTGGCGTCGTCTCGCATCACCTCCGCGACGTGCGAGAGGAGGAGACGTTTCCCCGAATTTTGATCGCTCCACCGCGTACCGTCGACCGACCGCGCGTAATTTCGTCGCGCGATGGCGTCCGCGACGACTCGTCGCACGCGTTCCCGACACGCGCTTCCGAAGAGTTTCGCCGCGTCGGCGCGAACCTTGATCCCTTCCTTCGAACACATCGCCAGCGCGCGCGCGCGGAGCCGCGCCGCCGTCAAAGCCCCTCCCGCGGCGACGCGCATCGCTCGAGTCTCCCCCAGAGGCGCCCCCGACGCCGTTCTCGCGCCTCGCGCGCCCGTCGACGACTTCGGTCGCCGCGCGCGTTTCCTCTTCGCCTCCACCTCCGACGTCGTCGTCGCCACCGTCGCCTCGACCCTTCGCGCGCGCGCCATCGACGATCCTTTCTCCTCCTCCGTCTTCACCGACGGCCGCCCCTCGCGCCCCTCTCGCGCCCCTCGCCCCTCTCGCGCCTCTCGCGCCTCTCGCGCCGCGTTCGCCAGCGCCCTCGTCGCCACCGCCTGCGCCCGCGCCGCCTCCATCACCCCACCCAGCGTCGCCAGAAACATCTCGTGCAGCGCCATCGATCGCGCGTCGTTTCCGAACGCCGCGATGGCGCACGCGTCGACGCGTTCCCGCGGGATGATTCCTCGCGCGCGCCCCTCGACGCACGCCGCGCGAATCTCTCGCCAGTACGGCGTCTTATTCACCGCCCCACCGCGCGCGCGCGAGAGGGCGTCTCGTATGAGCCCCAATCGATCGCGCGCGCCCGTCGGCGGGCGCCACGACGTCGCCATGACGCCGCGACGCGAGGATGGGCGTCGTGCGCGCGCGCGCCACTGTCGGACGTCGAGCGCCGCGCGCGATGGCGACGGCGACGGTGCGGTCGACGACGACGACGACGACGGCGATGGCGGCGGCGGTGCGGTCGACGACGGTTCGCGCGGGACGGCGCGCGCGCGCGCGTGGCGTGAGGAGACGAGCGCGCATCGTGACGAGGGCGGCTCGCACGAACGACGACGACGACGACGACGCGACGGTGACGACGGCGACGACGGCGACGGGCGAGACGAGGCGCGGGGCGAAGAAACGCGAACGTAAACCCGCGGGGGAGGCGCTCGGGGCGCTGTGGCGCGAGATCAAGTATAAACCGCTCAGGGAGGATGACTCGCTGGAGGCGACGGCGTTGCTCGCGGCGTTGGAGCTCGCGCGACGACGACCGGAACCCGGCGAGACGTGGACTGCGGAGCGCGAGGAGATGCGCGCGAGAGCGAGGGCGTCGATCCCGAGCGCGGTGGGTGAGTACTGGAGCGCGAGGAGTAAGGCGTTGATTGAGAGCGACGCGGTGAAGGACGCGGCGCCGTTGTTGTCGAGCGCGGTGAACGTCGCCATCGCGGGGGTGGTTGTGCGGTTGTTTTTACCGAGATTGGCGGCGTTGCAGGCAGTGGGAGGGTTCGATGAGTTGACGGAATTTTTTGGATTGCCGCCGAGGAGCGAATTGAGTGGATATTTGGATCAGTTACAGGCGTTTCCCGCGGCGACGGTTTTCGCCGTCTACGTGGGGTTGTTCATGGCGGAAAAGTTAACCATGACGGATGAGTTTCTGCCCATCGGTTTCGTGTTGCCGGTGATTTCGCCCGTGGTGTTTGGGGGCGTGTTCGGGGGCACGATGGCGACGTCTCTCGCGAGCACAATGGCGGCGAGCGTCAACTTTTTCTTGGGTCGATACGTCTTCAAGGAGAAGATCCTCTCCTTTAAATGGGGCGAGAGCGAACCCGTCGGGGAGCAGCAGTGGTTCAAGGCTCTGAGCAGACGATTCGATTCATCCGAGTTTCCAGACACGACCGTTCCCGAGGGATTTAAATCCGCGCTGTTGCTTCGATTGTGTCCGATTTTACCCATTCCCATCAGCGGCAACTGGTACGTGTGCGGACTCACGCCGCTCAAGTTTAACGAGTTTTTCGCCGCCCACTTCATTGGGAGCTCCAAGACCGCGTTCATCGACGCGTACCTCGGCTCTATTTTACTCGCAGCCGTGTTCGATGAAAATTCCATCAAGGATCAGGCGCAGGGCGCGCTCGTTTTTGAAACCGTCGCCATCGTCGGCATCTCCGTCTTGGTGAGCACGTACGCCACCGAACTCTTCACGCAAATCTTAGACGAAGAGGGCGTCGACGCGGGCGCGATGATGGGATTCGGAGGTGATTCGAAAGACGAGGAGGACGAGGACGAGGACGTGTCGAACGAAGAAACGGAGGCTTTCATCGCCGCGGCCGCCGTCCCGGTGGCGAGCGACGACGACGAAGCCGCCGTCGTCGTCGACGCCGAGGTCGACGAACGAACCGACACCGCCGCCGACACTGCCGCTGAGACCGACAACGCCGACGAACAACTCATCCCGATCGAACTCATGCCCAAGGATGAAAACAAGTTGATTAAAGACGGCGAGGAATTATGGCGAAGAGCCGCCGCCGTCGAGGCGAAGCGCATCGAGCTCACCGTCGAGGAAATGGCTGACCACGAAGCCATGGACGTGGACATGTGAGCCGACGCGCGCGCACGCAGCACTCATTCATTCACCGCGTGTTGTATTGTTTATACCATTGGAATTCTCGCGCGAATCAATCGACGTTGAACGACGCCTCGACGCGCGCCGCGTCACATCACGCCCACCCGGCGCGGCGTCATGTCCACCCTCGAGAGTCTTCGCTCGCTCGTCGAGCACGGCGTCGCGAGACGATTCGATCTCCGCGCGTGGGCCGACACCACCGGGTGCTCGCAGCCCACCGCGGTGGAGCGACTCGAAGCCATGCTCGAACAGGCGCGTCCCGACGTGCTCAAGCTCATCGTCATGGAATCCCTCGCCGACACCCCGGCGCGCGATTTAGACACCATGGTGTACGGCGAGACAAAAGTTCGACCGTTTTTGAACTTTGTCAACGCCCACGCCGCGCGCATGGCGCGAGAGAACATCGAGAGAGGGCTCGAAACGCCCGGGGACGAAAAGTACACCTTTTACGACTTGGGCAGCGGCGCCGGGAAATCCATCCTCACCGCCGCGCTCTCGCCGCACTTCATCGAGTGTCGAGGCATCGAGTGTCTTCCGTGCGTGCACGCCGTGTCTGAAATCTTGATCGATGATTTCCATCGAGACGTCGCGCCGAGAGACGACGGCGCCTCGCCTCGCGTCTCGGCGCGTTTGGGCGACGTCTTCGTCGACGACGCGTGGACTTCGGCGGATTTCGTCTTTTGCAATTGCGTCACGTGGGACGAGGACACGATGCGTCGATTATCCGCGCTCGCCGAACGCATGCGTCCGGGATCGACGTTTGTGACGGTGTTATGTCCGTTGGAATCGGACGCGTTCGAGACGGTGGCGGAGGACGAGGTCGAGTTTTCGTGGGGCGTCGTCGACGCCCTCGTCCATAGACGACGCGACGTCGTCCTCTCGGATCGTTCGCGGTAGATTAAGATAATGTAGTGTCGTAGGTAGTCGTAGTCGTCGTTTTCGCGCGGGTTTGTCGTCGTCGTCATCGCGTTCGCCTCCGCGTCGGCGTCGGCCGCGCCTTTGAGCTCGAAATTCCCACGAAGAGCCGTTACGCGTTCGCATCTTCATTACACGCCTCTGCGCGCGCGTTCGTCCGCGCGCACGACGTGAGCGACGGTATAGACGCGCGTCAACGCGCGTTCGTGCGTCTGCGCGGTGCGGCTGCGTCCTCGCGCGCATCGCGACGCGTGTAGCGCGCGCGAAAACGTCGCCGACGTCGCGTCGACTTTCATCATGATGACGACGCCGATGACGTCGATGTCGACGACGTGCGCGCGCGCACCGCGCACCGCGCGCGCGAGACGATCGCACATCGTCGCGTCGGTGTCGTCGGCGGCCACGGATCGCGCGGTGCGCGCGCCGACCGTTTCGAATCGCGTCGTGGGCGACGTAGCGCTGAGACGCGGCGGCGCCGAAGCGCTCGCGCCGCCGCGACGTTTTGAAAACACTGTCGCCGTCGTTCGTCACCCGACGACGGAGACGACTGAATTCATGACGCCGTCGTTCGCTATGTACGCGCTGTGCGGCGTGGGGTGTCTGTTGGGAAGCGCGCTGAGCGCGGTGCTCTTGAGTTTGATTCCGACGCTTCGAAGCGTTCGACGCGCCATGGACGAAGTCGCGTACTTGGCGGCGAGCGTGCGCGAGGAGGTGCCGGATACGCTCGCGGCGGTTCGAGTGTCGGGATTGGAGCTGACGGACGTGATGGAGGAGGTCGGGGAACTCACGGCGGATGTCGGGGGCGGGTTGCGAAGCGCGGGGAGAGGCGTGACGGCGAGCGTCGCCGCGGCGCAGACGGTGGGACGGTACGCGGCGGCGGCGATTCCCGAGGTGAGGAGACGTGCGCAGCCGTTGGTGGGCTCGGTGAAGGATCAGACGGTGCGCGTGTTGGAGGAACGCGCGGATATGGAACCGTACAGCGGACCCATCATCTCGAACACGGCCAAGACGGCGAAGAAGGGGGTGACGGCGGCCAGAAACGCGTTGAAATCAGCCGACGTGGCGAGAAACGTCGGGAGGTTGTATAAAACGATTCGAGCGCCGCCGAAGAAACCAAAGTGATCGCGAGCGCGAGCGCGAGTAGGCACCCCTGTAACAAACCATCCACCCGCACGTTTTACGTTCGTCGCCGTCGTCGTCGTCATCGTACACTCACTCACTCTCGCGCGTCATCGCGAAATATATTCATTACAAGTCGTCATGGTGTACAAAAATTAGTTCTTTTTTCGTCATCGCGCCTCGCTCGCGGGAGCCGCGGCGATGGCCATGAGTTTGGCGGGCGGGGGATTCACCTTGGCGAGCGACGGGAGCATCTCCGTGATGGGAGGGACGCCCGCGATGGCGCGAATGGACGCACCGACGGGTGAACCGCCCGTGTTGACGTCGCCGAGAGGCGTTCGCGCGACGGGAAACCCGCCCCCGCGCGCGCCGGGAAGGAATCCGTGACGCACCGCCGAGGACGAGCGCTGTTTCTCGAGCGCCTTTTGCAGATGCATGTCGACGGTTTGCTCTTGTTCGCGCTCGAGTTGTCGAGACAATTCGGTGAGTTCGGCGTGCGTTTTCTGGTACTCCATGTAGATTTGCCTGGACTCGTCCTTTTGTCTTCGCAGCGTATCCTCGCACGTGACCAGTTTGTTGGTGGCTTCGATGTTGAGTTGCTCGAGATTGCTAATCTTTTCGACGGATTCGTCGAGTTTGACTTGCAACACTTTGACTTTTCCCTCCTCGTCGCTCACCGCCTTCTCCAAGCGCGCGACCTCGCGCGCGAATTCCTCCGTTTTGACGCGGAACTCGGTGGAGAGCGTCTCGTACGCCACGCGCATCGTCGCCAACTCGTCTCGCATGCGAACCTCGCGTTCTCGCGTCTCCTTGACGGTTTCGTTGCTTCGAGTGGCGTAGTCGCGCGCGACCGACTCTGCGGCGCGCGCCGAGGCAGCCTCTCGCTCGGCGTCGCTCATATTCTTGAGCATGTCCATGTACTTTTCGTTATTCTCTGCCTCCTTGGAACGCGTGCGCTCAATCTCGCTCTTGGCGTATTCTACGTCTTGCTGCCACTTTTCGTGTTGAATCGCCGTAACCGTAAGCTCCGCCTTGAGCGCGGCGCACTGCTTCTCGACCTCCGCAAGATAAATCGCCCGCTCTTCGAGCATCTTGGATCGACCCTCCAACGCGCCGTGCTCCTTGACGAGCGTCTCGTTTTGAAGTCGAAGCTCTTGCAACTCGTCTCGCGCGAGTCGCTCCCGCTCGTCGGCTGATTTCGCCGCCGCGGAGAAGGCGGTGATTTCCATGCGCATGGATTTCATCTCGGTGTCTCGCTCGACGAGCGTCTTCTCCATGGCGACGATGCTCGCCTTGGTCGATTCTTCGCCTCGAAGCGCGGCGTGCATCTTTTCGAGCGCTTCCTCTCTCGCCGTCGACGCCTTTTCGAGTTCACCCTTGGACGCGACGAGTTGCTTGGTCGCGTCGTCCAGTTTCGCCTTTAACGACGCGAGGGAGACTGTCGACTTTTCTTTCGCGGCGCGCATGGATTCACGCTCCGCCTGCACCGCGCTCAACGCCGCGGCGCTCGTCTCCTTGGCTTCGACGAGCGCGCGTTCAAGTTCCTCGCGTTCGGACGCAAACCTCGACGCGTCGGCGTCTCGTTGCGCCTTGACGTCTTCCAACTTGGCGGACACCTCTTCGAATTTTGATCGAAGCGTCGCCGTTGCCACGGCGGCGTTTTCACGCTCGAAGCAATGTTGATTCATCTCTTGGCGCAGTCGCTCGCACTCGGCGGATTTGCCGTCGAGCTCTTCGCGAAGCGCTTGTTCGCGTCGTTGAGACTCAGCCGAGTTTGTAGTCGTCGCCTTGTCCAACTGTGCGTGCAAAGATGTGATTTGCTTGAGCGATTCCTCGTACTTGACTTCCAACGCCGCAGTCGCGATGGCTGACGTGTCGCGCGCCTTGTGAAGGTCGACGAGTTCGGATTGGAGCGCGTCCACCTTGGCGGATTTGTCGGCGAGCGTCGACGAGATCTCGGTGATTTTCGCCTCTAAATCAACTCTGAGCTGCATCTCACTGGCTTGGAGCGCGGAGACTTGGCGTTTGGCTTGTTCGTATTTCGCCTTGAGCGTTGTGGACACAGCTGCCGACGTCTCGCGAGTGACATGCAGAGCGGCGAGTTCGGATTGCAACGCCTCCGTCTTGGTCGCCTTGTTGTCGAGCGCCTCTTGTAATTCCACCATCTTAGCTTTGAAATCGGCCGACACCTCAGCCTCGGACGCGCGCAACGTCGTGATTTCATTCATCGCGCGTTCAATCTCGACTTTTTTCGTCTCCAGAGCGTTTCGTAACACGTGAATCTCGGTCGATTTGTGCTGCAATTCCTGTCGCAGATTTGCCGTTGTGGCTTCCAAATCAGCCGAAGATTTCGATTCAGAAGAAAGAAGCGCGGAGATTTGACTTTGCGCGCGCTCCGTCTCAGTCGTCTTATTCTCCAGAGCTTCGCGGAGCGCGCTCGTCTCCGTCGTCTTGTCTTGTAGCGCCTTTTGCAACGCCGCTACCTTCGACTCGAGCGCGGCCAATTCTTGCGCGTGCTTACACTCGTTCGACCGCGTCATCTCCTCGCGCGACGCGCGCGTCTCATCCAACTCCTTTGCGACGTCGTCGTACTTGGCGCGAAGCGCCGCGCAGTCGTCAACCTTTTTGCTCAATCGCGCTCGAAGAGATTCGACGTTCGCCTTGAGACTGTCGATCTCGGAGATTTTGGCGTTGAGTTCGATCTCGCTCACGTTGCTCGCGACGCGCGATTGCGTGGCCGCCTCGAGCACGGCGATTTGTTTCATCGCCTCGTCGTATCGCAGCTTGGTCGTTTTGAGCTCCTCCGCCGCGACGGCTCGCCCGGAATAAAATTCTTGTAATTCCGCTTCGAGTTCGCATACGCGACGAGAGTCGTTGGCGGAACTCTTTGAAAATTTGGTGAGATCCGATTCCAATCGACCGACCTCGATGATGAGCTTTGATTTTTCGCTCACGAGAATGTCGCGTTGGTTTCGAAGCTCGCTCGTCTGCCCGCGCGCCTTTTCGAGTTCCGCCTTCATCTGCGCCTTGTCCTCTTGCCACATTTCCTTGAATTTGTTCACCTCGTCACTCAATTCGTTGATGGTCATGTTTTTCTCCTCCAACAGTCGATCAATCTTGGTTTCGAACGTCGATTCGGCGTCGTCGAGCTTCTTCTCCGCCGCGCGTCTCGCCGCGTGCGCCGCCGCCGTCTTTTTACGAAGCATCTCGCACTCCTCCTCAAACTCGCGCGCGGCGACGGCGAGCTTCTTCTTCTGACGCTCGATGCGTTCCTCATTCTCTCGCAACACCTCAATCTCGACGATTTGGTCGCGTTCTCGCGCCTCAGCGCGTCGCGTCTTCTCTCGCTCCGCCTCCAATCGCGTCTCGAGCGCGCGGAGCGCGTCATCTCGCGCGCTCTTCGCCGCTGTCTCTTCACGCTTTTTCGCCATCGCCGCCACCATCGCCGCTCGCAACGATCGTGCCTCCTCCATCTTCGTCACCGTCTCTCGCCTCCACTCCGCCTCGATCAACGCCTTGACGCTCGACGCGAAGTAAAATCCGCCAAACCAAATCGCGCTCCCGTCAAGCATCGACAGCGTCACCCCGGATTCGCTCCACTCGCTCTTCACCCCAACGCTCGCGATCTCGCGGTACGCAATTTTTAGTGAGATCGGTTTCGGCGCGTTCGGTCCTCGTTTCTTCTTCACCGGCGAAAACAACACGCCGTCGCGTTGACTCGTATCCGTCGCCGCTTCGCAATAAAAACACACGTGCCCGCTCGTGATGCTCAAATCCCCGGTGCCACTCGCGATCGGACCGCCGAGATGCGCGCGATACGTCGCCACGAGCGTCTCCGAGGGAGGTAAAGAGAATTGCGCCCACACCCCGCCCTTGGCGGTGGATTCTCGCAACAAACGCGCGCGGGATTTGTGTCGCTGCGCCCATCCGCGCATCTTGGCTTGACACTTGATGACGGCGCGTTTTTGCGCATCGCTCAGCGCCTCGTATCGTTCCTCGGCGGCGAGGAGGTCTCTCGCGCTCGGCATGGTCGTCGCACGCGCGCTGCACGTTCGCACGCGCGATCGATCGTCGACTCTCGCGCGCGGCTGTGTCGACGACGGTTCGCTTTCCTCTCGTTCCCCTTCGACGGCTTCGAGACGAGGGGGACTCCGTGGAGGGTCATGACTCGTCGAGGTTACTTTTGGCCGAAAGCGAGGAGACGCTCTGCTCGTGGGCGCGACACCGCGCGTCGTCGACGACGACGGCGACGACGTCGAGGCGCCCGTCGCGCCCGTCGACGCGCGTCGATCTCGTCGAGGCGTCGGTCGGTCGTCGCGCGCGCGGCGGCGGCGGCGAGGGCGCGTCGATCGAACGAACGTCGGCTCGCGGTGGCGGCGGCGCCGATGACGTCCCGAGACGACGACCCCGCGTCGACGAGCGCGCGGACGGAGATGTGGGATCAACGCACGCGCGTGGAAGACGTCGAGCGGTTCGTGTCGGACGACGTGAAACGCGCGCTCGCGGCGCACGGGATCGAACGTTTGACGGGGATGCAAGAGGAGTGTTTGGCGGCGGCGCGAGGACGCGGGACGGATGTCGTGTGTCGAGCGCCCACGGGGAGCGGGAAGACGCTGGCGTACGTGTTGCCGATCGCGCACGCGTTGGAGTCGAGGTCGGGGGTGGGCGTGCGCGCGATCGTGGTGGCGCCGACGAGGGAGTTGGCGAATCAAGTGAAGACGCACGTCGAGCGGTATTGCGGCGAACGGAACGCGTGCGCGTTGTGCGTGGGTGGTGCGGCAGCCAAGCCGCAAGAGGACGCGATTCGCGTGCACGGCGCGACGATTGTCGTGGGGACGCCGGGGAGGATCAAGGATTTCATCGAGAGAGGGGTGATTGAGATGAAGACGGTGGAGATTCAAGTGTTGGATGAAATAGATAGACTTTTAGACGGCGGATTCGAGGGTGAGATTGAAGCGGTGATGAAACCACCGGGGACGTGTCAGACGCTGTGCTTTTCGGCGACGATATCGCCGGCGTTATCGAGGTTTTTGGATCGAAAACTCGTGCCGGGATACGCCGAGGTGCTCGCGACGGGACGCGGAGGATCAAACGTCGGCGGACGCGTCGAGCACCTCTCGTACGCTACAAAGGCGGGAGATGACGCCACGGGGATCGCGGTCGTGGATGCGCTCGAGCATTACGCGAGTAAACGCGTGGATGGTCGAGTGGGTGGGCAGGCGATCGTGTTCACGGAGACGAAGTCGACGGCGGAACGCTTGCGCGCGACGCTGACCAATCTGTTGACGACGGTGCGTAAAATTTTCTCTTCTTTTTTTGATACACTTCTCGAGTCGATCGGTCACTCGTCGATGACGAACAAAACTTTAAGGGATTTATGAGATCGGAATCCGTTCCATGTTCGAATCTATAGACTACAATTCTCCGAGACGACACCGACGATATTTTTTTGCGCTCGACGACGTTTCCAGAGGATTGCTACATATTCTTATCTACATTCCCTGAGAAATCAACAGTGATTACACTTGACAAGATGATGGAACGTCGTCTCGTGCGCTTCTGTTTTTCTCATTGTTTTTTTTTCGCATCCGCGTGCGATGGCGATGAAGATACACCTTATTTTCACATGTTAGACTGTCGAGATTGAAGGGTGAGGATCCTTCAATCGATGTGCACAACCATTCCGCCGAGCCATCCACGCGTGAACGAACGCTCTTGACGTTTTAGACGCGACACTGACCCGTGTACACATTTATATGATGTTCGCAGGAGCTCGACGCGAACAAACGCACGCGAAGGGTGACGTCGTTACACGGTGATTTGCCTCAACCCGCGCGCGACGCGACGCTCGCGAATCTCCGCTCCGGATACGTGGACGTTCTCGTCGCCACGGACGTCGCCGCTCGCGGTCTCGATTTACCCGGCGTCGAGCTCGTCGTACACGCGGACATGCCCAAGTCTGCGGACACGTACTCACACCGCGCCGGACGCGCGGGACGGCCCGGATGCGCCGCGCCCGGCGTTTCGTTGCTTCTCTCGCGGCCCGACTGCGCGGCGGACGTCGCCAAACTCGAGCGCGAGGCAAAGGTGACCATCCGCCGTCTCGTGCACGTAGGCGAACGCGCGCGTTCGATCGTGACGGGTGACTTGGACACGGCCGCGAAGACGACCGCGGGCGAACCCGCGGCGCCGAAACGACGCGACGATTCGCTCATATCTGATCGTTTTGCGATGTTCTCCGACGATTTGAAAAACATTGGCGAAAAACGGTCGGGGTCCTCAGGGAAAAAGAAGAAGGGACGAACGGGACGTAAATGATGCGATTCTCCGCGGTAGCGATTAGTAGTAGTTAGTTGGATTATGATTTGTGTTGTGATATTTCTTGAGAAGTACTCCTCGTGGGTCCCTCTGCGCGCTCGCTCGTTTTTCGACGCGCGCTCACGGTCCTCTCACGAGGTTCCAGTCGGCGGGATTGTTCAGACGCATCTCGCGCATGCGTCTCCGCGTGCGTCGTCTCGCACTTTCGCCCGTCGCACCGCTCGTCAGCTCTTTCAAGCGCTTAAAAATCCGTCCCGCGCGCGCGCAATTCTCCAGGTAATCGCCTTCGCGCGCGTGCTCTGACAATTCGTCTATGAATGACATGATCCCTTGAATGTCCGCCATCGCCGGATCCTCGGGCTCCAAGAGTTTCAAGATTGTCTTATACTCGCGCTCGTCTTCGCCCTCGCTCGCCGCCCATCGATGCACGACGCGGATCATCTCTTCGTGATCCTCGCCTCGCGGCATCGGACAGTCTCGATCCAACGCGTACGTGAAACACGCCGTGTATCCCTTCATCGCCGCGTTGGCGATGGTGCGCCAATCCCACTCGGCACCGTGTTCTCTCGCCCACGTCAACACGTCCAAGTGTCCGTTAAACGTCGCGCCCGCGCACACCTGCGCGTCCCACTCCACCTCTCTCGACCGCAGCCACTTCAATTCCTCCAAATCACCGCGTCGCGCCACCAACGCCGTCGTCGCCGCCCCGCACGCGCACCGCTCGACGCAATACCGCGCCACCTCTCGATACCCTCCCTCGTACGCCTCCACCACCGACTTTTCATCCATCTCGCACCCGCGCGCCTCGGCGAGCTCGCGCACGAGGTCCATCGATCCGCTCGCCGCCGCGCAGCACATCGTCCACGGTCCGATCGCCGCGCCGGCGTCGACGAGCGCGACGACGCGCGCGAGATCGCCCGCGCGCGCCGCCACGTTCACCTCGGCGTCGGGCGGCGACGGGTCCGCCATGCCGACGAGTGACGCGCGAGAGATGATGCGAGTCATGGTAAAGTGGGCACCTGGGACACTTTATCGAACGCGGCGCGCGCGCATGGACGAAGCGCGCGGTTGTATACGGGGACGGCCGGTCGAGACGCGCGAGGGCGCGGAAAGAAGTGGTTTTCGCGTCGTATGCGTGCGGTGCTATCGCGCGGTGTGTGATTACAGATCGTCGGCGGCGCGCGCGCGAGGCGGTGGTGTGATGCGAACCTTGAGCGCGTAGTCGACGTAGGCGACGTCTCGCGCGAGACGGCCCGGGAGGTAGAAGACGCGGGAGAGCACGGGCGTGCGGAGAGGGTCGATGAAACGCTCCACGGCGACGTCGTGCCACTCGATGCCGTCGAAGTGGGTCTGGGAGTGGAGATTTCCGGTGCCGAAGTCAGCCTCGACGAGGAAACGACACTCGGAGGGATCGACGTATTGGGCGGGATGGGCGACGTTGTCGTCGTTCAAGCCGACGGGGGTGTGGGCGGTGCCGCCCTTGTCGCGATTGAATGGCATGGGCAAAGCGCCACCGAAGTCGGTCTTGATGAAACGGAGGCGGTAGTGCTTGGAGGGGAAGTGGTAGGAGCTCGGGAAGCGGTACCACTCGTCGCCGACGCACACGTTAATTTCGTGATCGTCCTCCCCGTTCATGTACTCTGTCGCTAAATAGCCGGGCCACACCTTGCCGTCCTCGAAGCCCTTCGGCGTCGGGAGCGAGTTGTAAATCTTCGCCGGGGCGCCGTAATACGTCATCAGCGCCGCCGTGCGAGACAAGGAGAGCAACGACGAGACGAGCAAGACCGCGCACACCACTCCGATGACGACAGTCTCGAGCACTCGCGACTTGGCGCGGCGACTCATCAATAGCACGCCCTCGGCGACGGAGCCGAGAGCGATGGCGGCGCTGAGACAAATGCTCGGATAAATCATGTACAGGAACCTTTCCTCTTTGTGCGGGATGGATGTGAAGAAGGCGGCGACCAAAGGAAACGGCGAACATACGAAAATCATCGCGCGCCAGTTGTTTCTGTACGCGTTGATATTCTTCAACGCGACTGCCGTGTCGTTCTTGCTACCTTGAAGAATTTTAATCTTGAACAGCTGTCGTTCGTGCCAAGCCTTCATGGCCACCGCCGCCGCGATGGAAACCGGCGCCATGAGCGCCAACACTCCCGTGAGCTGGAAATTCAACGCTAAATTTTTCATGTAGAAACTCTTCGCCTCCGTCCCATAGAGATCGCTCTTATCGTTCATGATGTTGTAATCCAAAAGATTGAACACCGAACTCACCAACTTCAAGTGACCCTTGGGGCTATACATGTACGAATCAAACGCCACCGACACGGCGGCCGCCGCCGTCGTCGTCGCCAAAACTGTGCCCACCGTCTCCGCGAATCCGACGCCGTAGATGGCGTACAACCCGAACGGAATGGCCGCAATGCCACTGAACGGCCAACCGAAGACGACGGCCATGACGCACGCCTTGCACGCTCGTCTGTGCTCTCTTCGCAGCGCCGCTGCCGTCGCCGCAGTGACGCACATCATGGCGAACGAACTCGGCAAAAACGCCGTCGACGCGATCGCCATCCCGGTGTTCGTGGCGAATATCACCATCAATATCACACCCGTGATCGCGCTTCTCCCACTCACCGCGTCCACGAGATCCGCCTCGCAGTACGCGCTCGACGCGCCCAACGCCGCGCGCACCAGCGCAAACGTGGATCTCCCGTCGTCCGGCCCAAACAGCGCCCTCCCCACCATCGCCACCGGGTAATGCATCGCCAGATACGCGTACGACCGAAGCGCAAACTCCCCGCCGTGCTCCCACGTCTGCAAACCGTGTCCGTGCGTGAGGTAGTGCAACGGCTCCCAGAAATTGAACGCCTCATCGCAATCAAACGTCGTGAAATTCATCGCGCACACGATCGCTCGCGACGCGAGGATGACGCAGAGCGCGCGATGAAACGGTTTCTCCATCCTCGTCGCCCTCCCGTCGCGCGCGCGCCGACCTCTGGGGTATCCACGCGGGTACACGTCGTCATCATCGTGTCATCGACGCCACCCCGCGCGCGATCGACCCCCGAATCTGCGTGCCGCAGCACGGACCGCCACACGGACGCGCGCGACCGCGCGCAGACGCCGCCGCGCGCGCGAACGCACGTCAAAGAAATCCTTCGTCATGGGCGCGTCGTTCGAGGAATCCGTCATCGCGCTCAAGAGCATGTTCCCGGACGTGTCCGAGGTCGTCGTGCGCACCACGCTCGAGGCGCGCGACGGACACATGGAGAGCGCGGTGGAGAAATTGCTCGCGATGTCGCGTCGCGGGGGCGGTGGACACGGTGGGAAAGATTACGGACAGTCCGGCTTCGGCGCGCCTGGGGCGATGGGGATGTCGCCGAGCGCGTACGATGGGAGAAACGGGTGCGTGCGACGATATCTCTGGGTGGGCGCGCGAGAAAACCGCATCATCCGGAAAGCGCGTCTGGAGAGCGCGCGCGACGCGTGCGAGGATGCGCGCGCGAGTGATGATGATGCGAACGTTTTCTCGCGTCGAACGCGCGCGTCGTCGCGGACGCGGTCGAGGACGCGAGGCGCGAGGGTGCGATCGAACGCGCGGGGGGATCGTGGGCGCTCGGACACGTGCAGGGTGGTTTGGTGTTTGCGACGGACTGGAAGAGACGACTGACGAGCGTCGCGGCGCTTTTTTATCGCTCACGCAGTGGGTACGGTGGAAACGGATCGGGAATGGGTTCGTCGGATTATTACTCGAACGTTCCGCCGCCGCGCGAGGAGGAGGATTCTATGTGGGGCTGGCTCACGGGCGAGCAGGGCGGCGGGTCGAACGACGAGACGTGGAATTGGATCTCGAATCAGATGTCTTACCTCGCGCTCGAGGCGTCTAGACAGATTAAAGGGGTGACGGACGCCATCGCGGAGGAAATTTTGGGTCCGCCCGAAGAAGAGTTAGGGGAAGAAGTAGAAGAAATCACAGAAGAAGAGCGCGAGAGAGCAGACGTCGTCTCGGGCGGCATGGGAGCGCAGGCGAACCGAAGAACGACTCAAGCGAAGAGTGACGCGTCCAAAACGAAACCGAAGAAACCGGCTCGGACGCAAGAATACGACGATGAAGAAGAAGATGATGTCCTCGGAGGTGTGCTCAATCTCCTCGGTTTGGAGGACGAAGAGTACGACGACGAACCTTACGTGCGCCGCGACTCGAAGAAGGATAAGTGAGCGGCGCACATTTGCGAACGTCATGTAAAGTAGTGATCAATTTGTTATCCTCATTCCCCAAAGTACACCGTCAATCAAGCTAGCAACACAGCAAGGCGCCCGCGCGCTCGACGGATTCCTCGAGGGAGAGCTCCGACATGTCCGCGCATGCGTCGTCCACGGCGGATTGAAACGACGACGAACTTGCGACGCTCACGCGCGGTGTACGTTCGGGTAGCGACGTCGTTTCGGAGGATGTCGACTGTTCTCTTCGCTTCATCGCGTCTTCTTCGATGCGTCGCCATCGACGACGTTTTCTTTGTAAAGCTCTCAACTTTTCTCGAGCTTCTTCAGCCTCCTTGGCGACGACGAGTCTGTGTAGTCGATCAAAGTACTCATCATCCGTTCTCTTTCGCGGCTCTGCATTCACGTCGACGGAATCGTTCCAATCAGGCTTCTCGTTTGCGCGACGCGGCGGCGGCGAAGTTGCGCTTCTCTTGACAATCTTCAACTTTGCCGCTCGTCTCTCGCGGCTCCTCTTCGCCAACACCGCCGTTCGCGCCGCGTGGCGCTTTCTCTGACGTTCATTCATCGAGCGCGCGACGTCGATCGCGCCAACATCGACCTCTCTCTCCCCATCGTCCCTCCTCGGCGTCGCGCGGTTGACTTTCGTTGACTCTGGCGCCGCGACGACGACGTTCTGCGTCACCTCCACCGTCTGCATCCCGACCATTGGACGCGCTCGCACGCCGTACACGACGCCTGGTTTATTCCTTTTCGTCCGCAACGCCTGTCGACACTCACGAAGCGCCCTCTTCGCGTCTCTCAACTCGCTTTCCCATCGCCGACACTCCTCGCACGCCGACTCCGCTTGCGCGCCCGCGTTCCTCGTCTCCACCCGCTCCGTCCCCGTCCCCGCGTCCGACCTCGCGACCGCCACGGGGGAGAACGACGTCGTCTCTCGCATCGCCATCGCCGCCCTCGCGTCCGCCGCCGCCATCTCTCGCACGGCGTCCATGAACGTCGTCGCGCGCGTCTCGATTCCTCCGACGACACGAATCGCCACGTCGTCGCCCTCGACCGCGCGCTCGAACCACGCGCTCGGACTCGGCGCCGGCGCGAAAGACATCTCTCTTTAAAGGACGATTCGCCCTCGCGAGGGCGACGGGCGCCGATCGTCGCGTTGTGACGCGCGGGGCGGGCGGATTGGTTTTTGACCCACTCAGACGCGGGACGGCATTCGCGCGCGCGAGGGCGACATGCTTCGTCATGCGCTTCGAAGATGCGTGCGGGCGACGACGCGCGGTGCGATGTCGTCGTCCGCGGCGCGCGCGCGCGGCTTCGCGGCGTCGTCGGCGGTCGGGGACGGATTCAGGTACGAACCGCTGTTCGATGTGCGCGCGCCCAAAGACGTCGAGTGGCGGCTCGTGACGACAGAGGGAGTGTCTGAGACGCGCGGACAGGACGGTGAGATGTACGTCAAGGTGGAGCCGAGCGCGCTGCGAGCGCTGGCGGCGCGCGCGGTGCGAGACGTGAGTCACCTCTTGCGACCGGGACATTTGCAACAGCTTCGGAAAATTTTAGACGACCCGGAGGCGTCGAAGAACGATCGATTCGTCGCTTTGGAGCTGTTGAAGAACGCGTGCGTGGCGGCGGGAATGATTTTACCGGGTTGTCAAGACACGGGCACGGCGATCGTGATGGGAAAGCGAGGCGGAAGAGTGCTCACGGATGGCGAGGACGAAGCCGCGTTGAGTCGAGGCGTGTACGACACGTACACGACGACCAATCTGCGATATTCCCAAGTCGCGCCGCTGACCATGTTCGAGGAGAAGAACACCGGCAACAACTTACCGGCGCAGATCGATCTGTACGCGACCAAGGGTGATGAGTATCACTTTCAGTTTATGACGAAGGGCGGCGGGAGCGCGAATAAAACCTTCTTATTTCAACAGACCAAGGCGGTCTTGAACGAGGCGAGTCTGATGTCCTTCTTAGAGGAGAACATCAAAACCATCGGTACGAGCGCGTGTCCACCGTACCACCTGGCGATCGTCATAGGAGGCCTGAGCGCGGAACAAAACTTGAAGACTGTCAAGATGGCGAGTGCCAGGTATTACGACAACTTGCACACATCCGGAAACGAGCTCGGCCGCGCGTTCAGAGATTTGGAGTGGGAGGAGAAGATTCACAAGTTGACGCAGAAGATGGGCATCGGCGCGCAGTTCGGCGGCAAGTACTTTTGTCACGACGTGCGCGTGATTCGTTTGCCGCGACACGGCGCCTCGTGCCCGATTGGCATGGGAGTCTCGTGTTCGGCCGATCGTCAAGCCCTCGGCAAGATCACGAAAGACGGCGTCTTCATCGAGGCGCTCGAAAAGGATCCGAGCAAGTACTTGCCCGACGTCCAAGAGGGCGATCTCTCGAACGAAGTGGTGCACATCGATTTGAACAAACCGATGTCTGAAATCCTCGCCACGCTGAGCCAGTGCGAGGTGACCACTCGACTCACGCTCACCGGTCCCCTCGTCGTCGCTCGCGACATAGCGCACGCCAAGTTGAAGGAACGTCTCGACCGCGGCGAAGACTTACCGCAATACATGAAGGACCACGCGGTGTACTACGCCGGTCCCGCCAAGACCCCCGAGGGTATGGCGAGCGGTTCCTTCGGCCCCACCACCGCCGGTCGAATGGACTCCTACGTCGATCAATTTCAAGCTGCCGGCGGGTCCATGGTCATGCTCGCTAAGGGTAATCGCTCCAGCGCCGTCACTCGCGCGTGCAAGACCCACGGCGGTTTTTACCTCGGTTCCATCGGCGGTCCCGCCGCCATTCTCGCGCAAAACAACATTAAAAAAGTCGACGTCCTCGAGTTCCCAGAGCTCGGCATGGAGGCCGTCTGGAAGATTCACGTCGAGAATTTTCCCGCATTCGTCGTCGTCGACGACAAGGGTCACAACTTCTTTTTGAAATGGACGGGATGAGCCTCTTCGCGCGCCCACCGAATCCCGGCGCCTGCCTCGCCTCGCTCGCCTCGACGAGATCTCATCCTCATCCGCCCGTCCCCACACGACGACGCGCGCCTCGCCATGACGCACCCCTCGCCGTCGGCGTTACAACACGTCGACGTCAACGTCACCGCACCCGACGTCGACCGCGACGACGCCGAGACGACGACGTCCACGAAGCGCGACCGGATTCAAACCGCGGTCGCGACAGGTGCCGACGACGCGACGGATGCGGACAAACGCGCGCGCGACGACGGCGACGACGAGACCGAGACCGAGACCGCCGACGCCGCCCCCGCGTGCGCCGCCAAGAGACCGAAACCCGCGAGCACCAAGGAACGCGCGCCGAGAGAGATGAATGTCGACGCCCTCCCCGAGGCGCTCAGGGATTGGAAACGAGACGCCGAGCTCGGGTTGTCGAATCTGTGGGGTCGACAGCGCATGCGGTTGTTGGATTGGTTTGAGACCAAGGCGGTGATAAATACGTGCATCGTGTCGTGCCCGGCGGCGGCGTTGCGAGAGAAGATGCGGGCGTTGCGAGATAACGGGGTGTACGGAAGCTCAATGACGCCGTATTTACATCTGTTGCGAGACGTCTTCGACGAGACGGACGCGTACGCGGATGATTTGGATGAAGAGTTGGATTTTAATGACTTTTTTGACGAGGAGAGCGAGAGTGAGGAGGAGAGTGAGAGCGAGGAGGAGAGCGAGAGCGAGGAGGAGAGCGAGGAGGAGAGTGAGGAGGAGGACGTTCCCGTCGTGGCGCGGTCGAGAGGCGAGGCGACTGAACCGCAGGCGGCGGCGGAACCGCAGCAAAAGGTTGGCGCGTCTCGATCGGCGCCGAGCGTCGAAGAGATGAGCGAGATCAAGGCTAAATTTAGTCGATTCGGTCAGTTCCTCGGACAGTATTTCACCGAGAAGCGTCTCGAGGTTGAAAAGATTGAAGCCATCGTCGACGCCGCCGCCGCGGAGGGCTTCAACGATCCGCAAGAGGTGAACAAATTCTTAGAAATCATGCAGCGACAGAACAAGATCATGTACGACCAAAACGAATGGACGGTCTACATCATTTAGGCGCGTCTCGGGGCTTCGTGCCGTAGCTGTGCCATGTAATACGAGCGATTATACACGACACTTTTATTGTATCGCCTTGTATTCACCGTCGAGGCGCGTCGGTGGAACCGATTCGCGCGCACACCGGAGGAGGCGCGTTCGAGCGCATTCGAGGCTCGGCGCGAGGAGCACGAATGCGTGTGTGTTCCGGAACGGAGATATAATACGAGCATCGTCAACACACGTGCTGACTCGGACGTGTGCATACTATATTTTCGCAATGGGTCAGGACTCGTCGCGAGTCCCTCAACACCCACCGCGAGTCCCTCGACGCCGCCGCGCGAGAATCCTCCCCACGCGAGGATTCTCTCTCCCCGAACGACGTTTCGCGACGCGACGCGACGAACGAACGAATCACCGATCGCATCATCATGTACGACACCGTCCCCGAAGAAACGCCGTTGACGCGACGACGCGCGTCCGGACCGTCGTGGACGACGATCGCCGTCGGACTCGCGGGGGTGGTTGGCGTCGCGCTCGTGGCGACGAGCGGCACCGCGATCGCGCCCACGCTCGGTGCCGGATTTCCGGTTCCTCGGTGTCCGAAGGCGGATTGGGTGGACGATTCCAAGTGCGCGCCGAACGCGGCGCTCGGCGCGATCGAGATCGAACATCGAGGCCGCGCGCTTCTCGGCTCCAAAAAGAAATTCCGAAGGTGCGCGAAACTACCCGCGCGTCCAAAGTCGGCGGACTCGAAGAGCTGTCACGGCCACGGAATTTGCCACGAGGCGACGTCCGCGAGCGGTAATAAACCCTTCTGCGACTGCGACGCCGGGTACGGGGGCAAGCACTGCGAGACGAAAATTCTCAGCACGCTCGACTTGAGCGTCAAACTCGCCAGCGTCGAGGAAGAATTGGAAAAGTTAAACGCCCAAATCGCTGACGCGACCTCCGAGGAAGAAAACCAGTGAGTCCACCTCGACGACGATCGTCATCGATAGACGACGACGACCCGCGCGCGAGCGCGAGCGCACGACACGACACGAATAAACGTAAACATCACCCCGCCTGCACCCTTGTTGTTGTACATGCCAATTTTCGAGATATTTACCTATTTTCCCACCGTTCACGACTCGTCCGCGAGTCCCTCCACACCAATGCACCCCTGTCTCACGGCACCCGCGCGCGTCGGCGAAAAGTCGGCACCCTCGACCGTCCGCCACTTCTCGACGCCTCGCTCGACGACCGCGACGTCGCGTCGCGGTCGATCTCCCGTCGACGCGAGAGGGAGAATTTTTTCGCGCCGCGTCCTCGCGCGTCTCGCGACCGAGATCGTCGAGCGTCGAGCGTCGAGCGTCGAGCTCTCTCGCGGTCGCGATCGATGCCCGCGGTGGATGACGACACGAGCGACGCCGAGCGCGACGACGTCGACGCGCGCGCGCGCGACGAGGGCGTCGATGATCGTGCGGGCGCCGCGTGTCTGATGACGATGTCTCGGTCGACGCTCACGGAGACGGAGCGCGCGCGATTGGTGATGAGGAGACGGATCGAGGCGGAGACGGCGCGGGCGCGCGAGGCGTGGGACGCGACGACGCGCGCGGCGAGGCGCGCGAGGGAGGCGGTGGAGGCGCGAGCGCGAGCGCGAGAGCGCGCGGAGGAGAAGGCGCGCGTCGTCGAGGCGGAAGAGCGCGCGCGCGAGAGCGCGGCGAGAGAGGCGGAGGAGAGAGCGCGCGAGAGCGCGGCGCGCTCCGAGGAGAAAGAGGTGGAGACGAACGCGGGCTGGATCGCGATGTGGCACCACGCGCTCGGGTGTGAAACGAACGCGTGCGTCGTTTTGCATTGCGCGCGAGCAAAGGCGGACGCGACGCACATCAGGGCGTGCGAGGACGAGCGGTGCGCGAGGTACGGAGCGGCGGGGAAGTGTCAAAAGTTGCGCGACGCGTGGGAGAGCCATCTGACACACAGATTCGACGAGTGTCTGACGTGTGCGAAGGTGTGCAAGCTCGTGCGAGAGAATAGGGCTATGTTCACGATTTCTCCGGAGAGACGTCGCGCGGCGGCGGCGGCGCCGACGACGACGGCGCCGACGGCGCGCGAGGGAGAGCATGAAAACGCCGCGCCGGCGCCGACGACGGCGCCGACGGGGAGCGAGACGACGGCGCCGGTGGACGAGACGGTGGATGTCGACGCGAACAGATCGGTGATTGCGCGTGCGAACGTGGACGACGAGAACGAGAACGACGACGACGAGGAGGCGATGAGCGATATAACGCGAGGACCGACGCACGAATCGTTGGAAGAAGAAGAGGAAGAGATTCAGTGCACGCAGACGCAAGAGCACGACGACGCATATCTTGAGGAGATTCAGTGCACGCAGACGCACACCGAATCGCACGAACTCGTGCAGTCCTCCGCACAGGATTTGATCATCATAGACGGCTCCGACGACGAACGCGACGAAGACGCGGAGAGAGAGAACGCCGGCGACGACGACGACGACGGTTCCGCGAGGAAAAAACCGAAACTCTCGCATTCAAACTACACAATGGCTCAAGTCACGTCAATGGTCTGTTCGTACGCCGCAGATGAAGGCAAAGACCTGGAAGAAATATTTTCTCACATCCGACAGTGCGCCGCGGAACGCGACCGCAATCGAGTTCAACGCGACCGCCGCCGTCTCGAGATGCGCGCGTCTCGCCTTGGATGACACATTTAAATTATCTATATTTGTAATCACTCTTGTACACGCACACGCGCGACCGTCTCTGTGGACCGCGCGATTCCACGCTCTGCGCGACACCGGTTTTGAGTTTAAAAATTTCCTCGAGCTGTCGCGATCTTCACGCACTTCTCCGCACACGCCGACGCGCCGAGCGACGCGCGCGCCGGAGACAATGTCAGGCGATCAGCGCGCCGAGCTCGCGAGACTCCGCGACGCAGTGGCGCTCAGGATCGGCGATGCGGCAGCCGTGCGTCGCGTCATCGACGACGATTGGCGCGTCGTGCTTCACGCGCGCAAGAGCGGCCCGAAAGCCGGAGAGACGTATCGCGAGTGGTACACGGCGACCGGGGAGAAGATGCGGAGCCTGCGCGAGGTGTGCGAGGTCGTCGAGCGGGCGATGGCGACGCGGAGAGGTGGGAAGACGACGACGAGTAGGAGCGCCAAGACGAAGAGCAAAGGGAAAGCCAAGGGCGCCGCCTCGACGACGGATGGGCGAAAGAGAAAGGCGATCGAGACGACGACGAAAGCGAGCGATGAGGCGCGCGAGTTGGAAAAATTTTGCGCGGACGTCGCGCGGGCGATCGGGCGGGACATACGAGACGATGGGTGGGAGGTGGAGGTGGTGACGCGAAAGGGCGGCAAGTTGCAAGGACAGACGTATAAGGAGTTCATCGCGCCGTGCGGGAATAAACTGCGATCGATGAAGGAGGTGATGACGTATTTGGCATCCTTTGCGGCGCCGGTGGGGAAAAAGGCGCGCCCGAACGAGCGAGGGGCGCGAGAGACAGACGCGCCGAGTCAAGATGAACTCGCGGCGTTGGAGAGAAAAAACGCGGCGGCTCATGCGGCGTTGATCACCAGAGCCGTGCCAGCGGTGCCGGAGCGCACGCAGACTGTGAACGTCACGGGATTAGAGTTAGACGACGATATGGACGAAGATCGGTTGGTGGTTGAATTTACAAACGTCACCGGGTTTGAACCGGTGTACGATTCGGTCGAGGAGCTTCGCGGGATGGTGAACAAGGAGCGAGCTCGAGCGGCGGTGAAAACGATCGACACGTCTCCCACGTTCAAGTTCAATCCAACGACGCGTAATACGCCGCGATTTTCGCTCGTTGAGCTCCCGAACGGTGCGGGTCTTACCAGGGAGGAGGAAGAGAGTAAACGCGCCGATCAACAGGCGTTGATTCAAAAAATGAAGGCGGCGGCGAGTGGGTATAACGATGCCCTCGCGCTTGGCGACGTTTCTAACGCGGATTGGCGAGGAGGTGGACGTGTGCCTAAATTTCTAGGCAATACGTCAGTCCCGGACATCGTCCGTGGAGGCACGCGCGCGGGTGCGGCTCCAAAGATTGCCGGCACCGAGGCTGAAATCAAACTATTGCCGAGCGCCGCGACGCAACTAGTTGAATCGGAAGACAAGCCGCCGATCGATCCTTCGGATACCAAAGAGGTCACCACGTTGAAGGCGGCCATGCACACTGGTGCGGTCCCAGAGGAGACGCGTTGCCGGGACGATGAACGCGCCAAGGTGATCGACCTGATTCAAGGCTGTCTGCGGGATCATAAACCGGGGAGCTTGTATCTCGCTGGTTTGCCTGGTACCGGGAAAACCTTGACGTTGAAGGATGTACAGCGCACGACTGAGAAGTGGGGAATCGCTGGGAAGACGAGGCCTCGAGTTGTTTTCATAAATTGTATGTCCCTGCGAGATCCCAAGTCGATCTTTGGCGTGATTTTAGAGGAGCTCGGCGAAAAAGTCACCGCTTTCGATCGTAAGCCGACGAATGAAGCAATCGAATTCAGCGATGTACCGGAAGTCATCGCGCTTCGTCGAGCCGTGACGGAGCTCAACGGTGGGATGTGTATCATTTTACTCGATGAGATGGATCAACTCGTGACAAGGGCTCAAGACGTATTGTACGAATTATTCGCGCTTCCTGCGCTCAAGGAATCACGATGCGTTCTCGCGGGTGTATCCAACGCCATCAACCTCACGGATCGAGTGTTGCCCAGACTTCGCGCGCGCGGGTGCGAACCTGCGCTCGTGACGTTTTCAGCGTACGATGGTAAACAACTCAAGGTGCTTCTCAAACAGCGTCTCGCGAAACTGCCGTTTCGGGCGTTTGAGGACAGCGCGCTCGAACTTTGCTCGAGAAAGGTCGGCGCGGCGACGGGTGACATGCGAAAGGCGCTCAACGTGTGCGCGACCGCCATCGACATGTACGTTCGAGAAGCGACGCAACCGCCAGAAGATGGCAGCGAGCTGGGACCGGTGGAGAAGGGCGTCGTCAAAATCTCTCACATGGCGCGCGCGCTATCGAAAACATACACATCGCCGATGGTTGATTCCATCCGCGCGCTCCCACAGATGCAACAGATGGTTTTGTGCTCTGCCGTAAAACTTTTGAGCAACTCACCGACGATGGAGACAACCATCGGTGCGCTGCACGATCGATACGTCCTCGTGTGCAAATCGGCGGGCGTGAAGGAACTACCGGCTGGTGAATTTTACAACATGTGCTCGGCGCTCGCCGATCACTGTTTACTCAAGGTGGCGAACGCAAACAACGACCGTCTGCGCAAAGTACGGTTATTAGCGACGAAAGATGACGTCGTCTTCTCCCTGCAGGGCGTCAATTTCTTCAGAAATTTACTACAGTAGGCGTGTGATGTACATCGAGACGAGACTTCAATGCAGACCCCTCACTTTTCGACGCACGACGTCCAAAGTTTCTGACTCGAAAATAAGGATTCAATGTCTCACGTTCGATCAATCCTGCGACCCGTGGCGCGACTCGGCGCGGTGAAACGCGCGCGATTCGGCGTGAAAACCAGTCGTTCCATCATTCGCGCCGAGAGCACCAGCGAGCAGCCTCCCTCGGGAGCCTTTGTTCGCGGTCAAGCGCAGTTTTCAAAGTTTTACCCGCAAGAGGCGCGTGATTTCACGTATTCTCGTCACATCATGCTCGCCATCGACGGCACGCACGCTTCGGAGGACGCAGCGCGCTGGTGCATGCAGAACATTACGCGGTCCGGAGACTTGCTTCATTTGATCCACGTGGCGACGCCCGAGACGCTCAATCTGTTTAGCATCTCCGGTCCTCCCGGCACGGAGCTCGCGATGGACGTTGATTGGGAACGACGCGATCAATTTTGGGGGAGCGTCGTGCGCAGAACGGAAAGGTTGCTCGACTGCACGATGACAAATATCGTTGCAGAAGACGCGAGCGGATTGGATGAGAAATTCGTCCGACCTCCCATCGAGCTCGACGCCATTCTCGATCAAACGTGGGCGCCCGTGGGAGAATTGTTACTCGAAAAAGCGAACGAGTGCGGGGCTGAGATGATCGTCGTCATCAAGCACCACAAAAATTGGATCGAGCGAACGCTCACGGGATCGGTGAGCGATTTCGTCATCGATCAAGCAAAACAAGCTGTGGTGGTCTACCACGCCGAGATGCCGACGTCCGAAGACGTGATTTCTGATGAAGAGAGTAAACAAATGGACGTAGAATCGCGTGAACAACCTCGATGACCGCGTGACGAGGGTAAATCAACAAGATTGAAGACGACGATACGATAAGAGAGACGACGACGATGCGTTCTTTACTCGGTTTACACTCCGTTTACATGGCGATCGTGCTCAGTGCGCGAGAATTTCGCGAACGTACTTGTAAGAATTACTCCAAACCGCTTTACAGAGATCGATCGGAAGGCTTTCTTCTTTATTTTTGATATTCTTATCGGCGCCGCTCTGAAGGAGAAGATTGACGATTTCCACGTGACCGCGCATCGCCGCCCAGTGTAACGCCGTGTTATCGCCACCATCGAGCGCGTTCACGTCCGCGCCCTGTTCGATGAGAAATTTAACCGTGTGATAATGTCCATTGTGCGCGGCTCGATTCAACGCCGTGTCCTTCATCAACCCGCTCTGTTGAATATCCGCGCCCTCGCTCAGCAACAGCTCCGCCACCTTGGTGTGCCCGTTACCGGCCGCGAGAACCAACGGCGGATCACCGCAGTGATCGCACTCGTTGATCGGCGCGCCCTCGTGAATGTGTTCCTTCACCCAATCGTAGTATCCATCGACGCAATCGCGCCAAATGTTTGATTTCTCAGGAATGAATCGTCCCGTCTGCGGTTCGAGCGATCGCGCATTCGTCAGTCGAGGCGTCGTCGAAGCGTCGCGCGTCGCGTCGCGCGCACCACGAGATCGAAGGGCATTTTCGCCGTCTATTCTATCGTCGCGCCGCGTTCGAGCGGAACCACCCGGCGTCGTCGAGTGTCGCGCGCGTCTCGAACATGGCGAGCGAGCGTTTTTCATTTGTAAAACGCTCCTCGGCGTCTCGAAACGATGTAAATGAATGTTTGCAATGTCAGTGCGTTTGGTTGAATATTGGTTGAATATGGCAATGTGAGTGCATGCGCTGGGCGCGACTATCGATGAGACGAGAGAGGATCGATGCGCGAGCGCTCTATTTCGTCGGATCGATGAGTTTCTTGGGCGGACGCGACGCCTTTTCCACCACGCCGCTCGTGCCGAAGCGTTTGCGCAAGACGGCGAGGACGTCCTTCATCTCGACGCCCTGTTTATTGAGCATCACCATGGAGTGGTAGAGCACGTCCGCCATCTCGTTCGTCGCCGCTTCTTTGCCCTCGTTCTCTTCCCACGTTTGACAGAGCTCGCCAGCCTCCTCGCGAATTTTCTTACACAAGAGTTCCGGATTGTCCAACAACCGACGCGTCCACGAGGGCTTGGCGTCGTCGTCCACCTTCTCCACGCGTCTCGCCTCGATCGTCGCCTCCAACTCGTACAACGTCGTCAACGCCTCCTCGGCCGCGTGTCTTCCACCGCCCTCGCACGCCGCCGCGCCCTCCGGACCGTCCACGCGTTTATAATAACACGTGTGCGCCCCCGTGTGACACGTCGGCCCCGTCGGGACGCCCAAATAAATCAAACTATCCCTATCGCAGTCCACGTGCACGCTCTCCACGCCGATGAAATTCCCACTCGTCTCTCCCTTGCACCACAATTGCGATCGACTCCTGCTCCAAAACGTCGCCTTGTGGTTCCGAAGCGTGTACTCCACCGCCTCTCGGTTCGCGAACCCCTGCATGAGAATGGCCCCCGTGTCCACGTCCTGCGCGATCGCCGCCACCAATCCCTTATCGTCGTACTTTAATCCATCGAGGAAACTCTCCATGGCGTCGTCGCTCGCGTCCGCGGCGAGCGTGAACGCGCGCGCGCTCGCCTCGACGCGCGCGCGACGGAAGCCTCCCGATCGCATCTTCGTCGCGCCTCTCGCGCCGTGAAACGCGGGCGCGACGCGCGCGGGCGACGCGCGGGCGCGCAACATAATGGACACGTCTACACGTCTGCACGCGGAGACGGAAGACTCGCGCGAGACGCCGTGACGCGTCGCGGTGTCCCGCCGCCGCTATCTAAAAGCGTCCCCACATCGGTCGTCGTCACACGCGGGCGCGCGGCGTCCGCACCACCGCTCGCGCGCGTTTCATGGCGCTCCGACGCGCGGTGACGGCGTTCGCGTCGCCTCGCGCGCGCGCGGCGTCGCTCGCGTCGACGAGAGGACGAGACGCGAGGCGCGGGGGGCGCGTCGACCGACGATGGGCCGCCTCTGGGACGACAACGACGACGACGGACGACGACGACGCGAGACGGATGCGTCGCGCGATCGAGCTCGCGCGCGTCGCGGGGGACGCGGGTGAGGTGCCCATCGGCGCCGTGCTCGTGGACGAGGAGACGGGAGAGGTGGTGGCGGAGGCGGCGAACGCGTGCGAGGGCGACGGCGACCCGACGGCGCACGCCGAGATGCGCGTGATACGACTCGGGGCGGAGAAGTTGGGTGGGTGGAGACATTTGAAGCGAACGCGAATGTACGTGACGCTGGAGCCGTGCGCGATGTGCGCGGGAGCGATATTACAGAGTCGAGTGGGCGGGGTGACGTACGGGGCGAAGAATACGCTCTTGGGCGCCGACGGGAGTTGGGTGTCGATGATGCGACGAGAGTTCGTGGGTGAAGATGGAGGACCGGTGCGTCCGCACGCGTTCACGCCCGAGTTGGACGTGCGAGGAGGGGTGCTGGCGGAGGAGACGGGGACGCTCATGAAGGAATTTTTCAAGAGACGAAGGACGCTTGGTTCATGGTCGCCGAAGAGTGAGGACGAGAACGGCGACGTGGAGAGCGCGTAGCGTGACGGCGCGTTGAGTGTTGTTGTATTTTTAGAGTTGCTTTCATTATCCAATAAATGTCTATCTGTACTAAGTTTCAAAAGGGTGCTCATCTCGCGCCGGGATAGTCGTCGTCGTCGTCGTCGTCGTACGTTTCGTCGTCGTCGTCGTCGTCGTCAAACTTATCGCGAATCTTCATCGAGCCTCCCCTCATGTCCGAAGAGACTTCATCGAACGGGGCGCCGGAATCGTCGTCGTCGTCGTCATCGTTTTCGTCCAGATCTTCGTTTTCCAAACTATCGACGTCATCGTCGTAAAGTTCGCTGTCGGCGTCATCCTCTTCGTCTTCAAACTCGTCGTCGCCGGACATTCGCGCCTCCAGCGCCTTGGTGTAGCTCAAATTGGTCCCGTTGTCGTCCACGCCTGCGGCGAGCATCTCCTTTTCGTACTCGGACAATTGACCGACAAACTGGGACAGCGTCGGGTCTTTCTTGATATCTTCGATGTACCGTTCGCGATCGGCATTGGTGGCGTCCGCAGTTTTCGGCTCTTCCGTCAGTTCGCGCCCAGCGTCGCGGCACGCATCCTTCCAATCTTCGCCCGCGTACACGTTGATCGGAGATCCGTACGGATGCGGATGCCTACCGATCATGTGCACCAAATCTTGTCGAGTGGGCAAGACTTCGAGCGGGTACCTAAATCGCCACCACTTGCTGCGAATTTCCGTCACTTTGACCTCGAGCTCCGTGCCGATGTTGATGTGTTCGCGCAGTTTCATCCAATCTGTTTCGTTGATCGGGATCAACGCGTCAATCTCCGTACCGCAATCAACTAAGGCACCGTGGTACAAATCCATCGCCACGACGACGCCTTGAAGCACTTGGTCAATTTCGAGCGTGTGGTGCATGACGCGGGACACGTCGCCGAAGTGTCTCGCGGGATCCTTATCGATGCAGTCTGTCTCGATCGGTTCGGCAACCTCGAGGTCTTTCGTGTTGAGCGCGCGCTCGCGCAACCAAGACCTTTCGCCGCTCTCCATCTCGTTGTTTTGCACGCCGATAAACGACAGAGATCCCCCGTCGAGCGCGTTGGTGATTTCGTGCTGCGGAAGAGCGTCCCATCCGCCCGCATCCAACCACTCGTCGGCGTCTTCGCCCGTGCCGGCGTCCTGGATGTCCAACGTGGAGATGAGCTCCCAATCTCCGCTGTCTTGCGCCTCCCTCGGGTTGATTAGGTAGGGATGTTCCTTGGAGCCGTCTTGGAAAATGCGCTTGATCGCCGACGCATCCAAGCCGCCCTCACCATCCTCGCCGTCTTCGGGGTATTCGCCCTTCGACATCGCGTCCTCTTCCTCATCCTTGCGAAGAGCCTCGTCGAGGTTCTCCATGGCGAAGGTTAAGGGTTCATTGTCCATATCGGATTCGTGCATCAAACCCGCCTCGTCGTAAAAGATATCCTCTTCGATAAAGTGCGTCGATGACCGATCCGCAAAGTCCATAGCGACGAGTTCTTCGAGCTTCTCTTGCTTCTTGGCGCATTCAGCCTCGTAATCTGCCTGCTCCGCGACGGACATGGAATTGAATTCGTCGCAACGTTCGTCGTACCACGCTAGAATATCGTCGTACTCCACCCCGGTGCGCTCGACCAACTCGTAAATTTCCTTCTTTGACGGCGGGTACGTTTGCATATTCTTCACACGCAACCACCAATTGAGCTGACACACGTACAACGCTCGACCTTGTAAATTGCCGTTCTCGTCGACGAAGTGTCTCGACTTTTCCACGGCGACGTCTCGCTCCATATCCTCCAACTCGAGCTCCCCCGCGACGACGTCAATGTCCCCGAACGATCCACCGCTCGCGTTCCCGGAGTAATCCACCTCATCATCGTCCTCGTCATCGTCCTCATCATCGATGAGATACCGTTTTCGATCGTCGTCATCGTCGGCATCGTCGGCGTCCTCGTAATACCGCCCCCTCGTCGTCGACCCCGCGCGTTCGTCATCCTCATCGTACATAGATCTCGCGAACCCACCACCGATGACGTCGCCCTCATCCTCCTCAACCTCTTCATCCTCCTCGTCCTCTTCGTCCTCGTCCTCTTCCTCATCCTCATCCTCGTACGCGTACGTCCCGAACCCGTCGTCCTCCTCCTCCTCGCCCTCCGCGTCGCCTCTCATCGCCGCCACCACCGCGCGTTCGCGGTCCCGCGTCGCGCGCCATCGCCATCCTCCAACGACGCGCATCGTCACCGTCGTCGCGATCGCCGCGCGCGCCGCGCGTCGTCCCCACCGCGACGCGTCGGCGTCACCGACAAAGGTCGCCGCCGCCGGTCGTCCCCGACGGCGGACGGTGACGCATCGTCGCATCGGCGTCATCGAGACGCGCGCGCGGTCGAGGACGCGCGACGACGACGCGTCGGAGGCGCGCATCGAGCTCGTCGACGACATGCCCTCGGTCGAGAGGGGGGCGCGCGACGGCGTGTGCGACGAGCTCGACCGCGCGAAGGGTTGCGCTTTTCGTCCCGTCGGGCCGCCGTGTGTGTGCCATTCATCGGACATGTGGAATGCGTTCGGTATCTTCAAAGTCTAAGAGAACATACGTGTGCGCACTTTGATAAAAATCACTCCTCTGTTTAGTAATGAGGTTTCATATTTTCATATGATTCGTATGTCCGAGTTTGTGCGCACGTATAATACATGGCGACACCCATCCACTGGATGAATTCGTCGTCGACCGCGCGGCGCGAGCTCGCGACGACTGACGACGACGACGACGACGACGACGACGACGACGACGACGACGGGCGAGATGGCGTTCGTCTCCGCCGCGACGACGACGACGGTGACGGTGACGCGCGCGGTGTCGATGCGTCGCGTCGCGCGGGCGGCGCGTGGGGCGATCGCCGCGCGCGCGATGAGCGCGAACGGTGATAACCGCCGCGCGCGCGACGCGGTTCGACCGTCGACGACGCCGCCGTCGCTCGTGCGCGATGCGAAGGACGACGACGAGTGCGAGGTGGAATCTCGTGTGGACGTGCGCGTGGATAACGAGACGAAGAAGAGCGTGGGACGATCGGTGGTGGCGCTTCGCGCGCGATCGGTGCCGGGACTGATGCGAAGCGTCGCGTGGGTGCTCAACGGAATGGACCTCGTCGCGCACGAGTGTTCGATCGCGACGGACGCGGAGGGAACGGTGGAGATGACTTTTGAAGTCACCGAGCGCGTCGGGTCGAGCGGGACGGAGGAGCGAATGATCGAGGATCCGGCGCTGACGCGGGGACGGTTGTACGATTATCTGGCGAAGTGCGCGGCGGGCGCGGACGAGACGGATGAGGAACGTCTGTCGGAGGACGGCGTGACGGTGGATAACACTCGTAACGCTGATTCAACGTACGTGAGCGTGCGAATCGACGATCGAGTGAGCAGCGCGATCTCGTTGTATCCGATCGGGAACGCGTTCACGGGGAGCGGGTTGGTGGTTAAGAACGGCGTGCTCACCAAGGGCGTCGATCCGGTGACTGGATTGCCCATCAAGACGTGGGAGTTCGACGTCGTGCGTCAAAAAGATCGTAAAAAGTTACACAAGGATCAGTTACAGCCGCTCATGTACACGCTCGCGCTCGTGTGCTCGCCGTCGAGTTTCGGTCGGTCGCACGCGTTCACGTCGACGTGAGCGCCCCGCGACGACTGGTGTTTCGCGGCGACACTTCGGCGCCGGGAGAGTCCAGACGCGCGCGCATCGCAGCAAACCGCGCTAAGGTGATATTTATGTATGTTCCATCAACAATTTCAACGAAGAACGAACGATTTCATTCCGCTAGCAACGACGACAACGTTACATGGAGTTCAACGCCGCGCCCAACGCCCACGCCGCTTCGACGGGCTTCCCGTCGTACTCGATCTGCTTCACGAGCGTGAAATCTTCCCACGCGTGTCGCTGGAAACCCTTCGAGAGTAAAGCGTGCGCAAAGGTGAGATCCATGCACAAGTACGGGGCGTCTTTTTCCTCTACACCGTGATACTTGCTCCGCACACTCGAGAGCGGCACGCCGCAAGCCTTTTCGGCTGCGTTTTTAAACTCAGACACGCTCGATCGACCGTCGATCTCGTCGTCCGAGACGATGCCGACGTTGATGGCGCGATCCCACAGGTAACTCGACAGGTAGACGCGCTTACTTCCGAGACCGGGCGCGCCGCCCCACGCGCCGTTAAACGAGCACTCGTCCTTTGGTCCGTCGCAGTCTTTATCCAACCCGAGCGCGGCGGTGGTGGCGGCGAAACAGGCGGCGTAATCGCTCCCATTCTTCGGAGACACCGACCGATACTTCTCACCGGCGTACTCGTACACGTCATCGTGACCGAGGTGCACGCACGGCGACTCGCCGTCTTTTTTTGCCAAATCTAAAACCGCGGCGCGCGCCGCCATCAATCCGTGACCGAGGTGCGAGCGCGTGTACACGTCGAACGAGTGTCCCAGCGCTTTAAGTTTCGTGATGTATCCATCCGGCGCGCTCGCCGCGCTCTCGTTCCCGACTTGATACGCGAGTTGCACCGAACCTCCGCCCAAGTCCACCGCCGCCACGGTGTGAATGTCACCGTCGTGATCGATCCCGCCACCCTTGAGATTTCCGAGTAAATAATTCATCGTGAGCCATTGAAACGCGCCCTCGTCCGCACCGTCCATGATGGACACGCTCGACGCCGGATCAAACTTGAACGGGTACTCTCCGAGCACTTTCACGCACTCGGCAAGAATGTTCTTGGACGCGTCGCCCGGAAGCAAACGCAATCCCGCCGTCGCTCGAATCTCCACGCTCGTCCGCGCGCGCTCGCTCTCCGGCACCGTCTTCAACGCGATGTCCATCAACGCACGCAAAGAATCCGCCGCGCCCTTTGGATCGTCCGCCTTGGCGCTCAGACCCGGTTTCGTCGCCTCAAAGGTATCCTCGAGCAGTTTCAAGCCGTCGTCAACCTTTTTAAACGCAAACACGTGCACGCGACTTCCCGTGCTTCCCGCATCGATCACCACCGCGTACCGATTCGTTTCCGCCGTCGACATCGGCGTCGTCGTCGTCGTCGTTTCCGTCGTCGGCGGCGTTCCCGTCGTCGTTCCCGTCGTCGGCGTTCCCGTAGTCGGCGGCGTTCCCGTAGTCGGCGGCGGCGTCGGCGGCGTCCCGGTTCCGCTCGTCGTCACACCATTGTCTTCCTTCGGCGTCTCGACGACCGCCGGCGCGACCGTCGTCTCCTCCGCCTTCACCATCGTCGTCTCCTCCCGCGTCTCCGTCGGGGCCGGCGGCTCGTACTCCGTCGGCGCCGTCGTCACCGCCGTCGCGCGCAACCTCGCCACCGCTTCGTCTCCACCGAACCGTCTCGCCGCGCGCGACGCCGTCTTCACCGAACCCTCTCGCCGCGCGTGCGTTCGCGCGCGTCTCGACGCGTTCTCCCCGAACGCGCTCAGCGCGAGCAGGATGAACACGGGGACACCGATGACGGCGAACGCCGCTCGGGACGGCCCGCGGGATCGACGACCGGCCGATGGTCTCGACGCGGACGACGACGACGACGACGACGACGACGCGCGATCGCCGAGTGAGCCGACGCCGGCGAGCGAACCTCGTCGCGTGATGCCCATCATGGACGTTCCGATCGACGGGCGGGGCGTCGGCGTGTGCGGATGCGGACGCGCGCTCGGAGATGATTATGAATCCGTGGCGTTTTATCCACACGCGAGAGACGAGAGAGAGACGACGCGAGGGATGGACGCAAAGGTGAAAGTATACCGACGATGATTAGTATGATTATTATGATTATCAATGAATAGTGTACGCGACGACGCCGGCCGGTGGAGGACGCGCGCGCGGGCGTCAGACGGACATCGGCGATTCGCCGCGGGCGGAGACGACTGCTCCGGATTGGACGTACTGGAGGAGACTTCCGAAGCGGTCGGCGCCGAAGACGGCGTCGAATCGATACTTGCGAAAGAAGACCCGAGCGGCGTATTCCCACGTCGTGCGTTCGAGACGGTGGTGATCGAGGGTGGAGGAGTGAGGGATGTCGACGGTTTGTCGGTTGTGTTCGATGTCGTCCAGAAAGGCGGCGCAGACGTGTTGCCCGAGCTTGGACGGGAGGTTGTAGCGAACGACGTACTCCTTCCAAAAGAAGACGAACCAGGAGACGACGGAGGCGATGACGGCGGCAGAGGCGATGTAGAAGGGAACGTCCTCAGATCGGTCGGTGAAGGTGAGACCGAAAGTAGAGGCTTCACGCACGCAGAGCGCCCACGGAAGGGCGACGGCGGTCGCGAGAGCGATGCACATTCTCACTTGCGTCAACAGACCCTGGGCGAGCGCCATTTTGATGCAACTCTTCAACTTGCCGCGCGGTTCGTCGGATAACGGTTTCATCTTCGTGTTGAGGAGCAACGCGAGACGAATGATGTGGAACTGGACTCGAGATAACCAGAACAGGGCCAAGATGGCGGAGAGCGGGGTGACGAGACCGAACGAGTACGAACCCGCCGAGGTCAAGTCGGTGGACCACTTTTGCACCTTGACGCGAGCGGCGATGTTACCGATCGTGAAGACGATACCCGTGCAGAATGAGAGAAGCGCCGACAAAATGATGAAACTCGCGGTGTAACTCTCGTTCGACGCGATGGTGAAGCTCTCCAGATCAAAGGCTGCGCGAGCCAATTTCGCGTGACTCGCGCGCTCCGCGAGCGCTCGCGCGTCCCTCGCCGTCTCCGTGATGGCGATGTTCGCCGGCTTGTACCACGCCTTGGCCGAGGCGCGAGCGTTTGAGGGCGACAAGTCATCATCACGACGAAAGAGCAAGATTGGGTACATCAGGATGTTTATCCAGAACTTGACGAGGTCACCGACGTGAGACTTGGAGTAATTGCCCGTTCTGATGAAGCCAAATCTGATGTGACCGCGACGAATAGACTTTTCGAGCACGCGACGAAGCACGACGACGCGCTCGAATAAGCACTGCGCCTGCATATCAACAGCCGTTCCGGGTTCACTGCTCTGAGACCGCCAGTACATCATGTCTCGCACGACTTCGTGCATCTTCACGAGGTGATCTTGAAGATACGCGCTCTTGTAAAACGTCTCCGCTATGGCCACCGACACGAGATACTCGTCGAATTCAGAGCACGCTCTGTCGCCGTGCACGTCTTCCACGAAGGCTTCGAAGTGGTACAACAATTCTTTGGGCTCGGGGAAGTTGTAATACGCGCACATCTTAACGAACGCATCCATCATGGATCGCAAGTCGTTCACGTACGGACTCGCGTGCAGAGACTGTTTTTGAGCATCGCGCGACATGACGTCGTACGCGCCTCGTTCAGCCTGCTCGAACAAATTGTCCTTGTACGCGACGAGCCACTCTTCGTTTCTGTTCTTGTATCGACTCGCCCCGGTGATGGTACCGAAGGCGACGATCGGCGTGAACGCGGACAGCACGGCGGCGCTAAGCGGATTCGAAGTCGACAAGACGAGCGCCGCGGCGGCGAGCGCCGCGCTCATGGTGAGACCTTCGGCGAAAGCTTGCGTTTCGACAGAGGTGCTGTCGATGACGGAGTCGACCGGATTCGGCTGTTTTTCCGCGTAACTCGTGAAACGCAATCCATTTTCTCGCAAGAATGAGGCGTACTCGATGAGCTCTTGCGTCAATGCATCCAAGCTGTTCGCGATCCACACGTGTTTTTCCGTGAGCATCTTTTTCACGTCGTCGGAAATATTTGCGCGTTCGAGAAGTTCTCGCCACGGTTCGTCGCTCTCGCCGACCTTGTCGTTCGCCTCGGCGAGACGATCGCACAAGTCCATGCCGGTGAAGCTGGGATCCTTGCCAACCTCCTCCATGAAGACTTCGTAAATGACGTGAGACATTTGCTCGCTCAGCGCGGAGAGGTACGATTGATTGTCTTCGAGGCCTCTGGGGATGAGAGCCGAACAGAACTTCACCTTCCAGTCATCCGTCAGCAGTTGAGCGATGTCATTATCGCTCTCGCGACACTCGATGTACTTCGAATACAGATAGCGGACGCCCTCCTTGTACGGAAACGACGGTCGAAGGAAACCGTCGACGCCGTAGTTGGCGCCGGTACCGCGCGTGACGACTTCACCGTTCGACCAGTTGGTCGAGCTCGAGTACGTGCGGAAGCGATCTTGGAACGCTACGCCGATAATCGCGTCGCCGATAAAGTTGTTGAAGAGCATACTGTTGACGCACGCACCGGTAAGACCAGAGTAACGCATAAAGTGCGGGGTGCTCTGTTCATCGCCGCAGAAAGCGAAGACGTATCCCTTATCTTTGCTGTCCGAGCGCACGCGCATCGTGCGGTGATTGACGTAGTGCGCCACGGGGAACGTCGCCATCGAAACCTTTGATTCGGTGTTTCCGTTTGGCGCTCGAGTGAGGTTACTTCCTCGATACACCATGGTGGAGTTGGACATCTTGGAAACGTAACCTTCGACGTTGCGCACGACGGCGCCCGACACACCAGTCATGATGATATCGTAACGGTCGTTCGGTTGGTCGACGACTCTAAAGCTCTCGAATTCAGGCAAAGACCCAAGAGTGACCGGAGTCAACGAATCGATGAAATAAAGACGAGGAATGAACTGCTGTCCACCTGGGTTGTACACGTCGCCGAAGCGAATTGTCTCGAGAGTTGCGTCGTACCAGAGACGGTCGATCGATCTGGTGAGGGCACCCTTCAGGTTTCGTAACTTGTCCTCTTTCTTCTTAATATCTTGTGCGTTCTTCGGCTTGGAGTTCCACGTGAGCGTAGACTTGACCAATGAATCAACTGTCTTCGTTTTCCATTCGTCGTATTCTCTCGTCAACTCCATACCGAGGTAGAAGTTGTCGCCAGTCTCGAAGAAGCGCGTCTGCAGATGACGTCGGACGTAGGGAGCTTGCTTTGTGTGTTGTTTGACGAGCGTGCACATCGTCTGCCAAATTTCTGGCATTTCCGCAGAAAATCCACAATCCCTGATGAGACGCTCAAAGTGGAGACGCCAATCGACATCCTTGGTGATGAATTTGAGCATCTTCTTCGTGATTTTCTGAGAGTTGACAACCTTGGTAAAGTCACCGACGATGCGAGTGTTCTGATCCGTGTGACTGCGAATGTCATCGACCACTCTGCTGCGCCATCTCGAGTTACCAAAGTTGTGCATGCCTTGGCTCACCTTGAGTCCCGCGAGACAAGCCACGCCGTACGGCTCGGTCTGCGTGATTGCAAAGTGCACCGGACTGCCAGCGGGCTTACCGATGGCCTCGACGACGTGGTAGTGCTCGATGTCCAGCTCAAACTTCTGTGAGGCAATCTCGTTGTAAGGCAGCACCTCTTGCACATACTTTCCGTCGCTTCCGCGAATGACAGATTCGATGACCAAACTTTCCACCAAAGAGTGTGCCTTTGTATCCTTGTGATAGACGGACGGCAGCTTATTTGCAAAGCACGCAAAGTCGTCGTACGCAGAATTAATTGACTTGAATTCATAGAATTCCTTGTCGATATTGACACCGACAAGTCGATACGGTAAGCATTGCTGTTGATCCAAGATGTACACGGAATAAACTTCACCGAGTTTGAGATCCGTCGCCAAGTAAGATTTGTTGTACACGACGTCGACCACCTTCCAAGAGAAGGGTTCATCGGATGGAGATCCTTCGTTATTGACTTTACGCAGAATCAAGTCAGTAATCTTGAGCGCCTTGCCCGTTTTGATCAGCTTGTTTTGTCGTACGTCGTACTGCGCGCCGCTATTCGTATCTTGCGTCAGCAATCCACGAGAGAGACGTTGCGAAACGCCCACGTTCATCATATTCTCCAAATCCTTGATGGTGATCTCGATGAAGCCTTGCGACGGAAGCACGTTGCCGTAGTGTGAGCTCGTATCACCCGGGGTTGGAATGAAAACATCCTCGTAAATTGTACCGAGATGGAAACGAAGACACGCGATCCAGCGCGCGTCCAGTCGAACAATCTGCGCTCTTTCGAAAGTTGCGCCAGCCTGAGTGAAAGCATCGCGCGATTCATAGATGCGCATGACGCCATCGCTTAACAAGACGTTTTCGAGGCAGTGAAGGGTTGTGAGCAAACCAGTCGGACCGCCTCCGATGACAATCATCGACTGCGGCGGCACGGTGACAATCTTCTTCATTTTGAGCGCCGACAAGCGCGCCTCATCACTTTGCAAAGCTTCGTCGAACAAGAAAGGCGTGTACGATTTCTCCTCGTAGACAAAGTATTGCTGACCAAGTTTCAGCTCTTTCACGGTCACTTCGGTTCGCGTCGCAGAGTGCTTGATGGCTGATAAGACATTGAGACGAGCATCGTCGATTTCTTCGCAGTGGAATTGTGACAATACCAGCAGTTGTCGAAGTGGCGAACGCAAGAAGGACAACTCCATGAATGAAGCGTAAGAGAAAACCGTGCCATGGTCTAATTCGATCGTCATGAACGCCTTTTGCGCGCGAACGATCGACTCGCCAACTTCGACATACTTGTACGCGCTGAGTGTGGACTTTGACAAGTCGAAGCAGTGCTCTGCGCGCGTGGCGCGATCCGTAAACGTGCAGGTTCCGTCCGTATTCTCGCGTTCAAAAATATACACGCGGCCGACGTCGTACTGATCCTTGACCCAGTACGCCTTTTTCGTGTCAAATTTCGCAACTTCGTCACCCTTCGACATGTTGACGATTGTCTTGGACAGCGCGTCCCGTCTGACGTTGCGTCCGAGGAGTGTGCAAGCTCTCGATGTGAGTAACACGACAGCTTTAGAATTTGTGTAACCGTTCTTTACGAGTTCAATGAGCATGCGCTTGTCTCTCGGCGCGAGCAAATTGAGAGCCGATTTGACTTGCACCTCAGTGACGCCGCACTTCGTACTGACGGGCTCGCCGCGACACACAGAGTGCACAGCCTGCTTCATTTGCGCTTCGGTCGGCGCGATGAAGTTACTTTGCGCGATCGCGCTGTGTCCAATTGCGACGCCATTCTGAACCGCGCTGCAGATCAACGCGACTTGTTGCGCTTCCTCGTCCAACCGCGTGAGACTCCTCTCGATGGCTTTCAACCAACTCTTAAAGGGATCGTAAATTATCTTACTTCCGCCGCACACGTTCGCGGCGAGCTCCTTAGAAATCATACGAACGATGGGCTTGATCATCACCGCGTTGGCCACCGGCGGGATGTTTTGCAACTTTTTGAGCACGGGCGCCAACACGGTGGAGTCCCACGCATTCAAGCCTCGCAAATTGGCGAGAGTAAACAAGACGACGGGCATGTGGAATCGAAGCGTCTCCAACGGATTCAGCTGCTCTTGGCGTTGATGCGCAAAGTTACCGTACGGTTGGTCGAGCATGTTGTGCCAATGTCTCGCCAACTGCGACACCACGTGCACGACGCCGTTGTTCACAAGCGTGCTCGACGGCGACACGGCAAAGGTACGAACGATGCTCTCATCCGTCGGTAACCGATGATTGGCGCGGAATTCGTTCGTCTTCATGCGTCCGACAAACGCACCGTGTTGTGCGAGGTTGGATGCCTCGAAACTGTTCGTCTCCGCGGCGAGATTTTGCGCGACGACGTTCGGATCGTCGGTGATGAGCGCCTCGCGTCCGGTGAGAACACGAGTGATCCAGTTGCCTTGACCGAGAAACACGCGGAAGAAGGAGCCAACGACAAAGTTTCGCGTGTTTTGGAAGTTTTCAGAGGATGGGAAACCGGTGAATCCGATCACGGGAACGGTGCCGAACGCGTCCATCATTCTGTTAAATTTCACCGACCAGTGCGTGTGCCAGAAAATGTCGTAACGAGACATTTGCTGCACGAGCACTCGACTGACGTTGCGATTCAAAAAGGCATGACGAAGCAATCGGTTGAGATCACTGGTGTTTCCAGACTCGTACGCCGAGATGACGGATCCGAGCAAGAAGGATTCAGCGCCGCTGAGAAAGTGCATCGCGGCGTCCAAACCTCGAGTAAATCGAAGTCGATTGACGTCGTCGTACGACGCGATCATCAACATTCGAAGCACCGCGCGCCAGGAATCACCCGCCCATCCGACTTCCACCTGCACTGGAAGAGTGGACAAATTCTCCAACAGCGACGGTTGCACCGAACTCATCAGCACCGGCTCGCCTCCCTCGACGAGTTTCACCACCTCCAACACGCCCTCGGCGTCGAGTTCGCGGAACCGTTTCTCATCCACGCTCGTGACTTCCCCCGTGGACACGAAACTATCCCCGGTCTCCACGTCCACGAACACCCTACCATTGCCGCGCCCGCTCGCGCCGCCGCCCCCATTCATCGCCTTGAACGTCCTCGCGCGAAGCATGTTCACCTTGACCGATTCTCTTTTTCGCAAACGTCTCGCGTCGTCTCTCTCCGTTTTACCGACGTCCTCATCCGCCGCACCATCGCTCCCGCGTTCCCACGCGCCCGCCACCGTCGTCACCTCCGTGAACCGCGTCTTCGTCGTCTCCCCGCGCCGCTCCCGCTTCGACTGGCTCCGTCTCTGCACCGAACTCTTCGCCCGCGCGAGCGAAAACGCCCCAATCGTCTCCCTCGCCGGCGCCGCCGCCGCGTCCGACGGCGCCTGCGCCGGCCCGACGGGTTCACTCGCCGTGAGCACCGCCTCCGACATCGTCACTCACGACGAGACGCGCTCTCCTCCTCCTCCGACGACGACGAACGAGCAAATAAACGCCGCGCGAATCGACCAACCGACCGACCTCCACGCCCCCCCTCGCGCGCGATCCAAGCGAACTCTCGCGCGCGATCCAAGCGTCGTCGCCGCGCGTCGGCGAGCGATCGACGACGCACGATGCACCACACACGCGTCCGACTGGACGTCCACGACGCGGTCTCTCGCGGACACGTCACGTCGTCTTCTGTCTCTTCTTTTCCCTCCACCGCGCGTATCACGCGTCGTCGTCCACGGTCGACCTCTCGCTCGATGAAACGACGAAACGGATCACGTACGTGTGTAGGCGTCGCACACCGTGTCTGTGTGTCGTGTATGAGTCGCGACCGGCGAAAGAAGACCCAAGACCCTCCCTTCGTACCGGTCGGTTTCGGTTTCGGTTTCGGTTTCGGTTCGGTTCGGGTCGATCGGGGTCGGTTTCGGTCGACCCGTGGACACCACCGACTCGACCGACTCGACCGACTCGAGCGATCGAGCGATCGACCGATCGAGCGACGCGCGCGCGCGCCGAGTGGATGGATGGATGGATGGATGATGACGAAAGATGATTGAATGAATGAATGAATGAATGAATGATGAATCGGGTGTGGATCGGTCGCGCGCGTGAGGAGAGTCGTCAGCTCGACGCGCGCGCGCACGCGACGATGGACGCCCAGTTGAACGCGCTCGCCAAGGCGCAGGATGCGCTTCGAAACGCCGTGTCCGTCGGTCTCGGGGAGATGCGCACCGCGTACGAGGGCGTGGCGAGGGAGAGCGCGACCGAGGCCAAGGGACGGGCGAGCGAGCGCGAGGCCGCGCGACGGGCGATCGAGACGAGCGAACAGGCGAGAGAGAAGCTGGAACAAAAGCTTTTGCAATGCGAAGAAGCGCTGCGAGAGGCCAAGGGCGCGCTCGTGGAGACGCGGGAACAGGCGAAAGATGTGCGTGTTGGTGTTTCGAGCGCGCGCGCGATCGGGCGACGTATCTCTCGAACGCGTCGCGAGCACGCGATGCGCGGACGCGGGAGAGGTGGCGACGACGACGAGACGATGTACACGCGCGTTTCACGTCGTCGCGCGACTCGAAGACGCTCGAGAGCGATGACGCGGGCGCGGATGGGTGTTGTGCTCGAATTCCCGAATCACGTCGACTCGAGGGCTGGCGACGGCGAACTCGAACGACGGACTGACGACGCGTCGACGCGCGTCTCGTATCGCGACGCAGGCGAACCAATCGTACGCGAACGAATTAAAAGATTTGACCTCCAAATTATCTCAAACCCTGGACGAAAAGAAGAAGAACGAGGAGACGCTCAAGCAACACGCACAAGAGTTGAGGCAACAGCTCATCATCATGAAGACGAAGGTGGAGCGCGGGGAGGAGATCCACAAGGAAAAGGAGGAAAAGCTTGCGGCACAGGAAACCTTGCACCACGGGAAGATTGAAGAGTTCAAGGAGCACGTGAACGCGCTCAAGATGGAACTCCAAGACTCGAACGCGAAGACGGCGGCCGAACACAAGGTTGTCAAGCAACGCGAAGCCGAGTTGCAAGAGCAACGCAACGAACTCATGAAGCTCGACGCGAAGAACGCCTCTCTGATTGCTGAACTCGATAACACTCGCGCGCAGTGCGTGCAGTGGCAGCGCGACGCCGAGCTCGCCAAGGCTGAGATGAAACAAGCTCAAGCCGAGGCGGAGGCGGCGAAGGAGGAACGCATGAAGGAGGAGAAGCACCGCGGTTTCGCGGAAAACGAAACCGCCGAAAGCCGTCGCAAGGCGCAAGAGGCGCTTGCGCTCGCCGCGGAGGAAAAAGAAAAGCGCAAGCTCGCCGAACAAGCCTTGGATCAAAGAGAAAACGAACTCAAGGACATCAAGCACAAGGCGCAGATGATGGAGAAGGATTACAAGGAAATGCTCGCGCAAGAAAAGGCGGCGCGCGCCGAAGTCGAGGACAACTACGAAACCTTGAAACAAGACTCCGTCAACCTGTACAACGCGTACACGAGCTGCAACCAACAACTCGAGGAGTACCGCATCTCTCTCGAGAGCGCGCACCAAGAGGCTGCCAGCTTACACAATGCCTTGGCCAAGCAAAAGTCCGAAGCCGCCCGCGACGCCCTCCGCACGCGCAGCAACCGCGTCATGGCGCCGCCCTCCGGCTTTCTCTCCGGCGGCTCCCCGAGTCCCAAGAACGATAACGGTCGTCGCTCGGGCGTTCGTATCGGCGAGATGGACGACATCAGATCCCCGCCGTCCTTCGATCACTAGATCTTTACGCGCCAGTGGCAATAAGATATATTTCTATGCTTGTCAAAACCGCCGCGCGCGCCAGTCGGTCGGTGGGTCGTTTTCAAAACACGTCGTCGCCTTCATTCGCGTCATTCGCGTCATCGTCGTCGTCGCGCGTCATTCGCCCGCGCGGATCGCGAGCGGCGCCACGAACGCGCGGATCGCGAGCGTTGCTCGTCGCTCGTCCGTCGTCGAGCCGGGATTCGACGCGACGACGCGCGAGGTGGTGGGAGAGGCGAGACGCGACCGACGATCGACGCGACGGCGGGCGGGAAGATGAGCGGTGATGAAGGGCGCGATGGACGACCGGTGGACGCGGTGACGGCGACGAAGACGCCGGCGCGATCGAAGAGCGTGTGGGCGCGCGTGTCCACGCCGGTGAGAAGCGCGACCAAGCTGGCGGAGGCGCTCGTGGGAGGTTTCTTTTGGCAGGGCGACTCGGACGGCGAGGGCGCGCGCGAGGGCGAGGGCGAGGGTGACGGGCGCGGGGCGCGAGAGAACCTCGGACGATCGGTGCGTGGGTCGGACGGCGCGGGACGCGGGCTGGGAGAGCGGAGTGGGAGCGGAAGTGGACCGGGAATGACCCGTTTCGGTGAGATGGCGGGCGCGGGCACCGCTCGGGCGGCGAGCGTCGGCGGAGCAACGACGGCAAATCAAGTCGCGGACGTCGAGGCGAGCGACTCGCCGACGCCGTTCACGGAAATCAGAGAGTTCTTGCGACGCGGACAGCTGGACAGAGAGCGCACGCTGCGATCGAGCTCGTTGGCTGATGCGTACAGAGACGTCTCGGCGGCCAAGCCGACGTTGACATTTGAGCGCACTCCGGCGTACGACGCGCAGACCACCCCGACTCGCGAACGCGCGCCGATGGCGACCGGACCTGGCACGAGTGTCGGTGGAGCTCCCGGGACGGGGTCTCCCGGGTACGCGTCTACGCGGCGTTCTTACGGAGCGGCGGGCACGCCCTCGCTTCTCGGCTCGCGAGGACGAACCGCGGCAAAGCCCACCATCTTGGAACCGCCGGTGGAACAGGCACCAACGCCGACGCGAACGAGCCTTAAGCGAGATCGTGAGTTAGCTTTCATGGATCTTGAGCGCGAAAGAGTGCGCGTCACCACGCCACGCCGACTCGAACCGTCCTCCCACGGTTTGGGTCCGGGCGGTTTGGCAAGAGAAATGGACAATCAATCGTATGAAACTCCGACTGGTAAAACGGTGACGAGTGCGGTGACGACGGATACGGCCAAGCGTATTTTGCACACTTTGGATAAACTGGCCGGTGCGCGCAAGGCGACTCCGATGGGGGCGACCACATCAAAAGTGTCTTTATTCGCGACGAAGCGCGTGCAAAGCGCGCAAGTTTCGTCGCCAATTGGAAGCGCTTTTGGCAAGGAAACCACCGCACCTGGGCTTACTCCAACGTCCGAAACGTTCGTACAAACTCCGAAATCTGGTGTTTCTTTCGCGGCGTCCCCAATGCCATTCATTAGCACTTCCGCTTCAGGTCGCGCGCCAACGACGCCGTACCCGACGAGCACGAATGGGCCGGTTGAGCCAGAGATGGAAACGCCCAACTTGAACTTTACTTTCGGCGAGGATAGTAATTTGCTTGCCACAGGGAAAAAGCCGAAGGCTCCGTCCGGACCTGTGAACTCAGTGACGACAAAGTTCACATTTGGTCAAGGCGAGAGTTCGCCTCTTTTCCCCAAGAAATCCACCACTCCGCCTCAAGTGAAAACGACGATTGCGCCGCCTCCACCGGTGCCAGAGCGCGAAAAGACGCAAGAAGAAGCGCCAGTTCCAGCTGCCAGCGGTAAACCAGTCGTCAATCTTTGGAGTGCTGAGTTTTTGGCGAAGAATCAGGAACACCAAAAGAAGGTACAAGACGCGATTGATGAAGAAGAAAAAGCTGCGGACAAACCTCCCGCACCATCACCGTTTGTATCGGCGGCGTCGAGTGGAGATACGAAGCCTAGTCCTTTCTCCTTCGGTATACCGGCGCCGGCTAAGAGTACTGAGGAAGAACCCAAACCTGCGTTTTCATTCGGCATACCCAGTAGCACACCGGTGAAGACTAGTGAACCAGCGCAAGGTGCTGGTAACGCCGGTTTCTCTTTCGGATCCACCGCACCGGCGGCGACGGGTGCCGCTCCGACGTTTTCTTTCGGTTCGACGGCGCCGGCAAAGCCAGCTGAAGCTGAAGGCTCAAAGCCTGCGGGAGGCGATTCCGGATTACTTGCATTTCTTGGTGCTTCTTCAAGCGCTGCGAAAACGGCTGATCGCCCGGCGAGTGCTCCGACGTTTACGTTCGGTGCGCCGCCGAAATCTCCGGATAATGTTCCAGTCAAGGCGCCGCAACCAGTGCCGGCCTTCACATTTGGTGGTTCCAAGGCACCAGAGTCGTCGAAACCGGATTCCGCTGCACCGTTTTCTTTCGGTGCTTCAGGCCCGGAAACTTCTGGAAAAGCGGCAAGTGCGACGCCGTTCACTTTTGGAATGCAGAATCCGGAAATTAAGACAGCGGATGAGCCAAAAGTAGACCAGAAATCGACTCTATCTGCATCTGCTCCTGCCTTTTCGTTTGGCGGCGCTACGACCACGGATGATGCGACCAAGGGCGAACAGTCTTCTGCACCGAAGCCTTTCACTTTTGGTGCGTCCACGTCGAAAGAAGACGACAAAAGTGCCAAAGAGGAACCGAAGCCGTTCACTTTTGGTGCCGCTCCTTTAGCTGATGCCAAAGCCGAAGCGCCCAAGTCCGCGAGCGGTACATTTAGCTTTGGAGCCGCGACGACGACTCCAGCGTTTGGAGCAGCCTCGTCTGCTGCGACGAAGGATGCAGAGAAGGACTCGAAGCCTGCTGATCGTCCGTTCACGTTTGGTGCGTCCTCCACTCCGGCCACGACTAGTGCGTCGACTGGTGGTTTCGTGTTTGGAGCTTCATCCGCGGCGGCGGCTCCGCAGTCGAGCAGCGGCGGATTCACGTTTGGAGCCGCGGCGGCTTCGAAAACTCCAGGAGCGAACCCTTTTGGCGGAGGATTATCCGTAAACACTAAACCTTCTGAGAGTGTTTTCGGCCAGTCTAAACCGGATGAACAACCTAATACGCCAGAGCCGATGAGTCCATTCGATCAAGCGAGTAAATCGCCTGTAGTTGGCGCCACGGCTGGATCGTTATTCGGTGGAACCGGCGCGGGAAGTTTCGCGGCACCGTTGGCGACTAGTGCGCCGTCTACGAATCCTTTCGGTGGTACTACGGCGAACCCATTCGGCGGTGGTTCTTCGAATCCCTTCGGGAGTGGAAGCGCACCGAGTTCAAATCCTTTTGGAGGCGCGAGTTCGACGCCGGCGTTCGGTGGCGCTAGCGCTGCGTCACCCGCGTTCGGTGCTGCCAATCCATTCGGCGGTGGTGGTGCGTCAGCCGCGGCTCCGAATCCGTTTGGAGCGAATCCTGCGCCCTCTGGTGGGTTCTCAATGGGGGGTGGGGACGCGGCTCCGCAGGGTGGTCGAAAGCCTCTGAGAAAGTTCAAGCGTCCTCCTTCGCGAAGATGATCGCTCGTTAGTTGCTCACGTTTGATTCGATTGTTACAAACACATTCAAAAGTTGAATTACACAAACGCGCACGACGTGAATCACAAGGCGTCCGCGAAAACGCTGTTGCGCGCTCGCTCGACTCGGTTGCGGCCGAGACGCGCGAAAACGCTGAGAGCATCAGACGATGGCGCGCGCGACGGTGGCGCGCGCGACAGCGACGTGCGATGGACGACGAGAAAACGCGTGGAGGACGGTGACGCGCGCGAACGGTGCGTCGAGGGAGGACGCGCCGACGCGCGAGTCGGTGACGCGGACGGTGGCGAACGACCGAGCGCTATGGCTGGAGAATTGGTTTGCGTGCGAAAACCCGCGCGCGGTGCGCGTGTTGGCGTCCATGCCGGTGGCGAGGTGCGATGCGAGACTTTTGGGAGGCGTGGACGCGCGCACAGGGGCGTGGGTGTCGGGTGGGACGACGCTGGGGATGCGCGCGAGCGCGCAGGGAGACGAAGCCATGGTGCGGGAACTGGCAAACGTCGTCGGCGCGGCGCACTTGACGATTCTGGACGACGATGACGGGCGATTTGCGATTCATCACGCGGCGGCGCACGGACACGCGAACGTCGTGCGGGCGTTGGCGGAGATCGGATGCGATGTGAACGCGAAGGATGAGTGCGATGGGAGCACGCCGTTGATTTTAGCGGCGTGTTTCGAGCGAACGGAGGTGTTCGACGTGCTGTTAGACCTCGGTGCGGACGTCACGGTGCGAGATTTCGGCAACGCCACATGCGCTGGCCATCTAGCGCAACGCGCGCCGCGCATGAATGCGCAACTGTCGCGCGTTCTGAAAATCGCCGGACCGGGCGGGTGCGGTAGATTGAAGCGCGGTGAAAAGTCATACCTAACGAAGAGGAAGAGTTTGAAGAGAGAGCTCGAATCTTTGGACGTTCAGAGTCTCGTCGACGTGGCGGTGTACTGGCGCGCGAACGTTCGAAACGCGGGATCTCCGCCAGAAAAGGCGAAACTCATCGACCTGCTCCTCGCTTGCACTCCGTAAACACCGTGCCGAGCACGTCGCGAGCGGCGCAGCTCGCGTCATCTTTCATAGTCACCGATAGTGTCCATATTAGTCACGTAGTTTAATGTCATTAGCCTGGTAGCGTCAAATATCATCACATGCAGAGACTCGTCTCTTTGTCGTGGCGTCGTGCCGTCATCTTGTCCCGACGCCGCGAACCACTCCGAACGTCACCTTTGAACGCGCCGACGTCGCCCGGCGCGTTCAATCGGTGGGGACTCGATCACGCACTCATCATGCACGGCGTGTCCACCTCAAAACGCGTCGTCGTGCTCTACGCGTTCGTCATTCATTTGATTTTCGTCTACAGCACGTTCGACGTTCACTTTCAATCACCGCTCGTAGGGCGTCGAGCGATCTCCGACCGTGATCGAGGCACCGGCGAAGCGATTGGTTGTCTTTGTCGCGGACGGCGCGCGCGCGGACGCCGCTTTTCGACGAGGGAGCGCAAGGCACGTGCAAGAGAGGGCGGAGCGCGGCGCGTGGGGAGTATCCCACGCGCGAGCGCCGACCGAGTCTCGACCGGGACACGTGGCGCTGTTGGGAGGGTTTTACGAGGACCCGAGCGCGATCACGAAAGGGTGGAGCGCGAATCCGGTCGAGTTCGATCACCTCTTGAATCAGAGCGCGAACGCGTGGGCATGGGGGGCGCCAAGCGTGGTGCCGCTTTTTAGCGACGGCATCGAACACGCGCGACAGTTTAGCTATGATGAAGCGCTAGAGGATTTCGCGAGTGCGAACGATCACGGAGCTTTAGATGAGTGGGTGTTTGAGAGGGTGACAAATTTTCTTTTGAAGGAGGCGAACGCGAGCGAGAGCAAAGCGCTCGAAGAAGACGGGAACGTGTTTCTATTACACTTGCTTGGATTGGATTCAAGCGGACACGCACACAAGCCTTATTCCAAAGAATATTACGAAAACGTCCGAGTAGTTGACGAGGGTGTTCGGAAAGTGGAAGCGGCGTTCGCGGAAAAGTTTGGAAATGATGGCAAAACTGCGTTCATTTTTACCGCCGATCATGGCATGTCGAACAAGGGTGCGCACGGAGACGGCGATCCTGGATGCACGGAAACTCCGCTCGTGGTCTGGGGAGCTGGAGTGGCGCAAGGGTTACGGACAGTCCCGGGCGCGTGCCGAGGAACGCCGGAGACGCCGACGGAATGGGGTATGAATCCCGAAACACGATGCGATGTGGACCAAGCCGACGTGGCGCCCTTAGGAGCGGCTCTCATCGGTCTACCACCGCCGCGTCATAACTCTGGATTGCTTCCGAGCACGTATTTAAGCGAGGAACCAAAGAGTTTGCGATCTTCTGCGACGATAGCAAACGCTCAGCAGTTGTTGGCATTGCACGATTTGAAGGCGGCGCGCACGGAAACGCAGGCGTTGAGTGCCATGTACTCGTTCAAACTTCATCCAGATATGGCGCATATTTCGTCAAAGGTGGACGAGTACAACGCTCATTTTGCAAACGGTCGGCACGAAGCGGCGATGTACGCGGCGAGTGACGTCTCGCGCGCGTGTCTCCGGGGACTATATTACCTGCACACGTACGACCAGACGCTTTTGCAAGCCGCCGTCGTGGCTTGTTTCGCGACTTGGATGATCTGTCTGGCTGTCAATTTGATTCCTCGTCACAAGACGGACTACGAAACACCGACTGGACCAAAGTTACTCATTACTTTGATTTATTTAGCAGGACTAGCTGTGGTCCTCATCATACGGCACTCTCCGATCACGTACATGTTATATTTTGGTCTTCCGGCATATTTTTTACTTGGCACGATGAATACGTTGGGTGCGGTCAAGATGGAAACCGTCACCGCGACCGGGATCGCAAAGGTGTGTGTGGGAGTGCTGGGCGTTTTCGTCGTTGCTGAAACCATATGCAATGGTTTCCACGATCGGATAGTGTTCACGTACGCGTTTGCCGCCGCAACGGTACTTTTGGTCATTCTCGCGATGGGTCTACTCATGAAACGAGATTTCGTCAACGCGGCGAAGGCTATCGTGATGGCGTCGAGTACAGCCATTTTGGCTCCATTCACGACATTTTCTGTCGAACTGGAGGCGAACACGTCGATGATTATTTATGGTTTGCTCGCGAGTTCGCTCCTGGGTGCGACGGCGCACTTTGTACTTCGTCCGCTCGATCTGTTTCAAGACGACGCGACTGATCGCAACAATCAGCGCCCTGGTCAACGCTTCTTCGTCATCCAAATCGTCATCACATTCTTGACGTGTGCGTTGGTGTACATCGTGGATGATTTGCAGCGAAACAAACTCGCCGTTCCCTCGTGGATGCATTTCGCGGCTTGGGCAATCGCGCTGTCGTCGCCCATTCTCCCGATATATTCTCCGCCGAGGACTCTTCCGAGATTGGTGAGCGTATTTCTTGGTTTTGCATCGACGTATGGACTCTTTTCGGTGTCTTACGAGTCGCTCTTCTACGCCTGCCTCGGGTTGTGTCTCCTCGCGTGGATCGTCTTAGAACGTGGCTTGCAGCCGACGACGTCGCACAATTCGAAAACCTACGCGCGAGCGATCGCCCCCGGGGACCTTCGACACGCCGCTGTCTTCTTATTCCTCATCGACGCAGCCTTTTTCGGCACGGGTAACATCGCGTCCATCGCATCCTTCGACCTGAGCAGCGTGTACAGATTTACCACGCGATTCAACCCGTTTCTCATGGGCGCGCTTCTCATGCTCAAGGTATTGATACCGATGATCACCGTGGCCGTCGCCTTTTTGGCCGCATTAAAGTCCCAACGCGTGCCCGCTTTCGAGTCCTACCTCTTGTTTCTCATCATGAGCGACGCGATGGCTGTCAGATTCTTCTTTCAAATCACCACCGTGGGCAGTTGGCTCGACATCGGCAGCAGCGTCTCGCGGTACGCGTTGATGGGCACGCAAGTCGTCACCATCCTCCCCTTTCTCGCCCTCGCCGACGTCTTCACCAGCGCATTACCCATCAATGGTAAAACCCTCGGCACCGTTCGCAAATCGAAGCGCGCGTAGACTTGATCCATCTTCAAGCTTAGCAATTCTCCCGCAGACGCGAAAAGACCTCAGTCCCCGCAGCGCTATGTCGTACTCAAATCCAGCGCCGCCGGGCTCGGAGGACGACCGCGCGCCGCTCGCGACGAACGATGATTTTCGTCGCATGCTCGCCGATCGCGAATCGCAGATGAAAGCGCGAGCGTCGGGGAGAGACGCGTCGGGGAAGTCGGCGACGAAAAAGAAGACGAATGCGTCGGGACGACCGACGAAGAATCGACCGGCGGCGGCGACGGATGCGTACAGAGATCGCGCCAAGGAGCGTCGCGAGCGAGAGAATGATGATGTGGTGACGGGTTCGGACGCGCGCGACGTCGAAATCGCGCGTGGAGTGTTCGAGAGGGATGGAGGAGGAGTAGCAGGAGACGACGGAGAGACGACGGAGGCCGAGTTCGCTCGGAAAAGATCCATCGAGGAGAGTAAATACTTGGGAGGGGACGTGGAGCGCACGCACTTGGTGAAGGGTTTGGATTTTACGCTGTTGAACAAGGTTCGGACGGACATCGAAGACGCGCGAGCGATGAAGGAGGAGGAAAAGATTGAGCACGAGGAAGAAGCCGGAGCGACGCGACCGCCCAAGGTGACATCTAAAACGGCGCGCGCGCTGCATGAATTCCTCACCAGAGGTGCCGTAACTCGTGGCAAGTTTCGTGAATCGTTTGCTTCGGGCGCGGTGAGCTATAGTTTCGATTTATCTGCAAAATCGAAGCGCGACGTGCCGACGACGTTGCTGAAATCGACGGACGACGACGGCATGGCGGGCGTTCGAGCTCTTCGGGCGTACGTAGACCCGAAGAAGGATGCATCGCTGCTCATTCGCTTGGGGAAATTAATGCATTACCTGAAGCTAGGGTCGACGAAGGCGATTAAGAAATTCAGGCGAGACGAGCGAAAGGCGGCGGAGGAGGCCAAGGCGGCGGAACGCGCGAAGGCCGAGGCCAAGGCCGAGCAAGCGGCGAAACAGCTGCAAGGTGACGCGTCCAGCGATGAAGACATTTTTGCAGACGTGGGTAAAGATTACGAGCCTTCGCTGGAGCCTCAAACGAAACCAGTGGGTGAAAAATCCAAATCATTTTTTGGCGATGGTCTCGCGGGCGGAGAAGCGAGCGCGCCGGCTCCCAAGGCAAAAACGATCGCCGCGGACGATTACGTTGAAGACGACGACGCGGACGACCGTCCCGTCAACGCGTTCGGGATATCGGGGGATTATAACGAGTGTTACCCGGGCTACGACGTGGACGTGGACGATACAGGTGGCTTTGATAAGCGTCGAAACGCCAAGGACGGAGGCGACGCCGAGGGAGGAGACGAAGAATCGGAAAAGAAGGAAGCCCTTCGAAGGAAGCGTCAAATGGGCAACGAGCTGAGTAAAATTCGTTCGATGATGAAGGATAAATTCGGTGAGAAGGACGACGTCGCGTTTAAGGAGGATCGCAAGCGAAGAAAAAAGTAGACGTAGCCAGTGTAGCCCCACCACATAGCTAGACCGACGATGAGCACCGCCGTCTCGTCTTCCATCGCCCGCAGCGCCTTCCCAACCGCTCGCGCGCGCGCGTTCGACGCGCGTCGCCCGCATCGGTGCGCCTCAAACGCGCCGATCGCGTCGGCGTCAACCTCTGGCGCCCGCGAGAGTCCCGAAAAAGTGCGACAGGAGATGTCTCGTTGCTTTGATTTAGTCGAGCGCCACGGTCGTGGCGCGGTGTATTTAGGCTCGGCGCGCGTCGGGGAGACGCATCCTCACTACGCTCGATCGCGGGAGCTCGCACGCGAGGTGGCGACGACGTTGGGGTGCACGACCTGGTCGGGTTTAGGTCCGGGCATCATGGACGCGGTGACGCGCGGCGCGCTCGACGCCGGGAAGACGGCGGCTGGATTCATGATATTACTCGAAGCCGGGGGCGCTCGTCAGGAGACTCGAGAGCACCCGTATTTACCATCGTCCGTGTATTTGAACACGAGCTTCTTCAGCGCTCGAAAACACGGACTCGTCGACGCGGGCGTTCGTCAAGACGAGAGCGAAAAAACGGCGTTCTTCGCACTTCCCGGAGGAGTGGGAACCTTGGATGAGATCTTTGAAATCCTTGCCCTGTTGCAGCTGAAGCGAATCGGAAGCGCACATCCGGTACCGTTCATCGTGATGAACTACGATGGGTGCTACGACGGGCTGTTGGCGTTCTTGCAGTGCGACATGGTGGAATACGGAGCGCTCAAACAAGACGAGTTGAAACCTTTCTGGGTGGTTTGCGAGACGAACGAGGAAGCTCTGACGCACTTGAAGCAGTTCTATTCGTTGTGATGCATATGTAGCTAGTGATTACTATCCTAAAAATTTACGAAAATATGATGCGCTCACACCAAAGAGGTACAAGAAGCCAACCGAATAAAGCAGGAGCGATTCTTCTCGCGGATAAAAGCGCCGTCGAGGCGACGGCGAGAATCACCGCCAAGAACAACCGCGCGTAAATATTCACGTCGTCCGCGGCGATGGGTTCCAACCCGAGGGGCTGCGCTTCGCTCAAGAACTCTTGCCCTGTGTTGAAATCGAGCAGCTCGTCGACGGATGAGTCGACAGGCTGTACTCTCCACGTCGCGTCAAAGAAACCCAATCTTTCCACCAGTATCAACAAGGCTACGTGTAGCAAATACGCATACAACGATTGCGCGCCAAAAGCGGCGAATTGTCTGAAAATGCGCATCGCCGTTGATCGATGACCGTCACGAATCTCGTACGTTCGTCCGATGTCGTCGTTCGCTTTGATGATGGCTCTCTCCGCGTTCGGAAACAGTGAAAAGAACACCGCGATACAGAACAGTGTCCACAGGTACATAGTCAGCTGAATCAATCCACCGTAAGTAGCCATGTGCTCCGAATAGACGCTACTGTATGAGGCGTGACCTTTCCACATGGAAATGCTGTGTTCTTTCCAACTCAGAAGGGATGCGGCGACGCTCATCACAACGACGCCGATGAAAGCCATTGTTTTTCTCAGCGAAGTGTTCGCGGTGGGAAAGAAGAATTTTTCTCTGCGCATCAATCCACCGAGTAAAAAGTAAGGCATCAACACGACGGTGCGCATCAACGACATTCTTTTCCCCAGGGACGTGTACCCGGCCAACGCGCCGGCGACGACGTGTAGGACGAGAGTTCCACGCAACTCCAACGCGACGGGCGCCCAAAGTCGGCAAAAGAACAGAGTGAGCAAGTACCAGAGGTGGAAAAACGGTTTCGACGCGTCCCAAGTCGTCGGCGAGAACCACGGATCCTTTTGCATGAGCCAAAAATTGTTGGTGAACTCACCGTCGACTCGCGTTTCTACCGTCGAAAAATACAACTCTCGCACCGTAATCTCCTCCGCATCCGTCAAGTCTTGCCCCTCGTACAATTCTTTATCGAAATACAATCGGCTGTACACCAATCTGTACGCCACCTCTAACGCGAAATACGGTAAAAGTATCCGCGTCACCAACATCCTCCGAGACCGTCTCTCTCTCCTCACCGACTCCGTATCCGACGAATCGCCGCCGACGGAATCCTCCGCACCGAGCGCGCCGACGTCGTCGTCCCCGACCGCGCGCGAGCCCGATTTTCCACTCGTCGTCGTCGTCGACGGCGTCGCGGTGAAATATCCCGAGAGCAACACAAACGCCGGGACGTGAAACTGATACATCCAGTGCGCCATCGTCAGTGCCCCGGTGTTCCCGATCGCGACGAACGGGTCTATGAAGTGTCCGATCACTACCAACACCACGAGCGCGTGCTTGATGGCGTCCAATCGCGCCTCGCTCGCCCCCTCGCTCGCCAACATCTCAAGCGCCATGTAGATCTCCGTGCGCCACGACCCGCGCCCTCGACGCGCGTCGACCCACGCGCTCGAACTGATCGACTCGAACGCGCGTTCGAGACGTCCCCTCGCGCGCGCGCACCCCTTCGCGCCGACGTCGCGCTCTGCCGGCCCCTAATCGTTTCCTCCTCCAAAATATCTTCGTGTTTCACCGTTCGCGACTCAACACGGGGGGGACTACCCCCGACCGAGTTCCACGAACGGGTCCCACGACCGACGACCGACGACCGACGACGACACACGGCGCCGACGCGACCGCGACCGCGACCGGGAGGTCGATCGACGTCTCGCGACCGTGCTCGTGCGCGCGGTGCGCGTCTTCGCACACGAGCGCGCCGCGCGCGCGGACGTATTCCTCGCCGACGGTAATCGTTCATCCGCGTCAGCCAACGGCGCCGTTCGGAACGACGGACGACGACGGACGACGACGCTCGCGGCGAGGCGAGGCGAGGCGATATCGATATCGATATCGACGATGTCGACGATGCGCACGCGCGCGATGTACGTCGTCGTGAATCTTCCGATGGGCGCGAGCGCGGAGGAGGACGAGGCGGCGGCGAAGGCGCTGCTGGACGACGGGACGACGTTGCGGCTTCGGTTTCGACGCGCGCGAGGGAGCGGGCAGGAGGCGCGCGAGGGTGGAGCGGTGATGACGGTAAATGGACGCGAGGTGGTGCACGGGCAAGAGGCGGTGGTGACGCTTCGACGAGAGCGCGAGGGGTGCTTTGTGAGCATGGACGAGGTGACGTTTGCGGACGACTTTGAGTACGAACTGACGTGGGAACGCGAGATGTGGGCGACGGGACGCGGGAGGAGGAATGATGCGGACGATTCTTGGACGATGACAATGTCGCACGCGTCATTGTCGAGGACGATGTCTCTCGAGGCTGAACGCGCGTCGCCGAAAGCGCCCAAGTCATGCGAGGTGGAGTTGGCCGTCGTCGGCGCCGCGAAGAGTGAACGCATGTGTTTGGTGAATCACGTGTCGATTCCGATTGAGAAAATCATTCGTCCGCGGCGACGAGGGGTGCCTACTGTGGTGGGAGAGACGAGCGCGATTTTACCCGTGATTGACGAACACTCGCACGGCGTGAACGCGGCGACGGTGATTGTCGAGGCAACAAAGGTTGCAAATCATTCGCACAATGCCCACATCTCGTGGAAAGCGCCATCGATTCTTGGGGGTGGGGAGATGGATAATCTCGCCATGTTGGGTCGAATGCGTCAGAGATACGAATCGATGATGGAGTATCAGGACGAATATCCGGAAGGGACGAAGTTGAGTTGGTTTGACGCTTCGCTTCGTTTGGGCATCGGAGTTGGATTAGGAACGGTATTAGGCTTGGGTTTGGGTGTCGGAGTCGTCGTGAACGGATTTCGACGACTCGGTGCCGGTCGACTTCCTGCGACACGAAAATCAAAGGAAGACGACGACGCTTTGTGAGCGCGAGCGCCGTAGGGGATTTGTTGTAAAAAAGAGGAGAGGTTCTGTACTGATGGGTTTCAAATTTCATATATTCGTACTATAGGGCACTAGGGTAATAGGTGTTGGCAGTGTTGTTTGTTCGTTCTTATACCTACGAAAATTCCAATTGATGCAACAGCTGCACCAACCACTTCTGCGTCGCGACGTCATCCTTGAGGTACGCCGTAAACGCCGGATCCCGCAACTGATCCGGGAAGCACTGTCGCAGGCAATCCCGCGCGCGCGGGTTATCGCTCAATCTCAGATAGCATCGAATGATGTGTTTAAGCAAACGCACGCTCGGCTGCTCGGCGAGCTGCGTGACCATCCCCCCTAAAACCGTTCCCACCGCGTAACACCGCTCCGCAGTGGCGCAAATGTACGACAACCCCACCTCATCGCTCAAAATCTTCTGCACGATGAACGTCGCCACCGTCTTGCTCAGTTCACTTCCCAACTCCATCGTTCTCAGGCACAGCGGGATGATCTCAGTGCTCAACAAAAAGTTAATCACCTCCGTGTCGTCCATCTTCACCAGCGCCCCGATCACCCCCAGCGAGGTCAATCGCAGGTACTCAAAAGGTCTCGTCTTGCTCACCGTGTTCAAAAACGGGTACAAGAAGAGCGGTATGTGCGCCGCGAGAAACAATCCTCGCGTGTCCGGATGCGAAGCCACGCACTGCAACAACGCCAGCGCGTTACACACTCGATTACTCGCGTGATTCGTCAAACTGGGAGGATTGAGCAGCGGGTAAATGGCGACGATCTCTTGTAACAGCGCCGGTACGACGCCGAAGGAGAACCACAGCGTCGGGGCGAGATCAGCGAACATGTCTCTCTTCTTGCTCAGCTCCAACAGCGCGTTCTCGCGCGTCTCCGGGTCCTGAAGCGCGGCGACGAGGGCTTCCATCTGCGACGTCGCGGACGGCGTGGCCGTCGTCATCTCGTCCGTCCGCGTGTTCGCTCGCTCGCTCTCGCGGTACGTCGATCGATCGAACGACGCGCAGACGCGCGGATGCGTCGATCTCTTCTCTCCTCGCGCGCTCGCTCGACGCCGCGATCGCGTCCGCTCGACGCCGTGCCACGATCTGACGATGCCTCAAAACGTTGCGCGCGCCCGGTCGTCGCCTGGCGCGTCGCGCGTCGACCGTGGACGCGCGCGCGATGGGTAGACGGACGAGTGCGCAATGCGCGCGCGCGGCGGCGACGCTCGCGGCGGTGGTGACGCTCGCGGCGACGTGTACGCGCGCGAGGGGTGCGACGTGGTTGCGCACGGTGACGGAGAACGGGCGCGTGCGAGCGATCGAAATGGCGGAGATCCGTGGGAGCGAGTGGCGACAGTCGTGGGAGAGAGATTCGAGCGCCACGGAGCGACACTCTTTCTCGGCGGAGCAGCTCGAGTCGCTATTCGCGAGGGAGGAAGAACCGTCGCTGGTGCAGTATGACGAATTCGTGCGCTCGTGGGTCGACGCGGGAGTGTCGAGCGAATTCGATCGTCGAGTGCTCGTGGAGGCGGAGGACGAGCAGAACGAATTCGAGCGGCACGAATTTTCGACGGAAGTTGGGGAAGAGGATGATGGGAAGGGGAGGAGTAGATTTTTTAGTACAAGCATTACGAGCGCTTCGGTGCAACACGTGCTGAATAAGTACGGAGGCACCGTGGAGAGCGCGCTGGACGTGATCAAGAAGAGACTGCAGATCGATCCGAACAATCCATTCTTTTGGAGTAATCTGGGATTATGTCATCGAGTCTTGGGAGAGAATAGAAAGGCGGCGGAATGTTTCTCCAGGGCGTTGAGAATGGTCAAGCACCCGGATTTGTATCGATTGCTCGGCGCGTCGCTCATGGTCACTGATCGAGTCGAAGACGCATTGAAGACGTTCAATCAGGGCATCGCAATGTTTCCGGACGACGTGGCTCTCCTGTACAGTTTGGCCTTGGTGCACGTACAGCTCGAGAACTGGCGCGACGCAGTCACCGTCCTTGAAAAGGTGACGCACTTTGATCCACACTTTGCGGGGGGAATAGCGCACGAGCACCTACTCACGGCGACAAAAAACTTGCGCATGCAATCTTCGGTGAGATTAGAAGCGGGAATGTTCGTATTATTCATCATCACACTCCTCATGCTTGCGTGGATGAAATGTTTGCGATGGCAACAGCGTTCGAGGAAATCGCACGCGCATCATAAAAAAATCAAAAGAAAATGACGTTGCAATGATGTTACATAGATTGTGTAATACGAGCAATAGCGCTTAGCTGTACCATTTCTAATTTCCGAACAACTGAACCGACGGATTCAAGTAGACGTGATACGCGAAATCCGGATCAAACACAAACTGCGGAAACCAATCCTCCGAGGGATCGAGGAGCTTGTGCCAAAACAAGACGATCCACGGACCCACGGAACCGAGGACAACGTTGAGCCAAATCGCGTACTTCATCGGCATTTGCTTTCTCCATCCGAGCGTGGAGATGAAAATCAATAACGCCACGGTGAGCGAGCCAGTCGTGCCCTTGACGAGGCGCAGGTGGAAATCGCTATCATTGAACACCTGTGAGGTGTGCCAAAATTGTTCCGGACCGAGCAGCGTGTAGAGCGCCATGTAGCAGTTATCGAACACCGCCGCTGCGGCGTTCAGTCCGACGTACGTCAGAGTCGCGGCGTCGGGCGTCATTCGACCGAGTCTTTGTCGAGATCCCGCCGTCATCTTTGCCCAAAGTCCGTCGGCGTCGGCAGGTTTCGGCGTCAACGCGAGTACAAACTCGGTCGATTCCCAAAGTTTGGCCAACGAAAAGTACCAATACGGCATGACGGCCCAAAACATCCAATCTGGGGCGTCGGGTTGGGCGCTCCACGCGATCCAAACCACGCCTTGGAACGACGCTACGAAAGAATAACCGAGTTGCATGGCGTATTTTCCCTCCTTGCTCGCCTTGAAAATGTTCATGAGAGGTCCGTAAGACAACGCGTTCGCCATGAACATGGCGCTGCTCACCCACATCCACGTCCAACCCGGGCTTTCGCGATAAATTCTCTCCAATCCCACGGCGTAAAGCGCCATCGCGAGTCCCCCGGCGCCGGTGACGACGTGAATCCAACTCGCGTTAGTTCGCGACTTGCGAACGATGGGATTACCTATCGGTCGCGGAATCGCCGACGATCTCCAGAGCGCGTACACCGTGCCCACGGTGAGCAAACCAAGAAAGCTATCCTCGATGATCCCACCCACCCCGGGGGCGTGATTCTCCACCAAACCTCTCGCCGCGCCCGCGAGCGCGTTTGTCGTCGCCTCGAGCGCCGACTCTGGTCCGCCCAACGCGCCCACCTCCGCCGCGATCGCCAACGCCGTCACCGCCAACACCGCCGCCTCACGCGACGATCCATCATCGTTACCACCACCACCGCGCTTCCCAGCGCCCTCACGCTTTCTCTCCTCGACGGACTCTGTCGCCGCCGTCGTCGCCGCCGTCTCCACCTCGACGACGTCTGCCGCCTCGACGGGCTCCACCGTCACCACCGCCCCGCCCGCGTCGTCGTCCGACGCGCGACGCGCGACCGATGCCCGCCATTCGCGCACCGATCCGCGCGCGCGTCCTCCGACGCCCATCATCGACGAACGCGTCCTCGTCGCCGTCCTCGGCCTCGACGCTATCCGCATCGTCCCCGTCGCTCTCAGCGCCGCCTCCGTCCTCGTTCGCCCCGCGGCGACGGGCGCGCGCGCGCGCGTCAACATGATCGCGCCGATCGATCGATTCGCGCGCGAGGACTCGATCGCGCCCCGTCGGCGTCTCCCGTCGTCGTCGAGCGCGAAGCAATCTTTTCGCACACCACGGACAAAGAAAACGAAGGGTCATGAACGGTCAATGAGTCCCCCTTCGCTGCTCGAGAAGAGAGAAGAGAAATGAAATGATCCCCCGGCACGTCGGCAGACGCGCGCGCGAGTCCGGCCGGCCGGTGAGATGGCGCGTCGGGAGGTGTGCGTGCGATTGCTCAACGATCCCACCGAATGCGTGGTGATCGATCTCGATCGGTTACCCGCCGACGCCGAGGACTGCGCCACCGCGCTGCAGGCGGAGCTCGCGCCGCTCGAGTCGTGGATCGAAATCGCGGAGGCGTACCTCGTGCGAGGGGATGAACGCGGGTTTAAGACGCTCATGGAGATGGTGTGCGCGCCGGGTGAGTGTGCGACGCGAGCGAGGCGACGACGACGACGCGCGAGAGAGAGAGAGAGAGAGCGGGGGGGGTGGGAACGGAATGAAGACGCGAGGGCGAGGGAAGAGATCTTTCGCAAAACGCATTCGTCGAGTGTTGGCGCGCGTGAGGGAGGGAAAGGAGCGAACAGGACGTGGAATCAGTGATCTGAACGAACTCGAACGACTGACGACGATGGATGACGACGGTGTCGTCGGTGCTTGACGCAGAGATTGAACAAATTTACTCGGATCAGTCGTACGGACGCGCGGCGGTGCTGTGTCTGTACGCGTCGTTTTGGGTGAATAAGGGGGCGCAGGAGACGGACAGAGTGACCAAGGAGGAGTGTTTCATCAAGGCTGGTCAGTATTTGAGCTCGGCGGCGGCGATTCACCGCTCGCCTGAACAGGCGGTGGTCATCGGGAGGGCGCACTTGGCGTTCGCTCGCGGAGAGACGAGCGAGGGGGAGAAGCTCGTGGACCAGGCGCTCGGATGCAAGGACGGCGGTCGGGATAATATTGCGCCCATGCTGTGGAAGGCTAAGATATTGTACAAGAAGGGCAAGTATGGAGACGCCCTGACCTGGTACAAGCGAGCGCTGCGCGCGTTTCCGTCGGCGCCGGCGCCGGTTCGTCTGGGCATCGGGGCGTGCCAGTACAAGCTGCGTGACTTTAAGACTGCGAAACTCGCGTTCACGAGAGTGCTCAAACTGGACGACCAAAACGTTGAGGCCATGCTTGGTTTAGCGCTCTGCGAGTTGAGTTTGCACGACATTCGCAGTCAGCAACACTTGGATTCCGTCGCCGCGGCGATGCGTCTCTTGGAGCGCGCGTTCCTTCTCGACCCGCACAATCAAGCGGTGAACAACGTCATCGCCGATAACTTGCTCATGGCGGAAGATTACGAAAAGGTTGAAAAGCTCACGCGATTGGCTCTTCAAAACAATACTGAGACTCCGAGAAACCGCGCCAAGGCTGCGTTTTATCAGGCGCGAACCGCGCACGCAAAGGGTCAAATTGCGCAGGCGCAGGCCATGTACTTGACGGCGACAAACCTTGACGAACACTACGTCCCACCTTATTTTGGGTTGGGTCAAATCGCTCTCTCAAAGGGTGATGTCAAGCTCGCTTGGAACTACATGGATAAGGCGCACGGAGAATTCGGTGAGTCCATGACTGTGACCAGAATGTTTGCGCACTTGTGTGCGTCTACTGGAAGAAGCGAACAAGCGGCAGAAATGTTCCGTGAAGTAGTCAAGCAAGGTGGTAGTGACCTTGACGCGATGTTAGAACTCGGTGAACTCCTCGAGACTCAAGATCCCAAGGCGGCTCTCAGAGCTTACACCGCGGCTCTTAAAATTTTAGCGTCCAGAGACGAGGAGGGACCGACCGTAGCGATTCAAAACAACGTTGGCGTACTCAACGTGCAGCTAGGCAAGTTTGAAGAGGCACGCGAGATGTTCAACAAAGCTTTGGAAGCGCTCGGTGGCGACGCCGATCAACTCGCGGGTAAGCTGAAGGGTGCGAAAGCGAAGAAGGCTTTGGCCCCGGGAGTTGCGCCGGTGGCGTTCAACTTGGCGTTATTAGAAGAAGAACAAGGCAATACTAGCGCTGCAGAGGCGCGCTACAACGCACTCTTGGTCGCTCAGCCAGACTATGTTGATTCCATCTTGCGGCAAGCCAAGATTCGCGCCGACCGTGGAGACTTTGACTTGGCGCTCGAACGCACGAACGAGGCGATCGCGGCGAAGGCTGATAGTGCCGATGCTATCGCTCTCGCCGGTTGGGTGTTGCTCAAGGCGAAGCGTTGGACCGAAGCTGAGCAGCAATTCGCTGCGCTGCGCGCGTTGCCCAAGCCCGATGCGGCGCCGAATGCGAAGGAAAAGACGCTGACGCACGACGAGTACGCGATGATCAGCGCCGCAAACGCAGCGTACTACAGTGCCATCAAAGAGGGTGTGCTCAAGCGTAACGATCCCAAGGTTATGAAGCGCGAGGAAGAACACTATGAACGTGCATACTCGCTCTATCAGAAGACGCTGCAAAAGAATGGAATGAACGTCTACGCCGCCAACGGTTTGGGTATCGTACTCGCCGAACGTGGACGAATCGACGAAGCGAAGACTGTCTTCCAATTAGTGCAGGAAGGCATGGCGGCGAAGGGTTCCATCAATCCGGACATTCTCATCAACCAAGGCCACGTGCTCCTGGCCAAGGCGCAGTACGTGCAGGCGGCCAAGCTCTACGAGCGCGCTCAGAGCCAATTTTATTTCAACCAGAACGAAAACGTGATGTTGTACCAAGCAAGAGCGCAGTATGAGAATGGTAACTTGGATGAAGCGCGTAAGATTCTTCGCAAAGCGTTGATGATCGCGCCTTGGAACCACAGAATTCGCTTCAACTTGGCGTACGTCATCCAAGAGATGGCGCAGCGCACGTTGAATAGAACGATGAAGAGCACGACTTCCGATGGGCGCTTGGCGCAAGTTGAGAGCGCGATCGAAGACTTGACCTTGGCGCACAAGCTCTTCGAGCAGCTTCAAGCGCTCGGCAACCAAGCCGAGTTTGGCTTTGACGCCAAACGCACGAGCGTCCACGTGTCCTTTTGCAAGCAAGCGCTCGCCAAGTCGAAACCACACTTGGAAGCGGCGCAAAAGGAAGAGGCCTCCATCTTGGCGGCCAAGAACGCGCAGCTCACGGCGCGTCGCGCCGCCGAGGAGGGTCGCGCCGCGAAGAAGGCTGCCGAGAAGTTGGCCAAGGAGACACACGCCAAGGAGCTCGAAGCCATCGCCGCCGAGTCCGAGCGTCGTTTCAAGGAGAGCCAAGCGCGATGGATGGCGGATCGAGCCGCCGAACGACCGACGAAGAAAGGTGCCAAGGGTCTCGGTCCCGCGCCCGTCGGCGAGGCTACGAGCGATCTCTCCGACGACGACGACGACGACGAACCCGCGCCGGCGGAGCGTCCGCCGCCCACGGCGGAGGAGCTCGCGCGCCAAAAGGAAGCCCTCGCCGCCGCCGGTCTCGGCGACAGCGACGACGACGACGACAAGAACGACGACGACGACAAGAACGACAAAAACCAAAACGAAAACGACGCTCCCGAAGATCAGGACGCGTCTCGCAAGCGTCCCGCCGACGACGACGTTCCCGCCCCCGAGCCCGTCCGGTCCGCGCCCGCCGACGCCGCCGACGCCGCCCCGGCCAAACGCCGACGCCGCGCCGCCGTCGTCGACGACGACGACGACGACTGATCCTCCTCCTCGCGCCCTCGCGTCCGACGCCTCGTCCTTCGCCTCAAAGGTGTGTAATCTCACGTCACGAACATCTAGGTCCCGTCGCGTTTAAATCCGTCCCGACAGCCGCCCCTCGGGAAAGATTTGAAAATGTGTGACGACCCAACGGCTGCGACCGTCACCGTCGTCGCGCGTCCGCACACGTCGACGCGGATCGGTCGGGCGTCTCGAGCGCGCGGGATGATGGCGGTGGAGAACGCGCCCGCGGTGGTGCGCGCGACGGAACGAGGGGAACGGGGCGTCGACGTCGAGAGGGACGCGACGACGACGACGATGAACGATCAAGGCACCGAGGGACGAGGGACGGAGACGACGGTGTGGGAGCACGAGACGCGCGAGGACGAGGAGGAGGAGGAGGAGGAACACGAGGAAGAGTATCTCGGACGGATTCGTCGGCGCGCGAGACGATGGGAGGATGGGGAAGGAAGCGATGAGGAGGAGGAGGAGGAGGAGGACGACGGGGAGGAGGCGCGCGAAGACGCCGTCGGCGGAGGAGGACGTCGACGACGATTGAAACGCGCGAACGGTGAGCGGGTGGCGCGATCAAAAGGTGTGGAAAGTGATTTTGATTCGAGCGATTCGAGCGATCTGGAGGAGGAGGACGAGGAGTTGATGATGGAGAGAAAGTACGCCGAGACGGGACGGTTGACGGATGAAGACGTCGAAGAGGACGCCGGGGCGGCGCGAGAGAACGCGTTCGAGAGAGGTGCGTTCGACGATGAAGAGGCGTACTCGAGCGATTCGTCCGAGGGTGTTCCGGTCATGGACGACGTCGAGGCGCCGGCGAGCGGAGGGGGACGCAAGAAGACGAAGAAGCAACTCAAGAAGGAGCGCGAGGCGCTGCTCAAGGAACAAGAGCGCATGATGAAAAAGGCGCAAAAACGAGCGCGATTTCCGGGATGGAACGTCGTTCCGGAGCGCATGTCGTACATGCCGTTGATTGAAAAGTTGCGCGCCGCGTTGGCCAGCTTACCACCGCCGCCAAAAGTTCAACCGCGAGTGTGCAGACAGGCGCCTCTGCGAGAGACGAACGACGCGCCACGGGCTGAGAAGAATGAGATTGAAATCGATCTGGATTCCGACGAGGATGACGACGAGGACGACGACATGTTGCGAGAAATGCTGGCAAAGAAGATGGCTCCAAAGCCCGTATCGGATGTGACAACCGAACCCGAGAAACCCGCCGACGAGACCGCTGCGGCTGGAGAAGACGCCGACAACGAACCCGAAGAGGAGGAGGAAGAGGACAGTGAGGATGAGCTGTCGGAAGAGGAAGACATGACGGAAGAAGAACGTCGGTTACAACGCAAGGCAGCGAAGAAGTATCTCAAGGCGGACAGAAAGACGAAAGCGAAAGCGGGCGGGGAGTTATTCGAAGATGAAGCCGAGATGTCCGAGGACGGCGGTCACACGGATGATGACGAAGACGACATTCAGGATGATGTGGATGATGTGGCTGACGCTATTGACTTCCGAGAAGAGCAATATGAAGACGAACGTCGCACGTTGGCTCGCCAGCGCGCTTTCATGAAAGCTCAGCAGGTGCAGGACGACGCCGAAGTGGAGAAGGTGAAGGACATGGTCGCCAACGGCTTTAAGCGCAAAACCGACGGTCTCTTCGATTCAGAAGATCGCTGGCAGCGCAAGAAAAAGAGCAATAATGATGATGAGTCTGATGATGACATGGACTACGGGCCTGTCATCGAACGTCCTGAGGAAGCGGTGGAATTGTCTGACGACGACGACGGTGAATGGCGCGAGCAGGCCGCCAGACGGCGCGCGCTCCAAGAATCCTGTACACAAGAATCGCTTCAATTACCGAATGCATTCGAGAGTGTTGTCAGTCAAAATCTCTTTGCGGCGGTCAAGGGGCGATCGAACTCGCTTCACATCGAATCACAAGAGGTTGAAGAGGGACCACTCGCCCGCGCCTTCTCCATGCCAGCCACACTCACACGCTCAGGCAGTCAACACGGCGCTGGAAGTTCATCGATGCTCGCTCGCCAATCCTCCAAGACATTTTTGGGTAAAAAGCGTCTAGCTTCGAAGGGAAGCAGTCTCATGCTCGGCAACAGCCAAGCGAGTCGCTCTTACGTGTTCGGTAGAAACGACAGCCAAAGTCAGTGGGGCACGGAAGACGCACCGGCGACTTCTTTCAAGGAACTTGGTCGCGACGAAGACGCTCGGGCCTTTGGCGCAATTAATGCCGCAAACACTGTTAGCAACAAAGAGTCGAGCGGTAGGGAGACGAAGAAAAAGCAATCTCTCTTCGCTATGATGAGCCAAGGGGCAGACGAAAACAAGTCTAAACCAGACGTACAAAAAGCTTTGAAAATGGCGACGCAGCGCAAGTAACGCGAGCGCTTCGAGTCAGACGATTGAATTATGCTTGTAATTTTGAGGCACACGACGGGACTTTTTTGATTGATATGAGGTGATCTTTACTGCAAACAATCAACTCTAAACACTCTCCTCTTCACTAACGCTGAGGGTCACATCTGACCCTCGCTTCTCTAACCACGTAGATACCACATACTAGCTGATTGAAACGCAACCGATGAGCTGGAGCTCATTCGTTTACATTTCCATCTCCTTACCGACGTACGGCTTGGCCATGTTTTCATCATCCTTCGGGGTGTGGATAACGACGGTATCCGGGATCGGCGTAGACGGACCGTTGCGGCCCTTCGGATCGTGGTCGAGCATGATCTTAACGCGCATACCGATGGTACCTTGGCGAAGCAAAGCGTGGCGAGTGCAGGAGACGATGTATTCACGAACCGGGTTACCAGAAGAGATCATGTAACCATCCTTGAACTTCATCGCCTTGGCACGCTGGCCACGAAGCTTACCAGAGACAACGACCTCCGCACCCTTGGCGCCAGCCTCCATGATGTATCGAAGCACGCCGTAGCACGCACTGCGTAGCGATAGAAAATGGAATAAGTCGGTTAGTCACGACACTCTTCGAAAGTCTCACGGAATCAACGCGCGTCAGCCCATCGCGAAACAGCCTCGATAACAGCCACTCTCTCAGCTGTGACCCTAGCTAGCTAAACAGATCTGTGTGGTCTCTACGAGCGCCATCGCGTCCATCTTCACGTAATGCGCAGGTGTAGTGCCGAATGTATCAACGAAAGTTTGACCGGTCGTGCAAGACAACTCATCGCACGCTTCGAGATTGAAAGGTTTAAATAATACGTACCGTCGCACGGCGAGACCGCCAAGAAGCTTGTAACGCAAAGACTCGCACTGTGCAATGGCGCACAAACCACGGTTGTTCACCTTTTCTGCGTAGAGCTCAACAGTGCCTTCGGCGAAGTTGAATCGGCGCTGCACAAGCGAGGTGAGCTCGCGAATGCGGCGACCCTTTTCACCGAGCACGTTAGCCGTGCGCGTGGCGCGGATGATGATCTCCGTCTTCATCGGCGTAACGCGGACCTCGACGCCAGAGTATCCGTCTTCCGCGAGCTCACGGACGAGCATTTCGTTGAGTTCGGCGAAGAAGACGCCATCGGCGACGAACTGTGAGCGATTACGAAGACGCACGCGCGTCACTCTCGTCAGTCTCTCATTCTCGCCTCTACCCTTTTAGGGCTTTGCATACACGACGACGTCCGCGTGGATCGGGCGCACCCCCATCCACCGCCGACGCTTGTACGACGAAGAAAATGAATCGTGACGACTTTGCGACACATTTTCCTTCGCTTCCAACGTCAAAAGATCGTCGCGCGCGGGCACGGCGACCACCTCCAACCTCAAACGCCCCGGCGATCGATGGCTGGGCGAGAAACCCCACACAGAGCGCTCATCGCTCGCTCGCCCGTCTCGCGCACGACGTGCGCGACGACGCGCGGACCGTCGTCGCGCGCGTGAATCTTTTCTTCAACGTACCTTGCGCTTCTTGCTGATGTTGGCGGCCATGCTGTCGAAGTAGGCGTCGACAAAAGAGGCGGAGACGGTCGCGCGCGCGCCGTGTCGTCGCGATGGGCGAGCGAGGCCAGGCGGACGACCGTGACGCGAAGACGTTCGTCGTTTTGATGGGTTTTGGGGATCTTTACTATGAAGTTCGAGATTTTTCATAGAGTCCTGCATCGGCCAGTCCTGACCCGTCAAATGAGCTACTGTTGTTAGTTCGAGTTTGTCAGATGCGCTTGACTCGCTTGACTAGTTTACCATGAGTTACATGCTGCTATGCTTTTCCACCTTCCAAATCTTCGATGCGGCGAGCTTGAGAATCCAACATGGTTCTGAGGTGCTGGATTCTGTCTCGAAGCTCGTCGCATTCCTCCTCTCGTTCGCCTATGACTTCCAACGCCGCGGCGTACCGTTTCTCCCAGTCAGACGTCTTATCTCCCTCGGCGAGCCGTTCTGAGTTCACTAGCTCGTTTGCCAGCGAATCGCGCGTCTGTTCTAATTTTTTGATCTGATCTTGAGCGATGTGAAGTTCAGTCTCTCTCGCGGCAAGCTGACTCTTGAGCGTGGCGAGAGTATCGCGAACCATGAGACTTAAACCCGCTTCTCCTCCCGTGAGTAACATGGCTGGCGGCGGTGAAGACGTCGTGCTGTCGTTTGCGTCGCCCTCTGTTTTCCTCGACTGTATCTCGTTTTGAGCAACCTTGAGATCCGCCTCGAGTTTGGCCACGGTGGCAAGCAACTCTGCACGCTCACCATCCCAAGACTCGGCGCTTTGCTTATGCTTACCACGCTCTTGCGCGAGAAGTTGCTTCAAGTTTGTCTCGCGTTTTCGAGCTTCGTCTTCTAGTGCCGACAAACGACCCTCTTGCTCGGCGAAAGACTCGCTGAACTTAGACAACTTGGCTGACTCGGCAATGGTTTTCGCCCTCTGGTCCTCGAGCGCAGCTTTCAACGTATCGCACTCCGATTTAATCTTCTCCAAGCGCTCGAGTGCGACTTGTTTCTCTTTTTCTGCTGATTCCTTTTCATTTATCGCCGCAACTTCACGCTGCGCCGCAGATTCAGCTCTCGACTCAGCGTCAGCCAAACGTGTCGCCGCAGCTTTCTCAGTCGCCGCCCAAGCCTCTGTGCTTTCGTTTGCCTGTAGCTGTAGCGCCTCGATCTGTCGAAGTAATGGTCGAGTGCTCTCCGGCATGCGTCGAAGTAGTTCGTCATGACTGCTTTCAGCAGCCTGACAACGCTCCTCTACAGCGGCGAGATCATTCTTAAATCTCTCCTCTTGACGCTCTAAAGAAGCATTTGATCGCTGCAGGGAGTGCTGCAAATCTGAAATCTGGTCCTTCAAACTCTGCTCACGCTCACGCGAGCTCTTTAATTCACCGGCGAGTTCTTCACTGCGTGCCATGTTTGCCTTCACCTCTACGTCAGTAAGCTCTTCCTTCGCTTGCGCTAATTTGGATAAATAATATTCTTTCTGTTCACTCAGCTGTGTTGCCCATCGCTCCTTCTCCGCGACGAGTTCCTTTTGGGTAGCATCTAAATCTTGCGTGAGTCTGGCGATGGATTCATCCTTGATCTGAATTTCTCCACTCGCGCCTTTTTGCGCCTCATTGCGCTCCCTCAGCTCTAGCCTGAGCTTCTTGATGGTTCCCTCCATATCAGCTTGCTTCTTGCTCAAGACCTCACCCTCTGCCATGACTTCTTTAATCATTTCATCCTTTTCTTTTACCAGCATATCCGCGCTGGTGTAAGCATCCGCTTGCTTTTTTAGAGTTTTACACTGAACCATCAATTCTTTAATCCGTGCTTCGGCTTCGACGAGCTTTTGCTCGGCTGTGGCGGCTCGTTCGGCAGACTCTTCTTGCTCTGCGTCCAATGTCGCGCGTTGAGCCGCTCTGCGCGCGATCTCGGTCTCCCTCGCCTTCAGCTGATGCTTCACAACCTTCAACTCTTTGAGCGCATCCTCGTGACTCATATTATTCACGTTAATCTCGATCTCCTCCGCGTCATCCACCTCCTCTGTCGCGGCGGGCGGAGGAGGCGACCGGGGAGCGACTTTTGGCTTCGCAGTAGGCGGTTTCGGCTCAGACTCGGGCTTCTTCTCGCTCTCGGTCTCGTTCGGCGCCATCGTCGCGCTCGGGACCGACGATGATACGTCCGGTTCGGCCACCTTTTTCTCGCTCACCGAAGCGGTCGCGTCGGCGCTCTCGTCTCCGCTCGTCCGGGCGACGTCGCCGGTGGCATTCTTCCCCGCATCTTTCAACCCAAACGCCTCGTCCGCGCGTTGTTCCAAGTCTCTCGCCGCCTCACTCGCCCTCTCTGAGATCGCTTCTGCCATCGCTCGCACGTCCACGTTGTTGAGTTCGTTCAACGCTTCGCTCGCCCGCGCGCTGATCGTCGTCGTGAGCGAGTCAAAACTCCAGTCGCTCCCGGTGGTCCAACCCATCACGCTCGTCTCGAACGTCGAGCCACCGCTCGCGCTCGACGCCGGGGCATCCCTTGCATCGGCGTTTGCGCCCTCGGCGCTCGCTCCGCTCGACGCCATGCCTCCGCGCCGCGCTCTGGACGCGGCCCAGTCTCGCGGGCGCTTTCGAAAGTTCACTGGGCTGGGCGACGAGACGATAGTCGGGGACGCGCGGGACCGCGCGCGAGGGCGACGGCGCGCGCATGGCGGCCGATGATGAGGTCGACGACGCGAGCGGAGAGGAGGAGTCGGCGCTGCCCGAGAGAAAGAGGGTGACGCGAGGAGACGCGCGACGATTGGGAGATGGGCAACAGTTTTGGTGCACCACGAAGTGCTTCGTGCGAGAGGTGTTGGAGGGACGAGAGATCGCCATCGTCGATGATTCGGTTGAAAATTCGGATGGCGAGTTAGTGCACGGCGAAGACGAGGGGTTGGCGAGCGAGATGTACGAACTTCGGCGCAGGGGTGGCGGAGTGAGCGACGAGGCAACGTCGGAGGAGACGCCTCGCGTGGTTCGTCGAGTAGAAATTTGTGGATTCGTCGTGGAGAGGCGCGTGAGAAAAGATTCAAAAATTATGTTCACGGTAGATGATGGATCTGGGTGCGTGGAATGTGTGGTTTGGACTCAGGATGGCGGTGTGAGTGGAGAACAACTGGAAATGTTTGGGATCGGTAGCACGGCTGACGGAGCAGTTACAGTGGCCAAGGAAATTCGCGTCGGAACTCTCGTGCGCGTGCAAGGTAGAATACGGGACTGGCAAGGGCGACGACAAATTAATGTAGATACAGTACAGCCGAATCTCGATCCGAATGAAGAACTGTTGTTTTGGCTAGATGCGTCTCGAAGTTGAGCTAGAGCTACAGTGTAAATTATTTCTAAATTTTCTATTCTACTCGGGTGCAAGCGCGCTACCTGCATCCGAATCATCCTCGCTGATTTCAGGCAGCGTTTCAGACGTCTGTTGTATTTCTGTAGATCGTCGGGATCTAAATACTCCCTTTGCAGTTGACAGCCAGCCGCTCAAGATACTCGTTGAAGTCTCGCTGAGGGTGGATTGTTTGGCGCGCTCTGCGTCAAATGGAAGTTCAGGATCACTCGAGGATTCTAGATTCGAGCTGTCCGAATCGGATGATAGTGTTTGTTTCTCTCGACCCACTGCTACTTTTTCCTTTGAACGCGCGTCCATGCTTGACGCAGCTTCAGCGCGTACAGATTGTAACCAACCTCGCATCATTGAAGCAGCTGCAGGCGACACAGCAGAGCGCTTCGGTGGCGAGTTATCACTAGACTCGTGGGCAGATGATTCGCCTGAATCGTCTGAGAGGTTCGTTGATTCCTGTTGCAACTTTTTGCGGGATTCTCTCGCTTGTAACAACCAGGTTTGCATCATTATCCTGGAAGACGTACTCATTTGAGCTGAAGTCGCATACTTGGCCTCGGTATCTGTGTCGCTTTCTGATGAGAAGTCGGTCGAAGAAAACACCCCTACTTCTTTCAGTGATGACTGTCTATTTGCGCGTAGTTGCTTCACGGCCGCCAACCAACCCATGAGTGCAGCTGAAGCGCCTTCGGACAATGTGACCGTCGGGAACCGTTGCGTGCCAGTATCAGCTTCACTCTCTGAGGTATCAGAAAGCATGAGAAGGTTTGCACCACGTCCGGATGCTCGCGACCCCGCATGCGTGAGCCAAATACGCATGATTTTATCAGATGACTCTGACAGCCTCACCTCTCCGAATTCATCTTCGAAATCTGAATCAGATTCTGACATCTCTCCAGCTCGCATTCGTCGTCGAACAGCCTTGCCGAGCTTGAGCCGTCTCGCCGTGCGTGGTGAGAGAATTTCTTGTAACTGATCGATAACCCAATCCCTATTTTTCGACATGAACGCGTGACGGAACTGATCACTCGTCAAATCTGCGGTTGTGATGTCCATGGCGCGTCCATCCGTGCTTTCCTCAACTTGTTGCATTTTTGGAGCGAAGAGAGTGGTAAAGTCTCCCTCGTCAAGTTCTTCTTCAATGATCATCTCACCTGCAGTGATGGATGAGGTGATTTTCCACAGTCCACAGTAATCTGCGAGCACCATAGACAAACGTTTTGCGGTGTACGACGCACCTAGTACTAAAATGACACAAGCCCAAAAGAGAATATCTTCAAACATATTATAGTTTGCCCGAAGCATCATGGATAGGGCGAGAACAAACAAGAAAGATCCAGCTCCGCCGAGAGTGATGACGAAGTAGTACTGACTTGAAAAGCACATTTGATCAATAGCTCTTAGACCAGGATCGATCGATTCGTCGTATACTTGCTCAAGGCCTTTCCATCTTGACGTTCGATTGATAAAGCGGTACCGTGCATACTTCAGGTACTCGTATACTTTCCATCCATGAAACAACTCTTGGATATTGAATGTCAGTACATCCATAACGATTTGGAACGGAATAATAACGACTGAAAATAGCAGGTAGATCAAAAGATCTTTCTTTCTGAAACCATAGAGGTAGGAAAGCCGTAGTTGATCGTTGAAGTCCCAGAAAAAGAAGATGAAGAAAGGCGTCATGTAAACACTCGCAGTGTTTACACCGTAAGCTGCGAGGAATCCCATCAAATCCTCGACTAAAGTGTCCTCGGCATCGACTTTCACTTCTTCTTCGACGTCATCGTCGTCGCCAAATTTAAATGGCAAAAGATCAAGAACAAAGTTGACCACATAACTGATTTTGTCGGGAAGCACGAGAGCACAATACGCAATGAAAGCATCCAAGTACACATATTCAACCATACCCATGATTGTTTCGAAAAAGAAGCCGAGCGTGAAATCTGTGAAATCGTCTGCACCAATCGTCGCCACGCCCACAGAGGCCGAAAGCACTATCGACACCGGGGCTAGCAAAAATGCCTCCCCGAGCGCTGTTTCAATTTGCATTTCCAAGATGACGTGTACAACCTTCAGCAAGAAGAAAATGGTGAAGAACTGAACGCCAAAAGTGTCAGTGAAAGAGAACTCGATCAAAAAGACGTTTGTTACATTGACCAGAAGATTCATCAAGACAAAGTGACTTCGTTTCCAGACTTCTGGCTTGAACATGACTTCATCAACGTAACGCTCGTCTTCCAACTCTTTTTCTTCCTCATCTTTCAGCTCTGCTGGTACCAGGATTTCGGCACAGACACCCATCATGTACATGCTAGCTGTCAAGAAGCATACGGCATATCTACCAGATGTTGCTTTCTCCACGACTGCTAGGTCGATCTCACGGCCAATATTATCGATACTGATGGGAAACGTTGTGATGATGGGGAAGGCTGTGAAAGCAGCTCGAAAGCCAAATTGACACAATACGAAGGGTAACATCCCGAGTGTGACGCCAAGGAGCGGAGGACCAATCATGATGCGGATGTACGGTACGAACCTGAATCTTGGAGGATCTTTCAGTAAGGTGAAGATTCTCACCACCATCCATACTGCAAAAATGAGAACAACGGCGAGCAATCCAATCGCACAGAAGAGCACAAGGTAGAATAAAAAGTCGAATGCGAAGTAGTTCAGCAGATCGAACCATCCCAGAGCTTGCGTTGTGATTGTAAGAGCGTATGAACCGTCGTGGCTCGCTGATGAAACATAATTGTCCATGGTGACTGTGGCGGCAATGATACGTTTGTCCTTAGCGCTGACCTGGTAGTACAGGATTTCGAAATCAACAGTAGTGGGAATGAGGCCAGCTGTCAATACGAACCCTTCGACAGGGCCAAAAGTAACAGGAATCAGTTCCTGAGCGACAATGTCTGAGATATATTTGGTCTTGTCGACCGGAGGTTCCGTTTGATCGTTCGCTAAAATACTCGCCTCAAACAGTGCATCTTGACTCTCAGCCTCAGCCGTCAAATAAAAGAGAGTATCCCCTTCTGCTTCATACCAACGCTTTTTTGCAGAAGCTTCAGTAAAGAGTTCTTCGTAAAAACATGATAGAGATAAAGTCAATTCATCAGCCACCGCAACCTGCACTTGCGGGCTGTATTGATCAATGTAAACAGTCTCCTCAACAGGTACCAAAGTAGACTCACCATAACTGACAAATGTTCGATCTGTTCCAAATGTGATTGGCTTGTATTCCGTTTCAGTGACGTGTTGCAAGTAAATATGACTGTCGTGACCTCTGCATGCAGAAAAGAATGGCAAATAATCCATCGCAAAGAGTGTCTGATCTGTCGACCATAACGCTTCATTCAAGAGATTCTTTTCGGATTCATATATGTCTGGAAGTGAAACGATGGCATTTTCATCTTGCTGTCCGTCCTCCGACGTGATCACCCAGTCTTCTGCGGTTGTAGACGTATTTAGAGTAATGTCTGCCAAGCTAGGTGAGCTTTCTTCAGTTAGAATTCCTTGTTGTCGTAGGAATTTGTATTTTTTCCACTCAGCTCCAACTGTCGAGTTGTAGTCGATTGTTACTCGGGCATCCACCCTTCGACAGCCTGAAAGTTGATCGACCGTAGCGCACTCAGCGTAATCGTTAGCTATGGCTCTGTAGAAAGTGGACGCTACAGGTGAGTTCAGTGGAGACAGGTAATCCGCGTCCGTGTCGAAAGGCAGGACGGCATGAACTGAGTATAGTTCATTTGCGCTCGCCCGCTTCGGATAATCAACGTCAATACAGAGCGTGTCCAAGAATGAAGCGCGATTTCTCAGCCCAGTATTTGCATTGAGAGCTTGTTGAAATCTACCATGAAGCATTCGCAATTCCAATCTAAACGGTAGATCATCCAAAGCCTGTATAACGAGTTCATGTAAACCTCTCTTCCAGATGTAATTTCCAAACTCGGGCTCTTTAATGTTAAAACCAGCCGCAGTTCCGTCACGATTTCTCGTGAACCAGAATGGCATTTCGAGTGATTCTTGTGAGGGAGGACACTTCTTTTCTTGCTCCTCGCCTGCTATAACTTTCATGTCTAACCAGGTAATACCGTCCGCCGTGTCCCACGGTGGACAGGGTACTGATTTGTACTCTGATTCTGTACAGCGTGTATCATCTATGACCGGATTTGTAAAAATTAGGAGTTCATAATGCTCTCCATACTTTAAGTTTTCGTCAATTAGGCGCCAGTCTAGCTTAATTCTTGCTGTGTGACCACGCGGCAGTGTGAACTTCATTAACGGGATATTTTCATCGTCTACGGCAACATTTTGTCCATCACTATCCAAAATGAATGTCGGGTTCAAGAGTTCCCAGTTCTTGTTCTCACAAATATTCCGAGCCATATATGCGAAGGGATCAGTCGCATTTGGATCAATCGGAGACACTGTCGAACTGTTGGACGAATCATCAACTTGCAGTAACTTTCGACCAGCATCAATGTTTTGCCTGACGGATGCAAGTGAGTCTGTACTAAGGCTGCTTGCATTCACAGCTTTCTCATATGACTTCTCAATGAGATCAAAGCTTACAGGCATCACACGCCAGAATGTGATTAAGTCAGCTGAGCAATCGTCCAAGCTCAGCGCAGACGCAGTCGAAGTAGTCCCGTTGGGGCATCTATTCAAAACTTGTCCAGTGCCTGCTGGACAGAAGAAACACGGCTGACATGGGAACTGCTTTCGCGTAGAGTACGAGGAACCCGCTGGACAGTAGTAACCAGCGGGACATTTGTTCAAAAACTGTGTCTCAGGAGTAGTACCA
>Ga0181573_10000062_pt1 | contig 99474 bp, 84 predicted proteins | sample 101ome_25_FD_148643 | JGI IMG/M metagenome (GOLD analysis project Ga0181573, IMG submission 148643) | Coastal salt marsh microbial communities from the Groves Creek Marsh, Skidaway Island, Georgia - 101409BT metaG (spades assembly) | ecosystem: Environmental > Aquatic > Marine > Intertidal zone...
ATGCCCCCGCCCATGCCCCCGTCCCCGTCTCCAACTCTTTCCCTGTCGGCGTCCCCATCCACTCCTTTCTCCGTGGCCGTCTCGGTATCCTCACGACGCGGTCGCCTCGACTCTTTGGCGCCGTGCAGAATGTAGTCCGCGTTGTCTCGCTTGAGCGCAAAGTCCATCAACGACGGTGCCACCTTTGCCACGGGTGCCGTCTTCCGCTTGAGTGGAACGGAGGTCTGCGACGGGAGCGACGCGCGCTGCGTCTGCGCGTCGACCGCTTGGGTCTGGACGTGGGTCTGGGTATCGATCACCATGCACTCGGGCTTGTCGTCACTGCCGTCTTTGGCGTCGTTGGTGTCGCCGTTTTCGCCGTTGTTGCCGTCGCCGCACACGACGCCCTCCTTCCTCGGCGCGAAGATCTGGTCGATGCGAACATCGACCTTCGAAGCTTGTGGCAGTCCACCTGGACCAGACGTCCCCGATGGTAGCCCCGTCGATCCCGATGGTCGCACAGACGTAGTCGCCGTGTGCGAAAACTCGACCTCCGAGCCCAGCCGCCCGTTGGGAACCCCACCCAACACCGTCTCGACCGTATACTTGCCGCGCTCTCCCTCCCATACCTTCACCAAGCAATCCTGCAGAAACCGACAAATGGCCGCCTCCTCGTGAAAAAAGACCGTCCGCTTGTCCGGCGTCACGTTGACATCGACCCGATCCGGACTCAGCCGGATGTCCAGCACGCACGCCGGCCGCTGCGTATGCGTCGGCGACACAAAGTTCTTGTACACATCGTACACCATCGCCCCTGCCTTCTTGAACTCGATCGGCCGCGCGTTGACGAAAAAGTGCCGCCCGTCCCCGCGCCCCTTGGCGACCCCCGTTCCCGCCCCAGACACCAACCCAAACACCTCCACCCCCAGCGCGTTGTCCTTTCCGTGCACTCCAAGCATCCCTTCTGCAATTTTCTTCCCCAAAACGCCCCGTGCGGACGCTCTCAGGCCCTCAAACGTGGTCGTGGCTGCCGGGCTGTTTGCGCTCCCGGCATCGTTTTGCACCACCACGCTCCTCGTCCCGCTGCCCACCTGGTTCGTGCACACGAACCGCACGCCCGTGCAGATCAGCGCATAGCTCTGCATCAACGTCACAAGCCGTCCGTAGTCCCGCTTCAAGTTCTTCTCAAACTCTTTCCGCCGAACCGGCAACGAGTGAAACAGGTCCCGGACCGCGATGGTCGTCCCGCCCGACCTTGCCATCATCACCTCGCCAGCCAGCTCCCCATGTGCATCGTACTCCAACTTAACACCACACTCTTCGCTCGCCGTCTTGGTCACCACCGACAGGTGCGACACGGCGCACAGCGAGCTCAGTGCCTCGCCCCGGAACCCCAAGGTCGACCGCGACTCCAGGTCGGCGAAGGAAGACAGCTTTGAGGTAAAGTACTTCTTGGCCAGCAGCGGGCGATCCTCTGGAGCAACACCCGTGCCGTTATCGCTGACTTCTATCAGCGAGCTACCGTAGTCGCGGAGGCGGACGTCGACGATGGAAGCCCCGGCGTCGATGGCGTTGTCGACGAGCTCCTTAACGGCGGTTTGCAGGTCTACGATGACTTGACCGGACGTCAGGCGGTGGATTGAGCCCTTGTCAATGGGCTTTATTATTGCGGGCATTGTCGTGCACGATCGTGCAAACCACGTACGCGGTTTGAAATTCAAAATTCAAAGGAGGTCAGTCAGGGCCGCCCCCCCTCACGCGCCAGGACAAGGTGGGTGCGAGAGATCATGATTTAATAACAAGCGTACTTGACTGGTAGATCAATCACACGTATCGGAACGGTTTTTCGTCTGGAGGTTGCTGAAGAACGAGTGGACCTGGATCAGGTCTCCCGAGGCATGGAGGTCCAGGTCTCCCGAGGCATGGAGGTCCAGGTCTCCCGAGGCATGGAGGTCCAGGCCTCGAAACGAACCAGATGTGCCTGAACGCGTCCATTCCAACGGGGACGAGCCGATGGAGAGTCCGCTGGCGCAGCAGGTGATGTTGGTGAAGCCGATGTTCGGGGAGAGAGAACAACCGCCGCCCGGGCCACCACCGTGGGCCGGCAGGGTCGCGCGCCGGCTGGACCAGGCAGGGGAGGACGGGTCCTGGCGTGCGCGTGTGGCTGCTGGTGCCTGGATACCAGCACCACCACGAGTCGGGCCCCACCCCGGCCCGAGGAAGGAATCTTGCGCCGATGCGCCCCTCCTCGATACTCTTTTTCTTGGGGGCCCCTCCAGCGGGCCCATTCTCCGCTAGCCACCATCATGGCTTCAGTTTTGATTCATTTACCTGTACTACAGCGTGGGGCAAGGCGGCCGCACGGCTTCGAGAGAAACTCCCACCCCAACAAACTTCGCCAGGCCCTTCGGGTAGGCTCCCTCTCCTCCGTCGACTTCACCGAAGAGCTCGACACGCCACCCATGTCTCGTACCGGACGCTGCACGTCGTTCCGAGCGATGCTTCCGGCGGGGGGACACCCAGGCGCCGAACCAGGAACCTTTCCGCTTGCCGTCGGCGGGCATCGCGGCAATGGGGCAAACACGTGGAACGCGGACGGGCCTCGGGAAGCGTCGTTTCGCCACCGAGAAAACACTGTCTCGTCCATGCAGGCTGCCGTCGAGGCAGGCGCATCATTCCTCGAGTTTGACGTCCAGGTCACTCGGGACGGCCAGGTCGTCATTTTCCACGACAATTTCGTCGTCGTGGGAGACGAATCCAACCCGACGAGCCATCTCATTGCCGACATGGACCTTGCGCAGTTCAAGGGCGCCTCGCCCGTCAACTCAGTGTCTGTCATGGGCGGGTCGTCCAATCTCGAGCTGGACGGCGCCTCGGACGACGAGGTCGCATCGGTTTTCCGCCCAGAGCTCCTTCAGGAGCAGCAGCAGCCGCAGCAGCCGCACCCGACGCTCTCTTTTCGAGGCGGTGACCCCCTCGTCGCGGGGTCCTCGCCCGACCTGTCGTCCAATCTGGACCCCCAGCAGGTGCCCCCACCGAAGCTGCTCCGTCAGCACCGCAACGGCGTCGTCGCCTCGTCCAGCGACCAGTCGCTCAGGGAGTGGACGGTCGAGGAGGGCAATGACGACGAGTTTCCGACACTGGTGGAGGCTTGGAGCCGACTGCCCGACACCGTGGTGGGTACTGATCCCTCGACCGCCGCTCGCCCACCCGCCCCGATGTCTCTCACTCACGCTACGCGCTTTGCTCGCTCGCCAGGGGTTCGACATTGAGATTAAGCTGGCGACGCCAGACGACATGGCGGTCACGCCGCCATCCGAGGTAGAACGAATGGTCGACAACATCCTGGGTGCGGTGGAAGTCGCAGAGGCACGGGACGAGGGCCAAGGGAAAAGAAAGAGGCCGTTGCTCTTCTCCTCCTTCGATCCGGACGTCTGCGACCGCGTTAAGCGGCGGCGCCCCTTCGACTGCGTTATGTTTCTCTCGACGGGTGGGACGTCGTACCACGCAGACTGGCGGCGAATGAGCATCGACGCGGCGATCGAGGTGGCCGTTCTGTGCGGGCTGCAGGGCGTCATCCTCGACTCGGGAGCGCTGTGGCGCGACCAGGGTGCCGTGGCCAGGGCGAAGGCGAAAGGGATGGCGGTTATGACGTACGGGCAGGAGAACGACGATGTGGCGTGGGTGGAAGGGCAGCGGCGCCTCGGGGTCCACGGAGTCATCGTGGACGACGTGGAGAAAATGCGGGCGGCGTTCCTCGGAGGTTGACGGCGAGGGTGTCGTGCTGACGTGGTAGGTAGCTGCTACGCACGTGGCGGAAGCTGTGTCGATGACCCTCGGACGCGTCTTCGACGCGAACAACTTTCATTCCACTCCATTCCATTCAACCTAAAACGAGACAAACGAGACAAAGCTACTCTCTTTCGTCAACGCTTTGACCGGACACGACACGACTGACTGGTCGAATTCCCGGTCGGCACTTCACCCAAAAACGAACGCGCTTCAAAGACGCCCAGAGCAAAAATGAAGAACCTTCTCGTGCTTATGGGCCTGGCGACGTTCGCCTGTGGACAGGACACCACTGTCCCGTCCTATGATGTCAAGGTGGGTGTTGGCATTGGAACGGTTGAAACCCCGCCGGCACGCGTCGGCGCGCCAGCCCCGACACACTGACGACGACGCTGACCCTCGATCGCGCGACCACTCGACCACTCGACCACTCGCTCGCTCACACTCTCTCAATTCGTGTTTCTTCGCGTTCAGGGCTGCTGGAAGGGCGAAACCGTACGCGTTGACTCGACCCCCACACCATCTCGCCCCATCTCGCGCTCACACACGTCCCCTCCCCCTTCGTTCCGTTTCCCAGTCCAGCGTATCCATGCTCTACATGACGGCGAGCTACAAGGACGACAGAGCCGCCTTCGAGGCGGAGGCCAGCAAGGCCTGCTTCGACTTTTGCGCCACCTCGGTCAGCGCGGCGGACGTCCGAGCCAACTGGTTCGACAAGTCAAACAGGAAGAAGAACCGCGTGCAGTGCAAGTGCCTGATGAAAGATTCGGTGGAGACGCCGCTTACGATGACCTGCGAGGATCTCCCCGACCCGTCGATGGAGGAGCTCGCTGGCAACTCGCCCGCTGGAAAGGGCAACGGTAAAGGCAAGGGCAACGGTAAAGGCAAGGGCAACGGTAAAGGCAAGGGCAACGGTAAAGGCAAGGGTAAGGGCAAGGGCAGGAAGCTTCTGAAGAAGGGCGGAAAGGGCAAGCTGAAGAAGTGCCGCAAGTGCCACGCGCTCAGCGGCACGCCGCCAGTGACACCGCCGGTGACGCCGACTGTCTAATCATCGTATCAGGCGTGTCCCCAAACCTCCTCAGGGCGGGGGTCTACTATGCGCGGATGTATTTCAATCATCATCATCATCATCATCATCATCGTTCGGTGTTTTCTTCATGCCATTGATATTTATGTCGTTCTTTTATTCCTCGTCACCCTCCTCGCCATCCGCATCCGACATCAGATCCGTCCCGTTGTTCTGCTCCTCCTCCTCCGCCGCCGCCGCCTCCCGTTCCTCCGCCCTCCGGTTCCGCATCCCGCCGGGACTCGTCGGCACCCGCTCGTCCAGCCCAATCGTCCGCCCCGCCGTCTTCCCAGTCAGACTGTAAATCTCCAGCTCGGTAACCGAGCTGTCCACGTGCAAGCTCCCCCCGCGCTCCCTGTCGATCTCGATCGTCGTCCCCTGCGGCGACAGAATCGTCAGGATCTGGTCCCCCTGGGACACCAACGGCAGGAACGACACGTCCTGGTCCGTGACGTACAACCGCATCACGTTGGCCCGATGCCCGACCACCTCCTTGAGCGCCTCCTCGATCATCTGGTCTTCCACGTCCATACTCGCGATCATCTCCTCCAGGTACTGAATCTCCCCCTCCAGCCGTTGCCACGTGTCCGCCATCCCGTCCGGAAGCGACGGCGGCTTTGGCACCGGCTCCCGCATGATCTCCAGCCGCTGCTGCTCGGTTGGATTGGTCAGGTACCGGCTCCCGATGTCGTTCGAGTAGCGCACGTCCGACTGCCCCACCTTGACAATCATACCCAGCCCCTCGAACACGTTGGTAATGTCGTAGATGCGGCGCTTCTGCACCCCGAGCAAGTCAGCCGCGACGTTCAGCTCCAGCTCCCCCTTGTTCGAGTTCATCAACTCGATAAACTTGGTCGTCAGCCCCTTGAGACTCGAGTCCCCCCGGGTCGCCTCGCCCCCCGGCTTGGGCCCCGGCTTTTTCTGTCTCCGCTCCGGACTCCCGCCCAGGCTCCCCAGCTCTTCCATCAGCACGTTGTCCCCCCAGTCCTTCCGGATCACCTTCCTACTCGACTGCCGCGTAGGCTGCAGGTCTTTCTTCCGCGGACGCTTCGGCGCGTTGAACTACGGAGCGAGCGATGGAGGGAGATGGAGCGAGATGGAGTGAGAACGGGGAGGGCGAAAAGCGAGTGGGGAATGACGATGCAACACGACGACAACCAACCTTTTTCATGTCAAGATCCTCCGCGGCGAGCTGCGATTTCGTTTTCATCTGCGACTGCAAGATTGCCCGCTGCTCGGTGGCCGCGGCAACCGCGGCGGCCGCCTGCAAGGCAGTCGCCTGTTGCTGGGCCGACCCTTCGCGGACGACAGCATGCTGTCGTTGCTGTTGTTGCTGTTGATGGCAGGGTGAGCGAGTGAGCGAGCCAGCAAGTGCAGGGTGGAGAACAGCAGCCGGGAGAGCAGCCGAGGCGGTGATGGTGGTCGAACGAGCGAACCAAGTACCCACCGTGGCCTCCATCCCCGTCATCATCGGTTCGTCTGCTGACTTAACGTATACGTATGGCGTGGTTCGCAGGTAGGGACAGGTATGGGTTCTCTCTGTTTGGGAGAAGATCCGTGAAAGGCTGACGAAAATTTCACGTGGGAATTACCCGGCGCATGTTTCCTGTCTGCCCCTCGTACGTGGTTCTATGTGAATTTCTTGTGTGTGGGTATCAGATCCGCGTGTGGGTTGGAGGGGTCGGAGGAGGAGTGCGGGATCAGGACGGAGTCGGACGCCCGACGAGCAGACGGCCGACGAGCGGACGGCCGACGAGCGGACGAGCAGACGGCCGACGAGCGGACGGCCGACGAGCGGACGAGCAGACGGCCGACGAGCAGACGGCCGACGAGCAGACGGCCGACGAGCGGACGGCCGGGAGCCACCGAGTGCCATCGGAAACAGCCGCTCGTCGGCTACTGGCCGTTTGTCGTGGCTCCCCTTGAGCGGGACACGTCGTGCTCATTCTATCCCGTCCTCATTCTATCCCCGTCGTCAGTCAGTTTATTCGCTTTCGCCGAAACCCGAACTTGTCCAGGAACGGCGGAATGCGTGCCGAGGCGAAACGGCGGGCCCGGCTCGCCTCCGTCTTGCTATTCCTCCCGTTTCTTCTCCACACGCGGGTTTTGGCCGATCCCTTCCCCAAGCCCCTGGCCGAGGAGCGGCGAGGCGGCCTCCTCTTCATCCCCATGCGTGGGCCGGTCGATCCCTACGATAGCACCTTCGAGAAAAGCCACCGCCACCGCCATCACCGCCTGACGTTCGAGTCTGTCGGCGTTGACAGCGACATCCTCGCGGCCGCCTTCAAGCGATACGAGACCATCCTGACGACGCCCTGCTTGCACATGGCGTACGAGTTTGACGTGGTGGCGCCGGAAACGCTCCTGGATCCGTCAAACCGCGTGGATCGGGTGCTGGTCTACGTGCAAAGCGCGGATTTGACTCTGGTGCGTCGTGGTCGTGGGGGTGGGTGAACAGCAACAGCAACAACGGGGAGCTTCGTCGTGCTCGCGCCCCTACTCGCTCACGCGCTCGCTCACACGCCCGCCAGGATCTGTACACCGACGAGGCGTATTCCATCCGCATCTCGAGCCCGGACGTCACCATCGAAGCGCAGAGCGTGTACGGGGCGTTGCGTGCGCTCGAGACGTTGGCGCAGAGCGTGCACGTGGTGTCGTTCGAGCGGGTGTTCGAGAAAGGTTCACTGTCGCCGCGCCCGACGATGAATTTCGACGGCGACCCCGGTTCCGTCTTGGTGCTTAACGAGACGGCGCTGTACGACGCGCCGCGGTGGGTACTGAACTCGACCGACGTGTGCCCCCTTTCCGACTCTCTCACTCGTGCTCGTTCTCTCGTTCTCTCGTTCGCTCGTTCGCTCGTTCGCTCGTTCGCTCGTTCGCCAGGTTTAACCACCGGGGCGTCCTGCTGGACACGGCGCGCCACTACCTGCCCGTGGACGTCATCAAGACGCACATGGACGCCATGGTGATGGTCAAGATGAACGTGTTGCACTGGCACCTCACGGACGACGAGTCGTGGCCCTACGTGGTCGGGGGGATGCCCGAGGTGAGCGGGCGGGGGGCGTTCAGCGCGCGGCGGGTGTACGGGCCGGACGCGGTGGACGAGGTGGTGGCGTACGGGAAGGCGAGGGGGATCCGGGTGGTCGTCGAGTTTGACAGTCCCGGCCACGCCGGCAGCCTGCAGGCGTCGCATCCAGAGGTCTTCGTGCCGTGCTTGGACGACTACGGGGCGTTCCCGCTGCTCAATCCGGCGTCCAACGCGACGTACGACCTTCTCTGGCGGGTGTTGCGGGACGCGGCAAAGGCCTTTCCGGACCGGGCGTGGCACTTCGGGGGGAACGACGTGCGCCGGATCGAGGACTGTTGGGGCGGCGATGCGGCGGTGATGGAGGCGTTCGGGGGAGACGTGCGGGCGGCGTTGGAGGGGCATGCGAGGGCGCTGATGGGGTTCGCGGCCGCCATGGGCCGGGTGCCGATCGTGTACTTGGATCTGTGGGAGGCCGTGCTGGGAGGACGCGAGCGGGTGCTTCCGGTGGAGACGACCGTCGTGCAGGTGCTGCGCGAGGGTGGCGGGTCGTGGGCAAAGGCGGTGGATCGGGTGACAAAGGCGGGGTATCGGGCTGTGTTGTCGGCGCCGTGGACGCTCGGCCGCCCGTCGCCGTCGCCGTCGTGGAAGGCGTTTTACGGGGTCGAGCCGCTGTCGTTCAGCAGGCGCGCGTCGCTGGAGCAGTCGGATCGCGTGTTGGGCGGTGAGGTGGTCGTATGGGGCGAGCTGATGGACGAGACGAACAGCGTGAGCGAGACGTGGCCGACTGCGGCGGCGGTGGCGGAGCGACTCTGGTCGGACAGGAAAGTGACGGATGTTGTGGACGCGGAGCAGCGGATGGTGCGGGTGCGGTGTCGGATGGTGGCGCGGGGGGTCGGGGCGGGGCCGGTGCACGGGGAGGTGTGTCCGTTTGTTTAGGGGGGGCCCCGTCCGCCCTGCGAGGAAATCGGTGATGTTCAGCCCATCGCTTGCAAATCGCATCATACTAAACCAGTCAGCTGTGGAAGGCGAACGCCGCAAAGCCGAGCAGACCGAGGAACGCCAGTCCCTCGCTCGCCCCGACGACGCCGCCCGGGCCGGCGGGCAGCCCGCTCCCGGTGCTGATCTTGCTCTTCGCCGACAGCGCCACCATGCCCAGCACGGCCAAATACCCGAGGCCCTCCAGCCCGCCGAGCACGTCGCCCTGCAGTCCCTCGCCCGTCGTCACGACGGTGTACCTGGCGAACGAGCGCGAGTGAGAGTCGGGGTGGTCGCACGCCGGTCGAGTTCAACGCCCGTACTCCGACCAGAACGTCAGCAGCTCGAACGGAATGGAGATCGCAGCGAACGCGAGGAGCGCGGTGGAGACGTCGCTGTCGGCGTCGGCAGACGGCGGCGTCGCGCGAGCGACGAGGGACCGGGTGTGTGTGACCGGTCGGATCGAGCTGGCAGAGCTGACTTTGCGGGCCACCACAGGCGCCGTGGCGGACTTGAGCGCGAGCATCGCCTCTTAAACTGTGAAGTATGTTTATATGATGGTCAATGCGTGGTCGTTTGAGGTTTTGAGCGGATGGAGACCGCGAATCGTCGAATTCGAGTGGGTGGATCGCTTTCGGAGGCTGGAGGTCTCGGACTGGGCCATCGGCGTGGATGGCGTGGATGGCGCCGATGGCGCCGATGGCGACGGTTGGTAGCTGACGGTCGTGAGATGCAGAACCCGCCTGTTCTCAGCGGGCCGGCCACTTCTTTCGCTAGACCGTGCAGACGGCCGATCCGTCATTCTCGGCGACGGGATGGACAAGCGGGGTGGACGGCGCGTCGCGCCGTCCACCCCGCAAACGACGACAACGTCGAAGACTTCAACGAACGGCGACGGGTTCATACTCGATGGGGTAGCGCGGAAGCTTGGTCGCTCTGGACGCTGCGGCCAGCCTGCGGCCAGCGCACGCCCATCCACCATGCAGCCTTTCTGCCAGCAGCCGTCGCCGCACACAAAGTCCGGCTCGCACTCCACGCTCCGCCTCTTTTGAAAATCTAATTTTCACACTCATCCGTTAAGCCAGCCAATATGACTGATAACAAGCCTCATCTGTCGATCGGTACGTGGAGAAGTCGCCGGATTCTTGAATGATGCAGTCCGCCGTGTGAATCCAAGATTGAGCACGTTTCAGCCATTGCACCGCCTATCGCTCGCGTGCACGCGTCGTATATACTCTATATATCGCGTGTCGCGTGCGTGTTTGGTCGAGTCGCGGCTCGAAAAGTTGGGATGGCCCATTGCGGCTGCCGCAACGCCTGCGTTCATCACCGGCCTCGTTCGGCGGGAAGGCCGCTTGTCGCGGCGTATGGATGGCTTTTGAGGTTGTTTCACTCGTTATACTCGTGCCGATTCGCCTCACCCGCCCCCTCTCGTCTTTTCCGAACAGTGATCTGCGGTCACGTCGATTCCGGCAAGTCCACTACGACTGGGCGCCTCATTTTCGAGCTCGGTGGAATCCCCGAGCGTGAAATCGAGAAGCTGAAGGAGGAGGCCGCCGCTCTGGGCAAGGCGTCCTTCGCTTTCGCCTTCTACATGGATCGCCAGAAGGAGGAGCGCGCCCGTGGTGTCACCATCTCGTGCACGACGAAGGAGTTCTACACCGAGCGTTGGCACTACACGATTATCGACGCGCCCGGACACAGGGATTTCATTAAAAACATGATCAGCGGGTGGGTATTTTCAATGCTGGCGATATTTTGCGGATATTTCTCTCACTCTCTCGCGCTCCGCGCTCGTTCGTTCGTTCAGAGCCGCCCAGGCCGACGTCTGCCTCCTCATGGTCCCGGCGGACGGTAACTTCACCACTGCCATTCAGAAGGCAAGTTTTCTAATTTCAACTCGACGTGCGCTGACTAGAGAGTCATCTCTCTCTCTCTCTCTCACACACTCACTCGTGCTCGTCACTCGTTCGTTCGTACTCAGGGTGACCACAAGGCCGCCGAGATCCAGGGCCAGACCCGCCAGCACGCTCGCCTGATCAACCTGCTCGGTGTCAAGCAGCTCATCGTCGGAGTCAACAAGATGGACTCGGACACGGCCGGCTACAAGCAGGCTCGTTACGAGGAGATCAGGGATGAAATGCAGCATATGCTCTGCAAGGTCGGCTGGAAGCCCGACTTCGTCAAGGCCTCCGTCCCGGTCCTGCCGATCTCCGGATGGATGGGCGACAACCTCATCAAGAAGTCCGAGAACATGGCCTGGTGGTCTGGCGTCGACTGCGTCGACCCGAAGGGCGACAAGCTCCACATCGACACCCTGCTCGACGCCCTGAACGCGTTCGTTCAGATGCCCGAGCGTAACACCGATGCTCCCCTCAGGCTGCCCATCAGCGGCGCCTACAAGATCAAGGGCGTGGGAGACGTGCTCGCCGGACGCGTCGAGCAGGGAGTCGTCCACCCCGGTGACGAGGTCATCTTCATGCCGACCCACACGGCCGCCAACCCGTGCGTCGGCAAGGTCTTCACCGTGGAGATGCACCACAAGCGTACCGAGGAGGCCGGACCGGGAGACAACGTCGGCATGAACATCAAGGGTCTCGACAAGAACAACCTCCCCCGCACGGGAGACGTGATGGTCCTGAAGTCCGACACGACGCTGAAGCCCGTGAAGAACTTCACCGCGCAGATCCAGACGCTCGACATCCCCGGCGAGGCCAAGCCCGGCTACTCCCCGATCGGATTCGTTCGCTGCGGAAGGTCCGCCTGCAAGATCGTCGGCATCAACTGGAAGGTCGGCAAGGAGACCGGAGGAAAGAAGATGGAGTCGCCGCACGCCCTCAAGGCCAACGAGATGGCCGAGGTCGTCTTCGAGCCGACCCAGCCGCTCGTCGTCGACTCCTTCAAGTCCTGCGAGGGTCTCTCCCGTATCGCCTTCCTCGACGGAAACACCGCCGTCATGCTTGGAAAGGTCGTTGCGGTTGAGCACAAGGCATAAGCCGGATGTGAATCATCAATCGATCCACGGTGGGCACAACGCCGGACCGACGACGACGAATCGGTGGTCGGCGGCAGAGGCGTTCCATCGTTTTGAGAATGATTCTTTATACATCGATGAGTAGTGTTATTATTATATTGTAATGCGAAATGGCTAGAAAAGATATCGAGCCAGTCCGTGGCGGGGAATAGAAGACGGCCCGTCCGTGCCCAAGCGCCCTCGAAGTAGCATTCCTTCAGGTCGACGTCCGGAAGCAGCTTGTAAAACTCGCGCAGACCCAGCACGGATTCCGGTCTGCAGGTCGCTCAGCTTGAAGGGGTTCAGGTGTTTGAGCGTCTGGTCCCGGATCAGCGGGTTCCGGAGCACCTGCTCTCCCAGCGTCAGGTCCCTATCATCCCTCGCGTATCTCTCGGCCTCGCTCTCTCGCTCTCTCGCTCTCCCTCGCCAGACGCTTCGCGCACCGCCCTGCGGCCGTGAAGCCGTCCTCGAGGCGATTCTCCTCGGGCGAATCACGCGTCGTTTTCGCGCCCCGCTCGCCATACTTCCACTCGCTCCGGTCCCAAACCGCTGTGCACACCGGTGGCATGATGCATGATAACACCGCACACCGCACACCTACAAAGGCTCGCTCGCTCGACGACCCACCCCCCACAACTCACTAAAAACTGGAAATCCAAGAGAAAACCCCCGAACCGATCGTTCCGTCCGACCGACCCTGGAGTTCGAATTCGAAAATTCGAAACAGGGAATGTCTGTTTGAGACATTTGAGAATGAGCACCTCGCGGGACCGACTCGCCTGCTTCTCGGCCGGCGTCGTCGTCTCGTTCGGCTGCCTCTACTGGATGGCCGTCCGCGCGACGCGCGCCACCTCGGCGGCGCTGGCCGAGCACGAATTCATTCAAAGCTCTCGAAGACCACACCGACTGACCTCTGCGTCGCTCCTTGACGACGACGTCGTCGCCGAGCAGCTCACGCGGAACGTCCAATTCTTCGGTCTCGAGGGCCAGAAGAAGATCACGGACTCGTTCGTCGTGGTCGTGGGGCTGGGCGGCGTCGGCTCGCACTGCGCGCACATGCTGCTCCGCGCCGGCGTCGGCCGCCTCCGGCTCGTCGACTTTGACCAAGTCTCCCTCTCGTCGCTGAACCGACACTGTCTGGCCACTCGTGAAGACGTCGGCACGCCCAAGTCGGCGTGCCTCGAGAAGCACTTTGCGCGCATCTCCCCAGAGACGGCCGTCGAGGCGATCAACGCGATGTACCGCAGGGAGGCCGAAGAGGAGGTCCTCGGCGGGCCGCGGCGCCCCGACTACGTGATTGACGCAATCGACAACATCGACACCAAGGTAGATTTGCTCGCCGCGTGCAAGGCTCGCGGCCTGCCCGTGCTCGCCATCGCGGGGGCCGGCGCCAAGGCCGACCCGACGCGGCTCTCGTTCGTCGACATCGCCGAGTCGACGTCCGACCCGCTCGCGCGGTCCGTACGCTCCCGGCTCAAGAAGCTGCACGACATTACGACCGGGATCCCCGTGCTCATGTCGACGGAGAAGCCGCGGTGCGGCCTCGTCGACGCCGGCGAGGGCGGTCCCGGCACCGAGCTGCTCGACTACCAGGTCGTCCCCAACTTTCGGATCCGGACCATCCCAGTGCTCGGCACGACGCCGGCCGCCTTCGGGATGGCCGCGGCCGGGTTCGTGCTCTGCGCGCTCGCGGACCAGCCGATCGACCCGCGCCCACTCTTCCGCCTCCCCGAGCGGTACGTATTGATATTGGCTATGGCAGTGGTCTCGATCAACGTCGTGTGCTCGATCTTTGCGTGCTTGGGCGCGCACACTCGCGCGCACACTCGCCATACTCCCCTCGCGCCTTACTCGCTTCGTTCGTTTCCTCCTCTTCCTCTTCTTCTTCTTCGCCGCAGCTCGCTCCAGACGCAGTACAGCCGGCTCGAGAGTCGGCTTGGCAGAGATCCCGGCGTCGACATGGCAGAGGTCGAGGTGCTCGTCCGCGAGATCTGGCGGGGCGAGAGCGCCAGGGGCACCGAGCCGTCGCCGTTGCGGGGCGTCTCGAAGAGCATCGGCCACCTTCACTTGACGGTCTGGAACCCGGCGCACGGCGACGTCGTCGACAATCTCGTCCTGCTCACCGGCGACGAGGCCGACGCGCACGACGCGCTCGTCGCCGAGCCCGGCGGCTTTGAGTCCATCGCCCGGAACGAGCCCGCCTACTTCGAGGCTGTCGAGCGCCGCCTCGGACGCGCCCGGCGAGACTTCAAGTGGGGCTATTACTGATGGGGTGGGTATTCATATTCACCAGGGAACTTGATGCGTTCATAGTAGGGAGGGAACTCGGCAGAGCCGAGTTCCCTCCGCCGATTCGCCGCCGAGCTCCGAGGTCCCTTCACCGGTCCGCGGCGGCGGTGTCAGACCCACCGTCGACATCAGCATCGTCGTCACCATCGTCACCATCGTCACCATCGTCACCATCGTCACCATCGTCACCATCGTCACCATCGTTATCACAGACAGCAACCCCCGCCTCCGCGCTTTGATCAAGTTCAGCTTGGTGAACCTCCTCGCAACCCAGTGTCGTCGTTGTTGTTCCCTCCCCCTCCTGCTGCTGCTCCTCCTCGACGAGCGGCGACGCCAAGCAGCTCTCGCGCTTGAACTTCTCGATCAGCTTGCGCATATATTTCGGGGAGCAGCGGTCCACGAGCTCCTGGGGATACCTGCGTGAGGGTCAGCGATGAGGGTCAGGTTCAGTCAGACGTGGAGACGAGATCGCTGAGGACGAGTGCACGGGTGGAGATCGCTGAGGACGAGTGCACGGGTGGAGATTCGGTACCTACAGGCTGCAGACTTGGACCATGTGGACGTCCAGTTCGGGGTGAGCGTCGCGGGTCTCTTCGCCGAGGGCGATGAGGGCCTCGAGGGCGCCCTGCGTGTACGGGTGGTGAGTGGTGAGTGGTGGGTGGTGGGAGGTGAGTGGTGGGTGGTGGGTGGTGGGAGGTGAGTGGTGAGTGGTGGACCCGGTCGCTGCCCAGCTCCCCGTCCGTCACCCTACCCGGTCGCTTCTCAGCTCCCCGTTGCTCAAACGCACCTGCTGCACAAAGTCGGCCCGGAGGGCGACGTCCCGCTGGAGGAGCTGGGCGATGCGCTCGAACAGCGTCTCTCGGATGCGACTGCCAGTGCCAGCCGCCGTGGCTTTCAGCTTGAGCAATGCCACCAACGTGGGCAGCGAGTCGAGCCGCGAGATGATTGCCGTGCACGCGTCCAGGCAAGTGGCGACCAGCGTCGACGACGACGATGGTATCCTGGAATCATCCCCAACAGTAGCATCGTCGACGACCCTCGTCTCCTTTTCGTTATTTGAAATCGACGCGATCAGGGTCAGGAGGCCGCCAGACGCGGCGACGTGCTGGGCCGCAGCGCTGGACGACGATCCGATCACGCCCAGCACCCAGCCGGCCACCTGTCGGACGTTGGCCTGGCTGCCGTGGGCCAGGACGACGACGAGGGCGTCGGTGACGTCGACCGGGGCCTCGCTCGAGACGAGCCGACAGGCTTCAGCCGACGCCTTGGAGACGTGCCCGATACAGAAGAGCGCCGGGAGGAGCATGGGCCCCTCGATGTCCCCGAGACACGAGACGCAGATGGCCTCGATGAGCGTCCGACGCCGAGCGACAACGAGCGAGAACATCTCCCGCTCGTTCATCAGCCGCGCGAGGACCTGCAGGATGACGGTCGTCGACTCGAGCGGAATCGGCGGCGATCGATGGACGGAGGACTCCCCGCCGACGTCAGGAACAACACCGCTCCCAACACCGGCGAGTCCCGCCTCCGCGTACGAACAGAGCAGCTCGCAGAAGTCCTCTTCGACGACGCCGCTGGCCTTCAACGACGTCGACATCGACGTGCCTTGGAGCGCGATGACCGTCTCGACGAACGAAACGACCGCCGTGAGGACCCCGTCACGCCGCTCCAGCTCTGGCGCCCGCTCGCGGTCGCGGTCGCGGCCGCGCGCCAGCCAGGCCGCGGCGTGCTGCATCACGGCATCGAGCGTCTCGGCCGGCATCGAGCCGGCCTTCTCGCCGAAGAGCCCGAACGCGTGCTCCTGGAGCTCGTCGTGCGCGGGCGACATCTTGGCCGCCTCGAGGACGCTCCGGATGGCGCGGGCGCAGTCGCCGACATCGCGCGCCGACGGCGACGTGGACATCGATACGACGGCCACGGCGACGGCCCGCACGGCCGCGGCGCGGACGCCGTCGTCCGACGAGGCGTCGACGAGGCACGGCGCGCACGCCTCTGCACATTCCCTGGCGAGATCGTCGATCCGCGCCGCGTCCTCTTCCGTCGTCGATGTCGGCCCTGGTACCGACATCGACTTCGAACGCCACAGCGTCTCCATGGCGAGACACCCCTCCGTCTGGATCGACGAGACCTCGTCCTTCGCGAATCCGCATGCGGCCGCGGACGAGACGAGCGCCGCAAACGTCCTCAGCGCGTAGTCGACGTCAAATACCTGGCGTGGAGGAATACATCGGGCGAGGTGGGGGTAGTGAGAGAGAGAGAGCTGAGATGGGGTTGGCGGCGGTGGTGGTGGTGGGGGGGCGGTGATGACGGCAGCCGTGGGGGCGCGCAGGAGCGTCGCGACGCATTGTGTGCTGAAGGCGGAGCTGCACCGGATGGGGGTGTCTCAGTGCGATACGCGTGGATATCTGGACGAGGTCGAGGGAGACTGGCGTGGCGTGGCCTCCTCCTTCGCCGCGTCGTCTGCCGGCGCACCACACACCACGCGGCAACCCGACACCACCGCCACCGCCGCCACCACCGCCACCGCCGCCACCGCCGCCACCACCGTCTACCATTTCGCAACACCCACCTGCGGCCCGTGCTCCCCCAAGACGGCGTTGACGGCCCGGCACGCGCCCAGGGCGACGTCCGGCTCGGGATCCTGGCACAGCCTGACCAGCAGCGCACCGCCGACGCCTTCCAACGACTGTGGCGCCGCTCTGACGGCCGAGATAAATGCCAGTCGGTCCCTGTGGTACTTGTCAACGGCGTCGTCACGCGCGTTGTCCCTCGGGGCCTTGGCGGGCGTCGGCCCGTGGGTCGACAGGCTCAAGGGGTGGAGCTTCATTCTTGTGACGCTTCTGACTCTTGGTATTCGTATGCTTCCACGACGATGTGTGTTTCTGATTGATGTGTGAGCGCGTTCCTCGTCGGCCACCAAGGGGCGGCGTCGTGTCGTCTCGTAAGGTACCTCGGCCGCCGGTGTTCCCGAGGGCGTTGGTCGCCCCGCGGCCCCGGCCATGCATACGATTTTTTGAACGATCGGTCGACGTGGAGATGTCGATGTCGATCGACATCGTTCGTTCCCCGTCCGATGCGAGGACGTACAAGTTCATCGTTCTGGAGAACGGGCTTCGGGCCGTGCTGATTCACGACGCGGAAATACGGAATTCCAAGGCAGAAGATGACGGGGCGGAGCCGGCAGGTCTGTCGAGCGGCTCGGACGGCGAGTCTGACGATGAACCCGGCGAGTCTGACGATGAACCCGGCGACGACGAGACGGGATCCGACGACGACGGCGACGAGGACGACGACAAGAACGACGGCACCAAGCCTCCTCCGGTGCTCGAGACGAAGCGGGCAGCCGCCGCGCTGAGCGTGGGCGTGGGCCACTTTTGCGATCCGAAAGAGCTGCCGGGGTTGAGTCACTACCTGGAGCACATGTTGTTCATGGGAAGCGACAAGTATCCGGACGAGAACGACTACGACGCGTACCTGACCCGACACAACGGCTCGAGCAACGCGTTTACGGAGGAGGAGTCGACCACGTACCACTTTGAGTGCGCGCCGCACGCGTTCGAGGCGGCGCTGGATCGATTTGCGCAGTTCTTCATATCGCCGCTCATGAAGCCCGATGCGCTGGACCGGGAGGTGCTGGCCGTCGACAGCGAGTTCTCGGGCGTCCTGCAGAGCGACTCGTGCCGCCTGTCGCAGGTGCGTGCTCTTGAGTAACGCCAACACGCGCACGCACACGCACACGCACACGCGCACTCACCCCCTCCCTCCACGCCCACCACGCACGCAGGTCCGGGCCGTGTCTGGACCCATCCCGGAGGGCCACCCCGCTCGCAAGTTCGGGTGGGGCAACAAAAAGTCGCTCAAGGACGACCCGGCAAAGGCGGGCATCGCCGTCCGGCAGTACCTTGTGGAGCATTACAAGGAACACTACCGGGCAGATCGCATGAATCTGGTGCTTATCTCTGGGGAGTCGGTCGACGTCATGGAGTCGTGGGTGCGCTCGCAGTTTGCCGGCGTCCCGGGCAGCCGGGGGTCGCGGACGAGGTTCGACGAGCTGCCCCTATGCCGCGGCGGGTGCAATTTCGGGGTCGTGCCGTCCTCGAGGGCGCAACACAAGGTCTCGGTATCGTTCCACCTTCCGTCCTGGCTGGAAAAGCACTACGGCAAGAAGGCGGAAGACTACATCAGCCACCTGGTCGGGCACGAGGGCAAGGGCTCGCTGCTGGCCCTGCTGAAGGAACGTGAGTGGGCCACCGACCTCTGCGCGGGCATCGCCGAGCAAACGAGCGCGTTCTGGATGTTTGACATCACGGTGACGCTCACGGAGCAGGGACTCGCGGCCGGGCCTGGGTGCGGGCTGGCGGCGGTGCAGGCCGTCTTTGGCTATCTGGACATGCTGCGCGCCTCGCCGCCCCGGAAATGGATATGGGACGAGATGAAAGCGATATCAAAGATCAAGTGGGACTACATCGACGAAGAGGATCCCTCGGACTACGTCTCGCAGATCTCGGGCGACCTCCATGTTGTCCCTGTTGAGCACGCCCTCAACTGGTCCTTCCTTCACGAGTCGTTCGACGCCGATCTGGTCTTGCAGCTGTTGAACGAGTATATGCGACCGGAGCATGCGCAGATTCATCTGCAAACTAACGAGTACGATGCCCAGTCGGCCGCCGCCAAGGCGCTGATCGACGCCGGCGTCGTCACGAGGGCCAGCGTCGCCCACGAGGAGTGGTTCGACTTTGACTTTCTCGAGTGCCACATGGACATTCCCAGCGTCTGCGGTGGAGATGCGGATACCACACGGGCGTTCCACCTGCCCAAGAAGAACCCGTACATTGCCGAGAATTTTTCGCTGTTGTCCGGCCGGGGCCCGACGGCAGCGGCGGCGGCTACGACGGCGGCTACGGCGACCGCGGCGGAGGAAATCCTGCGTCCTTCCCAGCATTGCCCCCGCCGCATCGGCCCCGCCGACGCCTTCCACCCGACCTACCACCTGCTGGACGACAAGTTCCGCCTGCCCAAGGTGGCCACCTTCTTCCGGTTCACGCGGTCGGGCGTGCGCAGCTCGTCGCCCCGCGAGGTGGCCATGACGCACCTCGTCATCAAGCTGCTCGAAGAAGTCCTGTGTGAGGAGGCATACCTGGCAGATACCGCCGGCCTGCACTATTCCATCTACATGGACGGCTGCAGCAGCATCGACTTCCGGATCGAGGGCTTCAACGACAAGATCGACCAGCTCATCTCGCTGGTCTTCGACAGCTTCTCCCGCCTCGAGACCCTGTTCAAGGACGACGCCTTCCAGCGTGTCAAGGAATCAGTCGTGCGCCACTACCAGAACGCGCTGATGAAGCCGACCAAGCACGCGTCTTTCCTCCGGCTGCAGACCCTCAAGCACCACCACGAGGACCCGCGGGACGTCAAGGCGGAAGTCGAGGGCATCGCGGCGGACGACGTCCGCCGCTTCGTGTCATCCGTTCGAGCCAAGGGGCGCCTGACGACCCTGATCACCGGCAACTGCGGCGAGGAAGCCGCCCTGGTCATCGCGAAAAACGCCGCCGACAGGATCGGCTGCGCCGCCTGGGACGTCGCGCCCGTCGAATCCGTCCTCGACATGCAGCCCGGCCCGGAAGGATGGATCCTGCGCCGCGAGCCGGTCTTCAACCCGCAGGAGGGCAACAGCTGCATCGAGTACTACCTGCAGATCGGGCCCGCCGCCGATGTCCAGCGCCGCGCGCTGCTCGACCTGGTCGACCAGATCCTCTACGAGCCGACCTACAACACGCTGCGCACCAAGCAACAGCTTGGGTATATCGTCTCCAGCGGCACGCGGCTCACCCAGGGGATGCTCGGCCTGTGCATCACCATCCAGAGCAAGGCGCACTCGGCGACGTCCATGGAGGGACGGATCGACGAGTTTCTCGCGTCCTTTGCGGGCGTGCTGCGGGACATGCCGGACGATGAGTTTCAGAAAAACGTCAACGCGCTCATCGAACACAAGCGCATCAAGGCGATGACCATCTCGGACCAAGGAGAGCGCTTCTGGGACGCGCTGATCCACCGCGACGCAGCCTTTGATCACCGCGAGGCCGACGTCGCGGCCATCGAGGCGACGTCCAAGTCTGACCTTGTCGCATTTTTCGAGCACGACGTTGCGCCCGGAGGCGCCGGCGTCCGCAAGCTCGTCGTTTGCGTGGAGAAGGACCAGGGCGGCGAGGGCGGCGAGGGTGGGGACTCCCGTCTGCTGGACCGCCACGCGCTCGCCGCCTATTTCGCCGAGCACAAGGCGTATTTGGATGAATCCGTCTTACACGTGTGACCTTCGCGCTGAATCTCACCGCTTGCGCAGCCGGAACTTGTTCATGCTCTTGATGATGGCGTCCGCACCCTTGGGCTTGACTGCAGACGTCTCTCGGTCCTCCAACTGGAACGCCTGGCGAACGAACGAGAGGCGTAGCGCGAGTAAGCGAGTGAGTGAGCGAGTGAGAGATCGAGCGAGTGAGCGAGTCGAGCGCGCGACCACCACCACAACACTCACCTGGGCCTGCAGCCCGGCCACGTCGGCAAACCTCGCGGCTTCCCGGGCGGCCTTGACGGAGCACGCTTTGGTGACGCCGAGCCACTCGTCGTCCTTGAACTCGCCCTCTTCCGCCACGACCTTTCCGTTCTTCTGTTTTGTCAACCGCACGCCGCACCCGTTTGCGCGCGAGTCCCGCCACTCGCCACGCATCACCGCCGACGTCCCCTTCCCCCCGTCGCCCTGAGCAGGCCATGTGTAGACCCCGAACCCGCTGTACTCGTTGTCCCGAAACTCGCCGCAGTAGTACGAGCCGTCGCTGAAGGTCAGCACCCCGCGCACGTGAGCCTGATCTGCCCGGGTCAGGCCCTCGTACGTCGCTTTATCCGCGAATTCCACGCTCTCCCAGCGGATTGGATGATCCATGATGATCCTTAATACGCTATACGACACCGTTTCTTTCTTTCTTGTCGTTTGTTTTGCAACGGGCCGTCTAGACAGATCTGGAGAAGAACGAACACAAAATCACCGCCCCCCCACGCCCACGCCCCGCTCGTTCCCGGTCCCGGCCCCCAGTAGATTGGCCAAATCCGACATGGATCCGCCCCCACTCGTGCCGCTCAGCTTCCGCAATCTGTCCTTCCCGATGACAGGCAACGACCCGATCAGCGCGTCCTTGGCCCTCGAGTTTCCCCGTGCCCGCAACGCGCTCCGAGTCGCGTAGAATATCGCGCCCGCCATCGAAAGCCCGAGTCCGGCGGCATTCCTCGCGTCAAAGATGAAATCCGGGAACGCGATTGCTCCAATCACCGTCATCGCCCCGTTCTTTATGTTGCCGCACGTCGACGTCATCAGCGGCTCGTTCACTCGCGTACACAGGAACGTCGAGTGGTTGATCGTCAACCCCAGCGCACTCGCCAGGAACAACACGACCATGAATTCGCCGCTCTGCAGCTGCGGTGCTGACCGCATCGCGGGAAACTCCCCGGTGGCGAGCACCGCCATCAGCAACATCGGGATGGAGATTGTCGCATTGTAGAACAGCATCCGCGTCGTCGTCAGTCCCTTGTTGGTATTCTTCACCATGATCAGATACAGCGCCGTCAGCACGTCGTTGCAGAGCACGGCGGCGTACCCCCTCGGGTTGTACGACAGGTCTGTGGCGGCCGCGATGAGCGCCCCGCCGATCATGACGCCCATCGCACTCAGCGTGGGCCAGTCGTGCTGCTTTTTCAGCCAAAACCGCTCCAGGAGTATCGTAAATAGGAGCGTGAAACGCCGCAGGGCGATGAACATGGGCACGTTGAGGCCGCCCGTGCCGACCAGGCCAAACGTGACGTTGAGCACGTTGACGACCGCCAGCGGCGTGAGCGACTTGAACAGCGCGACCGATATAGTCGGCCTGGCCACGAGATACGTCGTCACCGAGATGAAAGTCATCTGTAGCAATGCCACAGTCAGAGGGAAGTTGAACCCGTACGTCGTAAACACGGCTTTCGTTGTGAACTGCACGAGCATCGATGCGGACATAAAGTAGAACATGGTCGCGAGCCGCATCAACGGCGTGTACTGCTGTTGGCCCGACGAAGGGGCCGTGCTCGACGCGGGCGCGAGCATCATCGGTACGCTGCTCGAGGCAGACTGCGGCAGGGACTGCGATACGGTCGGTGACAGGGTCGACGCCATCGGGTGTCTGGACGCTCGCTCGCTCGCTCTCTCGCCTTTTTCTCCCCCTCTCTCCCGTATTCAGGTATCGGGAACACGTCCTCCGACGATCGCGAAGAGGCAAGGCTCGAGAGAAGACGAATTCGCCGCAGAAAACCGTGCACGGTTGTTTCTGCACAAAACAAAATCCGCTCGTAACGCTTCGCGCGCTTCCTCCCTCGTCCGTTGCTCGATCGATCGATTGCGCCACGCTGACGTCGGGATTCGTGCTTCCGTTTGTTCTCGTGGGCCTCCTGTGGGGCGCGACCAACCCGTTAATTCGTCGCGGGACGCTCCTCGTCGAACGGAAGGCAGCGAGCGTTCGGCAGGCCAACGGAGCTCCCGGCGCTCGCCACCGAGTTCGTTCGAGGCTGGAGGTCCACCTGACGACGCCGGCGTTTCTCGTACCTCAGCTGCTGAATTTGTCGGGCAGCGCCTTGTTCTGGTACCTTTTGCGCCAACCGGGAGCGCTGCTGTCTCTTGCGGTGCCAGTGGCCAACGGGACGAGCATTCTCGCCAACGCGGTCGTGGACTGGGCGGTGGAGCCTGTGCGAGCGGAGGTTTCCGTGCAGTATCTGTGCGGCGTCTCCTGTCTGCTTGCGGGCGTGTTGCTGTGCAGCGAGTAGGGTTCGGTGGTGGTGGTGGTCGGCAGCGGCCTCGTCGTAGGTATGGATGACGAGCTGGACGACGGATTGAAGTGGCGAGGGCGTATATCTGACAACGATGAGGATTCGGAAGACGAGTTTGGGCTGTATGCGGAGCGGTTGAATCGGCCGTATGATGATTTAGCGGACGACAGGGATGAGTACGACGATGGCGACGAGTACGACGAGTACGACGAGGACGATCCGCTCGGCGGCCTGGTGACGATCGGCAACCTGCATGCGGAGGAGGCGGCCGAGGATGACGAGGCAGATGGGGACGGGGACGGGAGGGCGGGGCGGGAGTCAGAGCCGGAAGACTTTCTGAAACAGTTGGAGGAGCTGATCGAGCGGGATATGCCCAAGGTGAAAATCACGGACGAGTATCAGAAGGTGCTGGATGCCGTGGACGCGAGCGACGGCGGGTTGGTGGGGGACGTCGGGGGAGGGTGTGCGGGCGGCGCGGCAAGGAAGGGTAGCGTTGTCATGGTCGACGCGGAGGGAGGCGAGGCTGCGGCTCCCGGCGACACCGCCATGCGGATGCGGGACGGGGACGATGGGGACGATGGGGACAACGACGACGATGGCGACGACGACGACGATGCTGTCCCCGATCTTGGGTCGGTTTTGGGCGGGAAGCAGGTGGATCGCGAGGCCGAGACGTTGGCAGAGCTCGTTGAGGGCCTCGTGGTCGATGAAGAGGCCGAACGCGAGCGGCAGCGACGAGGTAAGTTCTTTGATGACGACGATGCGAACGAATGACACGAGCGTAGCGCCTGGTGCGTAGCGCGAGCGAGCGAGTCTGGGCACGTGTCCGCACGTCGAGGCGACGGTGCCGGCGTGTGACGCTGGCCACGACGATCGAGGCGACCTCTAGCGTGTTATGTTATGTGTTACACCGCTCATCGTTCGTCGTTACCATACAGCGTTTGCGCAGCTCCAAGGGGTGTGCTCCAGGATCATGCAGGTGGCCAGGGATGCGTCGACTGGGGCAGCGTACGTGGCGTGCGTGAAGGAACTCGCGGGCGTGTTGGAGCGTCTCGACGCGGCAGACGTGCAGCTGTATCTTCAGTACGTGCTGCTCCCTCTGTGTGTGATCTTGGACGCCAAGGTGGACGTCGAACGGCAAGACGCGGCGATGTGTGGGACGCTCGACTGTCTGCGGGTGCTGGCGTCGAAGGCTCAGCTCAATGAGGCGCAGGGCGTGCCATTGGTGCAGCGGCTGGTTTTGATGCTGGGCGACGCAGAGGCCCCGCACTCCGCCGAGGCGCGGCGGTTGATGGCCGACGTGCTCGGGGCAACGTTTGACGGGGCGGCGGTCGCGTCGCGCGATGGCGCGAGCGCGGGATTAGGTCGGGGTTTGGACGCGCGTGTGCTCGGAACTCGCGTCCCAGACGTACTGTCGACGGCGACGTACCTGTCGGACGGTCAGCTTCGGCCGTTGGTGGGCAACGCGCTGTCCGTGCTGCTGAACCACCCGTACAACGATGTGACGCAGCCGTCGAGCGTCGTCGCAGCCAATCAAGTCGCGTCGCTCACGGCTCTGACAAAGTTGGTCGTGGCGGCAGGCCGGCAGCAGATGGCCTTCTTTGTGCCTGGCATCGCCACGGGTCTGGTCAAGCGCCTCGTGATGCAGCTCGACAGCAATCTCGAGGGCGACGTGGTGACCACGAAGCGGACCAGCAGCGGCCTGGTTGCGGCGCTGCGGGGTCTCGAGGTGTTGATTGCGGTGACGCTTCGAGATGGGGACGACGATGATGATGTCGACGCGGCGCTCGGGGACCCGGCGGTGGATTACGTCTCGCAGCTCCGCGAGCTCTCTTCCGTCGTACCGCGCGCTCAGAACGGCAACGACGAGAATGATGAGGATGAAGAGAACCTGGAGGCGCTCGAGGCATCGATACAGACCGATAAGAACGCGCTGCGCGTCGAGGTCAATGAGGTGTGGGCCCGGGCGACGGCCATCCGCGTCGCTGACCTGCTCGCGCTGTGCGTCCCCAAGCTGAGCATCCACCGGAACTCCGCGGTGCGGCTTCAAGTGGTCCTTCTTGCATCGAGGGTGCTCGGTGCTTGCGAGACGGCGTTCGAGGGCCACGACGATGTGCTGTTGGATGCCCTGTTGCTCCTGGCGCAGGACGACTGGCCGTCTGTGCGGTCGGCTGCCACAGGGTTCCTGAAGGACGGACTCAGTGTGCGACATCGGGAGCGCTTGGAATACCAGCTTTTGTCTGCGGCCAACGTGACTGGGTCGACGGCGGGCACAGGCGACGGGCGGGAAGGCCTTCAAGTTGAAAAATGCCTTCAAGGCGCGCCGCCAGCCACACGGCGGTCGTTGTTCGACCTGCCGCGTGTGCTCAAGGAGCGATCGGAAGTCGTCGCGAGGCACGAAGCCTCCCGCATATGCTCGCTGATCGAGTGCTGTCGGGGTCCGGGCATGTCGAGCGTCGTCGGATCCTCTGGGATGTGCGACGAGGCCGTGCTGGACGCGCTCGTCGCCTGTTTCCAGGTGGACGAGTCCTCGGCCGTCCTCGTCGCCGCAGCGCCGCTCATAGCAGCGGTACCCGACGTCACGGACGGCATCGGTGTCGTCAACGGCGGGAACGCTGGCGCGGGGGAGACCGGCGCGCGCACGCGTGCAGGCATGCCATTGATGCCGGCGGCGCTCAGGTACATGACGTCAAAGGCGACGTACGACGTGTTTGCCCGGCTGGTACGGCTGCTGGCGATCGGAGCGCTGAACGACTCTCTTCGGGATCCGTCGAATTACGCGTTCCCAGGGTTTGTCGCCTCGTGTGCCCGCCGGCTGCGACAGCTGCTGCTCGAGTCGTCGCACTCGCGGCGGGGCAACTCATCGTCCGCTCCGTCGACCGAAGGAGACCGCCTGACATCCGCTGCCGTCGTGACGGTGCTCTCAGAGTTTTTCGCGGGTGCTGTCGAGTTTGTCGAGAGCGTCGAGAGGGTCGAGAGCGTCGAGAGGGTCGAGAGCGTCGAGACAGCCGCCGATGGCGGTGATGGCAGTGTTGGAGATTCGCAGGGCGTGTCGAACATTTGCAAGATGGCGGCGCTCGACGTCCTATACGCCTTCCAAGATGACGGCGTGTGGCTGTCGCGCACAATACCCGGAACGAGCGGCGCCGGCCTGGCCGCCATCCTGCTGCAGCGGTGCATGGTGTTCGTGGGCGTCGCGGCGCGGTGCCTGAAGGGGGCCTTTGTCGACGACGGCGCGTGCACGGTGACGTGCCTTCTGCCGGTCGTCGAGCGCTACGCTGGGGACTCTCAGTATGTGTCGGCCGCAGCGAAGGATGCCGTGAACAGCATCTGCAGGTTCTGCGGCTATCCGAGCGGCCTCCGCGACCTCATCACGGGCAACATGGACTACATCGTCGACGGGATGTGCATCCGCCTGCGCCAGCCCAGTGTCTATCCGGACGCGCCAAAGCTCTTTGCCGCACTGCTGCGGGAAACCGGCGTGGCAGTCTCGCTGATACCGCTGCTGGCCGAGCCGGCGCAACAGATGATCCGTGGCGTGTCAATCCTGCAGCGTCGGGAGAAGCCCGAGAACGTCCTCGCGTTCGTTATGTGCACGCAAGAGATCGCCCGGGGGCTGATGCAGGTATCTCTCGAGGGACTGCAGGAGCTCGAAGCGCTGGTCGTCGACACGGCCACCGGTGAAACGGACGGCGACGACCGAGAGGACGATGACGACGACGACGACCTCGACGACGACCGTACTGTGAATACCGACAGCAGGCCGTCGATCGAGGAAATATCTGGCTATTTCCGGAACAGGAGCCAGCGCCGGCACGCACGCGACGCGAGCTCCCGAAGCCCGAGCACGATCGTCGTGACGCGAGCGGTCTGGGACTCGACGCTGCAGACCAGGAACCGACTCGAAGCGGCCGCCTCGCTGGCGCAGATCATCGCGGACTCGCTCGGTCCGCTGATCGTCTCAAAGTCCCTCAGCGTGGCCGTCCAGTCGTTCGCAGCCGCCACCCGGGCGTTGAAGGCACTCTCCGACGCCCACCGGGGTCTCGAGCTCTTCAAGAAGCAGATCCAGGAGCAGATGGTCTGCGCGGGCCAAACGCTCCCTCCTTCCGGCGGCAAGCAGGCGCCTCCCACCTTCCTTCCATCCGTTCACCTGTTCTGGACGCCCGTCATGGGGTCCCTGAAGGACTGGCGCGTGCCCGTCGTCGAGGCCAGCATCGACGCCCTCGAGGCGCTGCTCGTGCTGGCCCCCGAATTTCTGTCAAAGCGCTTCCGGAACGAAGCGTGGCCCGTACTGAGAGCGATGATGAAGGAAGGGACGCCGATCTGTGGCGCGGGCCTGCTCGGCGGCGCGCTGCGTGGCCAAGGCTTCGGGGGCAGTCGGAGCGGCCCGGGCGGCCTGAGCGGCCGTGCCTGCGACGTGAGCCCCGCGCTCGTGTCGCGCATTCGACGCGCCGTCGTCGGTCTGTTTTCCAACGTCATCGACGCGTTGGAGCTTCCCGTCGCGAAGGCTGTGCTTCAGCCGATAGCCCGTCCCCTGCTCCGGGACATCCTGTGCCACGCTTGCGAGTCGAGCGACGAAGCCGTGGTGGATGCGATGCGCGCCGGCTTTGAGCGCGTGGCGATCGTTCACCCTGACAGCGCCTGGGCCACGCTCTACACGTATGGGGCGGAGTATGTGGGCCAGGGCCACGGCCAGGGACCTACGCCGTCGGCGTTGGTGGCCGCAGGATCTGACCCCGCCATCGGACTCGCGCCCTTCCAGGACTTCAGGCAGTGGGGAGACGACTGGTTCTGGGTCACCAACCAGCTGCAAAGTCTCATGATTTGATACGATATGATGCAGCGAGGACCTCACTGCGAGCCCCGGGAAAGTTCGAGACAGTCGAACACGACTTGATGAGTGGATACGTTACATTCTCATGCTACTCTCATTGCTATTGTTCTTTGGGCGGTGCCCCGAGCGTCACGAGCCGCCGCACGGCGTACTTGACTTGCTGGATCGGGTTTGGCCGGTGTGTCCGCGCTTCGTTGAACTCGGGACTGACATCGATGTACTGCGATCCGACCGCCGCCCCGAAACCCCAACCGAGACCTGCATTGGCGTTGCGAGCGCGGGCGAGTCGTGAGACGAGCGGGCGAGTGATCTTCCTGGCACGACGACGCACCGACGCCCACGCCGCATCCTCCGCCCACGCCCATCCCCAACAGGCCGATGGGCGCCCCTCCGAAACCCCATCCGATCCCAAACCCACACCCGACGCCCAATCCAAAGCCGACGCCGTTGCCGGAAAAGTTGCGGAGGCCCATGAGAGTGTTGTGAGTCGCGTTGTGTCTGTGGCCCGTGGTTCGCTCGGCGCGATGCGATCTGTACGTATGCGATGGTCAGCAGCTGATCAGTCGTCCTTCGCTGTACGACATGCCGCGGCGGGTGAATTGCAAGTTAAACTTCGAGTCAGTGGAATGGCAGTCCGTCAGCACCAAGGGAGAGTGCACCTGCTGTCGTGGATGTCTGAACCGCCCACGACCATCACGACGAGCAACAACACCACGACAGCCACCCCGAGCTGCGCGAACAGCGCGCTGCTCCACGGCGACAGCACGCCGTCCTCTGCCCGCTTGATCTCGTCCAGCGGACTCGACGCCTTCCGTCGAGGTGGTCGAGTGGGTGGCCGCCGGGCGTTGCCCCCGGTGCCACCGCCCCCGCTCCCGCTTGTATCTGTCCGCTGTTGCTTCTGGAAATCCGTCCACGCCCCGTCCCAGTCGATGTTGTCCTTGTCGCCGTCTCCCCGAGGACCAGAGGCCATGGCGACCCGCCGAGAGAGAGCGCTCTTCCGCGTCGAGAGAGAGAGGGCGAGCTCCCCCCGGGGCGATCGTCCGCTCGTGCACGGTGCTGTTGTCGTCACGCGTGTGAACTGTGAGGTGGATATGGGGATCATGATCAAAGCGAGCGACAAGGGGAAAAAAGGGAATTTGTTTGATCGTGGTAGTTTTAGGCCCTCAGCCGCCCGCTCGCGCCGATCATCGCCCGCAGCACGCTCGTCAGCTCGTCGTCCTGCGCGAGTTCGGACACACTGACGTGCATCCGGTAGCGCCAGTAGTGCTCCGGGTTGGAGGGCACGTTGATGGTCTCCTCTTCGGCGTCCCGCTGCGGGAGCGTGTTGCTCATGCCGATAATGTCCTGGATGGAGAAGATGGCGAGCATGGACGGACTGTTGAGGTGCTGCCTGATAACGGCACGCACGGTCTTCGGACTGCAACCGCCGGGGGGCTCGCCGTCGGCCAGATCGAACTGCTCGCAGTAGCGCTGCCTGCGGTCGTCGTCCTCGCCGTACCAACACCTGAAGTTGGTCGTGTCGTGCGACGAGGGCGACGCTACCGTCATATAGCCGTACTTCTCCGGGTCGCCGAACTCGGTGCCGGGCTCGGACGGCATGCGCTGGATGCGCAGGCCGACGATGCCGAGCTCCTCCATGATGGGGTGCACGCAGGGCGGGATGAAGCCCAGGTCCTCGCCGCAGACGAGCATGTCGGACGCTCCTTGCATCATTGGAAGCGTCTTGAGCGCCTGATGACGCCACACGGCGTCGGAGCGCGAGCCGTAGAATGACTCGTCGTGCATCGAGCGCAACGTGGCCTTCCAGTGGGCGTCGGGCAGGTACTGGAAAGAGCTCGTGTCCACCAGGTTGAAGCGGGGGTAGTAGTTGCTGTGCGGGTTATCCTGGTCCTTGATCAGGCACACGTTCTGGCTAAGGAGGATGAGCACCGCGCGCGTCCGCTCGGTGTCCAGCGCCGCGGCGTCGGGCAGGCCGGGGCGGCACTTGAGCGAGAACATGGCCGATTCCGAGTTGTAGCGCTCCTTGAATCGGTACCTGTTTCCGGGGCTTGGCTCGAGGAAACGCTCTTTGACCTCCAATTCGAGCTCCGGGTCGTCGAAGAGCTCGTGAAGGAGCTCGTCCGTGATGAACGGCTCGGCGAGGCGGTCAATGTCCCAGAGCCCCTGGCGCTCGAGCTCCGCGCGCGAGTAGCCGATGCTCGGACGGTACCTGCCGAGGATTCCCGTCTTTCCGCCTGCAGGCAGCTCCCAGATCCTGAAGAATCCCAGGATGTGGTCGATGCGGTAGGCCTGGAAGTACTGCGACATGTGGGCGAGGCGCCTGCGCCACCACGCATAGTCGTCCTTGGCCATCGCCTCCCAGTTGTACGTCGGGAAGCCCCAGTTCTGTCCCTTGGGGTCGAAATAGTCCGGCGGTGCGCCCGTATTTGTGTGCATCCGGAACAGGGCGGGGTGCTGCCAGGTGTCGACCGAGCACTTGTCGACGCCGATCGGCAGGTCGCCCTTGAGCACAACGCCGTAGGCTTTCAGCGCTTGGGAGGCCGTGAACAGCTGCTGGTGGAGCTTGAACTGCAAGTAGCAGTAGAAACGGATCGTGTCGTGCCATTCGCGGTCGGGGTGCGACAGGTGCTTGATGCTCTCGGCCGTGGGCTTGGCGTAGACGCCCCACGTCCAGTGCTCGGCCGTCTTGAAGAAGTCCCTTAGGAAGCAGAACACCGCGTAGTGCAACAGCCAGTGCGAGTTCGCCTTCTGGAACGCGTCGTACGCCGGCGACGCGAGCTCGGCCCGCCCCATCTGCTCGAAGGCTCGGCGCGCCGCACCCATCTTGAAGGCCATCGTCGCATCGTAGTCCACGTCCACGCGATGCTTCGACGACGTGCTCCTCGAAGACGTATTTGCGACGTGTGTGTTGACGCCACGACTGCCGTCGCGGTCGCGGTCGGGGTCGCGGCCAGGCCCGTCATCGACGTCGGCTCTGTCGTCGATCTCGATGTCCCCACGTTCGCCCGTTCCGAGCTCCGAGACGTCCAGATACATCGGATGCAGGGCAAACACACACAGAGACGAGTACGGATAGCTATCACGCCAGTTGTTCTTGACGCTCGTGTCGCACACGGGCAGCAACTGCAGCAGCGAGAACCCGCACGACTTGCACCAGGCGCCCAGCGCCGGCAGATCCGAGAACTGCCCGCAGAGCCTCCCCCTGTTCCGAATCGAGAAGACGGGCAACGCGATGCCGGCCGCCCGCCACCGGTCCTGCCGGCGCAGGAACCCGTCGAACACGTAGTAGTAGTGATCCTTGGCGACGGGCGGGACGGGCGCAGCGTGCGCGTCCACAGGCGACGCGCGCGACGCCTCACGGAGGCCCACGGCGCCCTCGAGACTGCCATTGTGATCCGTCGGAATGATCCCTCGGAAACTGGCCGGCATGGCGTTGTCCACGCCCTCCCCGAAGCCCCTCGCGTTCCCATTCCCGTTCCCGTTCTGTTCGTCGTTGCCGTCGCCTGGCCCGCCCCCGCCGAACACACCTCGCGCGTCGGGCGAAATCAGCAGTCTGTTCTCGCCCGGCTCCAAGATCAAGTCCGTGGTGTGCGAGTCTCGGACGCCGATCGCATACTTGTACGTGATGGGAAATCCCGACACGGGAATCTCCAGCTCGAGCCGCCAAAGCCCCGGCTTCACCTTGTCCATCCACACCACCTGCCTCGGCTGCCAATTCCCCAGAGCCTTATTCCCTCCCGTCACACACAACGAACTCTCCTCCTCTACCTCCAGCTCCAAGTCCATCACCTCGAGCGTCACGCGAATATTCCCTGCGTGGCCAGTCGGCGTCGCCGATGCCGATGTCATCGGGGACGATATCGACGCGCCGTCGCCAGCCCGATCGTCGTCATCGTCATGATCGGCCGCTTTCCCGCTGCCAAACACGCCACTGAACGCCGACGCCCCGAGCACACCGCCCGGGTGCGACGCGTCCACCCACGTGCACGTCGCCACCACGTCCAATGGCCGGTCCCCAGCCAGTCGAATCACGTGCGCATGCTTTGCAAACTTGACCAGCGTCCACGTGCGCTTGGGGGACAGCGGAGACTTTGGAGACGCCGCCGACGAACCGGGACCGTGGTCGCCCTCGCCCTCTCCCTCGACGCCCTGGCTGTCGTCCCTGACCACGGCCAGCCGGACCGTAATCTCCCCCACCCCCACGGGCAACTCCATCATCCCTTCCCACACCAACGAACTCGGCGCCTGTCCCCGCACCGCATTCAACGCATTCCTCGCAGGAACCGTGTGATTCAGTGCCGACATGACCGTCACCGTCTTGTGCGGCGACGAAATCACCGAGGACGCGCCAGGCTGCGGCCCCGGCCCCGGGGACGACCCCGGGTTCGCGTCGGTCTGCGCCTGGGCACGCGTCGACACGTGCGCCGGGGTGTCGGCAAACAGCGGACGGCACGTCAGCGGAAACGCCCGGGACAGCGTGTTGGCTCCCAGGGACGGATGGTTGCCCACGACCACGACCCGCTCGCCCCAGTTGGTATAGTAGCGCGTGATGAAGCGGACATGGTGCTGGCCGTTGCTGGTGTTGCTGCCGCTGCTGGTGTTGCTGCCGTTGCTGGGCCCCTGAGGTTGGGACATCCGACGTTTCTGTCCTGTGTCCTATGCTCGACCGACTTCGATCCTCCGTGCGCTCGTTCGCCCGTTCGTATACGGATGGTTCTATGTCGTAGCAATGTCAAGGGGGTCAAGACCGCCCGGGTGCGGTCGTGTTCGGCGAAGAACCGTGAGAGACGAGTGGAAATAAAATGATATCGCCGACGACGACATACACGCTGTACGTCCGTGCAGGCGTGCAGGACGCGAAGGACGCGTCGTCGAGTGCCGTGGTGGCGCCCCCGACGACCTCCCTGGGATGCCTGACCGTCTGGCTGGCGTTGGGACTGGCGGGGAAGGCGGCAAAGGCCGGCCAACTCCGGGTGGTCGAGTGCGCGTGGGAGACGAGCAGTCCGAGCGGGATGCTGCCGTGCCTCGAGCGTGTGAGCGGGGATACGAGAACGCTGGTCGGCGTCGGGCGGCGAGCTTCGAAGAATGCGAAGAATGCGAACGGCGGGGGGGGAGCGCCGCCCGAGGCCTCGAGCGGGCCCAACGACATGGACGCCGCGGACGCCATCCTCGACGCGATGTTTACGCATTCGGCCAGCAGATCGAGTCCCTCGACGACGGAAACGACGGAAACGACGGAGGCGACCGCCTCGTCGGCCGACCTCGCGTTGCGCGCGCTCGTCGCGGGCAGCGTCATCCCGGGCGTCTCGACGTCTCTGTGGGGCGACAAGAAATGCTACGACGTCCTCGCGACGTCGGTGTACGGCGGAAGGCTGCCCTGGCCGCTGAGGAAATGGCTTGCGAGGGCCGCGCAGCGGCGTCACGTGGGGGGCGTGGCCGCGGTCGGGGAGAAATCCAGGGACGTCCTGGTGCGGCGGGCAGTCGAGGCGCTCGACGCGCTGTGTCGTTCGATCGGCGGGGACGACGAGAAGATGAGCGTGCGGACGCGGGCGCTGCTGGCGGCGACGTGTCTGACGGTGCGGTGTTTGCCGGTCGGGGAGGCGTTGCGGGTCGCGGCGCGGGGCATGGACGCGTGGGTGGACGGGGTCGTGCGAGCGGTCGTCGTCGACGGCAAGGTAGGGCGAGCCATGCCTGCGGCGCTGGCGGACGCGCGGTGGGCTCGGGCGCGCGCGGCGGCGGCGGTCGCCGAGGACGACTTCGAGGGCGAGGAGGACGCCGAGGGGGAGGCGGCGGCGATGGATCGGACCAGTCGGTACTGGCTGGTTGGGATCGGCGGTCTGGCGGCCCTGTACGCGGCCATGTTGCTGCGCGAGAGCGTCGAGTTGGTCGCCGACGAGTGAGTGAGGTTGTTCGAAATTTTAAACGAGCCTTCTCGCTTGCTTGCTTTCTCGCTCGACGTGATCAAATGTCGCTGTTATACGTTCATGATCGCTCAAAGTCCATCTCGGTGGCCGGGTTGGTCGGGGAAAGGCTGCATGCCGAGTCAAAGACGGTCTCGCTCGTGCTGGGGAAGAGCGAGCGTGCGTGATGACTTCGTGGGGCGCTCGCCCGCTCGTGCCGTCGCCCGCTCGACCGCTCGACCGCTCGACCGCTCGACCGATCACTCGCGCTGCGCTCGTTCTGTTGAAGAGGCGGACATCTGCATCGCCAACCCGGATAGCTGCAGCAAGCTGCACAGGTTGATCTCCAGGCGCCACTGTCGGTTGGTGGTGTCGGTCGAGGACGGCAAGGAGGGGGTGTATCTGGTGGACGGGGTGCGTGTCGTTGTTCTCGCTGTTGTTGTATTCGCTCTCACGCTGACGCTGACGCTGACGCTCACGTTCAAACAACACACACATACGCGCAGGCCGAAGCGGGCAAGCCGTCGAAGAACAGCACGTTCGTGGGCAAGGAGCGCGTGGATGACAAGGAGGGGATGCGGCTGAAGAACGGGGACATCATCGGTCTCGGGCACCCGGTCGAGGTCGGCGCGGGGGGCGGGGCGTCGAATCCGTACAACCTCGTGGTCGAGGGTCTGATCGAGTTTATGGGTTGGGCGCGCAACAAGGCTGGGGTCGGGACTTCAATAAAGATCAAGGAGGAGATGGTGGACGAGATGCATGCGATGAACGCGACGGGCGAGGTGGGCGTGGTCGATCTGACGCTCGACTCGGATTCCGACGGTGCCCACCCCAACGCGAACGCCAACGCGAACAATAACCCGAATCAGACGATAAAACCGCGCGTGACGATCACGCTGACGGACAGGCCGCCGGCGTGGTTCGAGAGCCGCGCCGAGTACGCGTTTGCCGACCGCAAGCTGGTGCCGCAGTCGTCGTTTCGTCTGCAGGGGCAGCTTCGGGACACGACGATCAAGTTAACGAAGATTCCGCACGAGTTCCTGCTGGACGTCAACACGCAAGACTCGGTGAAGCACCTGCAGGTTCGCAACAAGCTCGAGTCGGGGCTCAAGGCGTGGCTCACGTGCGGCAACGAAACCACCACGAAGGCGGTGATCAACACATTCGTGGAGTGGATGAAGACCGTGTATGTGGGCAAGCTGAACGACACGGTGCAGGACGTGCTGGACGGCGACGAGCTCCAGGACGACGAGTGGGAGGAGATTACGTGTGCGGCGGCTCCCAACAACGGCAACTTGGACCATCTGGCCCTGCCGACCGTCCAAGGACTGATGCCGATTGGCGGCGTGGTGTGCGGTGTGTGCGCGTTGCACATGCTCAAGAGCCGTGTGCAGCAGGTCGTCCCGCAGGCGGGCAGGGTGGGGCGGGACTACACGGTCGAGAGCAAGATCTGGAGGATGATGAAGGAGAGCGGCGCGGCCAAGATGCTGGAATACCTCAACTTCGGAGCCACCCACTGCGACATGCTGTACAACGACGTCCTGCACGAGGCCGCCCAGGTCGAGGCCGAGCGGCGGCGCGGCGGGGGTGCCGTCGGGGTGCCACAGGCCAGGCAGCAGCAGCAGCCGTACAGCCCAAATAACAACAACAACAACTACTACTACAACAACAACGACATCGCGAACAGGAACAACGTGCCGAGGTCGCCGGTCGGCGCCTACGGGCGTGCCATGAACGCCAACGCCAACCGGCACGTGGTTGGCACGACGTTGAACGGAAACAACGCGCACAACGCGCACAGCAACGCGCGCGACGGCAGGTCGGCGTCGATGGTGGACTCCAAGCCGGTGTTTGCCGTGGAGCCGCCGCCGGCAGACGGCGAGCGCACGTGTTCCAAGTGCGAGGCGGAGATTGCCGAGGGGGTCAGGGCTTTCGGGGTGTTGGGAGAGGGACGAGCGCCGAAGTGGTATCACGTGGCGTGCGTGGGCCAGCGGGTGCGGGAGCGGGCGTTGACGGAGGGGATCCGGGGCTGGTCGCTCATGGAGAACGGGGAGCGGGAGGCGGTGGTGCGGGCGCTGGTGGTGGTGCCGGCGCTGGGAAGGGGGTGTGAAAGATAGTTTTAGTTTTGGTTTTTGCTGGTTGATCCGTTGTCGATGGTTGGTGGTAGTTTTAACGAACGTTCGTACGACGGCGGCGGCCGGGTGATGGGAGCGAGGACAGATCCGCCGGCGGCAGGCGACCGGCGGCCGGCGGCCGCCGGCTGCGTTTGCAGGTCTTCGTTTACGTTTGGGGCGAATGACTGGTCGTCGATTACGCTTGGTGGAAAACATGAATGATTTTTCGAGAGGCTTTGGTATGTCTGTTTTTGCCACTTTTTCTGCCTAGTCGGCGGTTCGAAGTGATGCCATCGAGCGGCCGTGGGTTGTACGTTTGACGCACTGCCAGCACGCTTGCTCCGACCCGCACCCTCTGCGCGCCGCGTCCCCACTCACTCGCCGTGTCTCGCACCCGTCCACGTCAGCGACCCCCACACGCGGTGCGATCGTGCCGCGTTAGCTCAGTGGTAGAGCGGTAAGAATTCGACAAGCGCTCGCAAAGACACGCACACATACGATCTCACGCGCGCTTCGTTCAACCATAAAGCTCGACTTTTACGATGGACCCCTCCTTTTTTGCCCGCAAACGCCCCCGCGAAGAAGGGCGGCCAGCACCGCCCGACATTCGCCCCCCACATCGGCCGCTCGAACCCACCAAGCGACGACCGACCCGTTTTTCTCGCACACGCCCGCTCACCCGCTCGCAACCCACAATACGTATACCATTCGATAGCTAGGCAGATATCGACGACAACGCTGCCAGCCAATTGCCCGAAACCGGCCACAACGACCCGCGAACGGCCCACGAGCGTTCTCGAACCACCACCATTTCACGAAATTCACGTCCAGGGGAGAACCACTGACCGGACTGACGCACGGGACACGCCATGGAGAACAGGATCATCGGCAATGGCCGCTACAAGATCATCAAAGAGCTCAACAGAGGTGCGTGTCGTCGTGGGTCTCATCACCTCCCACCCTCTCTCTCACGTACTACCCTACTCCCGACTCCCTCGCCAGGCGGAACGGCCGTGGTCTATAGCGGCATCGACCTGATCACCTCGAAGACCGTCGCGCTGAAGGTCATGTCGGCCAAGCACAAGAAGGAGTCCAACCTGAAGGCCGTCAAGCGCGAGATCGAGTACGCCATGTCCGTCCGTTGCGAGTACGTCGTCCAGCTCCTGGACTTCGTCTCGGACGATCAGCACGTCGTGATCGTCTGGGAGCTGATCGAGGGCAGTGACCTGCTCGACCTGCTCAACGAGAAGGGCGGGCGGCTGAACGAGCGCGACGCCGCCTTTTACTTCTCCCAGCTCCACCAGGCCATCTCGTTCATCCACTCCAACGGGCTGGTCCACCGCGACCTCAAACCGGAGAACTGCATGGTCGAGGCGGCGACGAACAAGATCAAGCTGATCGACTTCGGGCTGTCCAAGCGCGACCAGTCGGCCGTGACGCTCGGCGTCGGCACGCCCGACTACATGTCTCCCGAGCTGCTCGGCATGGACGCTGGCGACGACTTCGTGGCGCTCAAGCAGAGGCGTGAGGGCAAATACGACGCCAAGGCGTGCGACGTGTGGGCCCTGGGCGTGCTGCTCTACCTGCTCGTCACCGGCAAGTACGCCTTTGAGGACCCCAGGAAGGCCAACAACGTCATCGCCACGCTGCAAAACATCCGGAGCGGGAAGATGCGCGCCCTCCCTTCCCGCATCTCGCCCGAATGCAGCGACCTCATCCAGAAAATGCTCCAGCACGACCCCACGAAGCGCATCACCCTGGTGCGTACTTTCCTACTCCTATTGACGACCGCTCGTTCTTCGATACAGAGTCGATACCGAAGCGCCCCCGCTCAAGCTCTCACTCGCTCGTTCGCCCGTTCGCCAGGCCGACATGGGTTCGCATCCCTGGTTCAAGATGTGCAACGTGGGCGGCAACAACGAGGTCGTCCCCTCCTCGTCCCCCCCGTCGTCGTTCTCCTTCCCGCAGTTGCCGCAGACAGCGGAGAGCAAGCAGACGCCCAAGACCATCGAGGTCGCGGCATGTCCCGGCGGCAAGGCAACGACGCCGCCTGGACAGCCCAAGACCACGAGGAACGAGTCGGGAGACACCATCATCAAGGTGACCAAGGTCTCCCCGGCGGACGACGACGACGGGACCGTCGAAAAGGCGTCCAAGGGCTGGTTTTGCAAGCTCCTCTTTTGCTCGCAGGAACGGGCTTGACCGACTATAAATATGTATGGTTCATCCAAAGTAAGTACTATTTTTTACCACGATGAAGACCTTTGTTGTTGTTGACGAGTCGGATGACGCCGCAGCACACGCAGCGGTCGTCCTCGTCGTACAGGACGGCGTACTGACCGGCCGCCAGGCCCTGGTCCGGGGCGTCCAACGTGACACGTAGCGACTCGGGGGTCTCCTGCACCACCTCACACCCGTACATGTGCGGCCCGTGCCGCACCTTGCACCGCAACCTGCGGCTCTTCTCACTCTTCTCACTCAGCGCGCAGTGCCAGTTGATATCCACGCAATCAAACACCCGGTTGACGTCGACGTCAACGTCCACCTCGACATCCATATCTCTCGAGATGACGACGACGTTCCACGTGGGGTCCTTCTCGACGACGAACCAGGGCCCGCCGGGCAGTCCGATGCCCTTGCGCTGTCCTACCGTGTAAAACCAGTACCCGTCGTGGTACCCCACCACCTCGCCGCTCTCCCGGTCCACCAGCGGCCCACGCCACTCTCCCAGATGCTCCTTGATAAACTCATCAAACTTGACCTTGCCCAGGAAGCAAATACCCTGCGAGTCCTTCCGGCCCTTTGTCGGCAGGTCGGCCAGGTCGGCCAGCGCCCGCACCGTCGGCTTGTCGAACCCGCCGAGCGGAAACATCGCCTTCCGCAGCTGTTCCGGCTTCAAATTCGCCAGAAAGTACGTCTGATCCTTGACCACGTCCGGCGTCAGCGCCAACAAGCCGTCGCGCAACGAGGCGTAGTGCCCCGACGCCACGCGGTCAAACTCGTCCGCATGGTTCGCCTCCAGGTACTCGTAGAATGCGCCAAATTTGACCCGCGAGTTGCACAACATATCCGGATTGGGCGTCCGGCCCGCCCGGACCTCACCGATCGAATGCTGCACGACGCGGTCCCAGTACTCGTCCGTCAGCGGGACCGTCTCGAGCGGGACCCCCAGCGCCGCACACACCTTCCGGCAGTATTCCAGGTCTTCCTCCCACGGACACGCATCCCAAGTGTTCCGAAAGTCCTCCTGAAACCATATCTGCAGGTAAAACGCCGTAACGTTATGGCCCGCGATCTTGTGAAGGAGGTACAGGGCCAGGGACGAGTCAACACCCCCCGACAGCAGGACGGCCACGTTCAGACGACGACGAGGATATCTGCTGGACAGGCTGGATAGGCTGGACATCTCGACCGCCTCCAGGAAAGGACGGCCGGTCTCGCGGAGGATCGACTCGATCGACGCGGTGGACGCAGTGGACGCAGTGGACGCAGTGGACGCCGTGGACGCGACAGACTCGGAGGAGAGCGGCGGCGGACTGTCGATTCGCGTCGCGCTGCCGAGCACGCTCCTTGCGTGGCTCTGTGGCTCATTCGTTGTTGAAGCATCCTCGTTGGAGCAACCTCGGCAGACGACGGCCGAGGCGCCCCCGTTGGCTCGCCGGCGCGCGCCCGATAGGATAGACGTGCTCCAGGAGCAGGCCAGCACGCCCTGCATTGCGACTGTACGTGCGCTCCGGGCCCTAGAAGGCCGATTTCCCTGCATTTCCCTTCATGCCGCGCTTTCTTTCTTGCCTCACGTGGTCGTTCCTTCCCGCGCGACCGGCAGAGAGGTCTCGCGAATGACGATGAGACGATGCTACGTACAAAGAGTGTAGACAATGCCTGTGAACGCCTCGAAGCCAAGGGTTCGTAGGTTTCAACGTACCCATCATCAAACTACCGGTACTTAGAAAAATGACGCCGCATTGCATCCGAGTCCAACGAGGATCGGTCCCAGCACACCACAGCCAGCGCATTACCCCGCGCGTGGCCTGTCGGCGCCTGCATCCCGGTCACACACATTCGTGCTCGAGACGAATCGTCGCGTGCGTCACCCACTTCCTGGCCCCGACGCCCCGATTGCACCGATGCATGCGATACAAAGATCACACGACGGCCAATGCGAGTAGCGATGGCGCCGCGGATCGTGGTACGTCGTTACGTCGCTCGTTCCTGGTTCGCTTCCTACCCGCTGCTCACGCACGCCCTCGCCCTGTTCACCACCCACCCACCCACTTCGCCACACAGCCCCGGCTTCCAGCAATAACACAGACAATAAAAAGACGCTGGCCGTCGTCTCCATCCTGGCCCTCTCCCTCGTCACGGTTTTGACCTTCAACCACTTCCACGTCCCGCTCTCTCGGTCGGGCTTCTTCGCGTCCCTCTCCCTCATCTTCGCGTCCGAGATCGGGGACAAGACATTTTTCATCGCCGCCCTCCTCGCCATGCGGTACGGGAAACTGCTCTCGTTCCTGGGGTCGGTCTCCTCCCTGTCCCTCATGACGGTTATCTCGGTGGTCATCGGGTACGCCGTCCAGCGGGTGCCCAGCGTCGTCGAGTCCAGCGAGATATTCGGCAAGTACCTCAGTGCGGCGAGTCTGCTCTACTTTGGACTCAAGTCGCTGTACACGGCGGCAAAAAGCGGGGATGCCACGGCCGGAGACGAGCTGATCGAGGCGGAGGAGCAGGTGGGCAAGGCCGAGAAGGACGGCACGATTCAAAGCTCCACGTCCGCGTCGCCGCAAGCGCAGACGACGTTCCAGAGCTTGGCGGAGATTGCGGGATTGATTTTCGTGGCAGAGTGGGGAGACCGGTCGATGCTCGCGACGATCGCGTTGGGCGCCGCGCAGAGCCCGCTCGGCGTGGCCGGGGGCGCCATCCTGGGACACACGGTCGCGACGTTCATTGCCGTCGTTGGGGGTGCGGCGCTGGCGGATAGGATCAGCGAGAAGACCGTCAACGTGATCGGTGGCGTGCTGTTCATTCTGTTTGCCGGGGCCACGGCCCTCGGCGTGTTTTAGTAGTTTGGTTTTCAAGGAAGCAAAGCGAGCAAACCCGAAAGTTTCCGGATCGCGTCAGTTTGGTGCGCGTTCGGTGATGGTTGTTTTTCACCGTCATCGACGACCTCGACGACGAGACACCGCCGGAAGGCCTCGAGCAGCCGCACCACCGTGCCCATCAATTCCGCTGTCGCGTCCCCGTCGCCGCCTGGATCCCGAGCTCCAAACCGTTCGATCAACCGCCGCGCAATCTCCCGCTGAATCTCCAAAGGTTTTCCTTCTTTCTTCTCCAAACCTCCACCGACGGTGACCCTGCACGGCCCAGCCTCCACCGCCACCGCATACATACCCCGGCCGTCGTCTGCCTCTCTTACGTCGTCCGCATCGTTCGCATCGTTCGCATCGTTCGCATCGTTCGCATCGTTCGCATCCTCCTCCCCGTCGCTGTCGATCAAGACGTCCAGCGGCAGCATGCCGCCAAACACGGTCGAACCCGGAAAACTCACGTGCACGACCTTCCCGCACTGCACGCCCGAGTAGGCGACCACGCACGAACACGATCCCGACGACGAACAGACGCCGTGAAGATGACAGTCGTCGTCGGTCTCGCAGACGCGCGGACGTGGAACGTCGAGGTCGAGGTCGAGGTCGACGTCGATCCCGTCGACGTCAATCCTGTTCGCCCCTGCGTTTGCTGCTGCTTCCATCCGGTCGATCCGCGCCCGGCTCCCGACCTCCGTGAACACGCCCATCGTGTCTGCCACGCGCTTGGCCTCTTCGACCAGCGCGTCGAGGCTCGCCTGGAGCAGCGGGTCGTTCGTCGGCCTCGTGGTCGCGGTGCCGTTCCGTCCGATTCGAGTCGCGATGAGCGAGGCGACGAGGCAGACCGAGGCTGCCGCCACCGTGTACGCGGAGATCCGGGTCCTGGGCGTCGGGTTACCCATGGGAACGTGACAAAGGCGGATGCTTCTTCGTCTTGTTTGTCGCGTGTTTATATTTCCGCGCCCGACAGGTGCGACACGAATTTCTTGCGAATTACGTGTGCACGTGGCTTCGCGGGTCGCATCCGTCCTTTTGCGTCTTCGGTTCACGCGCTCATCGCGGTACCGGGCCCATCGAGCCTAGAACGGGCCTCTGGACGCGTTTGAATTCGAGGTCCCCATTATCCCATCTGTGCGGCAATGGCGAGCGGTTGTGAGGGCGTATAACCCTAGAATCAGTTCGGGACAGGCGAGGTGCATGCGAGATACACAGGGCGCGAGCACGAGCGGTCGGGTGCCCGGGGAAGGCGAGGGGCCAGGCTGCTGGCGGGGAATCCTCGTCAAGAATGACAACGACGAGAACGACGCCGACCCCGTGGTTCCTCTGGCGCGGTATTTCCTGTCGCGCTGCGAGTCTGGCTCGCACGCAGCGTCACGTCCAGCTTCCGTCCATCCGCACGACGCGCCCGAGCATCACCACGAGGCCGCCACGGCGGACGACTACGTCTACGAGGAAGACTACGAGGGAGGGTATGACGACTACGACGACTATGACGATTATGACGACTATGACGACGACTTCATTCATCACCGGACGGCCAAGCTGCTCGTCTCGGGGGGCATTGCCGGGGTGATTTCGAGGTCGGCGACGGCGCCGCTGGACCGGCTGAAGATGCTGCTGCAGGTGAACGACGGCGTGAAGCGGATGACGATGAAGGAAGGATTGAAGATCATGGCGAAAGAAGGCACGATCAAGAGCTTCTTCAAGGGGAACGGGACAAACGTGCTGAAGATTGCGCCCGAGACGGCCATCAAGCTGACGATGAACGACGTCTACAAGCGGATCATCGCGACCGACGTGGGGAACATCACCCCGCTGCAGCGAATGGCCGCGGGCGCCTTGGCGGGTGCGACGTCGCAGGTGATCATCTACCCGTTGGAGCTCGTCAAGACGAGGCTCGCCGTGTGCCCCGCGGGGACCTACCGGGGCATCGTCGACTGTGCGCGCAAGGTGCTCCGACAGGAGGGCATCCGGTCGTTCTACCGCGGGCTCTTGCCGTCCATGATGGGTATTCTGCCCTACGCCGGCGTGGACATCACGGTCTTCGAAATGCTCAAAGAGCGGCTGCTGGACGAGTACGACGGGATGCCGCCGCCGCACAGTATCCTCGGCGCGGGCATGCTCAGCTCGTCGATCGCGCAGTTCTCGGCGTACCCGCTGGCGTTGGTGCGGACGCGGCTGCAGGCGCAGGGGATCGGCGGGCAGCCGCTCAAGTACGACGGGATGTGGGACGTGCTGCGGAAGACGTACGGGCGGGAGGGGTGGCGGGGGCTGTACAAGGGGAGCATGACGAATTTGGCGAAACTGGCGCCCGCGGCGGGTATCAGCTGGTTCGTGTTCGAGGAGAGCAAGAACATGCTGGGGGTGGATGCGCGGTGACGACGTGATTTTGGTGTGCTCGACTGGATTCGGCCCTAAAATTATCTGATTACCGACACCGGATCTCCCAGCCTCTCACTGGGATTTCCTAGTAAGCACATGAGCTGTCGTATTGCCCCCCGAATGCGGGTCTCCTGCCCGACTCGGGCGCCCGCGTGCAATTTCCGGACGGGAGTTTGCCCGTCCCGAATCCAGTCGACCCCCACCAAGCTCGTCTCCCACAAAACAAGCGTTCAGGTCACGCCCGCCGCGGCGTCCTTCCCGCGAAGCGTCGACGACGCCGGGAGCGGCCTGTCCAAAACTTCCGTCGTCTCGACACCAGCCAGAACCGCCCTCGTCACGCACGCCGCGGCGTCCTTCCCGGGAAGTGTCGACGACGACGGGGGCCTGTCCCCGCTTGACATGATGGTGCTGGAGCGGGGCAAGGTCGCAAAGTTCTTCGCCACGATACGGGCTTTGCTTTTCTACCTTACGACCTTCGCAACAGCGATGCCCATGTTTGTCGTCATGCTGGCCATCTACCCGTTTGTCATGCTCTTCGACAAGTACCGTCGCGGGGGCGAGCACGTCATCAACACGCTGTGGTCGAAGCTGACGACGCTCCTGTACTTCCCGGTGAAGATCCAGGGGCTCGAGAACCTTCCCGACAAGTCCGAGCCCGTTGTCTACGTGTCGAACCACGAGTCCTTCCTGGACATCTACACGCTGTTCCACGTCAACCGGGACTTCAAATTCATCTCCAAGACGTCCAACTTTTTCATTCCCATCATCGGCTGGAGCATGTTCCTGACGGGCCACGTGATGATCAACCGCGTCGACCGGAAGTCCCAGATCGCCTGCCTGAAAGAGTGCGGCAACCTGCTGTTGAACGGAGCCTCGGTGCTGTTCTTCCCGGAGGGAACCCGCAGCAAGGACGGCAAGATGCACGGCTTCAAGAAGGGCGCCTTTTCCGTCGCCGCCAAGGCCAAAGTCCCGGTGGTGCCCATCACCCTGAAGGGCGCCGGCAGCCTCATGCCGAACAAAAAAGAATACCTGCTCTATCCGGGAAAAGTCGAGGTCGTCATCCACCCCCAGGTCGCCCCCAGCGACGCCGACACCATGATGCGGGAGGCGTTCGAAAAGGTCGCCAGCTCGCTCGACGCCGACAAGGTCGCCGATGACGCCCGGGCCGAGATGAAGTGATCAAGTGATGAATTTCTCGGGTATAGGATCGGTGGAATTTATTTTGCATTGAAAGAATGGTGTCCTACAGCCCCAGCTTGGCCTCCCACTTGGGCAGAGCCGCCAAAAACACGAGCGTCATCGTCGCGTGCGGCGCGATCCTCACCAGATAGGTCGGAAAGCCGGTATAAAATTTGAACGGCCCGCCCTCCGCCAGCGTCTTGATGGCACAGTCGACCGCCCCGGTGTACGGCATCTTCCCGTTGGCATCCGGCTTCATCTTCTGCAGCTGCGTCTTGACGTAGTCGAACGGCAAACTGCACGCCGACGCCGCAAACCCGGCCAGCATGGCCCCACCCAGCACGTTCGCCTGGGACCCCTTCTCCAGCCCGACGCTCACCAGCATCTCCTTGGCCTGATCGTTCGTGGCCAACATGCCCATGTTCAGCGCCATGGCCCTCACCACCGTCGGCGTCGCCCCCGTGAACAACCCACCCACGCCCTCCTCCCTCACGATACGGATCAGCGCATCCCCGACGCCCTTATAGTTGCGGCGCTGCTCCGCGGGCAGCGAGGTATCCGCCTGCATACGCAACAGCGTCAGATCCGCCGGGGTACCCACCAGCGCACCCAGACCACCGGCCGCGAGTCCGCACGCAGCCTTCTGCCACAGCGGCACCGCACCACCGCCGTTGTACTCTGTCGCCATCGTCGACAGGTTGTTATAGATCCCCAGACGGGCCGTCGTGTACGTCGCCTGGCGCAGGAGACCCGCGGAGAGACCGCGGTAGAGCGAGCCGAAGCCCTGTGTCTTGATCATGTTGGAGGCCACGCCGAACGGACCGCCCGCATCGCCCAGTTGCAGGCGGACCTTGACCATGTCGATCGGCTGGATTACGGCCGTGGACATCATCCCGGACAGTCCGCCGTTGACGAACGGCTTGGCGTGCTGCCAGGCGGTTTTCTCGGATGCCATCGTCAATGTATCAATGAAATGCACGTGTGTGTGTCAAGACTGTCAAAGTCGGCGGGAGAAGCGGCGAGCGGCGCGTGAGCGAGATTTCTGGCCTGGCCAGGGTCATGCGGCGGGCATTTCCCTGGCGTGGCGGGCGGGCCGACGCGTCGAGGCGTGGTGGTGGTGGTCCGAGGATCCAAGAAGATCCATCCAGGTCGAGCCCGGCTGTACGTACCGAAGAAGAAACGAGTTTTTGGAGAGAGAGAGCCCGGGCTTTTTGACTCCCTAAACAACACAACAAAAACCCGTTCGTGATCGATCGATCATCGATGTCTGTCGCCTGGCAGCGGGCCATTGGAACCAGGGGTGTGTGTGTGCAGCTGTCGGGTATCGGCGGCCAGGGACGACGACGCGTTCGACGTGCTCTATACCGAAGACCACGAGCCGAGCGGCAGACGCCGACAGGGGCAATGTCCGGTGGGGACGGCGGTCGGGACGGCGGTCGGGACGGCGGTCGGGACGGCGGTCGGGACGGCGGCGGTACGACCAAGCACGACCCCGAGTTTCGCATTCAGTCGGAGGAGGTGGTCTACGACCGATACATGACGATCTACAACCGAGAGGTCGTTTTCCCGGCCAGGGCTCGGGACGGTGCGCCTCCTGGTCGAGAACCCCAGGCCGGATCCGAAGTCCACGCGTTCGACGTGGTCGGCCACCCAAAGGCCAACTTTCATTTCGTGGTCGCCTTTCCGTTCCACCCGCCGCCCGACCCGTCGCTGCCGTGGACAGCGGGCGAGGTGACGCTCATCCGTGAATACGCGCAGGGTCCCAACGAGTTGATATACGGGCTTCCGGCCGGTTCCTATCATAAAGAGGCGCACGGGAGCCTGGAGGGTGCCGCGTGGGCAGAGCTGAGCGAGGAGGCGCACCTGACGGGTGGGGAGATGCATCGGTTGTTGGAGGGTGACGCGAGCATTGCCGAGGTGAAGTGGTGCCGGAACCGGTTCACGCCGTTTATCGTGGTCGGGAGTCGGAAGGACGACCGGCCGGGGGGGAGGGACGTGGAAGAGTACATCGAGGTGGAGCGCGTGGGGGTGGGGCGGTTGCGGGAGATTATGCGACGGGGAGAGATGATGCTGCCGGGTATCACCACGAGTTACTGGGCCTTTGAGTGGCTGGAACAGCACTACAATACGAAGAAGAATACATCTTCGGCGTCTTGAGAGGAGCCGGAGCCAAGCGTGACAGTCTCGCTCCTCGCTCACCCGAGTAAACAATCACGACAGAGGATCACGATCACAGACGCGCTTCAGGGCGCCCAAGAGCAGGTCCCAGAATGCGTCCACGTCGACGCTGCGGGCAACGACCACGTTCGGCCGGTTGTCGGTGACGCGGTGGACGTCGACGAGCGTCTGTCCGGCCGATAACGGGTTGTGGGTCTCGATGCTCACGAAGAGCGCCTCGGTGCGAAAGAGCTCCGGGTTCGACACGTAGGCGACCGCGACGGGATCATGCAGCGGCGGCGCGGCGAACCCAAAGACCGAGTCGTAGGTGGACTGGAAGAAACGGAGCAGGTCGATCGTGCGGTTGACGACGTCGTTCACGTCGTCGCCCGAGGCCGTCCGGATCTTGGAAATTACGTCGTCGTCGCAGATGACCGTGTGGGTCACGTCGAGGGGGACCATCGTGACGGGAATGCCGCTATCGATCACGAGCTGCGCCGCTTCTGGATCCGTCTGCATGTTGAACTCGGTTTGGATGCCGGTGTTGCCGCCCTCGCGCACGCTCCCGCCCATGAACACGATGCCTTCCACCGCCTCGCGCAGGTCGTCGCCGTAGACTGCGATGCAGAGTGCGACGTTGGTCAGCGAGCCCGTCGCCACGATCGTGACCTTGCTCTTGCGCTCCTCGAACTCGGCTCGTATCGCTCGGAACATTTCCGGCACGGCTTTCAGACTCCGGTGCCGCGTTTCCCAGTCTGCCATGAACTCGTCGCTGCACGGCGGCAGGCCGTGCGAGCCGTCGATCGAGTCGAGGCCGGTCGAGCCGTGGATCTCGGCGCAGTGCTTCGCTGGTCTGAGCATCGGCTTGGCGGCACCCATGTACACAGGCACGGGAACCTTGTAGAACTGGGTTATCCGCAGGGCATTCTCAGTCGTCTTCTCGATGGACTGATTGCCATGGACCTGGCGAGCGAAGCGCATAGCGCATAGTGTGGGAGAGTCAGGGCGTCTGAAGAGCGAGTGAACCTCGTTGGTACTGATCAGTACCCACCGTGGAGATGCCGAGGAGTTTGAACGAGCGTGTGTGGCCGGCCAGCAGAATCGCCATCGCGTCGTCGTGTCCCGGGTCTGCGTCGAGCCATACCGCACGCCGACGCGCCGGGACGCCCTGAACCGATTGCGGTTCGTCCATCCTGCCGAAACGAAGTCCTCGAAATCGAAACGGAACGATCGTTTCGCGCGGCGATCGCCGACAAAGAAAATCGCGAAAATCGCGTGTTCATCAACGACAGGATCCACGTGTATTCGACAGCACATACGCCGTGCGCGAGGACCGACGCAACCGTATTTCGCACGGTTTCGAGCCCCAAATTCCCCCTCGAGAAAAAGCGAAGAGAAGATGACGAACAAGAACAAACACGAGCACGTCCGAACCAAGTCGAACGCCTCCCTGCTGCTGAAGAAGATGAATCTGGACGAGTCGTTGATTCTGGTCAAGGGGGCGGTGGCGAGGGAGTCGAGCGTCGTGGACAAGCTTCTGAACACGCGATATGCCGTCTTGTCAGTCGACGTGTTTGCGACCTTTCGGAAGGAGAAAGACGAGTCGCCGTCAAAGGTGTGGTCGGTGACGAAGGACGTGGTGGTGAGCGAGGTGGCGGGGAGCGAGTTTCACCTGCGGCACGCCGGGACGAGCACGTTCTGGGCGGTGGCGAGGGGGGCGTATGACACGAAAAAGATGTGGGCGTTCACGGTGACGTGGTCGTCGGTGCTGTCGACGGACAAGCTGACGCTGGCGTTCGAGACGGAGGCGAGGGCCAAGGAATGGCACGCGGGGTTCGAGCGGGCGATTCAGACGCAGGCGAGCAAGCCGACGACGACGTTGACGCAGCCGGGCCGGCCAGAAATGAGCGCCGACACGTCGGGTGGCCAGGGTTCTCGAGGGAGGCCGAGGACGTCGGCGTCGGCGTCGGCGTCGTCTCAGGAGGAGGGCGTCGAGCTGGTGCAGAGCTTGAGCACAGACTCGGCCACGTACGAGACGGAGGACACGTCCCATACGAAGCGGTCGTGGGCGTCGCTGCTTCATATCAACGGGATTTCGGTGTATGTGGAGGAACTGGACGAGGACGGAGGCGGCGGGGCGCTGATGGTGTCGGCGGTGGTGCGGGCGCCGCCGTCGGACGTGACGTCCCACCTCGTCAGGGTGCGCAAGACGGAAGGGTTGGCCATTTTCGCCGGGGCGAGGACTCTCAAGGTCGTAGACAGTCACACGCACGTGATTGGTCAGACGTGGACGGGAAGCGGGGTGCTGGGAAGGGTGACGGCGCCGAGAGAAATCGTGCTGCTGCGGACGTGGCGGAAGGACCCCGACGGGACGTACATCGTGGGTATTGAACTCAGAGGGCGGTGTACACCCCATGAGCATATTCCATTTTGAATCGTTTGCTCTCGCGCTCGCGCTCGTGCTCACTCGTCGCGCTATGCACGACTCGTTCGCCAGGTCCTGTACCAGTCGACCAATCACGTGGCCATGCGGCGGCAGAAGGGACGTTGGTGGTCGCTGTCGACGCCCGTGCGGGTGGACGTCGAGGCGGCGGGGTTCACCATCGCGCCGCTGTTGCCCAAGTACGCGCCGGTGGCTGCCGAGTCGCAGGAGTCGCTTGTGACGCTCGTGCTCAAGGCGGACCTGGGCGGCGTGCTGTCGGGCGGGAGCGCGGCCGGGAGGCTGCTGTCGCCGTTCCAGGGCAGTGCCGTCAAGAGCATGCTGGAGCCCGTCGTCACATCGATTGTCGTCCTGCGCGATCAGGTCGAGCAGAGTCGGTTTGTCGTTCGGCCGCTCTCGCACGCGCTTGATATCGAGCCCGACGTGTCAAGGCCCGTGGGAGCGAGCAGCAGTGGTAGTAGGGGGTTTGCGCGGACGACCACCATGCTCGTCTATCGCGACCAGAAGACGCTCGCGCAGGCGCAGGTCGAGACGAAGGAGGAGTGGGAGCGCGGCATGACGCCCAAGCCGAGCGGGGGTGCGACCCCGGCCGCGCCCGTCCCGGAAACGCCGGCAGGGTTCGAGGCAGGGACGCCTGATCCCTCCTGGGCCATCGCCGGATCGTGTCCGAAAAAGTACTGGCTGTGCCCCGGGAACTGCAATTTCAAGGTCCGAGGGAAGAACTATCTCACGGACAAGAAGAAGATTCTCGCGGCCGTGCCGATGTTCGAGCTCGTGGCGGTCGACCTGCTCGAGATGGAGGAGCCGATCTATCACATCTGTCAGCACCTCCCGGCCGTCGAGCACAGCCCGGCGCCGTTCCTGTTCTGCGTTCAGATGATGGTGCCGTCCTCGCCCCCGGTCAGCCTGGTGTGCTCGTGGGCCGCCCCGTACAAGATGGACGCCGACCCGGCCAGCCTCATCAAGCAGTTTGAGCAAGAACACGGCCCCATCCCCGAGAACATCGAGGCGTTCATGCGGGCCTTCACCGATTTCGTCGCCGGTGATGGCCCCGAGGCTGACGCCAAGCGCAACGAGCGCTTCAAGCTCATTCCCAACATCGCACGCGGCAGCTGGATCATCAAGCAGTCGGTCGGGACGACCCCTGTCATCCTCGGCAAGAAGCTCGCCACCAAGTACTACCGCGGAAAGAACTACTTCGAGGTGGACGTCGACATTGGCGCCAACTCGGTCGCGGCGAGCATCACCAACCTGGTGTGCGGTGCGACCAAGAGCCTGGCTGTCGACATGGGCGTGCTCATCGAGGGAAAGTCGGAGGCGACGCTGCCCGAACAGCTGATCGGCACGGTCCGACTGGACGCGCTCGACCTCAAGTCGGCCGCGTACTTCGACGAGGGGAGCGGCAGCATCGAACGGAAGGAATTTTAACCTCTGAAGGTGTAAGTCAGTCGGTCGGTGTCTATGAGCTCGCGTGCTGACGCGCAATACCCATCGCACCCGCCCGGGAAACTGAAATGATCGGGACCCCTCGGAATTCGTTGGCTACCCTGGCCGTGCTGGGCCTCCTGCCGCCCTTCCTGGCCCTTCTGAACGTTGCCAATACCGATGCACGGGCCTTCGCCTCCCTGTCAATCAGCGCGGCGATCTCCGTCGTGGGCTATTTCGTCACAAAGTCCGTCATCCCGATCATCAAGAACGCCACGCTGCGAGCAGGCCTGTCGGGCCGGGACATCAACAAGAAGGGTTCCAAGGAGGGCGAGAAGGACGTCCCCGAGTCTCTGGGTGCGTTGTTGCTCGATTGACCTGCCCACCCGCCTTGTGGCGACGTCTGGCGACGCGCCCACGTGCCCTTGCGCCACTCACGCTCGCGCTCGCGCCACTCGCTTGCTTTTTGCTTGTCGACAGGACTCGCGCCGGGCGTGGTGTTCCTCGTCTGCCTGATCACGTTCGAGCTGCTGCACTACTACGACGTTACGACGTTCGTGCACGGTCTCGCGCAGGGCAGGTTTGACTTCAGCTCTGTGTCGTTCTCGGGGGCCTCGGACGCATGGCTCGTCGACTACAACGCGGCGCTGGCGACGATCTGCTTCATGCTCTTCCTCGGATTTGCTGACGACGTGTTGGATATACCATGGAGGGTCAAGCTGCTCTTGCCCTGCCTGGCGTCCCTCCCGCTGATGACAGCCTACAGCGGCGGCACGGGCGTCGTCGTTCCCAAGCCGCTCGTCTCGCTGCTCGGCCAGTTCGGCCTCTCGCTCCCGAGCTATCTCGAGCTCGGCATTATCTATCGGGGCTACCTGGTCGCATTGGTCATCTTCTGCAGCAACTCCATCAACATTCTGGCGGGCATCAACGGCCTCGAGGCCGGCCAGACGTTCATCATCGCCTGCGCCGTGCTGCTCCACAACCTCGTCCAGCTCGCCCGCGGCGGACCCGGCTCCGTGCAAGACGGCCACCTCTTCTCCGCCTACCTGATGCTGCCGCTGGCGTTCAACACCCTCGGCCTGCTCGTCTTCAACTGGTACCCGTCAACGGTGTTTGTCGGCGACACCTTCACCTACTTTGCCGGCATGACCCTGAGCGTCGCGGGCATCCTCGGGCACTTTAGCGAGACGCTCCTGGTGTTTTTCATTCCCCAGATTATCAACTTTGTCTACAGCGTCCCGCAGCTCTTCAAGTGGGTGATGTTGACCTCGACGAGCTCGCTTCTCCAGGCTCTCCTCGCCATAGGCTCTCTCGCTCTCGGCTCTCACTCGCGCCACGCGCTCCGCGCTCCGCTCGTTCTCCAGGTGGGTCCCGTGCCCCAAGCACCGGCTTCCGCGCTACGACCCGAGCACGGGTCTCCTCCACGCCACCAACAACATGAACCTCGTCAACCTCTTCCTGCGGGTGCTCGGGCCGAAGACAGAGCTCATGCTCTGCATCTGGATCCTGGCCTTCCAAGCGCTGTGCTGCGGTTTCGGGTGCGTATTGACCTCATTCGTCGAGTATTGACCCCGTTCCCGTTGTTCTCTCTGCCACCAGCCCCTCCCGTCGTCCTCACCCTCACCCGCATTCCTCCCTCCCTCCCCTTCCTCCCCCCTCAGGTTTTGCCTGCACATTCTCCTCGCCGGGCATTACAAATAAAAACGCGGTAACAAACAAGCTACTCATCTCCTCTCGCCAGACCCTCCAGCACCTTATCACACTTGCTCGCCAACCTCGCCACCGCCTCCTCCCAAATCTCCCACGGCGAGTACGCACCCGTGCTCTCGATCGTAAACACAAACTTATCCTTTCGCTTCCGTAACTGCAGTACCTGGCTCCACGGCTCCTCCCCGCTCATCCGCCGCACCTTCTCCAACAGCTTTGGGTACTCCAACGCATCCCGCACCACCACCCTCCCCTTCCCGTCCACCTCGACCAGCCCGGGCAGCTCGCCCGCCAACGCCGCCCCCTGGTCCCTCGTCACCTCCTTCAACAGCACCACTTCCGGATACAACTTGTACCACGCCGTCGCCACCGGACTCCACTTGGCGTGATCCTCCCCCGTCCCCTTCACACAATGACACTCCACGCTGATCTCCTGCTTTGCCCGCAGCTTGGCCACCAGAATATCGTCGTGCACCACCCGCACCGGTTCATCCAGCATACTCGACTGGTCCGCGCCCCACTCCGCCTCGAATACTTCCGGTTCCAGCTCCGTGCCGCCCGGCAGCCACGTGAGCGCGTCGGACACGACGCTCAAGGTCGCGTCCTTGGGATGGCTGTCGTCGCAGCGGACGTCCATCTTGAGGATGACCGTGTTCTTTTCCGTCGTCGGGTCGCCCTTTTTCTTCATCTCGAACTTCCGGGGATCGATCCTGAGGGGAATCATGCCGAGCCGATGGGCGAGCACCTCGTCCTGGATGATACTCGTATTGTTCTTGATGAACACGTGCTCGATCGCCATCGTGGGAACTTCCGCAATCATCGCCCGCCGGAGCGCGTTGGCGAGCGAACACGAAATACCCGTGACGATAAACTCCATCGTCATTTCCTCCAGGGACCGAATCTCGATCTCCAGGCTGGACAGGAACGAGTCTGAAAACTCGTCAATGGTCTGGTACGCCGCAGACGAGGAGGGTCCGACGACCGTGTCAAACCCGGACGACGTATAGAGGTTGCCGTCGGGACCGCACACCACCCGCGTGCGTTGGAGTTCCAGCTTGGCCGCGGTTTCCGCTTGCAAAAGCTGCCGTTGTTCCGAGGACATGCGAGGGCCCTTGTAGCTTGACGGGATTCCGTCGACGACCTGGCGAACAAACAAACGAACGAACGAACGAACGAGTGTGTGAGAGGGCGTGCAGAAGCGACCGTACGTCGGTCGAGGTCGACGCGTACCGATCCGGACTCCGGACGACCCTCGACGGTTTTGCTCTTGGCGGTCTTGTTCTTGGTTTTCGCCATGATGGATGGAGGTGTGTGTGTATGCGCAGCAGAATGCTCGTCGGACCGATTTATAGGGATGCAATGCGGGAACTTGTAGCGCGAGAAGTCGCGAAAGAAGCCGTTCTGCGCAGTCTCGCCGCCTGTAGAGCTCGATCAGATGCTACTGACTGTGTTGGCCAAGAAACGGAACGATTTTTTTGTGACTTTTCCTTTCGACTCTGCGCTCGAGTTTCAAAAACTTCTAGCTTTTATACCGACCTTGACCGCCACGGTGCCTGCCGTATCCTCGATACCGGTGCGCAGGTACTATAGATACAGACGTGCTCCATGGCCTCGGCGAGACCCGGCCCGGGCGCCTCGGCTGTCCGGTGGAACAGCCTCGAGAATCTCACGCCTCGCGGTCGCAATTCATCTCGCGAGACCTCGCCCCCCCCGGCCGGACGCCAGACACTGTCGTATGCAGTCGCGGTGAATGCCGTCTCGCGGTTGCTGGTGAAGGCGTCGTTTGCGACCTTCGCGGCCGCGTACGTCGCCCGGAACTTCCGGAACTTGCCTGTGGGCGGCAGGGAATCCGGTCGGGGTTACGACGATACTGTCGCTGCCGAGGTGTACGACGTGTTGTTGGCGCCGTTGGGGCTTTTGGTGGCGCATGGGGACTTGTTGCAGTGGGTGGCGGGGTGGGTGATTGTGGTGGTGGTGGCGCCGTTGGTGGTGAGCGCGATGGTCTTGAATAACGCCGAGCGGATGGGGGCGTATTCGGTGGACGAGTCGCGGGCGCGGGCGAGGGAGACGAGGGAGACGAGGGCGCGGCGGGAGGCGAGTGCGGCGCGGAAGGCGGGGTATGGGTCGCTGGAGATCACGCCGCCGGCAAGGAGTCCGTATGGGGGCAGCGGCGGGGCCGGCGGGGAGGGGAGCGCGCGGGGGGTGCGGGCCGGTGTGGGGCTCTTTTCTGTGGGAGATAACGATGGGGGCTTGATGGGCGTGGTCGGTACGATGATGGGTACGATGGTGGGGACGCCGGGGACGCCGGGGATGATGATGGGGGAGTCGGCGATGGAAGGAGCCGCCCCGCCGGCGACGCCGGGGAGCACGCGGTCTCTTCGGACTCCAGGAAGCACGAGAATGAACAAGTCGACGATGGGAACGCCCGGGAGCGCGCGGACGCCTCCCATCCAGACCGTCCTGCAGGACTTTGAGGCGGCCGCAGATGCGGCCGTGGCGGCGACAGACGCCCGGCAGACGACGTTTGCGCAGCAGATGGGGCTGCAGCAGCAGCAGCAGCAGCAGATGACGTTCATGTCGATGCAGCAGCCGCTGTCGAGTTCATTCGCGCAACAGATGATGCAGCAGCCGCTGTCCAACACGTATCGGCCCTCGGCGGTGCGGAAGGGCTACGTGTCGACGCCGCTGCGGTCGGACGGGAGCATGGTGTCGTCGCTGCCGACGGACCGGGACCTGGTCCTGGCGGAGCTGGGTATCGACGAGGACATCTTGGAGCGCGCGGTGGAGGCGCTGCGGGAGTGGATCGCGTGTCGGCTGCTGCAGCCGCTGGTCAAGGTGATTGGCGTGGCGCACACAAACGTGATCAACAGCGCCAAGAGCATCGGGATCGAGGTGCCGCGGGACAGCTTGATCGATCTGAACGATTACGGCGCGGAGCCGAGCTCCAGGCTGTCGGACCAGATGCTGTCCCTGGGGAATTTCTACGCGCAGGTGACGCAGCAGATGGCAGTTGGCGCCAACGTCAACAACGCCAACAACCCGACCGCGCTCAAGCGGTACGAGCGGTGCCTGCGGTCTATCGTGACGTACAACGGGCTGCTGCGGTTGCTGCGGGCGGAGCTGATTCCGGGGCTGTTGCCGGCGTCGCCAGACGGCTACATCCTCAGGCGGATCAAGGAGCTGGCCAACGGGACGGCGATGTACGACTTTGTGTTTGACGCCGGCGGCGAGAGCAACGGCCGGGCGTGGAACGCCGAGTACCCGACTGACACGGCGTTGGTGTTGTATCTTTTCGCGTGCTTTTTGGCGGCGCCGTTTTGGTCGTTTCCGGACAAGATGGACTACAGCAAGGTGGAGGGTCCCGCCGACGTGCTGTTCCTCGGCAAGCTGCCGCCCAGGATCGGGGGCGAGTTCACGGCGATCTTGTCGTCGCGGCTGCCAAAAGGCTGCGTCGGTACCGCATTGCAGGGACTGCAGCTGGGCACGACCAACCCGCACATTGCCATCACCGTCGAGGGCGTGCCCAAGCTGACGGAGAGCGGCCAGCTCGGGCTGTTCAGGACGATCGTGCTGTGGCTGATGTACGTGGCCGATGGGAACAGGGTGCTGGGCAACGTGGCGTTGTCCTCGCTGCATCTGGACGCCGTGCTGTCCAAACGGCGCGGGTTTGCCTTTATCGAAAATCTCCGCAAGTTTCACCTTTGGTGATGTGAAACGAAACACAATGCGCCTCGTCCTACTCAACCGCGTGTATCGTTTGCACCGAGTGGCCCGGGAGGGCGCGTCGTCGTGCGGACGAGCCGCGCTGTCGTTCGGCCATGCAAGTTGCATCCCACTACACACGACGACAGCGAGTCCGACACACACAGACAACCACCACCACCACCACCGCGCTCGGTCCTTCGGCCGTAGCCATATACCCGTTCCCGGTCCCAATCCGGCATCTGGCACGCGTCGTTACGCCAAACCCAAAGGGTCGTCGACGTCGGAGGACGCCGACGTCATCTCGGAGGACGTCGCGGAGGTTTCGATGGAGGACGTCGAAGGCCCGTCGACGCGCGACGTGGTTATCGACGAGAATTCAGAGTGGGGGCAAAAGGCCCTGGAGGTCGCCCAGCGGATCCTGGAGACCAACGACGACCTCTCGCTGTACGCGTTTCGAGCCATTGCCAACACACGGACCGTGGATATTCGCCTGGACAAGCTGTCGGACACGTACGGGTCGCCGACGCTCGATGAGATTGGCGCGTTCTCTCGCGACTTCAACGAGCGGTTCGAGGCGTTGATCGGCGAGGAGGAGGCGGGAGGCATCGAGGTCGAGGTGTCATCGCCGGGTGCGACGAGGTCGGTCAAGGTGCCGGATGAGCTGGAGCGTTTCAAGGAGCTCGCGATGGAGATAGTGACGGCCGACGAGCCGAGTGTACGGGTGATGGCGTTCAAGGGGTTTGCGGAAAACGGGGATACCGAGTGGATGTACGCCGACGTCAAGGCCAACCGGAGTCTCAACAAGGGCAGGGGCTTGAACAAGAAAGCACGGGAGACTGTGTTCGTGGTCAAGGCGCCAGACATCGTGCGGTTAAATATTCACATCGATCTGTGAGCGGGTGGGGAGTGAGGACTCTTCTCTGATCAGAGAGCCTCTCTCGAGAGAGGCTCTGAGCTCAGAGGAGAGTCTCTCTCATTCTGACAGGGGCCCTCATCGCCCCGTAGTCTCGGACTTTTAACAAACCCAACGTGTTACGCGCCCATTCGTACAGAAGCCTATACTTACAAACGTGGGCGAGGGCCAAGAATGACGCGTGTGGCGTGGATCCGCCCCGAATTCTGAACTCGACTTAACTGTCAGCGATCTTTGGGTGCGTTTCATTCGTCCCTCGCCTCGACCGAGGCCGAGACCGAGCACGTACCCTGTACTACGAATATATACATCATAGAGGGAGCGACGACGCCATGCGAGAGCACGCGCTGTCTTGCATCGAAATCGCGCTCGTGAGCGAACTGGCTCCGTCGACCAGCGGCGCTCGGGCGAGCGGGTTCCCTCGCGCTGCCGCCCCCGCTGCCTCGCCGTCGGAAGTCGTCGTGCCGCTCTTCGAGCGTCCCTCGCCCACCTTGCAGTCGAGGGCCATGGACTGCGTCGGGGCCGTCTGCGACAGGATGAAGCCCGTCGGCGAGGGCACGGGAGACGACACGGCGCTGGACAGGGCGTTCAACGTCGTGACATCCGTGCCGTACGGCCTCTGCGGTCTCTACGCGATGAAGCATCGGCGGTCTCGGGAGGGGAAGCTGTGGGGCGCCAGTCTGGTCGCGGTGAGCGTCGGCGCGAGCCTGTTCCACGCGAGCAAGGCGCCATGGTTCCACCGCAAGGCCAGGGCCGTGTGCCGCAAGCTGGACTACTGGATGATCACGTCGAGCACGGTGTGCCTTCTCAACGCGGTCAACCCCGGGACCATGCCCAAATCCGTCATGGCGGCGACGCTGGGGATGACGATGTTCGAGCCGTTCAAGATTAGCGCGGCAAACATCCTCGCGATGGAGGCAGAATACGGGCGGCGGGCGTTCAGGAAAACGGGGAATGAGCGGCTCCGGGCGTCGTTCCGGCGGCAGCTGGCGGCGGCGGCGGTGGGCACGGCGTGCTTCTTCGCCGAAGACGCGCCCGTGTTCACGGGAGATCACTCGATGGAGAAGACGCTGCCGCTCGTCCACGCCGCGTGGCACTGTCTCAGCGCGTACGCGACGGCCGAGTGCAACGCGTTGCTTGACGACGTGGAGCGGGAGGCGGGAAAAGGGAAGATTTGACGACTTTGACGATTGACACCTTGACACGTTGACACGTTGACACCTTTACTTACGCCGATTATGATACGCAGTATGGCACCGGTAATTTCATTTTGTCCTTCACGCTACCCCCACGTTACCCCCGTGACGCTCGCCGCGTCCGGGTCGCCACCGACTTTCCCTGGCTCTTCCCCTGCGGGTCGTCCAGAAACTCGGCCCGATAATGCGCCAAAACATTCTCGTTGTTGAATACGATGGACTTCCAGCCGTCGTCTGCGACCTTGGCGGGATTGTGCAGCCGCTTGTATTTGATCGCCCACGCCGTGGGATTCGAAAACTCGTTGTCGTCCCAAACGATGGTTCCCCGCTCGGTCAGATCGGCCGTATCGGTCACGCCTTGATACGAGCAAGAAAGGATGTTCTCTCCCGCCTCGAGGAAACCGCCCTCGATCAGGTCCAGGAGCGTGACGCCAGATCGTCCCGAGCCCCCCGCCTGCTTGCTCGCCTTGGATGATTTGGCGGCGTCGCTGTCGCGGGCGGACGACGTGCGCTTCCGCCGCTTGGACGACGGGAGGTAGTGCTCGGTCTCCTTCAGGAGTTCGGTCTTGGAAGCCGACAGGTCTTGCCCGGGGTTCAACGCGAGATGCACGGTGCCCGAGAGAAATACCGAGTCTCCTTTGAGCTCGGGCGCGATCTTTCCGGCGTTGAGATTCAGCTTGAGCTTCATTATCTCGGGCGAAGCTAGCTAGTTCTCTCAGTCTATCTCTCCGTCTCTCCAGACTTCAAATTCACTCTAGAGTCATGTTTTGGCTCCTCGTCGTCCGGGCTGTCTCGCTTCCACGCGACCTCCTGCGGGCGGTTGCGCGAGCAGTCGACGCGGTCTTGGATACCCTTCACTGGCAATGGATCCGGCGGAATCAACGAAGCCAGTTGAAGACGATCGCGGGCAAAGGTGGGTGGTTGCCAACCGCTGGCCGCACGGCTCGCTTGCTCGCTCACGCTCCTTCCCTCGTTCGTTCACGCAGACGACTGGCACCGACTGGTCAACGAAGGCTTCGACGCCGAGGACGAATCGCACGTCGCGCTGCTGCGGAGACTGTGGGTCGCGTCGTCGTTTCCCGAAGACGAGTTCTCGACGATGAGCGGGCGGTGGACGAGCATTGGGTTCCAGTCGGACGACGCGCCCCGGGACCTCCGTGGGGGAGGCGTGCTCTCGCTCCGCTGCATGGTGTACTTTGCCGAGGCCTACCCGGACGACTACGCGCGGTTGTCTAAAGAACGTCCGGCGGGGCGGTACTTTCCCTGGAGTGCAGCGTTCATCAACGTCAGTTTCATGTTGCTGGACGTGCTGGGAATCAGGGACTTGCGCGATAGCGCCGCGTCTCGGAGCAAGGTGACTTACGGGTTTCTCGCCCGCGTCGGGGACGGGCCCGGGGCGGTCGAGCGGGCGTTTGTCGAGCTGGCGTGCGAGGCGATCACCGAGGTCGACCGGGTTTTTGCTGCCGAGCACGCGACCTACTTCGAGTTTCCGAGGGTGCGTGCGGCGGTGTTCGAGGAGCTGGCTGGGCGGGTGGGGCGGGTGGGGCGGGTGGCGAGCAGTGGGGGCGAGAAAAAACACGCGTAATTTTCTCCTCACTCGCCCTCGATGGCGGACGACTACTTGAACAAAAAGTCGTGGCATCCGGGGTCGCATCGGAACCGCGAGCGCGTGTGGAAGGCGCAGCAGGAGGCAGAGGAGAAGGAGAGGCGGAACCGCGAGCGCGATGAGCAGCTTCGGGAGGAGCGCGTCTGGGAACGTGAGCAGGCGTTGACGGCGGACGAGAAGGCCAAGAGAGCTGGCGGCGTCGCGTGGATGTACCAGAGCAACATGCCGATGACGTCGGCGGCCGCCAAAGCAGAGACGGCGTCGCGCGGCGACACGGCAAAGCGGAGAACCGGCGCCAAGTCCCGGGACGATCCGGCCAGGTCCGAAGCGCGTCTGGCGAAGATGCTCGATGGTATCCGGTCCACGCATGTGGCTGCAACTGGTGCAGAGCCCGGAGACGGGCACGGGTACGGTTTCGTGGGCGGGGAGTTGGACGAGGAGGAGGAAGAGGCGGCGTTTCGCCTGGCGGCTTTGCCCGAGGACGAACGGGGGGAGGCGCTCAAGCGGATCAAGAAGCGGCGGCGAAAGGAAGAGAAGAGGGCGAAACAAGAGAAGCGGGCCAGGGAGGTCCAAGCAGCGCGAGCGTTGTTACGGGAGGCTGGCGTGCAGGTCGACGTGGACGATGACTCATCGTGAAATTCCCGCCAGTCAACCCCCTCCCACAACAGTATTCGGTATTCGGTTTGTGAATCGCTCCCTCACACGAAACCATAGGTGAAAAGGATCATTACCTGAAGGGGACGTGCTCGTCTGGTTGATTTGGTCGTTTGGTTGGGGCAAACATGGGCGAGCCCACCACCCCCACCACGATCGACCAGCTGCACGAGGAGCTGGAATGTCCCGTCTGCGTCAGGCTCCTCTTCGACCCGGTCACCACGCCGTGCGGCCACTCGCTGTGCCGCTCGTGCCTCCTCTCGATCCTCGATCGGGACGAGCCCAAGTGCCCGCTGTGTCGCACCGTATACTATTCGGGCCTGCGCGACACACCCGTGTCCCTGTTGCTGCAGGAAGTCATTCGGCGGCTGTACCCCGACGAATACCGCGCCATCGGCGAGGAGGCGGCGGCCGTCCACAGAGCTGACACCGACGGCCCGCGCGACATCCCCCTATTTGTTCTCTGCCCGGTGCTTCCATACACGAAAATGAGCCTCAACATCTTCGAGCCGAGGTACCGACTCCTGATCCGGAGAGCGATGGAGAGCAACAGGCGGTTTGGTGTGGCTGGGATGCGTGGTACGGCATGAACCTCTGCCGACACTCGCTCGTACGCCCTGAATCTCTCACTCGCGCTACGCGCTTCGTTCGCCAGGTACCCGAATCGCAGACGTGATCACTGAAGTCCAGATCGAGCGGTGCGAGACCACCCCCGACGGCCGATACATGATCACCATTTCTGGACTTTCTCGGTACTCGTACGAGAGCATCTCGAACATGGACGGGTACGCGGTCGCTCAGGGCTGCAAGCCGTACGAGGACGACGAGCCCACGGAGGAAGACCGGCAGGAGATCGAGAAGCTCATGGCCTTTGTTCACGGTTCTGGCGAAGATGGAGCTGCTGAGGATGACGATGACGATGACGACGGCAATCGCGATGAGGGTATCCGAGAACGCAGTCGTATTTGGGGATTGTGCGTGTCTTTGATTCGACGCACGTGCTGGAGACGGCGACTCTTCCCATCTTGCCATCTCACGATCTCGCTCGACCGCTCGACCGCTCGACCGCTCGACCGCTGTTCAGGGTTGGCATCTGGTACAACGCCCAGTTCGACAGCGAGACTCTATTCCCCAGGCCAGCCCCAGATGACGTGTGCGCGACCTCTTGGTTTATGGCGCTCCTCGCGTATTCTGCAGAGATGGGCGACCGGGCGGGTCTCAAGACGCGGATGTCGATGCTGAGGTCCAAAAGCGTGAAGAGCCGCTTCCTCCGCGGCATTGATTCATGTGAGGCTGCAGTGAGGCGAGAGATCTCAGGCTCTCAAGGAAGGCTGGCAGCACACGGCGCTTCAGGCTGCAGCTTAATGTGAAATCGAGTAAATAACGGGCATCATCACCATTTAGTACAGTATAGTATCACCGCCCGGCACAGCCCAGAACCCGAAAAACAAGACCCGAAACCGCGCCAATGGGTTATGCTTCCGCTGCTTGAAATTAAGAAGCGCCCCACCACTCAGCTAATGACCCGAACGTCTCTATGCGCACGTCTCCTACGGCTACGGTATTATGACGACTCGTGGACGCGCGGCCAGCTCGTAAAACGGACACTCGCGAGCTCAACCTCTGCTTTTTCGTCCTCCCCAATCGTGCTCGTCGAATCGCCGGTGGGTCTTTCTGCCACGCTCGCTCCCTCGCTCCCTCGCTCCCTCGCTCCCTCGCTCCCTCGCTCCCCCTCTCTCCCTCTCTCTCTCACGCCGCACGTACCCTCCCCCGTTCGTAGGCCAAGGCCAAGAAGATACAGGAATTCCTCGACGGTTGCCGGGTCCTCGCGAGCTATGGCCACGTCCGCGACCTGCCCCCGAAAGCCGGGTCGATCGACCCAGAAAATGGATTTGCGATGAAGTGGGAGGCGCTGCAGCACGCGGAGAAGCATATACACGCCTTGCAGGAGGCCCTGCGGGATGACCCCTCTGTCGAGCTCCTGCTCGCGACAGACCCGGACCGGGAAGGCGAGGCCATCGCGTGGCACGTGTTGGACCTGCTCAAGGACCGGGGCGTCGTGAGTGCCGACGCCGAGAACGTCCGGCGGATCACGTTCACCGAGGTGACGAAGGACGCCGTGACGAACGCGATGAGCGCGCCGCGGAAGATCGACGAGCGGCTCGTCCAGGCGTACCTCGCCCGCCGGGCGCTCGATTACCTGCTCGGGTTCCATCTGTCGCCAATCCTGTGGCGCAAGCTGCCGGGCGCGACGTCGGCCGGCCGGGTGCAGTCGGTGGCGCTGCGTCTGGTGTGCGAGCGGGAGGACGAGATTGACGGGTTTGAGCGGAACCTGTATTGGACGGTGCACGGCGTGGTCCGGCTTCCCGACGGGTCGACCGTCAGGGCCGACGCCGGCAGGGAGTTTGAGACGCTTGAAGAGGCCGAGAAGATCAAAGCGGCCCTCGAACGCGCCGGGTCGCTGACGGTCGCGAGGGTTTCCAAAAAGCGGACCAGCCGGCAGCCGCAGGCGCCCTTCACGACCAGCACGCTGCAGCAGGAGTCGAATTCGAAGCTTGGGTACGGCGCGTCTCAGACGATGCAGCTCGCCCAGGAGCTGTACGAGGGCGGCATGATCACGTACATGCGGACCGACAGCTTTTCGATAGCGTCGAGCGCGGTCGACGGCATCCGGCACGTGCTCAAGGCCAGGTTTGGCGACGAGTACGTGCCAGAGACGCCAAAGGTGTTTGCGCGGAGAAAATCCGCAAACGCCCAGGAGGCACACGAGGCCGTGCGGCCCACGGACCCTGCGGTGACGCCGCAAGCCGTCTCGTACAAGGGCTACGGCTCGGCGGCCATAAAGCTGTACGAGCTGATCCGGAACCGGGCGCTCGCCAGCCAGGCAGAGAACGCCGCGATCGACGGTGTGTCTGTTACGTTTGCTGTCGCTGGGAGCGGTGACGACGGCGAGTCGATTGAGTTGAAGGCCTCGGGCTCAAAGGTGACGTTCCCGGGCTACCTCGACGTGCTGGGTCGGGAGGCGGACCCGTCTGAAGAGCCACTCGCCAACTTCCTCGCGCTCAAGAATCTCGAAGAGGGACAGATAGTCGCGGTCGACTCGGGAGAGACGGCGGAGCACGCCACAAAGCCGCCGCCACGGTTCACGGAGGGGTCGCTGATCAAGGCCATGGAGGAGCACGGCATCGGCAGGCCGTCGACGTACGCGCCAACCCTCAAGTTGCTGTACGCGAGGAACTACGTCAAGTCGTCCAAAAAGCGGCTCCATGCTGAGCCCATCGGTCGCATTCTGACGTCGTTCCTGAAGCAGTATGCTCCCGAGTACGTCGACTACGCCTACACGTCGACGCTCGAGGACGACTTTGACCGCATCTCGCACGGAGACCAGGACTGGGTGGAAGTCATGCGACTGTTCTGGTCGCAGTTCCGGCAGGCCACCGAAGAGCTTTCGGGTCTGAGCGGGACCGAGGTGCTCAACGCCCTCAACGAGGACATGGGGGCCTACCTCTTTGGCGGCGGCGGCGGCATCGATGGCGGCGCGGTCACGGACGGGGCTACGGACGGGGCTACGGACGGGGCTACGGACGGCGCGTCAGCCAGCCAGAACCACAGGGAATGCCCGTCGTGCAAGGCCGCGCTGAGCCTCAAGCTGTCGCACAAGGGCGGCCCGTTCATCGGCTGCTCCCAGTACCCCACCTGCAGCTACACGCGGCCCCTGCCCAGTGCCGACGACGATTTCGTCCCGACGAACTCCGACGACTTGGGCAACACGTTCAAAAGTCTGAACATTGCCGAGCAGTACGGCATGCGCGGACCCGTTCGCCTCCTCGGGACCCTCCCAACCGCACGCGGCAACGACGGAGGTGATAATAATACCGACGGCACCAGCGCCGATGCCGCGAACACGGCCAACATGATCTTCGTCCGTCAGGGCCCGTACGGCCCGTACATCCAGGTGGGCCTGGACAAGGACCCGTCGATGAAGCGCGTCCCCCTGCCCAAGGACTCCAAGCCGCGGTCGCTCACCCTCAAATACGCCCTGTCGATGCTCGAGCTGCCCCGAACGTTAGGAGACCATCCAGACACGGGCGCTCCCATCGAAGTCCGCAACGGCAAGTTCGGCCCGTTCATCCTGCACGGCAGCCACATGCGGTCCATCCCCAAGGACCTCGACCCGCTCGACCTGACCATCGAGGAGGCCCTCAACCTGCTCAAACTCTCGTCCGAGAACAAAAAATTCTCCGCATCGTCTTCCGCTTCTTCTCCGTCGCCATCGTCGAGGAGCGGCAGAAAGCCTCCGAGTGGGAGCCCGGGCCGGTCAAAAAAGGCGGCAACGGCCGACGCGGTCAGCCCGCCCCCGTCCGCTCCGCCCCGCGCCCGATCCGCCTACCAGTTCTTCCTGAAGGACCATCTGTCTAAGGAAAAGATGAAGAACGGCAAGGAGAAGATGAAGATCATGGGCGAGACGTGGAAGGCCCTGCCGGACGCCGAGCGCGGCGCCTTCCAGACGATGGCCGAGGACGACGTCCTCCGCGTCCGCATCCAAGAAGCCGCGTTGATCGAACCGACATTGGAAGCGTGGGAGTCGCTCGACGCCGACGCCAAGCGCGCCCTTCGCGGCCAGCTGGCCGGCCTCCAGGGCACGTCTCCCGGCGACGGCGTGTCGGCGGGCAAGACGTCCAAGCCCGCCTCCGCCTACACGCTCTTCATGCAGGACGTCTCCGAGCAGATCAAACGCGAGAATGGCAATGGCGACGACGCCAACCGGGGGTCGTTCATGACGCTCGTCGCCAAACGTTGGCGCGCGCTGTCCGACTTTGAAAAGGCCAAGTACTACGAGGCGAGCGAGCAGCGGTAGAAGAAATTTTCATCGACCCTTTCGACCATTCACTGAAACACGAGAACCAGCCGGTACCTGTACCGGAAGAATACGGGAGCAACGGCTTCGACAGTGTGCCACAAATCGAGGTGCATCCGTCCAGCATGTCAAAAATCAAGAAAGCACAGGTCGGAAAGGCCGTGGACGCCCTCCTCCAGTATGTAGGCAAGCAGAACGAAGAGTCGACGAGTCTGATCGACGACGAGGACTTTCTCTACCTCGTACGTGGTGGTTCTTTCGTTCGTTTGCACGGTCACTGCATGGGGGGGGCGCTGCTCGGTCGAGCGGCAACGGCAACACCTCGACTCACCTCGACTCACCTCGACTCGCCTCGACTCGCCTCGACTCGCACGCTTTCAGGTCATTGCCCTGAAGAAAATGCCAGACACACGGGGCAAGGACAAACCAATCCCGGTCCCTCTGCCGCACCCCCTCTACTCGGTCGAAGAGACAGAGGTCTGTCTGTTCGTCAAAGACCACAAAGGAGAGGGCCACAAGGAGTCCAAGAACAAAGTCAAGGCCGAGAAGATCCCGGGCATCGCCAAGGTGGTGGGGATATCGAAATTAAAAACCAAGTACGAGTCGCACGAGAAGAAGAGGCAGCTCTGCAACAGCTACGACCTCTTCATGGCAGACGACCGCATCCTCCCGTCCCTGCCGTCTCTGATTGGCAAGACGTTCTTCAAGAAGAAGAAGCACCCGATTCCCGTCAAGCTGACCGGGAAGGACTGGGCCGGGCAGATCAGGAAGGCGTGCGGCTGCACGTACCTCCACCTGAAGGGCTCGAGCCTGACGGTGCGGGTGGCCAAGGCGTCCCAGACGGAGGACGAATGCGTGGAAAATGTGATGGAGGCGATCGAAGGCGTCGCCGCCAAGGTCCCCGGTGGCTTCAACGCCATCCAGAACCTCTACCTGAAGTCGCTCGAGTCGGTCGCCCTGCCAATTTACGAAGCCCAAAAACAATAGCTGTAAGTGCCCGTCCGTTTCCAGTTGTTTTTCAGTTGCATCTACCCGTCATCTCGACCTGGAAGACAGCGATCGCCCATTGTCGGCAGTCAGTCACACAGCGGAACGAAAGCAGCAACTGCATTCCAGTCGGACACCCACCTACCCACCCACCAGAGTATGAGCGCCGCCGCCGACCCGCGCGTGGCCCGCATCGCAAGCTCGATGCGGGAGATTCCCGACTTTCCCAAGCCAGGAATTCAGTTCTACGACGTGACCACGATCCTCCTCGACAGCCTCGCCTTCCAGCACTGCGTCGACATGATGGCCGAGCATTACGCGGGGCAGCAGGTGGACTGTATCGCAGGATTCGAGGCACGGGGGCTGATTTTCGGTGCGCCTCTGGCGCTCGCGCTCAGCGTGCCGTTCGTGCCGCTGCGGAAGCCCGGCAAGCTGCCCGGAGAGACCATCTCGGCGGAATACGTGACCGAGTACAGTACGGACAAGATCGAAATGCATACAGGGGCGGTGCAGCCGGGACAGAAGGTGCTTTTGGTGGACGATCTCATCGCCACCGGTGGGACGCTAGGCGCGGGCATCGAGCTGATCGCCAAGGCGGGGGGCTCGGTGATGGGTGCCGCCTGCGTGGTGGAGCTGCCCGATCTGAAGGGGCGGGACAAGCTCGGGGACATTCCCCTGTTCGTGCTGGTGCAGAAAGAAGGCCTGTGATGAGGATGAGGATGAGGAGGAGGATGCATCCATTACTGACGAGTAAGGGAGTGAACTCGCGTGGTTCAAACAAAAAACCGCACAGAAAGTCGCCGACCTCAGTTGATTCGATCGATCACGACTGCAGCACTCTACCAATTGAAACGACCGACGATGGACGGACTCGACGGCATGGCGACGGGCGAGGGTGGCGCAGCCCCGGCAAATAATCCTCAAGCAGCGACGGAAACGATTCCTCCCCCCTCTGCCGCGCCGTTGCACGTGTTCGTCCCGACGATGGACCCAATACCAGCCCCAGGTACGTATCCTGAAACCAGGTCGCGCGCGGAAACGCAGACTCGCTCACTCGCCCGCGAAACGACTCGTTTCCCTCCTCCGGTCCTCAGGTCTCGTTCTTCCGGTCGGCGGGGCACTCAGCGGGGCACTTCTCGACGACCCCGACTTTGACGCCCAGGACGACGAGGTGACGGCGTCCGAGTCGATGGATCTCGAGACCGAGAACGGTCTGCAGACGCAGTCGCTGTTCCAGTCGCGCAACGCCAGCACGGACGTCCTGTCCGAGTCTGCGGCCGGCGCGTCGGTCGGTCAGAAGCGGAAAGCTGGAGGTGGCGGTCGCCGGGCGGGGAGCATCACCCTGAAGCTGTTGATCGACGAGGGATTCATCAGTCCTGGGAAGCGTGTTCTGTCGGTCGAGTACAAGTCGTCGGTGCACGTGGCCGACCTGACGGAGGACGGCAAGATCGAGGTGGACGTCAACGGGCGGCATCTGGTGTTCGACAGCCCGTCTGCGTTCTCGATCTACCTGAAACGGCTGTCCAACCCGTCGAGGAAGGCGGATGACGGATGGAAGTCGGTGAGATACAACGGGAACCTGCTCGAGCACTACAAACTCGAGCTCGCCCGGAAGAAACTGGGAGACAGCGCCGGCACCATGGAGGAGCTCTTCCCGCGCCGGGCATACAACAAAAAGCCGAAGAGCATTGTCGTGAACGATCCAGAGCCGCCGCCGTCGCCGCCGCGCCCACATCGACATCGGGCGGCGGTCCACGAGCTGATCGGCGCCGATACGAAGGAGAACCTGCTCGTGCTGCGGACCCACGACCCGACGATGAACCCGGCGCCGTTCCACCTCCAGGTGTCGACGATCTCCCAGGCGTTGATCGACATCCATGCGCATCTGTGCCACGACGAGGTCACGGGCGTGCTGATGGGGACGTACGATGCCGTGAGCAAGACGGTGAACGTGGTCGCGGCCGTGCCGGTGGAGGTCAAGCCGGCGGCCGGTTCGGACGGCTCGGTCGACAAGGTCCAGATGGACGAAGCCGACAGGGAGCGGCGCGTCAAGGCGGCGATGAAGGCGGACGAAAGGCTTCAGGTGCTCGGCACGTACCATTCGCATCCCGACTTTGCGGCGCAGCCCTCCCTGATCGACCTCGTCGACGTCGTGCGCGACGAGCTTAAGGCGCGGACGACGGGCGGGGACGCCACCGGGGAGGCCGGCGCGACGCGGATCCCGCAGGTCCACTGCGTCGTGTCGCCGTACAATAAAGACGACATCCCCGACGACGAGCGGACTGTCGAGTCGGCGCCGTGCAGCTGGTGGCATGCGACGGTGCCGTCGGCGATGACGGCGCTGGACGACAACGCCGACCCGCTCTCGCTCGGCTGTACGCCCTACAAGCTCAACGCGATGATCATGTCGGGCGTCAAGCCGAATAACGACGAGGTCAACGCCCTCTCCAAGAGCGTCGAGAACCTGGCCAAGCTGTACGCCCAGTCCGAGACGCGGGCCAACATCATGGGGCTCTGGCGGAAGACCGACCAGGGGCGCGTGATCCTCCGGTTCCGGAAGCTGATCCAATCCTTCGAGGCAAAGCTGAAGAAGGGCGTCTTCGAGGGCAAGCTGCGTACGTTTGCGCAGAACAGGCTCGAGGTGCTGCTCAAGGCCGTCTGGAGCGTGTACGGTCCGCAGGTGGCGCCGGCGGCCGCCGACGCCGACGCAGGGACCTCGGGGACCGTCGGGATGGCCACGGAGGGGACGGGTGTTGGGGCGAGCGACGACGACGAGAACATCAGCGAGGTGACCCAGTGACCGATCGGTCACTCGCGAGTGAATTTTCGGGAAAAATTCGAATCGTTGTGATCGTTGTGAAAAAAGTCAGTCACATGGCAGGAGCCAAGAAGAGAAAGCCGACCACAGAGGGGCCGTCGACCTCGCCCTCGTCCCCGAAAGCGACGACGGAGGCGATCGCAATCGGGAAAAGGCTGCATGACCTGCAGACCGCCAAGCTCTTCCCCGAAACGTCCGCCAGCGTGCCGCACGCGGAGTATGAGGACGAGCGGGCGCTTCAGCTGATGCTCAGCGCAAAACTGGAGGATTATCGCGGCCTGGAGTCGTTCGTGCCCACCGAAGGCGGGAAGGCAAAGTTCCATTCGTGCAAAAAGGTCGACCCCTCGTCGGCCACGGCGAGGCTCGTCGATGGGCTGGACGGCTTCGACCGGCCCTCTGCGTCCGAGTCCGCGTCCGCGTCGGCCGGCCAGCTGGTCGTCGCGTCGCAAGCGACGACGGCGAGCGCGCGGCAGGCGCTGGCGAGCACGCTCATGGTGCCAACGGCGGCCGGCGGTGAGAAGGAGTACGTGCCGTCCGCGACGATCGCGAAGCGCGCGGCCAGCAAGTGGCCGCGGCCAGACTGGCATCAGCACCTGGAGCTGTATCGCGTGGTCTCTGGCCACCAGGGGTGGGTGCGGTGTCTGGCCTTTGATCCGAGCAACGAGTTTTTCGTGAGCGGGTCGAACGATCGGACGATTCGCGTGTGGGACGTCGCGTCAGGAAGGCTGCGGTTGACGCTCACGGGTCACCTGGAGGCCATCTCGGCGCTGGCCATCTCGGACCGGTCGCCGTACATGTTCTCTTGCGCGCTCGACAAGCAGGTCAAGTGCTGGGACCTGGAGACCAACCAGGTCATCCGCCACTACCACGGCCATCTCAGCGCCGTGCACGCGCTGGCGTTGCATCCGAAGCTGGATATCCTCGCCACCGGCGGACGAGACAGCACGTGCCGCGTTTGGGACATCCGCACAAAGGTCCAGGCCATGGCGCTCGACACCGGAGACGCGTGTCACAGCCTCGTCATGCAGGGAAGCGACCCTCAGCTCATCACCGGTGCCGCGAACGGGTCGATGAAGCTGTGGGATCTGCGCAACGGCAAGTCGTTTGCGACCATCAACATGCACAGGAAGGGCGTGCGGGCTCTTGCCATGCATCCGACCGAGTATACCTTTGCGAGCGGGGCCGCGGACAATATCAAGAAGTGGTCGCTGCCGCGGGGGGAGTTTCTTTTCAACTTCTTGGAGCGTCCGACCGAGGTGATCAACGACGTTTGCATCAACGAGGACGGCGTGCTGGCGTCTGCCGGGGACAACGGGACGTTGACGTTACGGGACTGGAAGTCTGGCAACACGTTCCAGACGATCGTCACGCCGGTGCAGCCGGGGTCGCTCGACGCCGAGTCTGGGATCATGGCGTGCTCGTGGGATCGGTCTGGTACGCGGCTGGTGTGCGGCGCGCAGGACAAGACGATCCGGTTCTACAGGCCGAACCCGGCGTCCACGCCGCAGAGCGACCCGATCGTCTTCAAGCCCCCAAAGCGATGATGGCGAGTAGTTTTGCAGCGTTTAACGTATTCATTCTCGTTCTTGTTCTCAGTCTCGTTCTTGTTCTCGTTCTCAGTCTCGTTCTCAGTCTCGTATCCGTCGTGCGTCGAGGCCCACGGCGAGCTCGCGTGCGACCTTGACGTGCAGCTCGTCGTCGGCAGTCTCGAGGATCTCGGCCTTGGCGCCGTCCCCGAGCCCGAGCCGCTCCGTGAGCACGAGGTTGGCGGCATGCAGTCCACTGACGTAGGCCCGCTCTTGCGACAATCCCAACGCGCCGTTGAGCCGCCCTTTGACGTAGTCGCCGGCGATGAAGAGCGACGGGTGGCTCGTCCGCTGTGACGGCCGGTTCTTGTGGCTGCCGGGACTGAAGTGCGTCACTGCCCCCGGGAAGCGCAGGACGGCCGTGTCCACCAGCTTGGCGTCCTTGAACGCCCGATCGCATTTGGTGATCGAGTCGAGCGCAATGTCGACAATCTCCTCGTCCGAATACGGCAGCAGCGCCGTCGAGCCGTAAAAGTCGCTGCTGATGGCCGTCACGTCCTCACCGGAACCTTCCTCGTCGTCGTCGCCTCCCGGAATCGCAAAGTAGGTGTGCGCGCTCATGCCCAGCCGTCCGACGTCGTCCCCGATGACCACGTTGGCGGGGAACCGGGTGGGAATGCTGCCCTCGAACCAGAGCTTTGTCGCGATCGCGTCGATTGAACGAAGCGAGTTGATTCGAGCAAATTCCGGCCGGCTCCCGAGCGCCGGGCTCGACGCGACGATCGACTTCATCCCCTTGATGCTCGTCGCAAACACCACCGCGTCGGCCTTGACGACCTGCTTCTTCGCCTTGTCCTTGCTCCCCACGAGCACCTCAAGCTCGACCGTCCCGTCGTCCTTCGTCTCCACCCTCGAGACGAAGCTCGATCCCTGGATCTTCCCGCCGTTGGACTCGATCTTGGCAACGAGCGGCCCGAAGATGCTCTTGGCGATCGGCCCCTTGCTCCACCGCACGTCGAAGCTCGCGGTGGTCCGCAGCGCGTAAAAGTCCAGAAGCTCCAGCACGACCGCCGCGCTCAGGTCTTCGGGGGGCGCGAACAGGCCCACGGCCAACGTCGGCGAGATGAACTTGTTCATGGCGTTGACCGACAGCCCCGACCTCCTGAACATCTCCCGGCTCGTCATCAGGTCGTACGTCTCAAAGGTGTCGTCGTCCTTGTTGAACAGCAGCCAGTCCTTGAGAAACGGGATGAGACTGATCCGGTCGGCCAACGGCAGGTTGTAGAAGCGTGGAGCAGTGGAGAAGTACTGCCCGATGATCGTTGGCAGCTTGAGCCTCTCCGCCGAGAACACGGGCGCCTCCGTGATGAGCTTGGCCGACGTCGCGTCCTTCTCCCAGAATCCAGAGGTCAAGTAATCCGTAAACGGCGATATCCCGAGCGCATCCGTCAGCGCATTGATGTTCGGGTAGTCGTACCAAAACCCTCGCGTCCCCGGCTCGACGTCCCTCCCACCTTTGGACTTCATCAAGCCCGTCCCCGGCGAGGCCGCCGCGTCCAGGAGCACGACGTCGACGCCCTTCGTCCGAGACAGGTGGAGACACGCGCCGAACCCAGACCATCCTCCCCCGATGACGACGACTTTCTTATTATTGTTCTTGGAACCGTTCTCGGGCGGCGCAGCTGACGCGGCCTTGGCCTTGGGCTTGGACCTGGCCCTGGGAGGGCTCGTCGACGACTTCTTCCTCGGCGCCGGCGACGCACGCTCGACCGCGTCCCCTTCTGCCCCGACGGCCGTCACGACGGCCTCCCCGTCGGCGTCCGAGCTGGCAGCCATGACGATCATTCTCCTCCTCACCGGCCGATGCAGAGGCGTTCGCGCCCCCTTCGCGACGATGACGGGAGGTACGCATGTACGTGTCGTAGCAACCATGATACCGCCGGCTGCTCGCCAATGAAATGAAATCGAGGCCAATGGTCTAAGCGGTCAAAAACCAAACTTCTCCTCACGCTCGCGCTCTGCCGACGCAAGACAAGCAGCCCGTGGCGAACGACACGGACGACACGAACGACACGGACGACACGGACGACGAGAATACGGCGACGAGACTCGTCGCGCGACCAAGAGACCGCGAACACACGGACAAAGCCACCAGCACGAGCGCACTGAATCCCTGCAGCTCGTCCAAGCCGCACACACGATGCTGTCGTCGACCGTCATAGGCGCCCTGGGTGGCGTTGCCGTTCAGTGCTATGCAAACGTCGCCCGACAGTTGCCGGCCCTCACCAGCCCCTGGATGCACGCGGCAAGCGCCGTTGTCGGTGCAGGCGCGGCCACGTACGTGGTCGGGTACGAGGAGAAGACGAGCGCGTACGTCAAGGGCAAGCTGGACGACCGGATGGGGGCCGAGCGGGCAAGGCAGGTCGCCGCGGCAAACACCAGTCAGTAGTAGCAGAATGTAAACGTGAGTCCGGAAGCCTCAATTGAGGGAAAAAAAAGCTCGAGAACGCAGAACATAGAATTCACGAAGCTTGTTCGGCTGCCCCACAGATCTCCCGGTCTGGCATTCTCGCAGCTGAGCATGGAGGCGCAGTACGAGCGGGCCGCGGCGACGGTCGCGGAAGCCGTGAATTCCAAACTCCCGATCGACGATTCTTCAAAGTCCCTGGCCACGGCGATTTCGTCACTCACGGACGTCGCGATGGCTCCGAACGAGCGGTTTACGGACGTATCCACGTCGTCACCGGCGGAGACGGCGGCAGCCGTGCTGAAAATAAAGGAGAACGCGATCAACTCGCTGATCGACGCGCTCGTCGTCCGCAACGACGCCCAGGGTCTTCGCGAGCTGTTGGGCCGGATTCGCGAGCTGTTCTCGTCCATTCCGAAGGCGAAGACGGCGAAGATCGTGCGGAGCGTGATCGAGGGCATCGGGAAGGTCCCGAACAGCAACGATGTCCTCGTCGAGGTGTGCCTGGAGCAGGCGGCATGGGCGACGTCGGAGAAGCGGACGTTCTTGCGGCAGCGGATCGATATCAAGCTGAGCTCGTTGTATTATTCGACGAAGAAATATAAGCCGGCGCTGGAGTTGCTGAGTGCGCTCATCAGCGAGGTGAAGAAACTGGACGACAAGGTGCTGCTGGTGGAGATTCACGTGCTCGAGTCGAAGATTCACCACGCGCTGCGTAACCTGCCGAAAGCGCGCGCGGCGCTCGTCTCGGCCAGGACCGCGGCGAACGCGGTGTACGTGCCGCCGTCGCTGCAGGCCGACATGGACGCCCAGTCTGGGATTCTGCACGGGGAGGACAAGGACTTCAAGACGGCCTACTCTTATTTCTACGAATCGTTCGAGCAGTTCAACTCGCTGAACGACCCGCGGTCCATTCTGGTGCTCAAGTACATGCTGTTGTCGAAGATCATGGCCGGGGACGCGACGGACGTGTCGTCGATCATCTCCTCCAAGGCGGTCGCGGGCAGCGAGGTGGACGCGCTCAAGGCCGTCGCCAAGGCGTACCAGTCGCGGTCGCTCGCCGAGTTCCAAGAGGTGCTGGGGTCGTACAAGGAAGAGCTGCAGGAGGATCCCGTGGTGCATTCGCACCTCAAGGCGTTGTACAACTCGCTGATGGAGCAGAACCTGCTGCGGATCATCGAGCCGTACTCGCGGGTCGACGTGGCGCACGTGGCGGAGCAGATCAAGCTGCCTGTGGCCGACGTGGAGAGCAAATTGAGCCAGATGATTCTGGACAGGAAGTTTGCTGGTACGTTGGACCACACCAAGGGCGGTATGCTCGAGATTTACGAGGAGGAGGCCGGGGACGAGCTGTACGGCAACGCGCTGGGCACGATCGACAACATGAGCAAGGTCCTGGACAGCCTGTTTGGCAGGAGCCTGAAGATCGTGTCGTGAGTAAGTATTACTTACGACACGAAGAGGATGTGTATTATACAATAAGCATTCGTTTCCACTGAAAGACCGGTATCACTGCTGCATCCAGTTTGCGTAGCTGCCGCACCCCCGACACTTTGTGCACTGCACCAGCCCGCTCCCGGACCGGCAGACCACGCACTTCTTGCATCCCGTGTTGTCGCAGAACAATACATCGCCGACGGTCAGCGCCCCCGTCCCGTGGCAGTACGGGCACTCGATCTCGCCAGTACCGCCGCACTGGTCGCACGCCGTCTTGTCAGACGCCTTCTTGTTCCTCGTCAGCGCGCTCGCGCTCACCTCGAACAGCAGATCCAGGTGCCGCCGATTGCTCGCGTGTGTCTCCTCCGAGACGTACTCCCGCAGCTCGCGCGTGAGTGACTCGGTGTCCGGGTCGTCCGGGTCGTCCGGTTGGGCAAAAGGTCGCGTCGTCGTCGTTCTGCGGGGTTTCGCTTTCGTCGCCGTCCAGACGAAGACGGGAGTGATTCTAGCGGCTAGGGTACCGACCTCCTGTCGTCGAGGGGCCTCCATTTTGCGCTTCGATTTGTGATCGAATTTGAAACCAACGTCGTGGGCCTCCCGGCTGCTTGGTTTCGCCGAACCCTGGTCTAACGGTCCGCGTGTGTCGCGTTCTGCTCGTGTGCAATACGTTATACGTTATAACTCTCTTGTGGGGATAGGAAAAATTCGCTACATGCAGCGACAGAGCAGTGGCCGGCCGAGGTTCGCGCTCGTAGCCTTGAACACGAGCACGATGACGCTCATGTTATCGGCGCCCCTGCACAGGCCCTGCAGGTTGGGCGCCAGGCAGTGATCACACATCTCCTCGCAGATGCTCTGCAGGCACTGCCCCGCCTTGATTCGCTTCCGGACAAAGTCCACAGCCTCTTGGTTGCTCAGCACGTCCCAGATCCCGTCGCAGGCGATAATCATAAACTCGTCCCCCTTTTGGAGGTCGAACGTCGTGATGTCCGGCGTCGCGACCACCATCTGGTGCGTGTGCGGCAACTTGTCGTTCCGCTTGAAGTCCAAGTCTCCCAGCGTCCTCGACACGTTGAGCGCCCCGTTGACGCGGTTGTCGCGCACAAACCCACCGGCGTTCATGATCCGCTCCGCCTCCTCCAGCAACACAGGCTTGTGATCAAGCGTCAGCGGCTCGGCGACCCCGTTCCGGGAGATGACACATCGGGAGTCGCCGGTGTTGGCGACGGTCACCTCGCCGTTCCGTACCATGGCCGCCACGGCCGTGCATCCCATTCCTGTCGCCTTGTGTTCCGCAAAGTCGTCCCCTGACGAAGCGTCGTTGTCCTCAGACTCGCCGGACTTGCCGGTGTCGACCAGGATGACGCTGTCTCTCGCCAACGCACTCTGCACGAACTGCTTGCTCGACTTGTCGGAGACAGGTTCCTGGGGCCGTTTTCCTCGTTTTCCCTTCTCCGCCCCTTTGTCCTCGGCCTCGTCAGCGGCGTCATCGTCGTCATCGTCATCATCGTCGTCGGTATCCAGGTCGATCCCATCCAACCCCACGTCCCCGAACAAGGTCTTGCTGGCCTCGGAGTTTCTGAGGGACGACCCGTGCAAGCCCGCCAGCGCACGCAGCTCCATCATGCCCTCCTCCGTGTCCAGCTCCTCGTCAATCTTATAAAACGCCTCCGCGAACGCCATCCCGAGGTCGCCGTCCCCCTTTCCAAAGTGCTCCGTGTCGTTCAGCGCCCGCATGAGGTGCTTGGCTGCGTACTTTGCCACGAGCTTTCCGCCGTGCCCATCGAAGACCGCAAAGAGCCCGGTAGCGTGCTCGTCGCCAAGGTCCAGGTTCGCAATGTGCGCGTCCTCCTGAATACGCGTGCGTGCGTGCGTGTGCGTGATCGCGAACGTGTGAGTGCGTGGACGAGAAGAGCGGACCGAAGAGGACTGCCGTACCATGCAAACACGCCAGCCCTGCATTGACGCCAGGCCAAACTTCAGAGACTCATTCTCGCCCTTGTCTGAGTCCTTTGTAGTGACGGGCGCGCTCAAATAGTTCCCCATCTCGCGTCGACAGCTTGGGACTGGTCGCCGCAACCGAACGCTGGTGGAGGGTCAAGACTGGGTTCGGCCCGTTCGAAAAAGCTTCCGCACCCGTTCTCTGTGCACGCTGAGATCCGCGCGCTCTGCTCGTGTTTTCCGTAGCGTACACGGGGTGTGCTACGCGGCGGGTGGAGCTGAGCGGATCGTGCGTGTGTCTGTCCTGCCCGAGACTGCGGAGTGTCGTCAAATTAGCATTCTCCCGAGTCCGTCTTTCGCGCAGGCACCCGCTCCGTGTCTCGTACTGCTACTCGTACACGGATGCAAGTGAATACTGCTTGTCGTCCCTACAGGAATTACGAAGAAGTTCAGTTCTCTCCGTCGGTTTTCGTTTCGTTCTCAGTCCTCAGGCTGCCGGCCGACAACGAGGGGATCTATCTTCTACTTGGTCTTGGCCCCATCTCTGCCCTTGCCGAACTTGCTGTCCTTCAGCATTGCGACCACGATGCTCATGTTGTCGCAGCCCTTGCCGCACCCGCTGGTGTCCTCGGCGAGGCAGAAGTCGCAAGCCGCCTCGCAGACCTCCTTCGGCGCCATGCCCTGGAGGAGCCTGTTCCGGACAAACTCGACGGCCTCTTGGTTGGTGAGGACGTCCCAAATGCCGTCGCAGGCAAGGATAAGGAACTCGTCGTCGGGGGTCAGTTCGATACTCCGGATTTCGGGGTTGGCCGTCACCATCTGCGCCTCGGGAGGGAGCTTGGAGACGCTCTTGTAGTCCAAGTCACCGAGGGCCCGGGAGAGGTTGAGGCTGCCGTTGACGCGCCCGTCCGCGACAAAGCCTCCCGCCTTGCAGATTCTGTCGAACTCTTCGTCGTTCGTCGGCTTGTGGTCTTCCGTCAGGGCGATGGCCTCGCCGCTCCGGGACAAGACGCACCGCGAGTCGCCGGCGTTGGCCACCACCAGCTGGTTGCCGAGGACCATGGCGCAGACGGCCGTGCATCCGGCCTGAGGTCCGGTCCACGCCTCGTCTTCCGAGTTCATCTCCTCCAGCTGCAGGGGGGTATGGTGCTCCACGGCGTCGTCGACGGCGTCGAGCGGATCGGCCGTTTTGTTCGTGCCGGCATCTGCGCCGCCTTCCTCGTCGTCCATGTCGTCGTCGCCACCTCCAAGCTCGTTTCCCTCGCTGTCTAGCACGTTCTGCACATTCAGCTGGCCATCTGCGGATTTGACGACCTTAAACACGTAGCCGCTGTCCCTGGTGATGCCAAAGGCTTCCAGGAAGGCCTCTGGCAGCTGCGCGCTGTCCAGCATCATTTCTCCCTGATGGGTGTTTGAGTGGTCGGATTGGCGGCCGTGAGTGAGTGAGTGCGCGTGCGAGTGCCAGTGCGAGCGCGCGAGCGGTCCTCTCCTCTATGAACCTCTCTTCTATGAACCATACCTTTTTCAGCGAGCCGTCGGGCGCGCCCTCCTCGTCGTCGCTCCCCTTTCTGTACGCCTCCAGTTCGGCCATGTGTTCTTCGCGTTTCATAATCACGTCCATGTCGAGATATGTCCTACGGAGCGCTTCGCCGTAGTTCCCCTGTTTGTACTCGTCCGTCGCCGTCAGAGCTTCCGCGATGTGTTTGGCGCAAAACTTGGCAACTTCTTTCCCGCCGTGCCCGTCAAACACCCCGAACAGCGCTACCTGGCCCTTCTTGGTGTCATCGACGTCGAGGTTGACGATATGCGCGTCCTCCATGTCCGTGCGCCAACCCTGCATGGCACACACGCCGTACGAGAAGCGAGCGTCGCCGCCGCCCTCGGACTCTTTGTCCGTGACAGGCGTCGACAAATACGCGCCCATGGTCGAGGTCGAGGTCGAGGTAGTTCCTGGTCCTTGGTCTCTTCGTATCCTGCAAGACGTGGTTTCGTACGTCGTTCGTGTCAGCGCGAGAAGCGCGGGAGCGTCGCGTTTGCGCCTCTCGCTTGTCACTTCTCGCTCGTCGCTTCTCGCTCCCACCGGTCGCGTCCTTCTTGTGGGAATTCAGAAGAACGGGAGAAGCGAGCCGCTCGCTTCGTCACCCCACAAGGAACGATCGAACGGGAGAAACAGAAACGACCCGCTCGTCGGCACGAGCGGCTCCAACCCGCAGCCTCCCCCACCGCGGAACCTGGTTGGAATCATCCAACCGCCTGACCGACGACAAACGACGGCACAGGACGCGAAACCAGGGCGCGAATTCGCAGTCTAGTCACCGGGTGAATTTCTCTCGGCAGGGCCTGGGTTGGTGGGAGCGAGCGAGTCGGCGGGTTTCGCCTATATACGAACACAGGTCGACGTACCTTTATGTCGAGGGAGACGGTGGCCGAACACGATGGAAGGAGGAGGAATTGAGCTGCCAGAGATCGATTCGGCACGAAATGTTGGAAGACGCGGGCCTGTGTGCGTGTCTTCGTCTGTCCTCGTGTCTTCTCACAGTATGTTTCTGAAGTATGTTTCTGTACTGTCGACGAAGTCGACGTCGACGGGGAGGTTTCTCTCCCGGGGAGCCACGACACGTTACGCAGGGACAGAGAAGAGAGAGAGAGACCCATCACCCGCCAAAGAGGTTGCCGAAGAGGCCCCGGTTCTTCCGCTCAAAGGCCCCGGTGAGGTTGTCGAACTTGGGGCCCCGGAGCATGTCGAGGTCGGCGTCGCCGCGGACGGTGGCAAAGTCGACCATCCCGCTCTCTAGTGCGCCAGCCAGGGCGACGAGTCCGTTCGCGATACAAGCTTCCTTCGCTTCGTCGTCCCCGCTCTCCGCGGCCGTCTTTGCCATTTGGCTCTGACAGCAGGCGATATTGTACAGCGCGGCCATCTTTTCTCCCTCGGAGATCAGAGGAGGCTTGTCGCGATAGCGCTTCAGCCCAGTGCCCGGCATCTCCAGCGCCTGTTCGAAGTACTTCAGGCCGCCCACGTAGTCGCCGGCGTCCGTGAGGGACAGACCGACGGCGATGGCGCCGCGCGCGTCGGAGGGCTCCTGGCGAACGATGAACGATGAACGAGCGACGAACGAACGTGAGTGTGCGAGCCGGTGAGAGTACGAGTACGCGCGCGCGAGAGAGAGAGAGATACAGAGAGGGAGGATGAGATCTCGGCGACTCGGGGCGTGTAAGCGGGCGGCAGTCGAGGTCGATACCTACCGGCAAGGCGTTGATGCGGGTGGTGACCCGGGAGGCAAGAGGCAGATGCCGGGCCGATACGAGGCCTCGCTGAGGATGAACAGAGGCGGCGCGCATCGTTCACGGTCTCTGTGTAACTGTGTTGCTGTTGCGCCGACGATGAGCGCGACGGGTGCAATCTATCCGAAGGTTTCGTTTGCGTTTGGCCGGTCCCAAACGCTATGCTCGGTTTGTCTCTCTCGCGCGCGACAACCCTTCACGCCGTCCGACGCCTTCGGCATATACAGACGACGAGCGCGACTCCATCGACCTGCCGCGTGCCGGCGCCGCCGTCGTCGAGGGTACACGCGATGGCGAGCAAGCCGGTCGTCAAGTTCGCCACAGGGTGGGTATCGACCTCGACCCCCGTGCGCTCGCGCGCCCCGACTCTCTCTCTCTCTCTCTCTCCCTCCCTCTCTTTCTCTCTCACTCGTGCGACGCGCTACACGCTTTGATCGCTCGCCAGGAACAAGAAAAAGCTCGAGGAGGTCGTGGCGATTCTCTCGAGCGGGACCCCGCTCCCTTGCGAGATAGAATCCGTCTCGTTGGACCTTCCCGAGTTGCAGGGGGAAGTCGAGGAGATCGCCAAGGAGAAGTGTCGATTGGCGGCCGCGATGGTGGGCGGGCCGGTGATGGTCGAGGACACGTGCCTCTGTTTCAACGGTGGGTATCCAACTCGAGCCAGAGCGACAGTGACACCCACTCGCCCACTCGCCCACTCGCCCACTCGCTCACTCGCTCACTCGCTCTATCTCTCTCGTTTGACAGCGCTACAAGGGCTCCCAGGGCCGTACATCAAATGGTTTTTGCAAAAATTGGGGCACGACGGGCTGAATCGGATGCTGGTCGGGTTTGAGGACAAGAGTGCGTACGCGTTGTGTACGTTTGCGTTCAGTAAGGGGCCGGGGGAGGACCCGGTGGTGTTTGCGGGGAGAACAGAGGGACGGATCGTGGCGCCAATGGGCGACAATCAGTTCGGGTGGGACCCGATCTTCGCCCCAGACGGGTTTGGTGGGGACACGTATGCGACGATGGACGTCGAGGTGAAGAACGGGATCAGCCATCGGTACCGGGCGCTCGACAAGCTGCGGGCGTGGCTGGTGACGGTGTACGACGGGCATTGACGGTCTTGGTATAGTTTAAGATGTGCGTACCGGAGACAACTCAGTTTTTGCCGTTCCCGTTGCCATTACCGTTGCCATTACCGTTGCCATTACCGTTGCCATTACCGTTGCCATTACCGTTGCCATTACCGTTGCCATTACCGTTGCCATTACCGTTGCCGCTCGGAGGGGGATCGCGCGGGGGAGGGCTGGGCCTCGGCGGCGGGTCGCTCGGGGGCGGGCTGGGCCTCGGCGGCGGGGGCGGAGGAGGGGGCTTGTTCGAGTTGCCGTTGCCGTTCCCGTTTCCACTGTTACCTCCGCCTCCACCGGGACCGTTTCCATTGCCGTTGTTGTTATTCCCCGGGAACGTGGGGTCGTTGAGGAAGGCCGGCGGGCCTGGTTCCTTGTCATTGCCCCCGTTCGCGTTTGTGTTCCAAGCCGGGGCCCCGCCCTCCTGGGTCGGAGGCGTCACCTCGTTCGGCTCGCCACTCGGCCCAGGAGGGGGCGCAGGAACGTACACTGGCGCTGACACGACGCACTCTGCACCGCCTTCGCAGGAGCAGATCGGAATGCCGGTGTCTTCCATGGCAACGGTGGGAGAACCCGAGCCACAGCTGAAGCAAAGTTCGTCGAAGAGGACTCCTGTAGGGCACGTCGCGACCTCGGGTGGCGGTGCTGCCTCGGGCCCTGGAGCCGGGGCGTCCGAAGCGTCGGGCGCAGGTGCAAAGCCAGTGTCCGGCGCGGGGGCAGAGCCAGTGTCCGGCGCGGGGGCAGAGCCTTGCTGGAACAGGACACGCCCGCTGTAAACAGGAGAGTGTGAGAGTGCGGTTGCAGAACACACGCGAGCGATGCATCACCATACACGCTGAAAGAAGGGCGAACAGCTTCTGAGGAGCGCGCGAAGAGGAAAGAAACGAAGGTCACCGCGGCAAAGGACGCAATCCGAGAGCGACGACGGGTCGCCTGGAACGCCGGACTCATCGCTGCTGGTGCGTGCGAATATGGTTCAGGAATATAGATTACGAGGAAATACGAGATTCTTCATGAAGGATTGGATACGGATCATACGGGTCGAACCCGCTCGGCACCACAAAGATCGCCGCGCTTTGGTCATGCCTCACGCACGCCACGTCCTGCTTCGACTTGGCCTTGTCCGACACGATCAGCACCCTGTACTCGTCCAGCCACGCGATGCCCTCGGCGTTGCAGTACACCACGTCGCAGTTCGCGTCCCGCGGCAGGTGCCATACCACACCGCCCGCCTCGGCGTCGTCCGCGAACCGCAGCGTGTCCAAGTCGAAATCGAGCAGCGCCACGGCCGCATCCTCCTGGGACAAGATAGCCAGTTTTTTCATATCTCGATGATAGGCCATTGCCGAGTAGTCTTGGAAGGCGGCGAGACTGGGCACGGCGATCGTGTCGATAACCTCCCACGTGCATTCCCCGTCCGCACGCGTGGCCCGCTTTGACACGACGATCCTGCCATGGCCTCGCTCGCGTCCCTTGTTGCCACCAACGCAGTGATTTCCTTCGCACAAGCCGAGTAGCGTGCCAGTCTCGGGCAGGTAGATGATGCTCTCGAATCCCTTGTTTTCGTGCGAGAGCGGAAAGTCGATCACGCATCGCTCGAGTACCTCGTACGAATCCGAACGCCCCTCTGTGAGCGCGGCGAGCGTCACCTCGGGATAGTACGTTCCGTCCTTTGGGATGGACTCGGCGAGCAGCAGCCACTGGTTCTTGCGCTCATCGAAGAGACTGATGCCTTCGAACTGGCTCTCCGGGCCCTGCTCGCCGATCAGCACGTTGGACGGCCCTCGAAACTGCAGCGTCTCGTCGATCCGTCCGACGCTCATGCTGGAGTCGAACACGCTGAGGAAGGTCGAGGTCCGAGGGTCGAAGGCGACGCCGGAGGCCTCGAACTTCGTATGGTTCTTCAGGTCTGCAAAGAGCCCGGCGAATGGGGCCTCCTTCACGAGCTTGAGAACGTTTTTCCTGTACTCGCCAGTGTCGCAGAAGTCGCCGTGATCGTCGTGCCGCTTGACCGGCGAGGTGTGGAGAATGAGCAGGAGGACGAGGAGGACAGCGGCTGCCCCGACGCTGATCGTCGCCCCAGCACCCAGGCGTTGCGTGCTTTGCATGTTGCGTACTGCACAAGGAGCCGTCTCGTGCCGCGTTCGGGTCGTAGCCTTACTTTCGGTAAACCCCACGCGTGGGGTTTCTCGTACGAAGTTGATTGTCCCGAGCCTGTGGCGTCCATCTCCGTTCGTCGCCGTGCAGACGAATTGAGCCGTTTCCCACCCTCCGGCCGAGTGAACATGTACAACACACTCTGGTGTGGGCGCGACGCGACTTGAATTCGTTAGGTTGTCGAGTTGAGACCAATGCCTCAGGACGAACCGCGTCGCTCTGGACGCTCAGACGTCCTCCCAGCCGACCCTGGAGCCTCCGGCAGCAGTCACGAGCAGACGTTGGCTATCCTAGCGGCGGAGACCGCGGACTGTCGGGCGATGCGCGCGATGTTTGAGGCGGAGCGCGCGATGCTGGGCAGCCGAGCGCGGCTCTTCGAGCTGGAGCGAGAGAGAGAGAAGGTACCGCGCCTAGACACAGAAGCGAGCACAGTGGGCACTGTACCGCCGCCCCATGCGTCTGTGCAAGTCGATGGGATACGGGCACAGAACATCTACCACATGCTCCCCGAGGCGCAATGGGCCTCGGACTGGCCCGGCGATCAGTATCGTCCCGAGACCTTTGAGATGGATGGTTTCTCCATAGAGGCTCTTGCACCCACCACAGGTCGACCTTCGTCGTGGCAACGTCTGGATGCCTCGCGGCTACGATCTACCACGTATATTTATTGGTTTTGCTATAAGTTGCCTCGAACGCATCAAACACCGCCAGGATGTTGCGCATTGCGACATCGTTGGGAGCCAGTCCTGGAGTGAAATTCCAAACTGGCGTCCGTCCAGGCAGGAACATTGCTCGCCGGACGCCGCAAACGTCACCACCGTTGGTCGTGTATGCCTCCTCTGGCAACGAAAACGGAGACGAGAGCGACAACGAGCCGAAGTCATCTCCCGAGGAGGCCAGCAACGATGCCCCCGTCGTCGACCAGTCCAAGGCGTCCGTACGTACATAGCTCGCGATTCGCACACAAAACGCACACAACGCGCGCACTCACGCACGCCCCGACGCGCTCCTCCCTCGCAGGCTTTCTCCGGCCGCCGTCGGCGTTCGCGCAGCCGGCAGCCGCCCGGGCCGGTGAAGATCGAGGACTTCAATCCGATCGCGCTGGGTCGCCGGTCGCGCCAGGTGTTCAACACGGTGGTGGCGGAGGACGGCGAAAACCTCAAGCTGGACGATCTCAACCCCATCTCGATGGGACGTCGCTCCCGTAAAGTCTTCGACGACGTCTGGTCACAGCTCCAGCGGATCGGAGGGCCGTCCCGTGCATCGCTCGACTACGAAGACTCGTTCGAGGATACCTTTGACGCGACGCAGGCCGAGTCGTCGGTGGTGCTGGTCGTGGGCGCGACTGGGCGGGTGGGGCGCGTGCTGGTGAGGAAGCTGCTCATCCGCGGCTACAGGGTCAAGGCGCTGGTTAGGCGGCGGGGAGAGCTCGTCGAAGGAGAAGAGGACGTGATGGAGAGCATCCCGCAGTCGGTCGAGGTGGTCGAGGGCGACCTGGGCGACTACAAGGCCGTCAGGAAGGCCGTGGAGGGGGTCGACAAGGTGATCTTCTGTGCCGCGGCCAGGTCCACGCTGTCGAGCGATTTGAACCGGGTGGACGGAGAGGGCGTGGCGATGGTGACAAGGGCGTTCCAGGACATGCGGAACGCGGCGTACAGGAAGGCCGGCCTGGTGCCGCCGACGGCCAAGCGGAGCGTGGCCGACTTTGGCAGGGAGGCGGACCAGGAGGCATGGGATATTATGCACTGCGGACCGGACGAGGAGGAGTTGGAGGCGTCCGGATACTACGCGCAGACGCGGCGCAAGGCCCTCTCCAAGGCGCGGGATATTGCCGACGCGTACATCAACGAGGAGGACCACCTGGTGTTTGACGGGGCGGTCTATTCGCGTGGCGCGTACGCGATCGTCGGCGCGGACCTGGATGACGAGACGTTGGAGTCCATCGGGTCCAGCGACGGTCTGGTGATGCGGCTGCTCGGCGACGGCCAGACCTACAGCGCGCTGCTCGAGGTCGAGGACGGCCGTGTCTTTGAGCACCGCTTCAAGTCGCAGGTCGGGTTTGCGACCGTCAGGATCCCGTGGGCGACATTCAAGCCGCAGAAGATCTCGGACGATAACCCGGAGGAGAACGTGCTCGATCCTAGGGAGATTGCCGCCGTGGGAATCCAGTTCGAGCCGAGCAAAAAGGCCATGGAGGAGGTCGCGGTGTCGGCCCCGGGCATGTACGACAACGCCGCCAACCGGTTCAAGCTCGAGATCGACTGGATCAAGGCCCTGCCGGGAGGCATCGAGACTGACTTTGTCTTGGTCTCGTGCGGTGGCGCGCAGCGGTCCGACTTGAGCGTCGACGAGTCCCTCAGGGAGCGGGTGGTGGCGGCCAAGCGCAAGGGCGAGGGACTGCTGCGGAGCTGCGGTCTCGGATACACCATCGTGAGGCCGGGTGCCCTCGTGGAGGAGGCCGGAGGCTACAAGGCGCTGGTGTTCGACCAGGGAAACCGAATCACCCAGCCCATCGCCTGCGCCGACGTCGCAGACGTCTGCCTCAAGGCGCTCCACGACCCGACCGCGAGAAACAAGACGTTCGAGGTCTGCTGGGAGTACACCCCGGAGGAGGGACTGGAGAACTACGAGCTGGTGGCCCACCTGCCGGACAAGTCGAACAACTACCTGACCCCGGCCCTCGCCGTGCTCCAGTCCAACACGTAGAGGATGATGATGGTCATCCTCTACGTGTTGGTCATCATGATGAACACTATTCAATTTCATTTTTCAGGCAACTCTGTTTTCGCACGACGATTACTCCTTCTACCGTTACGTCGCCATCGTCGCCTCGGCCCCCCCGGCTACCCCGGCATCTGGCGCCTTCCCGGCCTCGATGGCCTTCATCACCTTGTCGGCCCGCTTGTCGTCCCCCTTGGCCTCCACCACCATCCCGTCGGTGTACCGCATCAGCGACCTGCCCACCTTGACCTGGAGCTCGCCGGCCGCCAGGTCCTTCGGCACAATCTCGAGACTGATCGAGCTGAGCGTCCAATTGAGCGCGTTGAACATCAGCAGGGTGTCAGCTTCGCTCAGCGTCCGGATCAGCGAGATGGACACGTCCCCGTTTGGAGCGATCAGCACGACGTTGGTCCCGTCAAACGCGACGCCCAACACGCCCTCGGCGTTTGTCGCACACGTCAACCTGTCGACCCCGTCCTTGGAAAACTGGTTGCCAGGACCGCCAGGAGCGCCATCCCCGCGGCCACGACCTCGTCCGCCGCCCCGACCGCCGCGGCCACGACCTCGTCCTCGCCCCCTGCCGCGCCCTCGACCGGCCGCGCCCATGAACTGGCTCATCATCGACATCATCGCGTACGGATCGAACGCCGGAGGCGGCCCGTGCGGCCCCTGGTGCTGATCCCGGTGATCCCAGCTCCCGTGGCGACCGCCGCGGTGACCGTCCCGCCCGTCCCGCCCGATCCGCCCATCGCGACGATCGCGGCGATCGCGGCGATCGTCACGGTCGTCGTAACTAACTCTCCGGGAGCGCTCGTCGCCCCGCCTCTTGTGCGCGCCACCTTCGTTGCGCACCCGGAACACCTGCTCGGTCTTCATCGGCTCGCGGCCCCCGTCGCTCCGACCGCCTCGACTCCTGCCGCCCCGCCCTTGCCCGCCCTTGTTGGCCTTGCTCGCGTTGCTGTTGCCCTTGGACTGGTTCTGCTTCTTGATCAGGTCGTCCAGGGACATGCCCAGCGCTTCCTGCTTTCCGTCGCCCATGGTTGTTATCGTTCTAGCGCGTTGCTGTTCTCTTCCTCCCGTTCTCTCTTCCCGGACCAGGATCGCGTGGATGTGGGAGGCTGGGATGTGGAAGGGCTGGGATGTGGAAGGGCTTGCTGCAGAAGAAGTCAACGAAAAAGGGTTGTTTTTGGCGAGTCGGTTCTGGAGAGCGGAGCCAGCTCGGCCACACAAGATTTCCCACACATTCCATCCGAAGCGCGGGTACCTGCTCAAAATGATGCGTAGTACGAATATCTCGCGGCCATCCGCCGCCGTGCAGCGGACAGGCCCTCTTCGTTCGCCTCGGCAGTCTTGCAAGCGAACCGTGTCTCTGGTGGCCAGGAACGACGCGGAGCGCACCGACGTCGCGGAGACGGAGGAGGCAGCATCGACGTCCGCGTCATCTTCTGCATCCCCGAGCCGCCTGCAGACGCCCGAGAAGGAGGACTTGGTCAAGGGCCAGGGGACGGCGATCGTCACGGGCGCCATCAGCATCATCTTTGGCGTGGCGTACCTGGTTTTGGTCTCGCTGCTCGACGTGCGCGGCGGAGAGCTCCAGCCTCCCCCGCCCGAGGCCTTCCTGAACTGACGATGATGTGGGACGACGACGAGGACGACGACGAGGACGACGAGGACGACGGGTGGGCTGAGCGCTCTATGTGTGTCATAAATGAAATATTACACAAGCAAAGCGGAAACACGATTCGTCTCTCCGGCGTTTAGAGCGGCCTGGACAGGTTGACGAAGATATCGTCGCCCCGGACGTCGACGGCGTACACCGGCAGATCGACCGGCTCCTCCTTGTCCTTCAAGCTCCCGAGCACGTTCCGCACGAGGCTGTTCTTCGGGCACCAGCTGACGACCTTGCCGGTTTTGAGCTCGTATACCGTCCCGTCGAGCTTGACCTCCACGGCGGGCTGGCCGTTCTTGAGCTGGATGATGCTGGCGTCGGCGAGGGGGTACTGGTAGGCCGTGCTGTTGGCGTCCGAGCAGTAGACGGTCGAGTTGATTTTGAAGAGGCAGATGGCCTTGCCGGTGTCGAGGATGATGGCCTTGATGGGCTTGGAGACGAAGGTGGTCTCGAAGGAGACGTCGGGAATCCGGAACCAGCCGTCGGCGTCGGAGGCGGTGGGCGTGGTGGTGGGGACCTCGACGTCGAGGTACTTGGCGAGCTTGGGTGCCTTTTGCTTGCCAGAGGATGACGATTTCGACGACTTCGAGCCAAAGCCGGACTGACTCCGCACGAAGGTTGAACTCGACCGACGTGCTCGCGCGCCGGAAGTGTTTCTGGAGATGTTTTGGGCGCCCACGGTGCGCGACGAGGCGCCGAGCTTTGTCGCGGAGGCTAGCATGGCGCTGTTAGGACCGTATGCGTGTTGTTGGCGGGAGAGCGCGCCAATGGACGGAAGAGAAGAGGAGAGAGAGGGGAAGTTGTGTGTGGTCCAACTGCTTGCTGTTCCTTTCCTCTCTTCCCCGGCGCCAATCACACCTGCTGCTGCTGCTGCTGCTGCTACTGCTACTGCTACGAAACGGTTAGTTACAGGAGAAGGAGTGTATCTTGGCATAAAAATGAATGACGAGCACGGCTGCGCCCGCCGTGCCGGCCGGCACTGGCCGGACCGGCCGCCGGGCCAACGGATGATCAGTTCGGCAGGACCTCGCCGGTCTTCTTCAAGTACCTGACCTTCTTGCCGCCCTCCATCTTGTGTCCGACCCGGCTGACGACGCCCTGGGCCTCCGAGTAGTGCTGCACGTTGCTGTGATGAATGGGCTTCTCTGACTTGACAATCTGGCCCTCCTCCTCGCCCATGGGCTTGACGTGCCTCGTGCGAACATTCACGCCCTCGATGACCACCTGTCCAGTCTTCCGGTTGACCGTCTTGATCTTTCCGACGGTTCCCTTGTCTGCACCGCTGATGACCTTGACGTTATCGCCAGTCTTGACGTGCAGGTCGAGAAGCACGGGCTTGCCGTTCTTGGTCAGCGGCTGGTGCTCCCAGTCCTTTCCGGGTCCCTGCGAGCGATCGAGCAACGGGAGGGGGTGGTGAGCGGTCGAGCGGTCGAGCGGTCGACGGGCCGTGGGCTCGGCATGTGGCTGGAAATTGGAGAAGACGGCCCACGTCGCCGCCGTTCGGTGCAGCGCCCAATGCGCGTGTAATTTGGCATTCAAGCATCGAATCTGAACGATACGACAACGTACGATGCGGCCGGCGCGGACGACGAGGGAAGAACGAGCAGCATTGCAACGCGACGTCCGGGGAGACTGCGCGAGGCGAGAGCCCGCAAAAGAGCTCTTTGTGGCGTTCATCTGTATTGTATCGACAACTCGTTGGATAAGAAGTGTGAGAGCGCGGCGAGTGTCGCCAATGCGTGCGTGCGTGATTTCGCAAGCGCGATGGAAGGCCAGGCCACTGATGGCTCCCGTCCTTCCGCGAGGGGGGTGCGGCCATCCCGAGTGGCGCCCCAGAAGGCGCGTCGTCGATGCGGTGCGTGCGTTGTTCGCTCGTCGGAGGAAGGCGCATGGAAGGAAGACGACACGCCAGAGGCGGGAGGGGGAGGCGGGAGGTGGGAGCGAGAGGCGGGGCGATGGGATCGGGATCGGGCCGGGAAGACGCGGTCGATAGAGTAATGCGGTGTCCCTTGTGATGTTGCCTCTGGCCTCTGGCCGATGGCCGGCGTACCACCGTGCTTTGCTCGACCGGAGCTGGACCCCCTCCCAGTTGGCTCAAAAAAACTCACTCTCCCCTCCTCCTCCTCAATACCCCCTACCGCGATCCCATCATGTCGCGCGGGGGAGGATACGATAGACACATCACCATCTTCAGCCCAGACGGGCGCCTGTACCAGGTCGGTACGTCAAACAATCGAATTTCCTCATGATCGCAACTCCCCCGTCAAAATCGGGCCGTTCTGGCTAGCTTCTCGCCATGTGCGCCCTACCAGCTGCTCCATGGGACAAGGTTGAGCGACGTCTTCCATCCGTTGCCGCTCGAAGGCGTCGTGAACGACGTGGAAAACGCAGACGTCGAACTCGTCGACCGAACCCGTCAGCCCCCATACGTCACGACGACGCTCACCCACCCCCGCACCCACCACCGACCCGCCAGAGTACGCGTTCAAAACGGCAAAGACGCCGGGGATCACAGCGCTCGCGATCCGGGGGAAGGACGCAGTGTGCTTTGTGACGCAAAAGAAGGTTCCCGACAAGCTCACCGACCCGTCGAGCGTGAGCAACATCCACAAGATCACCCCGTCCATCGGGATGCTGACGACGGGCATCCACGGTGATGCTCGCTCGCTCGTCCAGAAGGCGAGGTCCGAGGCCGCAGAGTTCAAGTTCAAGTTTGGCTACGATATCCCGCCGGGCGTCCTCGCCAGGATCCTCGCGGACCAGGCACAAGTCTACACGCAGCACGCCTACATGAGGCCGCTGGGAGTCATTCCGGTGATCATCGGTATTGACGAGGAGGAGGGCACGCAGCTGTACAAAGTCGATCCGGCCGGGTATTTCGTTGGGTACAAAGCCACGGCGTCGGGCGTCAAGGACCAGGAGGCGACCAACTGGCTGGAGAAGCAGCATAAGGCCATCGAGGGAGGCTTCGGGTCCCTGATGTTCGACGACGTCGTGCAGACGGCAATTACGGGACTGCAGCACGTCTTGGGCGAGGACTTGAAGAGCAGCGATATCGAGGTGGCCGTCGCGACGATGCCGAGCACGGAGAAGACCGGCGGCGTGTTCGAGGGCGGGCGCTTCAAGATGCTCAGCACGGAAGAGATCGACAACCACCTGAACATGATCGCTGAGCAAGACTGATCGACGGTAATATGTAATCGTCGCAGCAGCAGCAGCAGCAGCAGCGTACCCGCAGAGAGAGAGAGACGTCGCGCATTATCGATCGATACGGAAGAGTCTGAGAACGATGTTGCGCCGTGCCGCGGGCAAGCTTGCCGAACGAGGAGGGCGGGCTGCATCTGACAAAACCGACACGGCCTGCTCGTTCCTGGGCAGGTTCGTGTCGTCGTCGGCATCGGACGACCTGATGGAGGTCGTTGCGTCCAAGATTCCCGCCGAGCAGGTACGTTGACGCCCGATTTCGCGGGGAAATCGCTCGGTGTTTCGGGACGACCGCTGACCGATCGGACCACGCACGACACCCTACCCCCACAGGAGCGCGTCAAGGCGTTCAAGAAAGAGCACGGGAGCGCCGTGCTCGGTCAGGTGACCGTGGATCAGGCGATCGGCGGGATGCGAGGCATCCCGGGCCTCTACTGGGAGACGTCCCTGCTGGACGCCGACGAGGGCATTCGCTTCCGGGGATACTCGATTCCTGAGCTGCAGAGCAGTCTTCCGGGGGCGAAGGAGGGCGGCGAACCGCTCCCGGAGGGACTGCTGTGGTTGCTGTTCACGGGGGACATTCCAACAAAGTCACAGGCGCGCGGTATGTACCAAACTCGACCGACGCGCGCTGGCACTTTGCTCTTCGTACTTCGCTCTCGCTCACTCGCGCGACGCGCTTCGCTCGTTCGCCAGGGGTGACGGAGACGCTCCGCGCCCGCAGCGCGCTGCCGGCCTCGGTGCAGGCCGTGCTCAAGGCCATGCCCGCGAACACGCACCCGATGACGCAGTTCGCCACTGCCGTGCTGTCGCTGCAGCCCGGCTCGAAGTTTGCCGCCGCCTACGGCAAGGGCGTGCACAAGTCGACGCTCTGGCAGTACTCGCTCGACGACTCGCTGGACCTCATCGCCAAGCTGCCGAGCGTCGCAGCGCTCATATACAGGAACACCTACAAGGGCGGCAAGCTGATCGATGCCGATCCTTCCCTGGATTGGGCCGCCAACCTGTCGCACATGATGGGTTTCGACTCGGAAGGCGCGTTCGAGATGATGCGCTTGTACCAGACGATCCACGCCGATCACGAGGGTGGGAACGTCAGCGCACACGCGACGCATCTCGTGGGATCTGCGCTGTCCGACCCGTACCTGTCGTTCACGGCCGGCATGACGGGCCTGGCGGGACCGCTGCACGGTCTCGCCAACCAGGAGGTCCTCAAGTGGTTGGCGGGCGTCGTGGACGAGTTGGGTCCGAGCCCGAGCAAGGAGCAGCTGACCGAGTTCGTGTGGGCCACGCTGAAGAGCGGCAAGGTCGTCCCCGGGTACGGCCACGCCGTCCTGCGCAAGACGGACCCGCGATACACGGCCCAGCGCGCCTTCGCCGCCCGTCATATGCCCGACGACGGGCTCTTCAAGCTGGTGAGCATGCTTTACGAGGTGGTTCCCGAGGTCCTCAAGCAGACTGGGAAGGTGAAGAACCCGTGGCCGAACGTCGACGCGCACTCTGGCGTCTTATTGCAGCACTATGGCATCAACGAGGCCGAGTTCTACACGGTGCTGTTCGGTGTTTCCCGCGCGCTCGGCGTCTTGTCGCAGGGCGTCTGGTCCAGGGCCCTGGGCCTGCCCATCGAGAGGCCCAAGAGTTTGACGTTGGACGCGCTTCGGGACGCGGCAAGCAAGTAACCGGAGTCGCCGGCCGCGGGCGGGCGACCGTCGGGGCAATCGGTCATGCATTATATTGTTAAACAATGAAGTCATGGGGAAAAAGCCTGGTACTGTGCTCCAGCGTTCGATTATTATTCTGCGCCACCGAGCATGACGAGTTCCATCTCGCGGTCCGACATTAGCCGGTGCAGGACCGGCGAGCCCCGCGTGGCACCCCCGTTGATCGCCGCGTTTGCCCGAAGGAAGAAGCTCGTGCTGTGCACATTCGAAAGTTCTTCGGCGCGGATCCGTGCCTGGTCGAACGCGGGCAGTTCGCTGATCATCCGACCGTCGGCTGTCCGCCTCGTCGGGAAGGAGATGGACGGTCGGTGCGCACGGTGCCCGCCGTGTCCGTTCAAGTTTCTAAGTCCATTCGAGCCCAGGATTCCGATATGATCCACCTCGTTTCCAAACGCCCGCTCCATGTTCTTCCTTGCCGCCGAGATGTCCCGCTCGTCGACCGACGCGGCGGACGCAGCCTTGGAGCGACTCGAGGTCTCTCGCCGCTCCTCCACCGCGGTTTCCGGCGTCGACTCGACCTTCCCCCGCGCCTCTCCCTGCGTTATGACCGCAACCACCTTTCCAACCTCCACGGTCTCGGCTGTCGACACTAGGATCGATTTCACGTAGCCTGCCACCGGCTGGCCGACGAGCGAAGCGCGTGGCGCGAGTGAGCGAGTCGGGGCGTGCGAGCGAGTCGGGGCGTGCGGGCGTGCGAGCGCACAACGGTCGATGTCAGGTCGTACCGATCGCACGTCCACGGTCACCTTGTCCGTCTCGATGCTCAGCAGCGTGTCGTCCTCCTCCACCGGGTCTCCTGGCCCCTTTGTGATCGCCGCGATCGCCCCGTCCGTGATGGACTCTCCGAGCGGCGGCACCGCGACTTGCAGGTCGGCGAGCCGGGCGGCCGCGGTCGTGAAGGCCGCTGACGACGGAAGGAATTTCGCGAGCGTTGGGGCGAGGCCGAGCAGACCCGCCCGCTGCAGCTGCCGGACATTCGACGCCATCCGTACAACTCTATAGCACAACTGTGTGATGTCGCACAGGACCTGGAATGAACAGGTTGTTGTTTTTGCGGCAACGAGACAAGAAGAGAGAATTCGGAGGGTGTGACCGCGGGTGCCTCGGAGTTAACACCTTGCTTACACCTCCACAACGTATATAAATAATCCACGCCCAGCACCGCTTAACGGTTGGCCTTGGCAACCCTCTCCAGCTCGTCCTTCTTCTTGATCGCGTACGAGTTGGACGACCCCTTGGCGGCGTTGATCAGCTCGTCGGCCAGGCACTCGGCGATCGTCTTGATGTTCCTGAAGCTCGACTCCCTGGCTCCGGTCGTCAACAGCCAGATGCTCTGGTTCACCCTCCTCAGCGGACTCACATCCACAGACTGCCTCCTGACGACTCCGGCGCTTCCAATCCTGGTCGCGTCCTCACGCGGTCCCCCGTTGATGATGGCATCGACCAGCACCTGGATCGGGTTCTGGTCCGTCAGCAGGTGGATGATCTCGAACGCATGCTGCACGATACGCACGGCCATGAGCTTCTTTCCGTTGTTACGGCCGTGCATCATGAGCGACGACGTGAGGCGCTCCACGATCGGGCACTGTGCCTTGCGGAAGCGACGCTTCTGGTAGCGACCGGCGGTATGGGCCGTGAACTTGGCGTACTTCGGCTTGACAGCGATGTAGTCCTCCAGAGAGATGTCGTTGACCTCAACATCATCGAAGGACCACTTTCCGAACAGCTTGATCTCCGTAGCAGCCATAATGAGACGGTATGCGATCAATCTACAGTGAAGGCAGCGGTGAGCAGAAACGGCGGTGAGAAACGGCGGTGAGAAACAGCGGAGGAGCAGACGGGGCTGGCCCGCCAAGACGAAAGAGCAGAGGCCGCGATCGATGCACACAACGACGCGTCACGCCCCGCCGTCTCTCGGCAACATCGCCCTCGTTCCCTATCCCTATCCCTATCCTGACTCGAGACCAAAGCCACCGCGGCGAAAAACTCGGCGGCCGTGCGACTGGAATTCCGCTCATTTCACAGTCCGACGTTGCCGCCTCCGCAAACGCTGAAATCGCCACCTCCGCCGTTACGTCACGCCCCCGAGGCCTATATCAGCGATGTGGAGGGCCAGACGGCGAAAGGACGGACAAAACACGGCGAATGGATTCGTTCAGCGCATCGCCGTCCGGGCCGAATTTCCGCCCATGTGACAGCTCATCCCGGCGGCTTTGGTCTCCAGTACGACAGAGATACACACAGTGTAGCATACGTACATGAATTATATAAGATACGCACCCGTGGCCGCCTCACGAGGCTATATCGACGCGAGCCCACGCATCCCTCGCCCCGGCAGAGAGAGGACCACCCGTCGTTCACAGCACAGAACCAATTGGTCGTGCATTGCGAACATTCAGGCATGATGATCTGTTCTAGGTACGTGTCGTTGGTGCCGAGCCGCCTCTCCAGGTGCAGGCTCGTTTTCTCGTCGTTCTGAAATTTCTGGAAGCATCGAGCAACGCTCGTCTGTGCTGCGTCTCGACTCTTCGACCCGGGAGGGCGCTGCGTTGCATTGACAGGCTGACGGATGCACGTGTCTGTCGCCGCCCCGCGGCGTCATTGTGGCTTCGAAGCGGCCACAGAACGAGAACGAGAACGACAGGGTAGTACGTACGTCAGTGCGCTCACACCGCTCGCTTCCCTCCATCACCTCGCTACGCAGGTCGTGTGGCGCTGCGCACGCGCATGCGCATTCGTATACGCACAAGGCGACGCCCGTCGTGGCCTGTTCTTCTTCGTCGTCGTCCTTCTCGACGGCGCTGCGTGCCCAGGCCAGTCCGTTCCTCGGCGGGCCCTCTGGCACGCCTGCCGTGCTGCGTGCCTGCGCGCGGACTGCCCGACGGACGAACAACAACAGCACCGTCTCCCGTCGTCCCATGAAGGCGTACGCCGCGCGGGACTTTTATCAGATTCTGGGGGTGGACCGCGGGGCGGACAAAAAGTCGATCAAGTCTGCGTACCGCCAGCTGGCCCGGAAGTTCCATCCCGACGTGAACAAGGAGCCGGACGCGGAGGCTAAGTTTAAGGATATTTCGGCCGCGTACGAGGTGCTGTCGGACGAAGAGAAGAAGAGTATCTACGACCGGTTCGGGGAGGACGGGCTCAAGGGTGGGGGCATGGGTGCCGGGTTTGGCGGCATGGGGAGCGACTTTACCAACCCGATGGATATCTTCGAGAGCTTTTTCGGCGGGTCGATGGGCGGCATGGGCGGGATGGGTGGCATGGGCGGGATGGGCGGGCAGTCGGCGCGGATGCGGAACCGTCCGACGCCGGGAGACGACCGGCGCCACGATATTAAGCTGGATTTCAACGATGCGGTGTTTGGGTGCCAGAAAGAGGTCGAGGTCTCGAGACTGGAGCAGTGCGGGACGTGCGACGGGTCGGGGACCAAGCCTGGGACGACGCCGAGCCGGTGCGGGACCTGCGAGGGGCAGGGACAGGTGGTGCAGGCCGTGAGAACGCCGCTGGGTGTGTTCCAGCAGGTGAGCACGTGCCCGGCGTGCGGCGGTGTGGGCGAGACGTCGACGCCTTGCGCGACGTGCAGCGGGGACGGGCGGGTGCGGGGGACCAAGAAGATCTCCCTCCGGGTGCCGCCCGGTGTCGACGAGGGGAGCCGGTTGCGAGTACGTGGGGAGGGAGATGCGGGTAGGAAGGGCGGTCCCAACGGAGACCTGTACGTGTTCATCACGGTGAAGCCGCACCCGGAGCTGCGGCGAGACGGGACGACGATCCACAGCGATAAGGAGATCTCCTACCTGGACGCCATCCTCGGGACGACGGTACAGGTGACGACGGTGGATGGTGTCGTGGATTTGAAGGTGCCGTCGGGGACACAGCCCGGGACGACGTTGGTGATGAGCAAGCGCGGCGTGCCCAAGCTGGGCGGGTCGGCCACGGCCCGCGGGGACCATCTCGTGCACATCAAGGTCAAGATTCCGAAGAGTGTGAACGAGAAGGAGCGGGAGCTGGTCGAAGAGCTCAAGAGCATGTACGTGGAGGAGGCCGGGGACGGCAAGAAGAAGGGGTGGTTCTCTTAACGCGTTTCGTAGTGTAACGTCACGTCGCCGCGCCTCGACTACCCTCCAAACCACCTGTGAAACGCATCCTCGTCGCAGTTGCTGTCCTCTTTGATCATGTTCGCCTTGCCCGCGAGAGACCTGATGTTGTCGACCCGCCGATCGCTACACGGGTGCGTCCGCAAAAACTCGGGAACCTGTCCCATCCCGGCCCGCTTCTCCACCTCGCCCAGCTTCCGGAACACCTTGGCCGCCGCCATCGGATCGTAGCACGCCCTGGCCGCCAGCTGCACGCCGATGGTGTCGGCCTCTGTCTCGGCCGCCCTCGAATTCGGCAGGAAGAACAACGCGTGAAGTGGCCCCGAAAACAGCGGAATCCCAAAGCCCAGGTAGGCGATCATGCGAATAAGCTCCACCACGGACCCCTGCGTCATCCGCTCCGCGGCGTGCCTCGCCAAAATATGTGCCACCTCGTGTGCCAGCACCGCCGCCAGCTCGTCCTCGGACGAAACCAGGTCGAGCAGCCCCTGAGGGACGGGGGGAGGGAGGGAGGGAAATTGTGAGCGTTTTCGAACGGAAACCAAACAAGGAAGGACGCAATGCAAAGCAACGCACCGTGTAGACCACCACCTTGCCCCCGGGCACGACAAACGCATTGACATCGTTCGACTTGATCACCGCAAACTCCCAGTCCATCCCCTTCATCTGCTTCGTGAACCCACCTCCATAGTCGTCGCTCGCAATCGCCGCAATACGCCTCCCGACCCGCTGTACCACCCGAGACGCCGGATGCTGCGACGACAGCAGCGTGTTGTTCCGCTGCGCCTCGGCCAAAATCTGCCGAAACGTCTGATCCCCGAGCATCTTCTCTGTCTCCACGTCGACCAGAACCGCGTGATGCCGATGCGTGTACGGAATCTCCTGCCGACTCGAGATGTACACTGCCGCGGAGGCCGTCGCGCCGATGATGAGCAGGCGCTGGTTCCGCGGGTTGGACACCCAGTGCGGGAAGGACAACGAAGACGAGGAAGACGAGGACGGGCCGCCGCCGTCAAACCTCGAGTAGCCCTGCCGCCGAAAGCCTCGATAGTGACGACCGAAGAGCAACGTGGCCTGGCTCTCGAAGAGCCCCGACGACGACGACGACCGTCGGTTGATCGCGTGCACCAAGCGTATTGACCGTTCGAGCGACCGCTTCATGACGCTGAAGGTGGCCGCGTTAACGACGAAAGGAAAACGGGGATACGCCCTTGGATACGGAAGAATCGATCGATACTCTTTCGCGAAAGAGTATATCGGATCAGCGTGGATAGCGAGGCGGCCTTCGTGGCATATATGAAGGAGTTTCGCGCGTCCCCGACCAGTGCGTGCGCGTGTACACCGGTGGGGCCGGTGTGCCGTACGTGCGCCGTACGCGTGCCGTACCCGTGGCCGACCAACTCGGTAAGGCTGGATCTCGAGTCGTCGCTCGCGTGCCCAAGTTAGACGGAATTTGGGGACTGGGATTACTAGGTCGAGCTCTTGTAACCACTAGGCCTCTCCTCGATCACAGAACCCCCAGCCTCCTCCACGCACTCGGCATCGCAGACCGTCACAGCGAACGTCACCCAATTCCCAGACCAGTCCCAATGTCTCCTCCGTCTTGCAGCAATTTGCGCCCGATCTTTTCGGCCTCCTCTTCTTCCAACGCAAGCTCAACGTCGTCTTCTTGCAGCCAGGAGAGAGAGAAAGAGGAGAAGACGAGTGGACGCGTTCTTGCCGGGCATTTCGCGATCTGCAAGTCATTTGTTGGTCAGAATATCCGTCGTCTGTTGTTTGGCGGTCGTTGGCAGGTTTTGTTGAGATGCATGATTACTTATTAATGATTCATTATGTATTTGATTGACAGAACGGTCGCCGACGAGCTCGGATCGTCACCCGAAGCCCTGACGTGCTCTCTGACGCGTCAGCCATGACTCGACACGGCGCAGGCTGGATCTCGGATGGGAGGAACGGAGGCGTATGTGCGTCTGTCATTCAAATCACATAAGAATTGACGAATAATTAATCATTCACCATGATCAAGAACACGTTTGTCGTCCTCTCTCTCCTGGCTGTCCTCGCGTCGCCGGTCCTCTCAGCCCGACTGCTCAAGTCCACTCTGGAAGAGGGGCGTCGCAAACTGCACAGCGACACCACGCCCGACTGTTACACCTTGTACTCGGGCGACCGGTACTGCGTGGAGGCCTATGATGGCGTGGACGTCCCGGGATTCCAAGAGCGCAAATTGCTGCAAGAAGACAAGGTTGATGAATATGAGGCCCTCGGGTTCGGTTATTAGTATATCGAGCTCTTTTCTCTCCTATGCCACCAACGGGAGGCGTCGCGGTTTTATGGCGAGAATCGCGCGAAACCACCGCGTTGGCAACACGGCTGGCGGTTTTGGCAGGCCCTGCCTCCCGTTGGTGGGCATATCAAATACATATACATATACATATACATATACATATACATATACATATACATATACATATACATATACATATACATATACATATACATATACATACAATGCTCCATATGAAGAACGTTCTTTTCCTGTTGTTGGGACTCGCGGCGAGCGGCCAGGCCAAGTCGTCCTGTTCCACTGACAGCGACTGCCTCTCCAACGAGGTCTGCGCTCGCCCCATTGGATCGAACGTGGACTATTGCTTGCCCGTGTCCCTGCCCGAAGAGGGTGATACGTTTACCAGGCGGCTCAAGTGCTCAAATGGTGATATAGGTGAGCCGGGTTCTCCTGCTTGCGAAGGCTATCCGGCCCCATCTAAGGCGCTTTTTTTCCTACCAGGTAGGAAACTCAAGCAGGGAGAAACTACTGCAGGGGAAGCGCGTTTCTTGCTTAATCCCTCTGAAGAGGCGAGCGGCACACCCGTGAATTGCATGGATGGATCGTGTTAAACTCTGTAATGTAACGGTACCCTATACCCTCCGTGAAATGTCGACCTGTCAAGTGCGCACGTATCTGCACGTGGGTGTATGAACGGTGGTGGTGAACCAGGGAGAACGGATGGGGAGTGACACCCATCCCAGCAACTCAGACCCGTCCTTCATTCCCACAATACCCCAATTGGGGTAAATTGGGAGGAGGTGGGGTGGACGGGGAACTGGGCAGCGACCGGGTGGACCATTGTGGAAAAGCGAGTGAAACACCCCCCCCCCCCTTTCCCCTACCGCGTTGACTGACGCGTTGTTGTTGTTGCA